>OJOW01000020.1_pt1 | contig 104728 bp, 122 predicted proteins | sample 1598311 | NCBI WGS metagenome assembly OJOW01 (sample SAMN03922481, study PRJEB24848) | human gut metagenome | isolation source: stool sample | host: Homo sapiens | place: Germany | collected 2011-05
ACCCACGACCCTCTGGTTCGTAGCCAGATACTCTATCCAACTGAGCTACTACCGCGTCAAAACTGTAGGAACAGAATATTAGCGAACCCGAAGAAAAAAGGCAAGGCTTTTTGTGAAAATACCGCAAATGTGGTATCCGTTCCCTTCCTGTTCAGTCGATTTGCTTGCGGGACAGTCTTTTCGGGCGGGCATGAAAAAAGGCCCCCGAAGCGGATGCTTCAGGGACCTTGATCAGGGTTCGGACCGGCCGGAGGTCAGTCCTCGCGGCGCCTGATGACGGTGACGTATTCGCCCGCCGCCTCGTCCGTGTTCTGGCTCACGAGCTCGTGGCCCGTCTGGCGGCAGAATTCCGCCAGATCGGCCAGGCTGTGCCTGTCGGTGCTGACGACGCGCAGGAGGGTGCCGCCCGCCATCTTGGCGAGGGCCTTCTTGGCGCGCAGCACCGGCATCGGGCAGTTGAGGCCGGGCAGGCAGAGGTCGACGACTTCGAGCGTTTCGGTCATCGTGCGTCCTCAGAGCTTGGCTTCGACCCAGGCCTGAACGTCGGCGAGCGCGGCGTCGAGGCCTTCGGCGCTCTGGGCGCCGGCCATGGCCATGTCGGGCTTGCCGCCGCCCTTGCCGCCGAGCTTCTGCGCGACGGAGTTGACGAGTTCGCCGGCCTTGACGCGGTCGGTGAGGTCGCGGCTGACGCCCGCGGCGAGCTGGACGCGGCCTTCGGCGCTGACGGCGGCGAGGACGGCCACGGCGGTGCCGAGCTTGTCCTTGACCTTGTCCATCGTTTCGCGCAGGGCCTTGGCGTCGGCGCCGTCCATGCGGGCGGCGAGGACCTTGATGCCCTTCACCTCGATGGCCTTTTCAAGGAGCGTGTCGCCCATGCGGCTGGCCATTTGGCTCTTGAGCTGTTCGAGCTGCTTTTCGAGGGCCTTGACGTTGGCCATCATGTCGTCGATCTTGGACGGCAGGTCGCAGGCCTTGACGTTGAAGCGGAAGGCGGCCTGGCCGAGGAGGGCGGCGTTCTTCTGGGCTTCGGCAAGGGCGTTCATGCCCGTGACGGCCTCGATGCGGCGGATGCCGGCGGCAACGCCCGCTTCGCCGAGGATCTTGAAGGAGCCGATGTCGCCCGTGCGCACGACGTGCGTGCCGCCGCAGAGCTCGACGGAGTTGCCGATCGTCTCAACGCGGACGATGTCGCCGTACTTTTCGCCGAAGAGCATCGTGGCGCCGGTCTTGCGGGCTTCTTCAAGCGGCAGGACTTCGGCCTTCGTGGCCGTGTTGGCGAGGATCTGCTCGTTGACGAGGTCTTCGACGCGGGCGATCTGCTCGGTCGTCATGGCCTGGCTGTGGGAGAAGTCAAAGCGCAGCTCGGTCGGGGAGACGAGGGAGCCCTTCTGTTCGACGTGCTCGCCGAGGACCTTACGCAGGGCCTGCTGGAGAAGGTGGGTCGCTGAGTGGTTGCGCTGCGTGGCGTGGCGGCGGTCGGCGTCGACCGTCAGGCGGAACTTGTCGCCCACGGCGATGCGGCCTTCCTCGACGTGGCAGGAGTGGCCCGTGACCTTGCCCTTGACGCGGATCGTGTCGAGCACGCCGGCGAGGGAGGCGTCGTTGCGACAGTGGCCGCGGTCGCCGACCTGGCCGCCCTGTTCGGCATAGAACGGGGTGCGGTCGAAGACGACGATGCAGTCGTCGCCCGCTTCGGCGAGTTCGACGGCCTGCCCGTCCTTGTAGACGGCGAGAACCGTGGCTTCGTTCTCTTCGAGCGTTTCGTAGCCGGTGAAGACCGTGTCGGCGCCCGTGTATTCGAGGCCGGCGGCCATCTTGAACTTGGCGCTGGCGCGGGCGGCCTCGCGCTGGCGGGCCATGGCGGCGTCAAAGCCGTCGAAGTCGATCTTGACGTCGCGTTCGCGGCAGACGTCGCCCGTCAGGTCGGCGGGGAAGCCGTAAGTGTCGTGCAGCTTGAAGACGACTTCGCCGTCAAGCACGCCGTCCTTGGAGCCGGCAATGGCGGCGTCGAGGATTTCCATGCCCTTGGAGAGCGTGAGGAAGAAGCGGCGTTCCTCTTCTTCGATGACCTTCTCGATGCGCGGATTGTTGATTTCCGGATAGGCTTCGGCCATTTCGGCGCGAACGGCGTCGACGAGCTTGTAGAAGAAGGGCTTGCGGGCGCCGAGCTTGTAGCCGTGGCGGATGGCGCGGCGGCAGATGCGGCGCAGCACGTAGGCGCGGCCTGCGTTGCCCGGGACGATGCCGTCGGCGACGGAGAACGTGCAGGCGCGGATGTGGTCAGCGATCACCTTGAGGGACGGGGATTCCGGATCGACGGCTTCGCCGCTCGTCTCCTCAAGGACGCGCTTGACGCTGGCGAGCAGGTTCTTGAAGAGGTCGATGTCGTAGTTGTTGTGCACGCCCTGGAGAACGGCGGCAATGCGCTCAAGACCCATGCCCGTGTCGACGGAGGGCTTCGGAAGCTTGTGCATGACGCCGCGCTCGTCGCGGTTGAACTGCATGAAAACGAGGTTCCAGATCTCGATGTAGCGGTCGCCGTCTTCCTCGGGGCTCCCCGGAGGGCCGCCCTGGATCTTGTCGCCGTGGTCGTAGAAGATTTCGGTGCAGGGACCACACGGCCCCGTGTCGCCCATCATCCAGAAGTTGTCGGACATGTAGCGGGCGCCCTTGTTGTCGCCGATGCGGACGATGCGCTCGGCGGGAACGCCGACTTCCTCGTGCCAGATGTTGTAGGCCTCGTCGTCCTCGGCATAGACCGTGACCCAGAGCTTTTCGGCGGGTAGCATGAAGTGCTTCGTCAGGAGCTCCCAGGCGAAGTTGATGGCGTCATGCTTGAAGTAGTCGCCGAACGAGAAGTTGCCGAGCATCTCGAAGAACGTGTGGTGGCGGGCGGTGTAGCCGACGTTGTCAAGGTCGTTGTGCTTGCCGCCGGCGCGGATGCACTTCTGGGACGTCGTGGCGCGGGTGTACGGGCGCTTGTCGAAGCCGAGGAACACGTCCTTGAACTGGTTCATGCCGGCGTTCGTGAAGAGAAGCGTCGGGTCATGGGCGGGGACGACCGGGCTCGAGGCGACGATCGTGTGGCCCTTGCTTTCGTAGAAGTTCAGAAAGGTGCGGCGAATGTCTGCGACTTTCATAAATGGGTTTTCGGGACTCCCTGTCAGGCGGCGTGCGCCTGGTCAGGGCCGTTCCATCTCCTATAGGTTTTTGTCAATTCGGTGCCGTGCAGCTGCATCCGGAGGCGGGATGCTCCGGCCGGCGGCGGGAACGGAGGTCGGTCTGCCTGTGGCGGCGACGGCGAGCTCCGAGGCGGCCCGCTCTGGCTGACGGCCGGCAGTGCCGGCCGCGGCATGAACGGTGTGTCGGGAGCCTTCGTGAAGACTCGGGACGAAAACTCATATTTTACCCCCCATCGCATGGGTTCGGCCCTGCAACTCCCTGTCGGAATGCGGATTTTCATGCCCTGAGGGTCGAAACGGGGGCCGGATCGTGCAAAAAGGAGACGCCCGCCTCACGGGAGGCGGGCGTCGGAGGGTGCGGGCGTCGTCTCCGGGCGTCCTGAGACGCCCGGCGGGACGCGCCGTGCCGGGCCGCTTAGGCGATGCGGGAGTAGCCGCCCGCGCGGGTGGATTCGCGCAGGTAGCGGTCGAAGTGCATCGCGACGGCGCGCACGAAGATCTTGCCCTTGGCGGAGACGACGAGGCGGTCGTCGTAGAGCTCGACGAGCTCGTGCTTCACGTAGGGCTTCATCTTGCCGAGCTCGTAGGCGAACGTTTCGTCGAACTTGATGCCGAAGCGTTCCTCGACGTCGCGCTTGCGGAGCTCGAAGTTGCACATGATCGTCATGATCACGTAGCGGCGCATTTCGTCGTCGGCGTTGAGCAGGTAGCCGCGGTTCGTGGCGAGGCGGCCCTCGCGGATGGCGGCGTAGTAGTCCTCAAGCTCGCGCGGGTTGCAGGCGTAGGCGCTGCCGATCTTGGAGATGCTCGAGACGCCGAGGGCGATCATGTCGCATTCGGCCTTTGTCGAGTAGCCCTGGAAGTTGCGCTGCAGGGAGCCTTCCTTCTGGGCTACGGAGAGTTCGTCGGTCTCCTTGGCGAAGTGGTCCATGCCGATGTAGCGGTAGCCGTTGGCCGTCAGGCGCTTGATGGCGTCGAACATGATGTTGACCTTTTCGACCGTATCGGGAAGGTCGGCGGGCAGGATGCGGCGCTGCGGCTTGAAGTGGTTCGGCAGGTGGGCGTAGTGATAGAGCGCGATGCGGTCGGGGGAGAGCTCGAGCACCTGGTCGATCGTCTTCTCGAACGTGCCGCGGTTCTGCTTGGGCAGGCCGTAGATGAGGTCCATGTTGATGGACTCGAAGCCGTTTTCGCGGGCGGCCTCCATCGTGGCCTTCGTCATCTCGAAGGGCTGGATGCGGTTCACGGCCTTCTGGACGTCGGGGTTGAAGTCTTGGACGCCGAGGGACATGCGGTTGAGGCCCAGATCGTGCAGGTGCTTGACCTTGTCGGCGTCGCAGGTGCGCGGGTCAACCTCGATCGAGAACTCGCCGCCCTGGGCGAGCGGGAAGCGCTTCGTGAGCGTCTCCATCATGAGCGTGAGCTCGTCGTTCGTGAGGAAGGTCGGCGTGCCGCCGCCGAAGTGGAGCTGCTCGAGCTCGGTGGAGCCCGTGACGGCCTCCTTCACGAGGTCGGCTTCGCGGCCGATCATCTCGATGTACTCGGCGCTGCGGGAGTGGTCGCGCGTGACGATCTTGTTGCAGCCGCAGTAGAAGCAGACGTCGTTGCAGAAGGGAACGTGCACGTAGAGCGAGAGGTCGGCGGGCTCCTTCGCGTCAGCGCGGCCGGCGAGGGCCTTGCGGTAGTCTTCGGCACCGAAGCTCGCGTTGAATCGGTCGGCGGTCGGATACGACGTGTAGCGGGGGGCGGGCACGTCGAATTTGCGCAGGAGGTCCATTTCGGGCAGTTCAACGCCGCTGGTTGCAGGATTCGTCATCTGAGGATTTTCCTTGGTCTGTGACTTAAGTTAAACTTCCTGATATTATTGAGGCCGTAGATCGCTTTTCTTTGACTCACGTCAACAAGCGCTCGCGTCGGAAGTGCTGTGTGACGGCACTTCGACGACAGAAAGGGTCCGTGCTTCAGGATGCATGTGGGCATTCTAGACGCGGCAGATTATTTCTAGATTATTGAACGCGAGAACGCGGCCGCGGACTGGGCGGCCGGCGGTCTTGGTTTCATCGAGGGGAGTGGCCTGACTTCGGGCCTTCCTCAGCAACGGGGGCAAGATGAATATCACGACACTGCGCATTGGCTGTTCGAACTGCAACCTGAGAGAGGTCTGCATGCCGCTCGGCCTTACGCTCAAGGATATGGAGACGGTGGAGGAGCTTGTCTCCGCCCGCCGCCGCATCCGTCGCGGCGAGGCGCTCTACCGTGCCGGCGACTACTTCAACAATCTCTATGTGGTTCGCCTCGGCTTCCTGAAGAGCACCGTCATGAGCAGCGACGGTCGCGAGCAGGTCACCAACTTCTTCATGGCCGGCGAGATGATCGGCCTTGATGGCATTTCGAGCAACGTCTACTCCTGCGACGTCGTCGCGCTCGAGGACACGGAGGTCTGCGTCCTCCCCTTCGACCGCGTCGAACAGGCGACGACCACGATCCAGACGATGGGCAAGCACTTCCAGAAGCTGCTTTCTCGCGAAATCGTGCGCCAGCACGGCGTGATGCTGCTGCTCGGCTCCATGCACGCCGAGGAGCGTCTTGCCGCCTTCCTCCTGTCGCTCTCCCAGCGCTTCGAAAACCGCGGCTACTCCCGCAGCGAGTTCGTGCTGCGCATGACGCGCGCCGAAATCGGCTCCTACCTCGGCCTCAAGCTCGAGACCGTAAGCCGCGTGCTCTCGCGCTTCTCCCATGACGGCCTCATCGAGGTCAACCAGAAGCACGTCCGCATCTTCGACCCCGAGGGCCTGCGCGCCATCGTCTCGGCGGTCGACCTCGACCACTCGCCCTCGCCCGTCACGGCCTCGCCCATGAAGATCCAGAAGGCCTGATGGCCACGCCCTGCAGGACATGAAGAAGCCCTCCTTTCCTGATGGAAATGGCGGGCTTTTGAGTCTTCATTCGGGCCCTCATTCAGGCCCTTCCTGAGACTTCAGACGTCGGGTGCGTGCCTCAGAGCGACGGGCGCACCAGGTCGAGCCTGTCGGTGCACAGGCCGTCGACGCCCCACGAGAAGAGCTCGCGGGCGCGGCGCGGATCGTTCACTGTGTAGCAGAAGAGCCAGTAGCCCAGGGCCTTCACCTCGCGTGCGAATTCAGGCGTCAGGCGGCGCTGGTTGCAGTGAAGCGCCACGCACTTCATCTCCTCGAGCACCTCGCGCCAGTTTTCGGGCAGCTCGTCGACGAGGAAGCCGCGCGGAATGTTGGGGGCGGTCTCCATCGCGCCGCGAAGGGCTTCGGGCTTGAAGGACGAGAAGAGCGGAGCATCGGGCACGACGCCCGCCTGAGTGGCGCCGCCCTCGCGCACGAGGTCGGCATAGAGCTCGCCCGTCAGGCGGCCGACGACGCGGCCCGTCTCGAGCTCGGCGCCCTTGGCGGGCTTGATCTCGATGTTGAGCCAGACGCGGTTGGCGCGGCACCAGCGGACGGCCTGCTCGAAGCCTGCGGGAGGCACGCCCGTGTATTGCGGCGCAAACCAGCTGCCCGCGTCAAGCGACCTGATCTCGAGGCTCGTGAGCTCGGGCACGGAGCGTGTGTCGCGGATCGTGCGGCCGAAGCGCTCGTCGTGCATCAGGACGGGAATGCCGTCCTTGGCGAGCATGGCGTCCGTCTCGAAGGCGTGGAAGCCGTGGTGAAGACCGGCGCGGAAACCCTCTAGGGTGTTTTCAGGCGCCATCGTGCCCGCACCGCGGTGGGCGGAGACGCGGGCATAGGGCCAGGGATGAACGGATTGCATGATGATGTGTCCTCATGTCGGGGCGACGGTCGGGATCCGCCGCCTTTTTCAACAAGGCAATTGTAGGCTCGCCAACGATTTTCATAGTGGTGAATACCTAGGGCGAAAACCCTAATATGCGCTCGAAACGCCTGTGACAGAGGTTGTTGCGGGTGCGCCTAAAACAAAGTGCCTAGTTTTGCCATTTCCCGTCCATAGCGTATATGCTTGGAACAACTTCATCTCTCAGAGGAGAAATCAATATGATTCAACGTCGCACTCTTATCGGTGCCATCGGCGCGGTGGCACTCTCCAGTGCCTCCTATTTCCCGATGACAGCCTGTGCGGCCATGCCTCGGGGTGAAGGTTCGGATCCGATCCGCATCGTCGTGCCGTACCCGCCGGGAGGTCCTCTCGACGTCTCCGCCCGCACGATCGCGGAAGCCGTCGTCGACACGCTCGGCAACGTCATCGTCGACAACCGTCCCGGTGCGGGCGGCGGCGTCGGCATGGGCTACGTCAAGCGTCGTCCCGGCGACGGCCGCACGCTTGTCGTGGGCGCGGTCGCCACGCATGCGATCAACCCGCATCTCTACAAGCGCCTGCCCTATGACGCGAAGAAGGACTTCAAGGCCGTGACGCTCATCGCCCACGTGCCCAACGTCCTCGTCGTCACGCCCGAGTTCTCGCAGAAGACGGGCGTCAAGACGGTCCAGAATCTCGTCGAATACGCGAAGAAGAACCCCGGCAAGCTCAACTACGCCTCCGGCGGCAACGGCAGCGCGGGCCACATGGCCGGCGAATGGCTCAAGCAGATCAAGGACATCGACATGGTCCACGTCCCGTTCGCGGGTGCCGCCGCCGCGCAGCTCTCCGTGCTCGCGGGTCAGACCGACCTGATCTTCGACAACCTCGCGAGCGCTACCGCCAACATCCGCGCGGGCAAGCTCCTGCCGCTCGCCGTCACGACGAATGTGCGCGCAAAGGCGCTGCCCGACGTCCCGACGATGCAGGAGGCGGGCGTCCCCGACTTCGACATCTCCACGTGGTACGGCCTCTTCGTGCCCGCCTCCACGCCCGACGACGTGGTCGCGCACCTCAACAAGGCGATCACGGGAGCCCTCAGGTCCGCGCCCGTTCAGGAAAGGCTTGAAAAGCTCGGCGGCGTCGCCTCTCCGACAACGCCCGAAGAGTTCCAGGAGCTCGTGACAAGCGAAAGCGAGAAGTACGCAAGGCTTGTCAAGCTTTCCGGCGCACGCGTCGACTGACGCAGGGCGCAGCTCGAATGGAAGGCCTCGAATCCCAAGGAATCGAGGCCTTTTTTCTCATTCGCTAGAATCAAGGCTCGCTGTTCAACGAAAACAATGACTAACGCACGGCGCAGCCGCGCGGCCCGGACGGCCGTGCGGCTGACGCAGACCCCTTGAAATGATGATCAAAAACAAAAAGGACTTCTGGGCAGGCATATTCTTCATCGCTTTCGGCGCCGGCGCCGCGGCCGTTGCCCAGGAGAATGCGCTCGGCACGCTCTCGCGCATGGGGCCCGGCTTCTTCCCGACGGCCCTTGGCGTCATTCTGGCCCTGCTCGGCTGCTGCCTGAGCCTTCGCGCTCTGCTCTTCTCCGGTTATGGCGACGGCTCCCTCGAAGGCGTCAACTGGGGCGTACTCGGATTCATCCTCGGCAGCGTCGCGGTCTTCGCCGTCTCGCTCCTCGAGCTCGGCGTCCTGCTCTCCATCGCCCTCATGATCGTGATCTCGTCGCTTGCCAGCGGACGCTTCCGTGCAAGGGAGGTGGCGGTGCTCACGGTCTTCATGTGCCTTCTCTGCTGGGTGATCTTCATCTTCGGCGTGGGCCTTCAGGTGCCGGTTCTGCCGGCCTTCCTCTGAGGGAGGTGCGCACATGGATCTCGTCTCCAACCTGCTGCTCGGCTTTCAGAACGCCGTCACGCTTCAGAATCTTCTCTACTGCTTCACGGGCGTCTCCGTGGGCACGCTCATCGGCGTGCTGCCCGGCATGGGGCCCGTTGCCACCGTGGCGATGCTCCTGCCGATCACGTACGCGCTCGACCCGTCGGCCGCCCTCATCATGCTTGCGGGCATCTACTACGGCGCCCAGTACGGCGGCTCCACGACGGCCGTCCTCGTCAACATTCCGGGCGAGGCCGCCGCAGTGGTGACCTGCATCGACGGCCACAGCATGGCCAAGAAGGGTCGCGCGGGCGCGGCGCTCGGCATTGCGGCCATAGGCAGCTTCATCGCGGGCACCTTCGCCACGATGCTGATCGCGGCCTTCGCGCCGCCCCTGACCGAGCTCGCCTTCGAGTTCGGCCCCGCCGAGTACTTCAGCCTGATGGTGCTCGGCCTCGTGGGCGCCGTGGTGCTCGCCAACGGCTCGCTTCTCAAGGCCGTCTGCATGATCTTCGTGGGCCTCATCCTCGGCCTCGTGGGCTCGGACATCAATTCGGGCGCGCTGCGCTACACGTTCGGCGTCGACGAGCTGATGGACGGCATCGACTTCGTGGCGATCTCGATGGGCATCTACGGCTTCGCGGAGATCATGAAGAACCTCGAGATCAGCCAGACGCGCAGCCTCGTGCCCGTCAAGGTCGAGAGCGTGCTCCCGACGAAGGAGGACCTCAAGGTGTCGGCGGGCCCGATCGCCCGAGGAACGCTGCTCGGATCCTTCCTCGGCATCCTGCCGGGCGGCGGCGCGCTTCTCTCGTCCTTTGCGTCCTACACCCTCGAGAAGAAGCTCGCGGGCGAACGCGCAGAACCCGCCTTCGGACAGGGCAACATCCGCGGCGTGGCGGGCCCCGAGTCCGCCAACAACGCGGGCGCCCAGACGAGCTTCATCCCGATGCTCACGCTCGGCATCCCGTCCAACGCCGTCATGGCGCTCATGATCGGCGCCATGATGATCCATGACATTACGCCTGGCCCCCAGGTGATGAACACCGACCCCGAACTCTTCTGGGGCCTCATCGTCTCTATGTGGATCGGCAACCTCATCCTGATCGTCCTCAACCTGCCGATGATCGGCGTCTGGGTGCAGCTCCTGCGCGTGCCGTACCGCTGGCTCTATCCCGCGATCCTCGCCTTCTGCTGCATCGGCGTCTACTCGATCAACAACAACGTCTTCGACGTGTGGATGACGATCGGCTTCGGTGCGCTGGGCTATCTCTTCAACAAGCTCGGCTGCGAAAGCGCGCCCCTCATTCTGGGCTTCATCCTCGGTCCCATGATGGAGGAGAACATGCGCCGCGCGCTTCTGCTCTCGAGGGGCGACATGAGCTGCTTCCTCACGAGCCCGCTCTCGGCGGCGTTCCTTGCGCTGAGCGTCCTTCTGCTGCTTCTCGTGCTCGCCCCGGCCGTGCGCTCGGGCCGCGAGACGGCCTTCAGGGAGGACTAGCTTCGGTCGAGACATGAACGAGCACGACGAACCTGAGGCAAGGGGGCCGGCGGAATGATCCGCCGGCCCCCTGCCGTTTTCAGGGCGAAAAAAATCCCCGCGTCCTTTCGGAACGCGGGGCAAACCCTCATTGTTAGCGGTATCCAACCGATTCAGGAGACTCAGCACTTGCGTGCTTCGTTGAGTAGAAGATTACAGGCAGAGGGCTCCGGGATGTTTTTCCTTGAGTCATTGTCCGTAAGAGAATGTAATTCCCGTTTTCGGTTGAAATTTGCTCGAATTGCTGGACATCAGGTGTTTTCGACGTCCGGCTGCGCAAAACTTTGTTGCGCGGCGGGGATTCGTGAAACAAGCCGTCCGATCGTCAGAGGTCGTAGCTCACCCTGGCGTCGTGCACGAGGGCCATGGCGTTCGGAGCGATTTCGCCTGCGGTGAAGCCCGCTTCGAGGCCCTCGGCGGAGAGGCCGTGGAAGTAGACGGCGGCGAGCACGGACTCGACCATGTCGTAGCCCTGGGCGAACATGGCGCCGATCATGCCGGCGAGGACGTCGCCCGAGCCGCCCGTGGCGAGCATGGGGCTGCCGGTCGGGTTGATCCAGGTGCGGGAGCTGCGCATCGAGATGACGGTGCCCGCGCCTTTGAGGACGACGATGGCGCCAGTCTGGACGGCGAGCTCGCGGCAGGCGGCGACGCGGTCGGCGGTGACGCCGGCGGTGTCGCGGCGCAGCAGGCGGGCGGCTTCGCCCGGGTGCGGCGTGAGGACGGTCGGGGCGCGGCGGGCGAGCACCATGTCCTGAAGCTTGATGTCGGCGGCGATGATGTTGAGCGCGTCGGCGTCAAGGATGAGCGGCTTCTGGCAGTTGAGGGCCTCGATGACGCGGGCCTTCGCTTCGGCGGAGGTGCCAAGGCCGCAGCCGAGGACGATCGCGTCGAAGTCCTCAAGATTGACGGGCTTGGTCGCGAACATAATTTCCGGATAGACCATGTCGACGTGCGGCGCATGCTCGGCGCGGCATTCGAGCGTGACGCGGCCGGCGCCCGAGATCAGGGCGGCGCGGGCGGCGAGGATCGAGGCGCCGATCATGCCGTCGGTGCCGCCGATGACGGCCACGCTGCCGTAGTCGCCCTTGTGGGAGTTCTTGACGCGGGGACGAAGAACGCGCGGGAATTCGTCGGTGCCGATCACGGAGAGCGGGGAGAGCGGAACGGAGACGTCGAGCTCGTTGAGGACGATCTCGCCGGCGGCGTCGGCGCCTTCGCACATGTAGAGGCCGGATTTGACGCAGAGGAACGTGATCGTCACGTCGGCGCTGCAGCCGGGATAGCTGCCGGTCCAGTGACCCGTGACGGGGTTGAGACCGGACGGAATGTCGAGCGAGACCTTGAGGGCCTGGCGTTCGTTGAACCAGAGGACGGCGTCGAGGTAGTCACCCGTGATCGGCTTGGCAAGGCCCGTGCCGAAGAGACCGTCGACGACGCAGTCGGCCTTTTCCGTCATGTACGGATCGTCATAAGTCGTGCCGCCGGCCTGCGTCCAGCGTTCGAGCTGGGCGAGTGCGAGGGCGGAGGTCGGGCGGCGGCCGCCCGGGAGCACCACGTTCACGACGGCGCCCTTCTCACGGAGCTCGCAGGCGCAGGCAAGGGCGTCGCCGCCGTTGTTGCCCGGACCGACGAGCAGGGTGACTCGGCGCTGTTCGACGCCGGCATCCTCGAGACGCTTCATGATGAGTTCGGCGGCGGCCGCGCCGGCGCGCTTCATCAGCGTATCGGCGCCGAGCTGGTTGGCGGCGCGCATTTCCAGATTCTGCAGTTCGTCTGCGGTGAGAATGGTAAGGCTCATGATCGGGTTCCTTGGGTCCTGAAAGGAAAATGTGCGGGTTATTGTACTCGCACATTATTGATGTTGACGAATGGCCGCGGCGCCCGCACGCGGCACAGGAGGCTTCTCAAAGGCCGCCTTATCCAACGGGCCGTAAAACCTCTCCATTCAAGGGGAGGATATAAGGCCCCAATGGGCATTTGGTTGAAAAACACGCATTCCTGAAGGAAGTGTGCCATGATGTTCGTATGAAGATCACCTGCGCCTTTCAATACGAACTCTACGTTGACGAGACCCGACGTGCGGCCTTGAGTCGAAACGCCGGTTGCCGCAGGTTTGTCTTCAACAAGGCGTTGGAGATCCAAAACGAGCGCAAGTCCAAAGGTGAAAAGCTTCTCACTTACAAGGAGCTCGCTCACGAGTTGGTGCTCTGGAAAAAAACAACCCGAGACCGCCTTTCTTCGAGAGGCGATGTCCCAACCGCTCCAGCAGGCCCTGCGCGATCTCGATCGCGCCATCGGCGACAGCTTCCGTCCCAATAGCGATCCGGCACACAAAGGGTGGCCGAAGTTCAAGGCGAAAGACATCGGTGACGGCTTTCGGATTCCGCAATTTGCTCCTGAACACATCGACGATGCCAACGGGCGAGTCAAGCTCCCAAAGATCGGTTGGATTCGATACCGCAGAACGCGTCCCATCGCGTTCGAGTGTGCGGACGGGATGCTCGTTCCCGGTGTCGTGAAGCAGATTCACGTCAGGAAGGACTGCGGCCACTGGTTCGTGATCTTCACGGTTGAGTTCGAAGTCAAGGTCCCCGACATGAAGGCGCTCGATGTTGGAATCGACGTCGGCGTCGTGCATGCCGTCGCGACGAGCGACGGACGATTCTACGATCTCGACACGGCGAAGATTCGCTCGATCGAGAAACGCATTGCGGGCTTGAAACGCAAGCTTTCGCTCAACCAGGAGTCGCGAAAGAAACTCGCGAAGTTGGGACTGGCGGAGCCTTTTGACAAGAAGCAGCCGAGTCGCAAGCGCCGTCGGCTCAAGGAGAGGCTTCAAAACCTATACCGAAAGATTCGTTGCATTCGACAGGATTTCCACAGGAAGACGGCGCATGCGCTCGCGCAGGAGTACGGCTGCGTGTACGTCGAGGACCTGAAGGTGAAGAACATGACGGCGTCCGCCAAGGGCACCGTTGCGAATCCCGGCAAGAATGTGAAGCAGAAAAGCGGGCTCAACCGCGCCATCCTGCGCACGGGGTTCTACAGTCTTCGCCAAGCAATCGAATGGCAACTTCTGAAAATGGGTGGTGTGGTGATTCCCGTCGATCCGAGAGGGACGAGCATCACCTGCCCGCACTGTCAGACCAGGGACAAACGCAACCGCCCGACTCAGGCGATTTTCAAGTGCGTCAACGAAAGTTGCGGCTTTAAAGCGAATGCCGACGTGGTGGGCGCCCTGAACGTGTTGAGGAAGGGCCGGACAGGCCCGAGTGCACACAACAAAAAGCACATCGCCCATGTAGTGAGTATTGGGGAGCAAGGCTTTCGGGCGGAGGACTCGATGCCATCAATGGGAGCCATCCTCAAGCCACGCGATCGCGTGGCCCAAGGAATCCCCGCCCTTTAGGACGGAGGAGGAAGTCAACCGCCGAATCGCCGCCAGGAGAGGCGTTCGGAGAAGGGGTTCTCGCGTCCGAGGACGCCGTCGGAGACGACGTCCGCCACGGCCGTGCAGAAGTCGGCGCCGTGGATGCCGCCCGCAATGCTCAGGTGCAGCCCCGGCATGCCGGAGGCGCCTGCGACGGGCAGGCCGTCGGGGCTCGAGAGCACGGTGTGCGAGAGATAGCGCCCCTGAGACCAGTCGGTGGCGGCGGGGAAGAGCTTCACGCCCATTTCCCAGAGCGCCTTGTACTCCTTGTCGACGGGGCAGTGCTCCTGGGCGCCGAGATGCCAGCGGCCCATGATGCGCACGAACGTGTCGAGCGGCAGTGCGATGCGTCCCTCGGGCGTCCTCACGGCATGGCGCATCACGCAGGCGTCGCCCGAGAGGCTCACGTTGAGCACGGAGCGGGTGACGGGCGCAAGCGGCACGCCGCCGTAGGCATGTTCGGGAAGAATTTCAAGGGCGCCCGTGCCGCAGGCGACGACGACGGCGTCGGTCCTGACGGGCTCGTCCGCCGCCACGCCGCAGATGCGGCCGTTGTCGGAGATGAGGCCCGTCGCCTTCCTGCTGCAGAGGATCTTCACTCCCGCTTCGGCGAGGTGTTCCCTGAGCTGCTTGGCGTAGTAGCTCACGGACCAGGTGGTCGCGCGCGAGAATGAGAAGCTCCCGACGTCCGTGGCCGCATAGAGCGAGGGCTCGATGGCGGTGACGTCCTCAAGCGTCGCGGGGGACGCTTCGCCGGCCTCGGGCGAGACGATGATCGTGCCCGCGCTTTCCTGAAGAATGAAGCCGTGCTCCTGCGCCTCGGCCCTGAGCATCGACGTCGAGGCCTCGGAGAGCTCCGCGGCGAGCGCGTCCCTCGCCTCGCATCGCGCGGGCTCGCGGCATGCGGTCATGGCGGAGATGAAGCTCGGGTGGCGAACGGCCGCGCCGCTGCCGTAGACGAGTTCCGAGGTGTTCGAGGCGAGCGCCTTGAGGCGCGCAAGACGTCCTGCCGGACGTGCGATCGGCGCGGGTGCGGGGTCGCCGAGAACGGCGCCCGCACAGTAGCTCGCGCCCTGGCAGGGCGCGCGCTGGGCTTCGATGACGGTGACGTCGGCACCTTTTCTGACGAGGGACAGGGCGGTCTGCAGGCCCGTGAGGCCCGCTCCAACGACTGCGGCGTGCATGTACTGGTATTTTTTTTGGGAAAAAAGGAATCGGTCATTGTAGCCCAGTCCGCCGGCATGGGCCTCCCCCGCACGTACGGCTGGCATATACTGAAGGAACCGCTTTTTTCCGGAACATCCGCCATGACCAAACATACGACCGCCGAGTGCCCCTATCCGAAGCTTGAGGCTCCCGTTCCCCGCGCCGAGCGAGAGAACGATCCGCTCACCGAAACGTCCGTTGCCGAGCGCGTGCTCCTCGACGGCCGCTTCATCAAGGTGGTCGAGGAGGACGTCGTCCTTCCCGACGGACGTCCGAGCCGCCGCTTCGGCCTGCGCCACGGCGGCGCGGCCGGCATGATCGCCCTGGGGGCTGACGGCACGATCGTCCTCGAACGCCAGTGGCGCCATCCGCTGCGCAGGGCCTTCTGGGAGATTCCTGCGGGCAAGCTCGATCAGGGCGAGGCCGAGCTCGACTGCGCGAAGCGCGAGCTCGTCGAGGAGTGCGGCATTCACGCAGCGCGCTGGACGCGACTCGGCGAACTCAACAACGCGATCGGTTATTCCAATGAACGCATCGTCGTGTTTCTGGCCGAGGACCTCTCCTGGGGCACGCAGGCCCTTGACGAGGGCGAGCATCTCGAGGTTGTCCGCGTCGATCTGAAGGAGGCGCTCGACATGTGCGCCGACGGCCGCATCACGGACGTCAAGACCATCGTCGGCCTCTTCTGGCTCGAACGCCTTCTCGCCTCGCGCAGCGCCTGAGGCGCACGGTCCGCAGGGCTCGGGTGTTTGGCAATTCGACGGGCTCTGTGGTAAGATTCCAAAACTCTCGAAGCGGGTGTCGTATAACGGCTATTACCCCAGCCTTCCAAGCTGGAGACGAGGGTTCGACTCCCTTCACCCGCTCCATGAAAATCGCCTCGCAGGCAGTCGGCCCGCGGGGCTTTTTTGTTTTCTGCGCTCTTGTCGGGAGATCAAGAGCGCCGTCGGTTGCGGAAGAGTTTGAGCTTCGCAGTCAGCCTCAGAACGCCGTCATGGGCGGAGGATTGGATCGTGTTCTGCAGATGCGTGCCACACCTGAGTGGAAAGCCGCACGAGCCATGCCGAAGGGCAGGGAAAGGACAAAAGCTTTCCGCGATACTCGTGTGCGGTTCCGCTTGACGAATACGACTTGTTGGTGAAAGTCGTATCGACAAAGAAGCTCAAGCCTACGCAGCACGATCTGCTGACGGGGCAATTCGTCAAGCACGAACTTTGGGAGCGACGCGTCGTGGCGGCTTGGCTTAACCTGTTGTACGCAGGTCTTGACAAACAAACCTACGCCCCGGAACAAGGCTCGGCTATATCGAAACTCTCCCGATTCACCGACGAGGTTTGGCTGCCTGACGAATGGCGCCCGTGCCGTGGTGGCAATTGAAAAGCTGTCGCCATGTTGCGGCAGCTGCAGGATCAAATTGGTGGATGGTGGAGAGCCGCCCATTCGCGAACGTGACACGCGTAAAAAATGGACATGATGACAAACCGTTCATCACCCTCTATGAGGAAAACTAAGGAGCAGGTGCATCGCCAAACAATCAGATCAGCTCATGAAGAGATACGGGTGCGACGCAGATCTCGGTGTGGTGATGAGGGCTTGGTTCCTGCGAATCTTTCATGATGCGACTTCGGGCCGCAAGGGTTTTTGCGTGCTTTGCTCTCATCTTTTTCATGAAAAAAACAGGGCTCGGAACTTAGTCCAGAGCCCTGTTCAGAAACTGGCGGAGAAGGGGTCTGTCGAACCCCGTTAGACATCTCCTAGACATCCCCTAGACATCCCTTAGACATTTCCCCGTTGAGCCGTGGGTTTTCGCCCGTTTTCGGTTAGCATGATGGGACAGAGTTAGACATCTGTTAGACATCTTCTAGACATTTTCTAGACAGACAAAATTGGGGCAAAATTGGGGCAAACATAGGAGCCAGTCATGCAAGTCACCGCCAGAAACATCGGGAGCCTCCCAGTGGGGACTCACCGAGCAGAACGTTGCCTATATTTAAGAAAGCGAGAGGGTCACGCGCCGACGTGGGTCTTCCGCTACACGGTCTCGGGAAAGCAGAAGGACGTGGTGATCGGGACGGCGGACGCCGTGACGATTGCTCAGGCAAAGGAAACCGCCGCACGCTTTCGCACGATGATTGCCGACGGGGTCGACCCGCTTGCCGCGAAGCAGGAGCGGCGGGAGAGGATGAAGAACGCGGGCGCGGAGGTTGACCGCCCGTTCACCTTCGCCGACCTCGTTGCCGAGGCCCTGCCCGTCATCGTGCAGAGCAAGGCGTGGCGAAATCAGAAACACGCTGCACAATGGCAATCGACCCTCGAGCAGTACGCCCTCCCTGTACTGGGTAAGCTGTCGGTCGAGGACGTGAGCCGAGACGACATCCTTGAAGTACTCGTGCCGATTTGGAGAACGAAGCCGGAGACTGCTAGCAGATTGCGCGGCAGGCTTGAGGCCGTCTTCGCCTACGCCATAGTCATAGGAAAGCGAAGCGGAGGGAATCCCGCCCTGTGGCGCGGGAACCTTGAGATGTTCCTGCCGCCGATTGCCAAGGTGAAAAAGGAAAGTCACCACGAGGCGCTCACGTTCGACCAGGCTCGCGCGCTTTTCGATGAGTGGCGACCGCCCACGTCGATCACGGCCTGCGCGATTCTGTTTGGGGCGCTGACCGCGTCCCGCGTCGGGGAATTCGTGCCCGCGAAGTGGGAGGAGATCGACCTGCACAGGGAGGTCTGGCACTGCCCGCCCGAGCGACGAAAGGACGGGAAGAAATACCCGCACCGCGTCCCGCTGTGCCGGCAGCTCGTTTCCATGCTGAAGATGCTCCCGCACGATTCCCCGTATGTGTTCGCCGGCAAAGGCGGCTCGCACATCTCGAAGGAGACGCCCCGCGTGGTTCTCCAGAAGAAGCTCGGGCACGGGACAATGCACGGCTTTCGCTCGACATTCCGTGACTGGTGCGCGGAGAACGGGAAGGACCCTATTGTGGCCGAGAAAAGCCTGATGCACGCTACTGGGAGTGCCGTGGTTCAGGCGTATCAACGCTCCGACCTCCTAGACGCTCGCAGGGTTCTGATGCAGGAATGGGCGGACGCCGTGTACCCGGAGCAGGTTTGACGGGCAAAGAAAAAGCCCGTCACCGTGGTGCGGTGGCGGGCTGTGGGTTGCCGATTGTCTGCGCTATGGCGTGGCCTCGCGGAGCTTGAGCGCCTTCGTGCACTTCGTCGCGTACTGGTCCGCGGCGAGCCATTGGTCGATGATGTCCTTGCGCCAAAACAGGCCGCCGGGGAAGCGCTTGCCCTGAGGGATGATGCGCTTCGCGATCCAACGGTCTACGGTGCGCGGAGACTTCCCGCCAAGGTACTCGCCGACCTCTTTTTTGCTTAACCACCCGTCCATTGAAATACCTCCCGTTCTTTTGCCATTCTCACCTGTGCGATCGCCTCCGCGATTAGTTCGGCTTTGCTCATGATTTGTGCCTTGTACGCCGTGAGGGCACGCTCGGCTCGGTCGAATTCCTCGCGGTCGATCATGTCGATCACGGCGGCCATCGTTTCCTTTTCGTGCAGATCCTTCTCTGCCAGTTGACTGACCCGCGCCACTGCCGCCTGCATCTCGCCGTCATCCCGCACCGGGGCGACGGGCGTGGCCAGAGCGTCGAACCAGTTTGGCGCAGCACCTTCCAGGATTTGCCGCACCTGCTTCTCGCGTGCGACCTCTCTGTGTAGGTGCGCCTGCCCGGTGCTGTGATCGGTCATGCTCAGGTAGTGGATCGAGTTGAAAACCCGCACGTAGATCGGAGCGAATCGTTCCTTCAGCGTGCGGATGTTGCTCGTGATGAATCCCGTGTGTACGTTCACCTGCGCGGCAATTTGAGCTGTGGAAAATTCCTGCTTCGCGTGCCTGCGGAGGAAGCTCACGATTTTGTACAGCATGATTTCGCGTTCATCGTCAAGCATGAGCGCCTCCTGCGCAGACGATTGCGTCGAACCAGTTCGGGGACGGGGCGGCCATAATGCGAATCTTTTCGGCCTGCATCCTTCCATTTTCGATGCGCTCGACGCGCATACGCTTTTCCTCTTCTGCTTCGCGCTTCGCCTCTTCGGCCTTCAGGCGTTCGCGCTCGAGCCTTCGGTTTCGTTCTTCCTCTGCGAAGGAGAGACGTCCGCCGAAGCTAACGAGGAGCAGGCCGTGGACTGTGCGGACGTGCAGCTCGGTTCCTTTGCCGACCAAAGTTTCGAGGATGGCGTTCACGCGGGCCTTGGGCTGGTGAGCCAGTGAGGCGATTTCGGGAACCGTGAACTCACGGTGCGGGTTCGTCTTTAGGAGCTGTTCGACGTGGTGCGTTGCGGTGCTGTTCATGATGGTTTCCTAGTTGGCGGGTAGTGGGGGAGGCGGCGGGAGCTTGCCCGTCACCTTCATGTGATTGACGCGTTCGGCCTGCGCGGCCTCGAGGGCTTGAACCTTTTCGAGGTAGTGCCCGAGAATCAGGCGGCGATGCTCGCGGAATCGTCCGGGCGTACTGGCGATGTGTTCGGGGTCGTTTTCCTTCAGCACTTCGATCAGCTCCTGATTCATTCCGTTGGCGGTCGCGGCCTCGAAGATCATCTGTGCCGTAGTGAGGCCTTCGCGGGTGTCCTCGATCAGTTCGTCAGGAATGCGGCGGCCCATGTTGCGATGGTCGATCGCGAGGGTTGCGGCATAGGCCGCGCGGCGGATCTCCTCGAGGCGCTCAGACTCCTGCACGCCGACCTTGAGGAAGGCGATTGCCCCGATCATCAGCATCGAGTTGACAAGCGAGAAGTCGTCCATTTCCTCGGTCGTCTGCCAACGCTCGAGTGCCATAAAGGCCTCGATGAAGCGTTCGACCATGAAATCCTGGTCGGCTAGCGCGAACAGGTAGCCGAGCTGCGCGGATCCCTTGTGCCGAGCCGTTCGGGCATCCTCGACGATCTTGACGAGGCGGCGGCATTCGGCGGGGTCTTTGAACTGGTTGCGGAGCAGGCGACTGCGTGCGGCCTGCTCCCGTCCGTGCGCGCCCTTCTTTCTGGGCTTCTTTGACTTAGGCATTGGCGTCTCCTCAGATTTGCCCCTTGAGCTGTTTTTGGACTTCCTCGTATGTGTCGAAGCCCGGCGGGAGGACGAGGCGGTAGCGACCGCACTCGACGCCGTCGATCCTGCACACCAGAAGCACCTTGCGCCAGAGGTGGCCTGGACGAAGTCGTAGGCGATCTTCGTGGCGATCACCAGTGCGCCGATCAGGAAGCAGAAGTTGAAGCCCATGATGAAGCCGCGCTCCCACGCGATCGAGGTCGGCACGACGATCGAGTAAAAGAAAAGCCCGAGCCAGAGAAGCCCGAGCTTAGATGTGGGGATCGCGCGGAGGTACCCGCGCATCCACAGGGCGATGATGTCGCCCCTTGAGTTCGACCGCATGATGTCTCCTTATCGACGGGTCAGTTCTGCGTAGCGTTTTGCCACGGCCTTGCGGCATTCGATCATGCCCTTGATCTTGTCCTCTTCCTGCTCGATGATCGTGGGGAAGAGGAGGTCGAGGTAGCCGTTCCTCAGGGCGAAGTGTTGGCCGAGCCAGAGGGCGACCTCAGAGTATCCTCCCGGGGCTTCTACCTTGCGAACCCGATCAATCTCGCGGTCGAGGTAGAACATGGCCTTCATGAGATCGTCGGCCTCGGATTCGCCGTCCTTGTGGCCTGCGCGGACGATGTACTTGACCGCGTTGCCGAGGTTGAACCCGAGCAGTTCGCACAGGTCGATGGGTTCGAGGGTGATGGCCGCGTCGCGGTAGTGTTTGGGATTGGTCTTGTCCATTAGATGTCCTTTGCGAAAGTTTCGGCGAGTGTCGGGATGGTGGCGGGCGGGAACGACTCGCTCAGGTGCTTGGCCGTCAGGTAGCCCATGCAGAAAGCCCCGCTGCTACCGTCGGTCTGACGCATTGCGTCGTAGGCGATCTTCGAGTAGCGGAAGTCGGGGCGCTTGATGAGTTCTGGGTTCGTGAGCAGGTCTACGCCGAGATCGAACAGCCCTTGTTGGCGGCTAGCGTTGGCGAACAGCCTGAAGCCCTTCGTAAACTCGTCGATCGACTTTGCGCACATCTTGATGCCCACGCGCCTCAGGTCGGCCTCTTCGTCGAAGCGCTTGAAGCGAACGAGGTTGTCAGCACCGGGCAGGGTGGCGAAGAAGAAGAGGTTGTACAAAGGTTCGCCGTTGGTCACGGCAGTCGCGTCGAGCGGGTGAGTGATGTCGTCCACATCGGCGAGGACGTGTATGTCCTTGCGCGTCAGGTCGGGTTTGTTGGGGTAGCCTTCGACCGGGTTGAACCCCTCGAACCAGTAGCGACCAGGTTCATGCGGGTAGTGGTCGATTAGCCAGTTCCACCCCTTATCGGAATACTTTTTCATCATGTCCTCTTCATGTGATGAGACCGCCGTCCCCTCCTCTCCTCGCAGGAAGTGGCGGCGGCCTCGGTCAAGGTGTCGGCCTGTGGGTTACTCGCCTTCTCGAAGTTCGTCGAGCAGGTCACGCAGGTGCAGTAGTTCCCGCGCCATCATCATCACGTCTCGCAACATGGGATCGTAAGCCTCGTCGAAACGTCGCTCATCGGTGTCGGCCTTGATCGCCTCTGCCGCTCCGACCAGTTGCTCGGAGACGTAATCCATGTTTTGCAGAATTTCCTCTTCATTCATTTTCATGCTCCGGTTGCCCCGTAACCGCCCGCGCCGCGCGCAGTCTCAGAAAGCTCGTCAGCCCACTCGAACTCAGTGTCAACGAGCTTTTCGATGCGCATCTGGGCAATGCGGTCTCCGTTATGAACGATGTACGGCCTGCCCGATGCATTCTTCACCGTGATGTAGACGGGCCCGCGGTAGTCGGCATCCACAAGCAAAGGCGTGATGATGAGGCCATTGAGGGCAGTGCTGGAGCGGCTGTACACCACGCCAACGTATCCTTCAGGAATTTCAAAGGCGAGGCCCGTCTGAATGCGAACGGTCTGCTCTTCGAAGATCGGCGCATCGAACTCTTCGGCGGCGTACAGGTCAAACCCCGCAGCGTACTTCGTGCCGCGCTTGGGCATCTTCGCGTCCGGGTGCAGCTTCTTAATCTTGATTTTCATGATTTTTCTCTTTTGCAAGAAATTCAAAAACGTCGACTGACGCGATCATGATTTCCCCTATTTTTCGAGAAACTTCAGCAGAGAGGAGAAGTTGGTCGCTCGTTGCATCTTTCATGTACGACTTGAACATTTCCGCGAGTTCTTGGACCGACTTTCGTTCCAGAATCGCCATAGAAACCTCAAGCGGGGCTATGTTTGCCTCTTCAAGGATTTCGGCAACATATTTATTCGTTGGTAAAGTCATCTTCATGCTCACGTTCCTTGCGTGGCCATGGCGGCCGTGATGAGTGAGAGGGGAGTCCTCATAGCAGCGCTCCTTCAGGCACGGGGTCGGCTTCTCGGGCGGCTGTGATCTCGAGGCGGTAGATGTCGAGCACCTTCGCGGAAAAATGAAAACCGGGCCAATTGAGTTCGTGCCCGGTTTCATTGAATCGCCTGACGACCTTGCTCAGCTGTTGCGCCGTCATGCTGAAAGCGAGCTGAGTGTCGTCGATGATGAAGTGCCGTTCGCCGCGTTGCATGCGCGGCCAGAGGTAGCGCAGAAGCAGTTTTGCGGGGTTCGTTTTTGTGGTTTTCATTGCTACCTCCGTGAGTAGGTTCTAGCGAATCTGGACGCTTTCGCGTTCTTCGATGTGGCAGCCGGGGACTTCGACGCCGTCGAGCAGAGCCTGCTTGATGGCGACCTTGTTCGGGCTTACGGTCGTCTTGACGGTCGTGTATGCCTCGGGGAGGTCGGCACCTTCGGCGATCTCTACGGCCTTCGTCGTGCGGATGCTCACAGTCACGCGGCCAGTCTTGACCTTGCCGGTCGCGTGTAGCGCATCGAGGAGCATGGTCTTGAGGTAGTCCGAGCGCTTCTGCATTGACTTGACGCGGGCGAGCATGCGGTCGGCTTCGTCCTTGGCGGCCTTGGCCTCGGCATCGAGCTCGCGAAGGTAGAGCGCCGTGGCCTCGATCTTGTCGGCGGCTTCTGCTTCGACGGCGTGGAGTTCGTCGGCATTGAGGATTTCTCCAGTTTCTTCATCGAGCTCGATGTGATCGAGGGCTTGACGTATGGCGTCACTGATTTGGTAGAGCTTCATTTTGCGTACCTATGAAAAAGCCCCGCCGGTTAGGGCAGGGCCGATGTGAAAATTGGGTGTGGCTGTTACTTAGCAGTCAGGGCGCGGTAGCAGGACAGTTGCCTCACGCTATAGCCGTGGCGATCGAGCATGTCCTCGATGGAACCGAGATTCATGCTTGTCACGGCTTCGTAGAAGCGAGGCGCGAAAGGCGACTGGAGGAGACGCATCAGCTTGAGGACGGTCTCGAGGTCTTCGCGGAAGAGATATCGCCAGTAGTAAACGAAAGTCCGCAGGTTCTCGGCCTCACGCGCGGAGAGAACGATCGAGCCTGCGGGGATAGGGTGCAGGCCACAGTGAGGGCAGCCGCCGTCGTCGGGGTGCGCGGTGTGAGGCACCTCAGGCACGTCGAGCTCGACTTCTCTGATGAAGTCGAGGCAGTCTTCGAGCTGAGTGCGCGGCAGTTGGTCGTAGCGTGCGATCTGGTAGCGTGCCTTGATGGCTCGGTAGATCGTCCGATAGTTCGATGAGGTCTTGTGTGCACGGATGGCCACTTCGCGCTGAATGGCGCGTTGCTCTGCGGGCGTGATCGTGGTCGGGGCTTCGTAGCGTCCCGTCTTGCGAATGGCGGGAAGGACTTCGGACGTGACCCAGCGCTTGAAGCGCTTTGCGGATTCGAGCTTTGAGCCGAAGATCAGGGCGTAGAGGCCGGACTCGTTGACGCAGTTGACCGTTTGGCGGCCGCCTTTCGTTTCGATCTCGGACTTGATGAGGTCTTCGGGGTCGACGTGACGGGTAGTCGCATCTTTCGAATTTTTGTATCCGAGAGCGTTGCAGACATCAAGCGCGACGAAAAGAGGAAGATCGCTCGTGCCAAGAGTGCGGACAGATGTGTTCTCAAACGAGAAGCTGGCGGGGATAGACATTGAATGTCTCCTATCGAACAGATTGTAGAACCTGCCACATCAACGCCAATTGATGGTGACAGGACTTGCAGGTTGGCGTACCAGTCGATAGGTTCTGGCCTCCGTTAGGAGCCTGCAAGCCCCGTCATAATTCGGAGACTTGCAAAGGGGGGCGTGAAACGCTACCCCCTTTATGGATCCCTGTTATAGGGGCCCATGCGATCAGCCAACAAAAAAGCCGCTACACGACTAGTGGCGGCTGACCGCCTATCGATTCGGGACGCCAATCCCGCGTCGCACCGTTGCGGTGTCGACACAGGAAGCATACCCGAAACAGAGGCGCGTTGTCAAAGCTAGTCCTTCCTTGTCCTTAATACATGCATTTCTTTCACGACCGCCCATCCTTTGAACTGCCGTTTTTTGATGTCGTTCAGTTCGAACTTTGTGCCGTCTGGAAGGTGCGGCTTGCAGTAGAAGATCTTGTCTCCTCTGGTGTGGTCGAAGACCTTCACCCACTTTCCGTAGCATTCGTGATACGTAATTGAGTGATGCCGGCTTGTGTCTCCTTCAAAGTAGAACCATCCGTTCCCTTCCAGATCGCCCTCGGTCCAGCAGTAGGCACGAGGCAGAATCGCGTAGATACATCTGTTGTCGATATGTGTCATGAGACAGACGCAGACGGGGTCGTGCATATCTCCGACCTTTTCGCCTTTCCATTCAATCCAATTCATAGCTCAGTCCTTAATGTTGGCGGGTTGTCTTATTCGTCATAACGTGGACGGGATTCGAGCCATGCGTCGACCTCGTCAAGGCGCCATGCGACACAGTTCGCGCCAAGTTTGATGGGCTTCGGAAAGTTTCCTTCCCTGACCCAGCGGCGCAACGTCGCGTTGCCAATTCCGCCTAACATCTTTCGAAGCTGGATAGCACGAATGAGCGCAGGACGTTCGTTTTGTTTCTCGTTTATCGATTTCATGAGTAGCTTCCGTATGAAAAAAGCCCCCGGCTTTCGCCGAGGGCTTGAGTTATTCGAAAAAATCGAATGACTGATCAATTTGACAGCGTTGTCAAGATGGTCAGAAGGGTACGTCAGAGTCGTATGCCGGCTCAGGATCGCGTCGCTGTGCGGCAGGCTTGGCCTGCGCCGGATTATCATCGTTGTCCTTCTGGCGGAGAAGCTGGAGCTGTTCTGCGATGATTTCAGTGGTCCAGCGCTCGATCCCTTGCTTGTCCTCATACTTGCGCGTGCGCAGGCGGCCTTCGATGTAGATCGGATCGCCCTTGCGGACGTACTGGCTGATGATCTCGGCGAGGCGGCCGAAAGCAGAGACGCGGTGCCACTCAGTTTCAGACTGAGTCTCACCGGCCTTGTCTCGCCACTTGCGGCTCGTTGCGATAGAGAGGGCAGCGACCATGAAGTTGCCTTCGCGGATTTCAGGATCCTGACCGACGTTGCCGAGGATGATTACCTTGTTTACGGATGCCATTGTTTCTCCTTAGTGAGATATTGATGCGGCCTCGGCGTCGGCATTGGCCGCCGTGGACTTGAGTTCTTCGTGAAGGCCAGAGCTCACCATCGCTTTTCTCTGGTCGGGGGTGATGCCTGCGAAGAAGGCCCTGTACGCCTCCAAGCCGGAGTCCGCGGCACACCGTGCTGAAGCGATGATGTCTTCGGTCAGGAAGGGGGGCGGCTCTTCGGGGCTTGCGTCCTTGTCGGTGTCCGGCTGGCCCACGACGGGGATGCAGAAGAGTTGAAACATCAAGCTCTTGTATGCGTAGCTCATGGCCTTGCCAGATGCCTTGTCGCCCGTGTCCATGCCGTCGCCAAGCGTGACGACCTCTATGTAGGATCCGTCGATGGAGCAGGTGACGCGATACGTGATCTGCAGACGGATGAGACGCATCTTGCCGCTGACCGCTTCGGGTTCTTTCTCCATTCTCACTGGTGCGATGTAGAGGTGATGTTTCGCAAGGAGAGGGGAGAGGGCTGCGTACACTGAGTCGATGCCGCGATAACGGTAATTGCCGCCTCCGCTCACCGTGTCATTCTTGCTGATCCCCTGTTCGCGCAGAGCGTCGGCCACAGCAACGATTGACGCGTGTACCTGCGGCACGGAGTTTTGGTCTGTCATGATGTTTTGTCCTCAGAAAGGGATTTCGTCGTCGCCGATGGCGTAGAAGTCTTCAAGCGACTTGTCGTAGATCGGCTCGGGACGCTTTGCACGTTCGCCGAACCATTGCGCGCGCTCGAACTCGTCGCGGCTGGCGAACTCTGGGTACGGGTCGAAGTCGACCTCGTCCTCTGGCTCGGGCATCGGTAGCTCGAGCGGCTCAAGTGAAGTGATCGTCATGCTTACTCCTCTGGGCATTCGAAGCCCGGCTCAGGGGCGAGGATGCAGTCGACGCGATACGCGATCATCTCCGTCGCGTCGAAGAGCGCGTCATCGAGCTCGTCGGTGATGGCGTCGATGATCTTGGTGACCTCTCTTGCCGAGCTTGCGTCCTTAAGGCTCGTGATCGCTGCAATGAGATCGGTAGAGGAATTGGGATTTGCGAGATACGCAACAAGCACTTCTTCTTGCCAGTTTGTGACATAGCTCTCGCAGAGCTCGTCGATGTCGGCGTTCGGCGTCTGCTCCGCCTGGTGCGCGATGCCGCGCGCGATGTCAGTCAAAGTCTTCATTCGTTACTCCATGATCCAGTGATGAGCGCTCCGGCGACGATTGCCAGTGCGCCGAAGAAGGCGATGAGCGTCCAAACGCGTCGGGGGCGCTCGCATGAAAAAGGCTCAGGGGCTTTCGCCGGCTGAGCCTTGGTGTGTGCCTCCGCGCGAGGCTGTACCGGCTGCTTGTATCGCCGGCGTTTGTGGTTTGCTTTCATGTCGAAGTCCTGTGGAATGTGGTCGATGATGCGGACCGGATCGGAGAAACTCACTCGCTGTCCTCCTCTTCGTCCTCGTCCTCTTCGTCTTCGGGGTCGGGGCCGAACCACTTCTCGTAGTCGTCGGGGCCGCATCCGTCGGGGTAGTTCCAAGCCATATCGTTCTCCTTAATCGAAAATCCAGTGGCAGATGGTGGCAGCCGCCATTGCCGGCAGGATCACCAAGCCGAAGAAGCCGAGTAGACCTTCGAGGCCCTCGATGAGTGACCCGACGAATCCGGCGCGGTGGGCCTCAGTGCCGTCCGTGCCGAAGTAGGTGCGGCGGGCGAGCTCTTCGAGATAAGAAATGACGCGCTTCATGACGCCTCCGAAAAATGAAAAAAAGCATTCAGATGCCGCCGAAGGAGAACGCCACGCGAGGTGGCCGGCGGCACGTGAATGCCTTCTGGTTGGTTGGTGAGTGAGTGAGGGAGGGAGCCGGGGTGAACGCAAAAGCCTCTCGCCTGCAGATGCCCTGGCTTTGGAATCTGGGACTAGTCGCCCAGACCGGCGCATATCTGCGTCACGCCGTTTGCCCTCGTAGCCTTTTACGGAAGTGCCTGGATGAAGCGCTCGATGTTTTTCGCGACCGCTTCGTATTTCTCAGGCGTTCGCAGTTTCGACAGCACGTAGGGGTCTGTGAACATGTAGAAGCTGAGCGCAGCGGCGAACGCTCTGCACTCAACGCTGAGCCTGCAGATGTCCTCTGCGGTCGGCTTCTTAATGCCGAGTCCGAGGAAGTACCCGGCGGCGAAGCTCTCGAAGTTTTTGATTTTTCTCATGTTGTTCAGGCAATAAAAAAGCCCCCGGCAGTGCCGAGGGCGGTATGAACAAGGTGTTTAGAGCGTGAGATCTGGTGATTACTTTTCTTCTTTTACGTCGTTACGCCATAGTTTTGGCATAAATGAACCGATGAGCGATGCTGTCGGGACAGCCAAGAACGCGCATGTCACGATTGTTGGTTTGTCCATTAGCGCACAGACGATGGCGCATAGAACGCAGACAAGGGAAATGGCCAGACCGATGTTCTGTCCTTTTTTCTGTGCCTCAAGAGCTCCAGCGCTTTCTTTCGCTGCTATGTCAACAAGAGTGGATTTGTTTTTGGCATCCTGATCGATGGCAGAGTGTCGAGCATTTTGTTCGGCTTCGGCCATTCTGACGATTCTGTCTGCGATGCCAGGGAGAATATTCTCGTACCGCGCCAAAATGTCCGGGTGAGGCAAAGGTCCCTCAAAGGTTTCGGATTTTGCCGCGATTAGCTGAGTTTGAGCCTCTGTCTGGACGTCCGGCACATTGTCTTCAACGTCGGCAATGCGTTCTAGTTGCGTCGAGCTCTTTTCTGGCATAGGTCACAGCTTTGTCGAAGTCGCTTTTAATGTTGAGCATGTCTTCTGCCGGCGAGCGGTAGGACGTCTCGAATAGGCGACGATCAATTTTCGTTTGCACGCGAGGCGGGTTCAAGGCTACAAAAGGAGCCACCAGCCCATTGCGCACGCCTTTCATGAAATTCGTCATGAACGATGTGTTTGGCTGAGTCATGATATTCCCTTCCTGAAATCAGGGCATGTCATACAAGGTAGCCTCATCTTACCCGCTGTAGGCGCGGGTGTAAACCGCGCGGCCATTCTTTCTTGTGAAAGCTGGTTCAAGCGTCCTCACCAGTCGAGGACTCGGTATTCGTGGAAAAAAGAGGCAAGGGCGCTTGAATCGGCTTTCAATCAGGTCACGGCTGCGCATCGTCTGCGCTCAGGCCGCTCGGGGCTAACATGCCCTCTGTCCGAAGACTGATCCTGATCTAGCTCGTGGGGCGAGCTTGCGTCGTTTTCAGGTGGTCCCCAACCCAACCGCACTGGAAGATACCCTCCAGCCGTCCGCTCACTTTTCATGCGCGACCTTTGCGACTACCGTTCTGAGCTGTACTGCGCGTCGCTAGACCCTTCTAGCCAAAGCTACAGACGCTTCTCAGGCGGTCCCCGACACAGCTAAGTGCCGAGATTCGGACATCGCTGCAGTCCCTTTCTCTCGCTCCGTGCCGCCGCCGAGGCTCCTTGCTCGGGAGGGCGGGGTTTCGTCCGCGGGAGGGGGCGCTGTAGCGCGCCGAGATTCGATGCCCTTCCCATCGATGCCTTGCCTTGCGGCTTGGGTGATAGAAACCCAAAATGGTGGATTTCCGTGTGCAGTTATTAAACCATAACGGGTTATGCTTGTCAACCATTTTCTACCCCAACTTGGTTTGTTCTTGATCAAAGGACGCAAAAAAAGCCCGTCATGATGACGGGCCTATGCTTGTGGGTGTTTTGTGTATTAGAGTGACGAACCGTTATAGACGTAAACGATGCGTCCGATGACTGTTGTCTGCTCAAGCGTCGCCTTGTCGATGACTTGCGGTTGGTAACGCGGGTTATCCGAAAGCATCAATATCGAGCCATCCAGATTGCGCTGGAGACGTTTGATGAACAGTTGACCATCAGCCATTAGGCAGAAGATGCCGTCCGTCATTATGCGGGTTTGAGAGGTATCTACGACGCAAAAGGCTCGGTCGCAAATAGTGGGCTCCATTGAGTCGCCATGTGCGTTGACGACGTGCAGACCGTTAGGTGAAACGACGCCCGGCAAGGTTCGCAGAAAGTCTGGGGCCATGTCAATCCCGCCGACGATCGAGATGAGCCCGGTCTCGGTCCCGTATCCACACGAAGCTTCTACGTTAAGCAATGGGATGGAGAACCATCCGTCTCGCTCCGACTCTCGTCCTATCTCAGAGATACGAACAAAATCGCTGTCTTGCTGGTGATCCAAAACGCCTGGCTCCAGTCCCAGCTTGGCTTCTAACTCTCGCGCGATTTTTGAGCCAAAACTCTTTGACCCAGTAAGCATTCCGCCGATTTGCTGAGGGGTTTTACCGACGGCTTCAGCAAACGCTACTTGGGACGGGTAGCTAGAGACAATCCGTTTTAGATTGTGTCGTCGAGTACAGGTTATGTCCCGCATAATGGATCCTCCCAATTGTGGTGTAACCCCGATTATCAACCATTGGAAGTTACGGGGCAAACTGCAAACTTAGGAGAGCGAGTAGCGGAGGATAACCCAACATAGTTTATCGAATGGTGTACACTTACGGGGTAGGTAAACCAAATCGAGGGATTCTTCAATGCTACCCCGTGCAAATGCATATCTGCGCTCGCTGCGAAAGGTTGAGCGCGTCGCACTGGCTGATCGGTGCGGCATCAAGCTCACGTCGTTGAATAACGTGATCTATGGCAAGCGACTTTCCGTTGCCCTTGCTTGCCGAATCGAAAGAGAGACGGGAGGTGCTGTAACGCGTCGAGAACTCCTCCCAGACATTGACTGGGATTTGATTTCCGGCACTTCCCTAGACCGCGCACTGACTGAAGGCCGCTGAGGGGAATCATGAGTTACGAGGCTATGCATAAAGTCCGCGCATCGGGTTTGACCGATCGCACTCAGGTCGATGTGCTGGAAGCCCTCGCCTTCTTTCATAACGGAAAGACGGGGGCCTGCTTCCCGTCGACAGAAGCTATAGCGCGGATCTCTCGCGTCAACGATCGTACTGTTCGCTTGACTCTTAAGGTGCTACATGACCTTGAGTTTATCTCCTCCGTACAGATGCCCGGGCAAAAGCGCTATTTCACCTTGCACCTTGACAGACTGCCAACTTCAGAAGCCCAGCAAGAACCTGCACCCCTGCAAGAAATTACAGGGGGTGAAGAACCTGCACCCCTGAAAGAAATTACAGGGGAGGGGTGCAAAAAATTACAGGGGACCCCTGTAAAAACCTACAGGGGACCCCTGCAAAAACTTACACCCGAACAAGTAAATGAACAAGTAATTAAACAAGTAAAGGGAACAAGTAATAGCTTGCCCGCGCAAGCGCCGTGGGAAACCGACCATCTTACCAACGACGGTAAAAAGGTCGAAAAGCCGAAGGCGACAAGAGCCAAGCCAAAGACAAGCTGCCCATTCTCTCCTGACGATCCCATCCCGCCTGAATACCTTGAGTACGCACAAGCAAAGCACCCAAGCATCAACGCTCAGACGGAGTTCACCAAGTTCGTCAACTTCCACATCTCGAAGGACAACAAGTTCAGCAATTGGCTGGCTGCTTGGAGAACTTGGACGACGAAGGCCGAAGAGTTCGCCAAGAGCAGACCGCAGAGCCAGTCATACACACCCGCACGCCGTAGCACTGACCCGCAGGCGGGATGGGTATCGACTCAGACGCCGACAAACCCGCCGCCTCTCTACACGCCTGAGGAACGAGAGGCGCTGAAGAAAAAGTATCAGGCGATGACCGCTATTTTTGCCAAGACGGATAAGAACGTATGACCAAGTCAATCTCCGAAATCCTCGCCAGACTCACCGCCATCGCGGCGGAACGCAAGGGCACGGCCCCCCAGGTTCCTCCGAAGAAGGATCCTGCCCTTGTGCGCGAGATCGAGGCCCTGCGCGCAGAGTTCACCGAGAAGGGCGTGCCCTTCACCGAAGGAGCGCTTGAGGGCATGGCGGAAAACCGCCTGCTTCACCGAAAGGCAGAAGAGCAGAACGCAGCTTTGTTCGCCCAGACCGCCGCAATCCCGCGCCGCTTCGCCAAGGCAACCCTGTCTGGCTTCATGCCGTTTGACGACGTTCAGGCCGCCGCCTTCGAGAAGGTCTGCGCATGGTCGCAGGGCGTTAGTGCCGGCGAGACCCCGTGGCTGATCCTCTCGGGTTCGTGGGGTACTGGGAAGTCGCACTTGGCCTGTGCGGCTCTCAACAGCCTGCGCGAATGCAAGGGCCTTACCGTCCGCTTCGTCGCTTGCCTCGACCTCGTGCGCGCCGTTCAGGACACCTACTCGAACGAATCCGGAACGACCGAAGCCAAGATCACCGCCGACCTGTCCCGCATCGACATCTTGTGTCTCGACGACGTTGCCGCCGACCCGACAACGTTCGAGTCGAAGCTCCTGACGCGAATCCTCGACGCCCGCTATCGCAACGACCGTCCGACCCTGATCGTCACGAACCTGTCGATACGTGAGAGGGACGGGAAGCCGTCCGAATTCGATGCCTTCGTCGGCAATCTGGTCGCCTCTCGCGTCCACGAGTGCGCGACCTACGTGGACTGCACGACCACCGATTTCCGCCGCGTCTCCGCCAACCGAACCAACGACCCGACCAAACTTTTCTGAGGAGCAAGCCCATGAAATACCTCCCGCCCGAATCTCCGCTGCGTCGCCTGATCGAAATCAACGCACTGGACGCAGAAACCTGCGAGCAGATCATCCGCGAGGTCGAGCAGTACGTCGTCGACCGTTACGAGACAATCGAACCCCGTCTGCGCCTTTCCGTGACCGTGACCATTCCCGCCGAACACTCAATCAGTGGGGCCGCGTTCTCCTTCGCCGTCCACTACGACGACCTCGCCGACGAGGAGGACGCGAAATGAAAGGGCTTCGCCTCAAAACCTGCGCCTCTGTCTACGACTTCCTCAAGCACAACGTCCGCGAGGAGGTCTGGGCGTACACCGTCTTCCGTGCGCTTGACATCGCCAACTACCGCTCGAGCTACTGCTCGGACGCCAAGGGGCGCTTCCGCTTCACGCTCACCGTGCCCGAGACCGACTCGGCCAGTGCCCACGCCTTCGACGTGGAATTCACGAACGAGGACTTCGAGGAGTGTCACGAATGACCACGCAACAGCTCGACGAGCTCATTTTGGCCATGCTCGTCATTTTCATCCTCGGCTTCTTCATCGGGAACCGGGAACTGAAAAAGCGATGCGGCAAGTGCCGCCTCTTGCCGGAGAAGGAGGAAAGCAATGAGTGAACCCGACACCAAAGCCCGCGTCGTCTCCAAGTCGCATCACACGATGTCGCTCACGACCACGCTGCACACGTTCCTCGGACGCAAGGTGATCCGCATCACCACGATGCCCCTCTTCGGCTCGACCGCCTACCTCACGACCTACGCCGAGGGCCGTCTGGGCGACGACCCGACCGACCTCACGCAGGCAACGTTCGAGTACTGCCGCGCCTACAAGTTCGCGGAGCGCTCCCTTGCCTTCACCCACCATGAGTCACTCGTCGAGCAGGCCGTGCAGAGAGGTGCGCCCCATGTCCGATGAAACCACGGGAGCGGAGATCGTGCGCGAGCGCACCATAGCAGTCCGCTACAGCAGGGATGCAGCTCACGGCATGGCCGTCCATGACGCCGCCGTAGGTTCCATCCAACGAGGAGCATTCAACCCATGAGCACAGCTTTCATCGTCAGCACCACGGACGCCGCCGACGAACTCAAGACCGCCATCGTGGTCGAGGGAGGGGACTTCTGGGAGGTTCACAGCACCGACTTCGAGGGCGAAGTCACCACGTCGATCAAGCCCGGGCGGTGGTTCGCCCCCGTCTCCTGCGTGCGCTTCGGTCGACCCGTCGCGTCATGGAAGCTCCCAACCTTTGCCGACGCGCGCCTTCTCCACCGTGACGCCGTGGCGCACATCCTGCAAAACGGCGGCTACAACCCCCAGTAACCCACAACTACGAACCATGAAAGACCTGTTCTCCGCACTCCTCGCTCCGTTCTTCGTCATCGTGAACGTCGTGGCGCTGTTCTTCCTCCTCGCTGCCTGCCCAGTGGTGATCGCCGTCGCCGCCATCGCTGCCATCGTCGCACTGCCCTTCGTCCTCCTCCTCAACTTCTTCGAGGCGGACCGATGAGGTGGAAACGACCGAAAGAGGAAGAGCCGACCGGCCCGAAGGAACCGCGTCCGCTCTTCGGCGACCGATTCATCAACACCATCCGATGCATCGACTGCGCCTACCTCGCGGGATCCGACCGCACCCCCCGGTGGCTCTTCGCAGAGGAAAAGGGCTACTGCGACGCGGTCGGGCACAAGGGAGGGCGGTGGAACGTCCTTCAGGCCATTACCGAACTACGCCCCCCGTGCGCGTTCTACGAACGAGCGCCACAGGAGCGAATAGACCTCCGCATCAAGGCGGTGGGGATTCTCAAAGCAAGAAAAGACCAACAGGAGCAAAACCGATGATTCCGACGACCAGGATTGCCGACGCTTGGCATACCGTCATCAACCCGAAGAAGTCCCGCCCGAACCTCCCCGAGGTCGGTCGCCGCTGCCGACTCCACTTCCGCGAGTGCGAGGCCCTCACCGACACGGGCCGCATGAAGATCCGCCACGGCATCGACTTCTACGGCTACCTCGCCAACGAGTCCTTTTGCTACATCCCGCTCTACAAGGTCGCCATCCCGTCCTCGAACCTCGAGGCGTGGACATACGACGAAACCAACCCGCGCAACGGGAAGAAGTTCCCGCTGTTCTTCAACGGCTTCGGGCGTGACAGCTACGAGGCCTTCCGCATCTTCAGCAAGCGAGGCATCAGGGGATGAGAGCGAACACATTGCTCGCACTGGGTCGACTCAAGCCCGGGCAGATGAACAAGACCGAGACCGCGTACCGCGACCACCTCCGCGCACTCAAGGCCGCAGGCGAAGTCCTTGACTTCCGCTTCGAAGCGATTACCCTCAAGCTCGCGCAAGACCTCCGATACACGCCCGACTTCTTCGTGCTCAAGCCAGACGGCTCGATCGAATTCCATGAGGTCAAGGGAAGCCGCGCCATCTTCCGAGACGACGCCAAGGCGAAGTGCAAGATGTGCGCACAGCTCAACCAGTGGGCGACCCTGATCGTGGTCTACCCGCGCCGCAAGAAAGACGGCGGCGGGTGGGAGTATGAAACCTTTGAGCCGAGCAACCTATGGTAATCATCGAAAAAGAATTCTTCCGTCTGCTGCGCCTCTGGGCGAGTCTGCGCCGCAAGGGCCGCATCCCTACGGTCAAGTCCCCGACGTTCGTCATCATGCAGATGATGCGCCTCGCGCAGGGATCCCCGGACGCGGAAGAGGAGGCTAACCCCTTCGCCGAGAAGCGCCAACCGCGCATCACCCCGAGCGCCGAGGAACTTCGAGCCAATGAACAGGTCGCCGACGACCTCGATACCGCCTTCACGTCCTCCGAGCTCCCGATGATCGCCAAGGCCGTCATCCGCGCACGCTACTTCGAGCATCTCGAACCCGAGGACATCGAACAGCGCCTGCACCTCGGGCGCAATACCTTCCGCTTCCACCACTACGCCGCAGTTTGCGAACTAAAACGAATCTTCGATTGCATCCGCGAGAAAAGAGTCGTATAATGTGTAATGAAGTATTTTTGGCCTCAGTCGGAGGCGAGTCGTGTGCGGCTTTAATCCCTGTCGGGAGACAGAGTCGTATCTAGCGAAAATAAAGCTCGGATCGAAAGGTTCGAGCTTTTTTATACCCCTTTTGCGGGTGGGGCGGTCTCGACATGACGTGATCGTTTCGCATGTTTCCGATCGCGTGACCCCTTTACCCACCACATTCTTTGCTTTCGACAGGGATTGCCGCCTCAATCACGTTGAACGCATGAAAAAGATTCTCTTGGCGGCTGTTGTGGCTGCATTCTTCATCTCTACCGCCGCAGATGCTCGTGGTGGTCGCGGTTTCGGCGGACGCTCTTTCTCGCGCCCGTCTGCTGTCAGATCAGTCCCGAATCGCACGACTGTCGTGAAGAAAAACACTACCGTCGTGAACCAGACCGTTCATCAAAACACCACCTCTTCGGGTGGCGGCTTCTGGTCGACTGTCATGGGTGCCGCCGCAGGCTCGATGGCTGGCAATGCCATCTACGACGTGATGACGAAGGACGACGAACCGAAACAGCCGGCACAGGCTCCTCAGCAACCGCAGGTCATTTATGTTCCTGTCGGCTCTGACGGAAAGCCCGTTCAGCAGGCTCAATAAAGCGAAAGCCGCAAGTGCTACCAACACTCGCGGCTTTTTTGTGCAACTTCAACGAAAAGAGCAAGTTGCGTATGAGTATTTTACCGCAATTCGATCTTGGAGCTTTTATGAGCAATCCAGATTTGCCGCTCTATGGACAGGTCTTCGCCTACGGAATTGGCCTTGCTGGGCTCGGGTTTGGTTGCAGGCAGCTGATTGCCGCATTGGCGGAGTTAATCAGGTTGCTATGGCGCAAAGACGATAAATAAACGAAAGCCGCAAGGGAGGCAACCCATGCGGCTTTCTTCATGTCCACCAACCGGAACTTGGTGAATTGATGAAAGATATTTTAACAGGTATCGGCGCGTATTTCGCGATGACCAAGGTTTTCAAAATGCTTACCGATCCCTTGAAGCAAGTGCCGGGCGACTGGCGATTTCTGCGATTGTCGATCGTGGTTTGCGCGATCTTGACCATCGCTTTTTCGGCATTGGACTATTCGACGAGATGCCTCGAAAGCATTGTCGAACACTGGCCGTTCTAACTTTCCAAAGGAGGTGCTATGGCATCAAAACCGAACGCCTCCAAGATGGGGCGACCGACAATCTTCACGCCTGAATTGGCCGAGAAGATCTGCGACTTGATCCGAGAAGGCAAGTCCGAACGCCAAATTAGCAAGATGCCAGGCATGCCAGATGCCAAGACTTTGCTTAGGTGGAAAGATACAAATTCTGACTTTTGCCTGCAGTCCGCGCGCGCGCGCGAAGCAAGCGCCGAGAAGTTCAACGACGAGCTACTGGAGCTTCAGGAGAACCTGAACAACGAATTGCAAACGCGATTGTTGAGCGGCGACGACTTTCCAAAGGGAACTGTGGAAGCCTTCAAAGTGTTGATGCAGGAGAAGGCTCGACAGATTTCGTGGCGTGATGATTCGCGCTTCGGCGATCGCAAGACCGTGAAGATTCAGAGCGACACGCCTGATCTTTCCACGATCGACATGGAAAAGCTCAAGGCCGCAAGAGAGTTGCTGTATGACGAGACTCCCGACACTGATCGAACTTGATCAGGAGATTGCGCGGCGCAGCCTGTCCGAGTTCTGCAAGATGGCATGGCACGTGCTAGAGCCTGCCACTCCGATCAAGTGGGGTTGGGCGCTCGATGCGATGTGCGAACACCTAGAAGCTGTCCACAGCGGACAGATCAAGCGCCTTCTGATGAACGTCCCGCCGGGCATGATGAAGTCGCTCCTTACGGGCGTTTTCTTCCCCGCATGGGAATGGGGCGCGGGCGGCTCGCCGTCCCTGCGCTACCTCACGACGGCGCATAAGGAAGACCTCGCAATCCGAGACAACCTCAAGTGCCGCCGCTTGATCTCCTCGGACTGGTATCAGGAGCGATGGGGCGTCGAACTCTGCGGCGACCAGAACGCGAAGACGAAGTTCGAGAACACCGCCACGGGCTTTCGCGAGTCCATGGCCTTCCGAAGCCTGACGGGTAGCCGAGGCGACCGCATCATCATCGACGACCCTTTGAGCGTCGCTGATGCGTTTTCCGAGGCCGCGCTGCACTCGGTCGAGACGACCTTCCTAGAAGCCGTCCCGTCCCGTGTGAACAACTCAGACAGCGCGATCATCGTGATCATGCAGCGCTTGCATGAACGCGACACCTCGGGCGTCATCCTAGCCCGCGAACTCGGGTACGAACACCTGATGTTGCCGATGCGCTTTGAGGAAAGCCGCAGGTGCAAGACTTGCATCGGCTTCACCGACCCTCGCCAGAAAGAAGGTGAGCTGCTCTTTCCCGAGCGCTTTACCGCCACTCAGGTGGATGAAATGGAGAAGGTCATGGGTGGCTATGCTGTCGCAGGTCAGTTCCAACAACGCCCGGTGCCTCGAGGCGGCGGGCTTTTCAAGAGTGACTGGGTGCAGTATTGGGACACTTTGCCCGAGCGCTTCGATGCGAGTGTGATCTCGTGGGACATGACTTTCAAAGACTCGAAAGCGTCCGACTTCGTTGTCGGGCAGGTTTGGGGCAGAAAGGGCAGCTCTTTCTATCTCATCGACCAATTCCGCGGTCAGTGGGACTTCGTTAAGACGCTCGAGCAGTTCGTCGCGGCGGCAAACAAGTACCCGCGCGTGACTCGCAAGCTCGTGGAAGACAAAGCGAACGGGTCGGCGATCATCGCGACGCTCAAGAAAAAAGTGTCGGGCATCATCCCGATCACGCCAAAAGAAAGCAAGGAGGCGCGCGCGTCGGCCGTAACGCCATTATGGGAGGCTAGGAACGTGTACTTGCCTCCACCTGAGCGGTTCCCGTGGGTCGAGCGCGATCTGGTGCCTGAGCTCCTCGCATTTCCGTCAGGTGCTCACGATGACACCATCGACGCGATGAGCCAGGCATTGACGGATCTAAATAAGCACAGCGGCTTGCATATCGATCCGACGAATCTAGCTTACTTACTTGGACGGTAGGCACAACTCATGCAACCTGAACTGACGTTACGCGCTTGGGGCGCTTTGATCATCTTGTATGCCATAGGCGCGTCGGTGGCCATATTCGCAATTGCAAAGGCAGTTGAGGCCGTTGTCGACTTGGTCGGGCATGTGCGGTGGCAGGCCGCAAGGCGCCGCGTTTTCCGCCGATTCCTGAGCGAATGGCGCAAAGTGGAGATTAAGCATTGTGAGCAAGAAGAAAAGAAAGACGGCGAAAACCCAAGCGCCTAACGGCAAACTCCTCGCGCAGGCAAAGCGCATCGCCGCGCTTGAGGAGATCGACCGCACGCTACGCACGCCGCCGCAAGCCACTCAGCTCTTCGAGACGGTCGAGAAGGTGAGGGAGCGTTTCGCCCCTCCGGTGACTCTCGGGGTGTCTGAAAAAGAGCGCCTAGCGCAAGATGAGGCACTTTCTGACGCGGGCTTTTATGGCGCAATTCATCGCAGCCTTCAACAGCACGGCTACGAGCTCGGGCAGTACCCAGTGACCTCTTTCGTAGGTTACGGCGCGCTTCAGCAGATTGCGCAGAACGGCATGATCCGTGCTTGCGTGCAGACCGTTGCGGATGATATTACCCGCGAGTGGATTACGATCACGGGCGATGACGCGGAGGCTGTTGAGGAGATTCAGACACTTCAAGAGAAGAAGTACCACCTACGCACGCTCTTTCATGAGGCCGCAACACTAACCGGATACATGGGCGGGGCTTTTATCTACGTCGACACCGGCACGGAAAATCCCGAGTTGCCCCTGCGCTACTCAAACGAAAGCGCAGAGCTACAGCCGGGTACGAAGCTCCGGTTTGTCGTGGTCGATCCTGTGAACGTATCGCCGGGCGACTACAACGCCATCGACCCGCTCAAGTCCGACTACCTCAAGCCCCGCTACTTCTGGGTGCTGGGAACGAAGGTGCATGAGTCGCGCTTGCTTAGGCTTTTTGACAATCCGCCGCCGACGCTTCTGCGACCGGCATACAACTTCCTTGGCATTCCGCAGGCTCAGATCCTCTGGGACTACGTGATGCACTGGAATCAGTGCCGGGTCTATACGGCCGACTTGGTGCGCAAGGTCTCGCTTCTCGTTTTCCAGACGAGCACGGATGACATCTTCAACTCGCCTAACGGGGTGCGGTTGTTCGACATCCGTATGAAGGCGCTTCAGCGCTATCGCGATAACAACGCCGTGTTCGTCTGCGACAAGGAAGGCGAAAGTGTGATGAACGTGCAGACGTCAATCGCGGGCTGTACGGACGTCGTGCGCCAGTCGCTCGAGATGATTGCGTCGATCAACCGCACGCCTGCCGTGAAGCTCTTGGGCATCAGTCCTAGCGGCTTCAACGCAACGGGCGAAAGCGATATTCGTAACTACTACGATTACATTCGTTCCAAGCAAGAGCTGCGTCGCGAAGCAATTAACACTTGCTTAGAGGCAATTGAACTAGTCGAAATGGGGAGCATCAATTCGAATATCTCCTTCGACTTCAACGAATTGAGCAAGGAAGATGAAGCCAGCGCGGCCATGACCGCTCAGACGCGCGCAGGCGCTCTTGCAACGCTTGCACAAGTTCAGGCAATCAGCGCAGAGGAAATGCGCGAAGCGGTCAAGAAAGAGCCGGCGATGCACTTGGGCTTTTTGAGTGACGAGGTGCCCGAAGGGGAGCCTGAGGATATCGAGGGCTTGCTTGGCGCGCTTCAGCAGGCAACGACCGCAGTGGCAGAGCCTGCTCCAGCATCGAACCCGCCCGACGAATCGCGGCAACTGCTTCAGTCCCTAGGTGGCTTGAATGGCTAAACGCATCAAGACGATCCCCGCGATCGAGCCGAATGCCGGGCTCAAGGCGGCCTTGCAAAAGCGGCTGATTGCTCTCATTGAGAAACAGACGCGCGAGGCAACGGCCGAGCTCCTGCGCAACCTGATCGATTCGGGCTGCTTCACGCAGCCTGTCGAGACGGTTGCGCAGGACGCCGCACTGTGGGGACGCAAAGAGAAAAAGATCATAGATGAGGCGATACGCGCTTTCAAAGCGTCTAATCCCGCCGATGCCGCTCGAAAGCTTGACCTGAGTCTCACCGAGAAAATGGCGCGGTGGATGATTCACGCGGGAGAAAGCGCAAAGCTCGTCTCGGGATGGTTTGTCCGCGCAATGGCGCAAAACGTGACAGCGAGCCAGCGGCGTGCGCTGATACGCGCGGGCATCACTCCTACTCTGCTCAAAGAAAAATGGACGATCCCTATCGTCAAGAATCGATACATGGCGCCGAGCACAGCAAAAGCGTTGCCGGGGCTTGTGGACGGCATGACGGGGCTCATCACCAAAATGCAGGCGGATGACCTCGCCAGAGTGCGAGAGACGATTACACGCGGCCTCTACGAGGGGCAGAGTCTGGGAGAGATCGAAAGCGTGCTGAAAGCCTCTAGGGGCTTCACGGAGGCCCGTGCCAAGCGAGTTGCGCTTGATCAGTCGATCAAAGTCAGTCAGGGCATCCAACGCGGCAACGCCGAGGCATTGGGCATCAAGCACGCGGTATGGGTTCACGTCCCGGGGCGGTATTCATCACGCGAGACGCATATCGCAATGGACGGCAAACGCTTCGACCTTTCCGAGGGGCTTTACGACCCGGCTGTAGGCCAGAACGTAACGCCCGGGTTGTTGCCGTTTTGCCGATGCATTTTCCGTCTAGATATATCGGACATATTGAAATGAACAACGACCGCTATTTACTTGCCCTAGATGCCGAGAGCGTGAGGAGGTATGACAAGAACGGGAACCTCCATGTCACCGTCTCGCACTTGACCAAAGCGCAGGTGCGACCGTACTACGGGCATGAGGTACCTGACTGGGAGCGTCTGAGGCTCGATCCGCAGAAGATCTATCGCGGATACTGCCCGCCAGAGGAGCTGAGCAAGCCCGAGACAATCGAGAGCACGAACGGCATCCCGATTCAGCTCAACCATCATCCAGACTACGCAGACGCGCCGCAGATCAAAACGCGCGTCGGCTCCACTGGGACAGACGGCGCATTTAGAGCGCCATACCTAGACAACTCGCTGCACTTCACTGTTGAGGATGCAATCAAGCGCATCGTCGATGGGTCGATGCGTGAGTTGTCTCTTTCGTACAGATATACCCCTGACTTCATCCCTGGCAAGACGCCGGACGGCGAAGACTATGACTTCGTTATGCGTGACATTACCGCCAACCATGTTGCGCTGGTGGAGCAGGGCCGCGCGGGGCGCGATGTGTTGGTGCAAGACAGTCACTTAAGAGAGGCTCAACCTATGGACGTGACGGAAAAGAACGCGGCTCCCGTAGCCGCAGCTGACGGCGATCCTGCCGTCGAGAAGAAGGAGGTGGCACTTGCTGACGCAATCGCCGCTGCCGCCAATGGAATCAAAGACCTGCATGAGCAGGACGAGGAGGGGAATGTGGTCGACAAGTCCGCTGAAGAGGCGCAAGCCGCTGACGAGGACAAGGACGCAGCCATCAAGCGAATCATCGCCGAAATGGTTTCCAAGGGCATGAAGCCTGAGGATGCCGAAGGCTTTGCCGATGCGCTCAAGGGGCTCGCCTATGCCGAAGCCGAGGCCGAAGATGAGGACATCAACATCGGTGAAGAGGTCGAAAAGCCTGCCGAAGATGAGGACGAGTGCGCTCAGCTCATCCAGGACGGCCTGAAGGCCTGCGGCTACGACGAGGAGCCAGAAGAGTTCCAGAAGGCGTTTGCCGAGGGTGTGCGCTATGGCGAACGAAAGGAAAAGACCGAGCCTGAAAAGCTCGATCGTGAGCATGAATCCGAAGGCGAAGAACGCGCACTGGGGCAGGACGCCGCGCTTAAGCGTGTCGAACGCCGCATCGCTCGACGCTTTACGGCAATGGATGAGTGCGCTCAGACGCTCGGTCGCGTCCGCTTCAATGCCTACGACTCTGCCGAAAGCGTCTATTTGGCCGCGCTGGAGCAGGAGGGTGTGAGCATCAAGGGCGTTCGTCCCGAAGCCGCCCGCACCGCTTATCTCGCCTTCATGGCCGGCAAGAAGGTCTCTGCCAAGCGCTCGCTCGCTCAGGACGCCCAGCTCAAGACGGGCAAGGCCGACTCCATTCTCTCCACTAAGCTTTCTCAAATCAAGAAGGGGTATTAATCATGGGTTTTCAGGCAGTTGTTAAGACTGATCCTGCCGTCGGCATTGCCGGTCAGGAAGTGAATCCGAAGCAGGCCGTTTACACGGCCTTCAACTACGTCTCCGACGGCACCGTTCAGGCAGGTACTTTCTGCTTTGCTACGGCGCTCAAGGGCAACGTTACGGGTGAAACGAACATCGTCTCCCTCAAGGGCACGTCCGGTGCCAAGCCCGTCGGTTTTGTCGAACGTGACGTCATCGCTACGATTCCGACGCTCACTGCTGACGCATCGCAGGTCTATCCGCAGGGCGCCTGCCCGCCGATCGCCATTCGCGGCCAGTTCTATGCTGTCGCTACGGGCGCGGTTACGGAAGGCCAGTCCGTCCTGTGCGATCCGGCCACGGGTGCCATTACGTATGGTGCCGCCGGCGCTACGAACGACACGGGTTGGCGAGTGATTTTCCCCCGCGGCGTCAAGAGCGCCGCCAAGGATGATGTCGTGATTTATCAGAACTTTGGCGTTACGGTTGCGACCGGCGCAATGGCCGCCGCTCTCGCTGACTCTGCAAAGGTTGACGAGGCCTCCGCGGGCTAAGGAGGTTGGGCTTATGGCTTACTCTCCTACGTTGTGGAAACGCGGCGACATCATCACCGCCGAGAAGCTAAACAAGGTCGAGACGGGACTGCAGGCCGCTGCCAGCGTTGACATTCAGTCTGCGCAGGCAACGACGCTCGCCGCCGGGGCTCCTGCAACTGCTGTCATCGAGGGTGGCGTTCTGAAGCTCGGCATCCCTCGCGGTCAGACGGGCGCGCAGGGTGCCGCCGGTGCTCAGGGTGCCAAGGGCGACACTGGTGCACAGGGCGCTAAGGGTGAAACGGGCGCTACGCCTACGATTACCGCTACGGCCACTGTTGACGCCACCGTCGGCACGCCCAAGGTCACGGTAAGCAAGGGCGGCACGACGACCGCGCCGACGTTTACCTTCGCTTTCACGGGGCTCAAAGGCGCAACGGGTGCTCAGGGTGTCGCGGGTGCGACTGGGGCTAAAGGCGAAACGGGGGCTGCAGGCGCCAAGGGCGACCAAGGCGAACGAGGCGCGGCTGGGGCGGCGGGCAAGAATGGCTCTTGCTTCCGTGTCTCTGCAACCGCTCTCGCTGATAGCCAGACGGGCATTGCCGCAACGGCGCTCACGCCTACCAACGCGCAACTTCCCTACGCCGTCGGCGACATCGTGCTGGACGCTACGACGAAAAAGCTTTACGCGGTCACGGCGGCGAGTGGTGGAACGTGCTCTATCGGCACCGCGCTTGCAACGCTTCCCTAAACAAACTATTTGGAGGAGTGGCCTTTGTGATGAGCAAAGGCCATGAAAATTCATATGGATCAAAACTTTCTGAATGCCAAGGCGCGCGGCATCGAGGCTCCGTACGCCGTCGGCTTTATGCCGTTCGATGAAAAGGACGGTCGCATCGTCCTCAAGAACATCAACCGCGACCAGCTCGCACAGGATGCCGCGCTTTCCACGCAGCCGAACGTCGGCGCGCCTGCGGCTCTCTACACGTACGTCGACCCGCGCATCATTGATGTGCTCTTCGGTGTCACGAATGCCACGAAGTTCTTTGACAAGACGCTCGTTGGCTCCTTTACGCAGGACTACGCGACCTTCAGCGTGGAAGAAGTGGCCGGTCAGGTCTCGCCGTACAACGACTTCGCGAACGGCACGAGCACTGATGTCAACTACAACTTCCCGGTTCGCCAGAACTTCCGTTATCAGACGACGATTAAGTACGGCGATCTCGAAACGGCGAAGCTCGCCGAGGCGAATGTCAACCTCCCTGCTCGCAAGCAGAACGCGGCCGCGCAGATCATTGCCCGAGCTGAAAACAAGTTCCAGCTCTACGGCGTTGCGGGCATGGAAATCTACGGCATGCTCAACGATCCGAACATCCCCGAGTCGATCTCTCCGATTTCCGTCGGCAGCAAGTCCACGTGGGCTGAAAAGATCGCGGCCGACCCGAACAACGCGGCCACGCTCGTTTTCAATGACGTGAACAAGCTGTGGCAGGAACTGACGGCCAATAACGGCGGTCATCTTGACGTGAACGCTCCGATCGTGCTGGGCATCTCCAACAAGATGATCGGCTATCTGACTCAGCCCAACCAGTTCGGCAAGACGGCCAAGGTCATGCTTCAGGAAAACTATCCGAACATCCAGATTGTTCAGCTTCCTGAGCTCTCCACGGCTGCCGGTGAAATGCTCTACATGACGGTCAAGGAAGTGTACGGCGACGAAACGGGCTTCTCCGCCTTCTCTCGTGCCTTCGGTCTTGGTCGCCTGATCGCGCATGAATCCAGCTTCACGCAGAAGGCTACGGCCGGCACGTGGGGTTGCGTGATCCGCCGCCCGTCCATGGTCTGCACGATGACGGGCATTTGATGCCCCTTGGGCCGTCACGTACGGCTTTTATCTCCACGGCGGGGCGGGGTAACTCCCTGCCCTGCCCAAACACTTTTCACGAATAGGTTTTATATGGCTCGCACTACTCGTACTCGTAAGACTTCCGCAATCGGCACCACGGGCATCATTGCTGACACTGCCGAGCAGGAAGCAAAAAAGGTTTCTGACGTCGCAGGCGATGAGATCATTTACATTGCCTGCGGCATGCCCCTCGGGCTCAAGTTTGATGACGTTGACAATGGCAACGGTGGCACTAAAACCGTTGTTTTCCCCGGGGTCAATCACGCGCTAAGGGGGCAGGCTAAAGGCGTGCTCCTCGGCGCAGGGAACGCCGTCCTAGTTGGCGTGGCACGCCGAGACTGGGAAGACATCAAGCGTAAGCACGGCGGCGAGCGCGCCTTCACCGCTATGCCCCCGCTCCTCTGGGAGATGAGGAGCGAGAAGGAATTCAAGGCGCGCCGAGATGAGATCGCCGAAATGCGCACGGGTGTCGAGCCCGTTGACCCTGCATCGGTCGGCGTTGAAAAGGTTAAGGACGTTGAGGCTTAAAGATGGCAGACGTAGCGCTTGATATTGAAGAATTCCGCTCATGGTTCCCCGGCCTGACTGAAAGCGTCATCAATGATGTGCTCTTGGGCGTGCTGTGGGATCAGGTCGGGGCGATTATCGGCACGACTGATGCTGATAGCTTTGCCCCGTTCGATCCTGATGCAGCGCCCCCGGTGCTCGAGCGTAAGGTGCTTCTCTATTACGCGCTGTGTCACATGGCCACGCTCTCGACCCGCGGCGATCAGCCCGGGCGCGTGGCCAGTGCCTCCGAAGGCTCGGTTTCGACCTCGTTTGATCTCATCAAGAGCAACTCGCAGTCCGCGCAGTGGTGGAATCAGACGCCGTGCGGGTCTACGTATTGGATGATGAAGGGCAAATACCGTCTCGGAGGACGTCTGTACGTCTCTGATAACTATCATCCGTGGGGGTAGTGATGGGCATCAAGGTTGACGCCGGCAAGGTGACGCAAAGGCTGGAGGGGCTCGCCAAGCAGTACGGAAATCGTGCCGCAAAAGTGGTCGAGGTTGGGGTGACTGACGCAAGCATTGCCGAGTACGCGCAGTACGTCGAATTCGGTTGGGTGCAACGCGTCACGCCTAAGCAATCGCTCTTCTTGAGCGGTGCGATCGGGCGACCTGTGCCGATGGGCGATAGAGGACAGCCAGACTTCGCGAACGCTGCCATTAAGCCCGGTGTGGCCTTAGTCAACCCGCCCCGTCCTTTCCTGCGAGGGACGCTCGTTGCTGAGCAGGAAAAATGGAAGGCTGTGCTGAAGAAGGCGCTCGCAGGCATGAAAGACCCAAGCACTGCACTTGCGGTGCTGGGCACTGTGGCCGCGCAGGACGTGCAGGCAACGATCGCCAGTGGCGGGACGTCAAAGGAAAAGTTTCCAGAGCGTGCTCCGCTTACGATGGAGCTCTATGCCGCGCAGTCCGCAGGGCGTAAGACTGGGGGCAAAAACCACTCGTCGAAAGCCAGCTCCGCCACGACGCAGCCGATGGTTTTGTCTGGGGCGTTGCTTCACTCAATTTCGTTTGAGGTCAAGTGAACATGAGCTTCAGGGTTGAGAATCAGGGAGTTGTATGGGGCTGAATTTACACGCAGTGGTACGCGGATCGATCAATGCAATCCACCCCGATGAGGAGGTTCAGCTGCTTCACTCGACGGGTTCAGTGCCTGATGAGAATGGCTTTGCCGCTCCGCAGTATGAGCGCACCATGGGCGTCATGGCGCAGGTGCAGAGCGAGGGCGATGCGGCGCTGTTTCATGCCGACATGGCGGGGGCTAATTCGATTGTGCGCAAGTTCTACCTATTCGCACCGAAGGACTTTGCAAAACAGACCGCAGGCATCTTTCGCCCGCTCTCCCGCGCAGGGGATTACATCCTGCGCAAGGACGGGACGGTATGGGCTGTAGATGCGGTTCTAGAAAACTTTTCAGGCGTCAACTGGTTGAGTGTGCGCGCAACGCTTCAGCTAAACCCGCCGCAGGGGATTGTATGGCTATGATGCAAAGCCCTCCAACGCGCTCTACGATCGTCTCTGATGAGACGGTCTACAAGGCCGTCAAAGACTTCGAGTTGCTGATGATGTCCGGCCTTGAGGCTACGCACATCATCGCGGGAAATCAGAACAACCTTTCTCTGCCGGACTCGCGCGATTACGTCGTTAATACGATCATCGCGCACCGGGAGATCGGGACGCCCGTCGAGTCCTATGAGTGGGACACGGCGACTCAGAAAATGGACGCTGTGGTCTCTAGGTTGGTCGAGATGAGCGTTCAAGTCGACGTCTATAGCGATCATCCGGAAACGGCCCGTATGCGCGCAGAATCGGTCGCAACAGTGGCCAGAACAGTGTCAGGTTGCGACTTCTTTCAGAAGTACGGCCTATCCAGTCTCTACGCTGATGACGTTCGCAATACGACCGTGGTGGTGGATGAAAATCAGTATGTCCAGCGATGGACGACGACGCTTCACATCACCTACACGCACGTCGTCAAGCTTGACGTGGAAAGCACTGACGCTGTTAATGTCGGCGTGCATAACGTTGATGTGCGCTTCCCGCCGCGCTAATGCGCATTGTCTTAATTAACTTACCCAAGAGCGCCCTGCAGGGGCGCTTTTTCATTGGAGGATATCCATATGTCTTTGCCTGCATCCCGCATCGTTGCGGTCTCTCCGCGCGTGATTAGCGGCGGCGGTAGCGATCTTGAAACGAACGGCCTTGTGCTCACGAAGAGCGCTGTTCTTCCCGCCAGTACGCCCGCGGTAGCCTTTTCGTCGACGGCGGATGTGTCTGCCATGTTTGGAGCCGAGGCCGAAGAGACGGCTTTTGCTCAGCAGTATTTCAGCGGCGTGCAGAATCAGCAGAGTGCGCCGAAGTCTCTTGTGATCGCACGTCGTGTCACCGAGGCTGCCGGCGCTTGGATTCGCGGCGGCGAGCTTTCCGTTACGCTCGAAGCCCTGAAGAAAATCACTGACGGCTCGCTCAAGATCAGCGTCGGCGGTCAGGAAAAGAAGGCCGCTTCGATCAATCTCTCCTCGGCCACCTCGCTCTCCGATGCCGCGACGAAGATTGCAACGGCGATCTCGGGCGTTAAGGGCACGTACGACAGCAATCTCAACGCTTTCACGTTCACGACGGATACGAAGGGCAAGGCAGCGACGATTAGCTACGCCTCTAAGTCCGACAGCGGCACCGACCTCAGCGAAATGCTCGGCCTGACGCAAGCGACTGGTGCTGTGCTCTCTCAGGGCGTTGATGCTATGACTGAGACGGCCAATATGGAGGCGATCTGCGCCGTCACGCGGAACTGGGTCGGCTTTACGACGCTCTGGGAGGCCGAGCTTGAAGAAATTGAAGCCCTTGCCGCATGGGCGGACATCTACGATGATTTCGTTTACTTCCCGTGGTCTAGCGACAAGAATCTTGAAAGCACGTTGACGGCTTCGAATGGCGCGCTTGCAAAGATTGTTGATAAGTACGACGTCGTAGCCCCGATCTACTTCCCGACGTGGGGGCTTTCTGCAATGGCTATGGCCTGCGGTGCTTCTATCGCTTGGAACCGCACGCAGGGCATGAAGACTTGGTTTGCCAAGTACGCCTCCGGCCTTTCCCCGAACGTTCTCGAGGAATCCGTTGCGAACGCGCTTGAGGGCAACCGCATCAACTTCATCGGCCAGTACGCTACGCGAAATGATCAGTTCCAGTTCTTCAACCGAGGGACGCTCTCTAGCGACTTCTATGGCTTCGTTGACGTGCTCTATGGCTCGATCTACCTGCGCTCCGCGATCCAGACGAGTTGCATGTCGGGCTTCAAGAACGTCAACCGAGTGCCGTACAACGCCGCAGGCGAGGCACTGATTCGCGCGTGGTGCCAGGATCCGATCAACCGTTGCATCAACAACGGCGTGATTGACGCCGGTCTCGCGCTCAATGAATCGCAGAAGTCGCAGATCATGCAGGAGACGGGCGACGATGGCGAGGACGTGATTCAGGCGATCACCTCCAAGGGCTATTGGCTAGGCATCACCCTGCCCGATGCCGCAGGTCGTGCGAACCGCGAAGCGCCTTCCGTGACAATCTTCTACGCGTATGCAGGAAGCGTTCAGGCTCTTTCCGCAGAAGTGATTGTAGTTATCTAGTGAACATCATCAGCCCTGACGGTTTGGCCGTTGGGGCTTCTTTTTAGGGGCATAAAATGGCCAGTTCCAACTTTGACGTAACGTCTGCAAATGCTCAGCTCGTTCTGACTGTGGACGAGCTCTACCCGTCGGGCATTCAGCTTCAGCAGTTTAGCGCCGACGGTATTTTCTCCAGTGACTCGATCGAGATGGCGGAAACGCGCCGATCGGTCGACGGATACATGGTGGCAGGCGTGATCAAGAACATTTCGTCTGTGACGCTCACGCTTGAAGCTTCCTCGCCGTCCGCCTCTGCACTTGAGTATGTGCGCGACTGCATGGAGGCGAACAACAAGCCGTACGAATGTACTCTGACGTGCTACATCCCTGCGCTGGGGGTTACGCGCACGTTCGTGAAGGGCGTCCTCAAGAGTGCCCCTCCGATGTCGGCGGCGTCTCGCACGATGCAGCCGACGCAGTGGGGCTTTGACTTTGAGCGCGTGCTTTAAGGAGCGAACATGGACGTCTCTAAGATTGAAGTACAAGACGGCACGACGCTGAAGAGCTTCACGATTACGCCCATGTCGGCTTACAAGGCCGAGCAGTGGATGTATCGCGCGGCTTTTGCCATGGGGCGTAACGTTGACGACATTCAGCAGGTTTTCAGCGACAAGCCCGCGGATTTGCTGAAGACCATCCTCACGATTCCCTACGACGAGGCACGCCCTCTGCTTGACGATCTCCTTTCGTGCTGCACGCTTGTGCAGGGTAATGCGCTGCGCCGCCTCGAAGGAGAGTCCGCGTGCGCCGTCATCGAGAGCCCGTTGACGCTCACGAAGCTCAGGATTGAATCGCTTCGTCGGAATTTCGGTTTTTTCTTCGATGGCGACGTCTTGAAGTCCCTTATGCCGCAAAGTACCGAAACGCCTGCCTAAAAGTAAAGGGCGTGGCGTCCTTTGCGAATGTTCCCAAGATCTGCGGCGCGATTGTCGCCGCAGGTTTGGCCAGCATGGTCGAGCTCAAAGAAAAGTTGACGCTTGAGGAGGCCTATGAGCTCCTTGAGGTTCTAGAGCTCCGTAACTACCATTCGTGGCTCGCACAACAAAGGTTAGAGAAAGAAAATGGCTAGTGTAGTAGACAGACTCGTAATCGCCCTCGGCCTCGACAGCGAGGAACTGAACAAAGGGCTCGAGAATGCGTCCAAGGCCGTCTCTGACCTCGGCAAGCGGATGGAGGTGAGCGGCGCCAAAATCGACCAGATGGCAGCCAGAGCGTCCAAGTCGACGCTTATGCTCGGCGGAGTCTCTGATGAGGTGGCCGAGCGCGTCATGGCGATCGGTACGGCTGGGCAGAAGGCCTCGCTCATCACCGGGCGAGCCATGGATGAACTGGCCGGACGCATGGGAAAGCTCGGCACGCTTTTCAAGCGGGTAGTTGCGCCATTCGTCGCGGTCTTTTCGGGCCAGCTGCTCTTTCAGAATCTTTCTCAGATGGGCGAGAGTCTCGACATTCTGAGCGAGAGAACGGGCGTTGCCACAGACAAGATCGACGCGTGGGCGAAGGCTAATCGTGATGCCGGCGGTAGCGAGGAGGCATTCAAAAGCGCACTTGAGTCGTGGACGGTAGACAAACGCCGCTCAGCGGATGAGTTTTTCCGCATGGGCGAGGCCGTCAAGGGCATGACCGATCAGCAGGCATCGCACTTTTTGAATGCGATGGGGCTGAGTCAGGATGCGGCCGCAGTCTTTACTAAGTTCAAGGACAGCGCGACCGATGCGGCCGAGGCATACAAGGGCGTCGCCTTTACCCCGGAACAGGCAAAAGCCGCGCGCGAGATGAACATTCGCTGGCGGCAGTTCACGGATCAGGCGCAGGCGCTCGCCAACATGCTCGGCGTTACCGTGCTCCCGGTGGTGAACAAAGTGCTAAAGGTGATCGGCGACGGCGTTGCCTTCATCCGAGAGCACAGCCGCGCAGTCAAGCTCGTTTTGGCGGGCGTCGGTGCGGTTTTGGCTGCTACTTACGGCCGGTCGATCATTCAGGCGATCACGGCCTCGTCGACGTTCTTCAAGGTGCTCAAGAGCGGTCAGGGCATCATGGCAGCGCTCAACGCGACGATGCTCGCGAACCCCGTGGCCGTCGTAACGGCTGCTGTGGTTGCTCTCGCGCTGGCTTTCGATGATCTCTTCGCTTTCATTCGGGGCGGGAACTCGATTCTCGGCCGCTTCCTGAGCTTTATCGGCGTATCTGATGAAAGGATTCAGGCGATCCGCGAGACCTGTCAGGAATGGCTTGACGCCCTCATCAATCTCCCGGCTGAAGCCGTCAAGGCTCTCGGCGAATTGTGGGACGCGATCAAGTCAATCGGCAGCTCCTTCAAAGAAGGCGTGGCGGATTTCTTCGGCGGTGTCGGTGATTTCTTCAGCTCCCTGCCGGATCGCGCGGCCGATGCAATTGGTCAAGTGATCGCGGACGTCGGGGCGCTGGGCGAGGCCATAGCTGAGGCCCTCGAGAGCGGCATCAGGACTGCCATTGACTGGGCAAAGAACGCCTTCAAGGCGCTTGTCGATCAATTGAGCGCGTGGATTGCCGATGCTCTCGATATTGGCGGGAAGATCAAGGGCGCTGCATCGGGCGTCGTGGACTCTGCCAAGGGTGTCATCAAGGATGCTTTCGGCGGCATTGCGGACTTTTTCTCGGGTGACGATGGCGACAAGAAGGGGGCGGAAGCTCCAGTGCGGGCAAACGATCCGAAGATCGTTCGTGTCAAGTACGATGCCCCGGTTGCCTACGCCGGCATGCCCTCGCAGGAAAGTTCGTCCGACACGCTCGCTCGCTTGGGTGATGCGCTTTCGGGCTTCTTCAGTGAGACGCCTATGCAGGCAACTGTCGGGAGCTTTGCGGCGGCCAAGTCTGCGAGCGCAGGCCCGGGCGTGACGAACGACATGCAGATTCAGGTGACAAACAACATCCAGACGAACGGCGACCCCGAAGCCGTAGGTCAGGCTGTTGGTGGCGCGATGGACAATGCGTTGAGCCGTCGCAATCGCATGCTCGTAGCGGCGCAGTCAGGCGTAATTTCAAAGTGAGGGAAGGATGGCCGAAGTGTGGGCAATCGTTGATGAGAATGCGCGGCCGTTCTGCGGCTACACGGCGCTTGATGGGTTCGAGGACAACTCGACAGCCAATGTTCCGACGGAGCCGCAGGAGAACGGGGCGCTATACGCTTATGACAAGGTGCCTCAACCGTCCGAGTGTTCTGTCAGTCTGCTTTTCTCTGGTGACTATCAGGCGCAGCAGGAGGCGGTCTCTAGGCTCGAGTCCTATCGTTGCGGGACTCAGCTCTTTCGCATCCTAACGCCCTCTAAGGTGTATAGCCGCATGGCTGTCGTGTCGTACGGCTATACACGCTCGGCAACGAACGGGGCTAATGCGCTTGAGATCCATGTTGATTTCCGAGAGGTGCGCTCGGCCAAGGTCGGCGGGGCGTCGGTCGCGTGGGCGCCCAAGAGCGCCAATGCAGCGAACAAGGTGCAGACGGGGCAGGCGCAAGGGGGCCTCGTTGCCGATCTCTTTTCGTGAGGAAGATGATGATACGCATACCACTGCAGACGCTTCCTAATCAGGAGTTTTCCATCGTCCTTGATGGGCAAAACTGCGTTATAAATCTGCGGCAGATGGGCGGCTTTTTGTATCTCACGCTAACGGCTGATGAGGTCAAGATTTGCGACAGCCACGTGTGCCGCACGATGTCGCCTATCCCCGTGTGGAATACGCCTGATTTCGCAGGCAGGCTTTTCTTTCTTGACAGCGGTGGAAAATCCGCATCGCCTCAATACGATGCACTGGGCGACCGCTTTACGCTCAACTACGCGACGGAAGAAGAATGGCGGGCACTTACAGCTTAAAGGACATCCGAGTAACAATCACTCTTGACAAGAGCGGCGTGAACAACCAGCACACCTTCCAAGGCTTTGCCACGAATGTAGCAATCTCAAAGACGGGGGGAGTGGATTTCGCGACGGCGCAGGTTGAGATTTACGGTCTGTCGCTCGACACAATGGGGCAATTGACGACACTCGCCTTCAAGCCTCTCGGTCGTAGGTGGAATGCGATAGAGATCGCGGCCGGTGAGCAGGGGCAGGAGTTGCCTGTGATTTTTCGCGGGTGCGTCACGGTTGCATACGCTGACCTCAATGGTTCGAGCCCTGTGCTCAAGATAGAAGCGCAGGTTGGCGCATACCCGCTACTCGAGCCCGCGTCGACTGTGAGCGTGCAGGGGTCTCAGGACGTCGGGGACTTTATCAAGTCTCAGAGTGCGCAGGCGGGGTTCGAGTATCAAAACGACGGTGTGCAGGCAACGGTTTCTGACATGACGGTCTACGGAGACCCGATCACAAAGATGAAAACGGTTGCGAATGCCGCAGGCGCGGACATCATCTTTGATGACGACAAGACGATCGTTGTGCCGAAGGACGGCGTAAGGCGTGCAGAAGGCGGCGTGCCCGTTGTCTCTGCTGACACAGGGATGATTGGCTATCCGACATTTACAAACACGGGCATCCAGTGCAGAACGTTTTTCCGCCCCGAACTGCGAGTGGCAGCGGCCGTGAACGTGCAGACAATCGTGCCTCATGCCTCAGGGGTGTGGAAGATAACTCAGCTTCAGCACTCTTTGAGTGCGCACAACCCCGGGGCGAGTTCTTGGGAAACGTCCTTTGATGGCATGTGGTTAGGAGAATGACATGGCGGAGTACGCACAGCCGCAGGACGCGTTTACATCGGGCTCACAAATCAACGTCCTGGATTTTCTGATTCGCTCGGTCATCAAGGGCATGGTCAATACCGCGATTCCCGTGCGAGTGGACACGATCACGCGTCCCGGTGATGGCGCGGGCGCTGGATACCTGAGCGCGACGCCGTTAGTCAAGATGCGAAGTGCGTCCGGCAAGGCGCTCGAGCCTGTCTCAATTCCTAAGCTCAGATGGTTTCGCCTTCAGCACGGCACGGCCGCACTGATTTGTGACCCGAAGCCTGGGGACGTTGGTTTGGCTGTCTTCGCACAGCAAGACGTATCCACGCTCACGGGCGGGAGCGAAGCTGTTCAACCGGGTAGCTTCCGATGCTACGACATGAGCGACGGGTTCTACTTGGGCGGTTTCTGGGGGCAGACTCCGACAACTTTCGTCAGGGTCGAAGACACTGGGGACATAACAATTACGGCACCGAAAACCGTGACGATCAATACGAACGTGGAGACGATCAACGCGAAATCATCGTGCACCGTCAACACGGCTACGGCGACGATCAATGCGAGCTCCAATTGCAAGATCGACACCCCCGAGACCCACATCACGGGCACGCTGAAGGTTGATGGAAAAATCACAGGCTCGGGTGGTCTTGCGGTATCGGGCGGCGGCGGGGCTACGGTTTCGGGTGATGTTGTGGCAGACGGGATCAGCCTAAAGGGTCACGTTCACACCTGCCCTGATGGCACAACCAGCGCGCCGCAGTAAAACGCAATTGAAGAAAAAACAAACCCCGTCCGAGCGGAAATCGGGCGGGGCTTTTTTATGGAAAGAAGACGCTTTCACAAGAGAATTATATGGGAAAAGGAAAACGTATGCGAAAAATGGAGCGCGAAAGTCAGTTTTGGAAAGGCGTCAAGGCGTGCGCAGTGTGGCTAGGTGGCACGCTCCTCGGCACTGCGGCCTTCCTTTACTACGTCCTAGAAATCGTTGAAAAGTTGCGATAGGTGCGGCCTGATGTTCATGTCAAACAAAGATCTACCGCCTTACGGGAAAGTATTTGCGTGGGCGGTTTGTGCCGCCGCGTGGCTATGCGTGATCATCGCGGCCGTCGCGGCTTTTCGGGGTCTCTTTCTATGACACACACAGCGTACACAGCAGAGCTTTCGGCCGACTGGGACTTACAGCTTGACGGGAATGGGAACGTAGCGATGATTCGTGGAGCATCCGCGATCGTTCAAAACGTCTGTAACGAGGGGCGGCTTTTCTACAACGATGCCGTCTTTCGGTGGGATCAGGGCGTCCATTGGTTTTCGGACCAAATCGCTCAGCCGATACAGGAAGCCATCACAACGGAAGATTTGCGTTCAGCGGCATTGAGTGTGCCGGGCGTGCTTACGGTTGAGTCGGTTCAGCTAAAAGCGCTTGACGCAACGACACGCGTTTTGAGCGCAGATGTACAAATCACAACTGAGGGCGGCACTTATGGCACAGCTCGAATTTAATCCGGATACTGGGGTAGTCGTCCCGACCGTTCAGGAGGTGCGAGACGACGTCGCCTCGGGCTTTCAGGAGGCCTTTAAAGTCAGTGACTCCGATCCGCTTCTGAACGTGGACTCGGCGTCGCCCATGGGGCAGGTCGTGGACTTGGTGACGACTGAAGTTGCGGCTAAAAATCGTGAGGTGGCTTTCCTCGCGAACCAGTTCAATCCGAAGACCTCTACGGGCGTTTTCCTTGATGCACTTGCGGCGCTCTATGGCCTCACGCGCAAGATTTCGGAGCCGACGGTCGTCGTCTGTACGTGCACCGGGTTGAAAGGCACTGTCATCCCCTACGGCGCGATTGTGCAGGATACGCAGGGCAATCAGCTCCGACACGCAGTGGCTGGCGGGGTAATGATTCCGGATTCTGGCAGCGTCGACACTCAGTTTTCCTGTGTGAAGCATGGCGCCATTGAGATCGGTGCAAAGACCGTGACGCAGATCGTGACGGTCATCGCGGGATGGGATGCCGTGTCGAACACGGCCGCGGGGAATACCGGGCGAGATGAGGAGCCTGACGGGGAATTGCTCAACCGCATGAAGCAAAGTTACGCGATCAATGCGAACGGGACGGTTGAGAACATGCAGGCCAATCTTTCAGCGCTAGAGGGCGTGCTTGATTGCGTTGTGCTTGAAAACTACACGAGCGAGACGCAGACGCAGTATGGGATTTCGATCAAGGGACATAGCGTGGCGGTGTGCATCGTCGGCGGGGACGATGACGATATCGCCCGCACAATCTTTGAGCGCAAGAGCGCGGGGTGCGGGACGGTGGGTGACGCTCAGGTGACTTTCATTGACACCGAGCACTTCAACGCTTCCTATGTCTACAACATTGTCCGTCCCACGGCCGTTAATTTCACTGTCAAGGTGACGTTCTTCAGCGGCGACATGGACGCTGCGACGCAAGCCAATGTCAAAGCAGCGATCATCTCTGACTTCCTTGGGGAGCTTACGAATTCCCGCGTAAAGCTCGCCACGACGGTCTACGCCAGCCGCTTCTATCGGTGCATTCAGAGCGTGACGGACGCCCCGATCAAGGAGATTCTTGTCGGCATTGCGGGCGGCTCTCAATCGGCTAGCGTCGACGTCCCCGCGAACAAAAGTCCGACGCTGAGCGCCAAAACGATCACACTGGCGTTCGGAGGTTGATATGTCGGAAACACAGACATGGGAGGACATCCTGAGCGTTGACTGCGTTCAGAACATGGCCGACTTTGCCGACACGACGACGGACGCCATCCAGTCCCAGTACTCGCACGCGACGCGCATCAGGCAGAGCGCATCGATGCTCAGGGACAAGATTGACGCTACGGAATTGCTCGAAAGCCTCCAGCAGACAATTGCCGACATGCAGACAGCAAAAGGCGTCTTCTTGGACTGGTGGGGCACGCGCGTAGGGGTCAATCGTTTGCTAAAGGTCGGGGCGGACTACACGCGCTTTGATGATGAGTACTACCGATTTCTGTTGTTCTATCGTGCGCGGTGCAATCTTGCAAACGCTACAGCCGCAACGATGAACAATATGCTAAGTCAATTGACCGATACTAAAGTATTCGTGGTTGATTACTTAGATATGTCAATAAATTCGGTCGTCGTTGTCGGGAACATTAGCGATTTGCAGGCGCAGATATTAGAAACTTACGGGCTCTTGAATCGGCCATCGGGCGTACTAACGAATTTTCTAATCATCTATCCCGACGAGAAGATTTTCGGCTTTGAAGGGAGTGATTTGCTTCCCTTTGATCAAGGCGTTTTCAACCCCGGGCGAACGATCGGCGGCTAGATTAATTCACGAAGAAACAAAACCCCGCAGGGCGGCAACCTTGCGGGGTTTTTCTATGGACACCTAAAAGGGACTCAGGTGCTCAATGACTGACATTTTACTTCAATTGGTGGAGGCATTGCGTATGGCTAGCGAACTCCCGATTGTTGCAGCGATCCCTCTCTATGGCATTGCGTACTGTGGTTTTGCCTACGTTCTTATTGTTGTGTTGGCACGGTTACGTCGGCTGATCAAAGAGTGGTGAATTGTATGACGAAGAATGAACCAAACGTCGAATTCAATATTGGGTTTCGGATTTTCCGTATTGTTGCGTGGATAACCGCTACTACAGGGTGTTTGGCATTAATGGTGTGGCTTGTCGCGTTTGCGTGGTCTGAAGTTAGAAGGCTTTTTTAGGATGAGAAAATGAGCAATTATCCTCAAACTTTACTTTCGTGCCCCATCGCCAAAGATGGCGATAGAAGCGCAGTTCCCGTGACGTCGCTTGAGGCAGGGACGGGTAGGCTATCGCAAGAAGAGGGGTGGGGCAGATGGAACTCCTTGCCGATCGGTGAGGGCGGCATTCCCCCGAAGCGAGACGACTTCAATTCGGTTCTCTACTTGCTTTCGTCGTTCCTCGTTTGGTACCAGCAGGGCGGCCTGATGAACTATAGCGCCACCTTGGATTATGAGCCCGGGAACGAAGTGTTGGTCGGGACGGTCAAGTACCGCTGCATCAAAGCCAATGGCCCGTCTTCGACGGTCAAGTCTCCGACTGACCAGGCAAACTCTGCCTATTGGTCGAATCAGGATGTCGGCGAGGTTCGCTATGACAAGGCGCAGTCTCTCACAACCTCTGATCAGGCGCGAGCGCGCAAAAACATCGACGTTCAGAGCACCTCAGAAGTCGCCAAGCAACTCGCAGACGCCATCAAAGGCTTCGTTGCTTTTGACAAGGCGCAGAGCCTGAGCAATGAACAGAAGGCTCAGGCGCGCACCAATATCGGCGTGACGAGCTCAGGCGACATGAATGACGCGATTGAGGAGGCCGTTGCGGATGTCGTCAAGCACACGCCTCAAAGTCTCAACGCGAATCAGCAGGCGCAGGCCCGAAAGAACATCGGGGCGGCCCCAGTTGCTTCGCCGACCTTTACGGGAACCCCTACGGTGCCAACTGCCGCCTCCGGTGATAGCTCTCAGCAGGTCGCTAACACGGCGTGGGTAAAAAATGCGATCAGCTCTTCGGCATCTGAAGACTATGTTGTTGAAACGCATCGATCGGGCTCGACGTGGTACAGAAAGTGGAAGTCTGGCTTCATCGAACAGCACGGGACGATTGGCGGCGGTTCGGGCACCGCGAAATTTGTCACTCCGTTCAAATATCCCGATTCCGTTTCGCTTCAGCTAACGGCGACGGGCGGCGGTCATCCTGACGACTGCTACACGATTGCGAAGGTTGTGGACGGCAGCTCCTTTTCGTACAACATCCGCCGCTTCAACGGCGGCAACTGGTACGCGGCAGGGTACTAAGGATCCAGTAATATGGCATCAAAGGAATTTCAATTTCATTACGTCAAAACGCCCACGGGTTCAATTAGCGGTCAGTCCGTACTGACGCAGACCGAGGACGCGATCAATGACTTGGGCGATTACATGGTCGATGCTACGGCCGACGCGACCGAGGCGCTGAATAAAGCCACCGAAGCGCTCAATACGGCGAATACGGCTCAGCAGAATGCGTCTGAAGCGCTTTCTACAGCCAATGCGGCTAGCGGCAAGGTGAACAGCCTTGAGACCGTTGTCAACTCGTGGGACGCGACGATCAAGGACAGCAACGCGAAGGCGTCTCAAGCTGTGAGTACGGCGAATGCGGCGAACACGAAGTCTGCTCAGGCCGTGAGTACAGCGAACTCTGCGAACACGAAGTCCGATCAAGCTGTAAAGACGGCGAACACGGCTTCGAGCACGGCGAACACCGCGAAGACGAACTCTGAAACTGCCGTTGCCGATGCGCTTGAAGCAAAAGAGATCGCTAAAGAAGCTAAGGCGATTGCCGAAGAGGCCGTCGTAGACTCTGATGCCGATGTGGCAACGATGCGTCAGCTACTGGCCGAGACGAAGGCGCAGGCACAGAATGCCTCGACCTCTGCCGCCGCTTCCCAGTCGTCTGCGAATGAGTCTGCAGACTACTCTACGCTCTCTCAGGCGTGGGCGGTTAAGATGGACGGCAAGGTGACTGAAGGCAACGTCCCGGACGGAACGGAGGTTGACTACTCATCGAAGTACTACGCTCAGCAGGCGAAGGCTAGTGCGGATGCGGCTGATGCCTCTGAAGCCTCTGCGCTCTCTTCGAAGAACGCGGCGGCATCGAGCGCGGCGGCGGCCAAGACTAGCGAGACGAATTCGAAGGCTAGTGAGACTGCGGCAAAGGCTTCACAGGATGCAGCGGCGGCCAGTGCATCTGCGGCAAAAACGTCGGAGACTAATGCCCTTTCGTCTAAGAACGTAGCGGCTGCGAGCGCAAGCGCGGCTAAGGCTAGCGAAGCTAATGCCAAGACCTCGGAGACCAATGCCAAGACGTCCGAGACCGCGGCGTCTTCGTCCAAGTCTGCGGCGGCGTCCAGTGCGTCGGCCGCAAAGGCTAGCGAGACGAATGCCGCGGCATCAAAGACTTCCGCCGCCTCGTCTGCTTCTGCCGCGTCGACCTCTGCTACGAATGCCGCGAATTCACAAAAAGCCGCCGCGTCTAGCGCTACCTCAGCCGCTAACGCGCAGAAGGCCGCGGAGGCCGCGCGCGATCTCGCTCAGCAATATGCGTCGCAGAATGCGCATGCTGTCGTATATGTTGCGCAGACGCTCACGACAGCCCAGCAGGCGCAGGCCCGAAAGAACATCGGAGCGATTTCGGCAGCCGAGGCCCCCGCCCCCGACCTGACGCCGTACCTCACGAAGGCCGACGCCGCCTCGACGTACTTGGGCATCAACGCCAAGGCGAAGACCGCAGGAACGGCGGATACGGTGCCTTGGACGGGCGTGAGCGGTAAGCCCAATCTCGTTCGTAGTGTCAACGGAATTTCGCCGGGAACTGATGGGAATGTAACTATTCCTATTCCGGCACGGATGATGCCTAACTATGGATCGTACGTTCAAATTGGTGCAGGGGATTACACTCCGAGCGAAGATGGTTGGCTGAGACTCGAAAATATGAATAGCGGTGACTATACGGGCGGGAAAGTCATACACAAAGCCAGCGGTGCCTTAATTCTTGAGTTCTATCAAAACAGATACCCTGGGAATGCGACAATGATGCTCCCTGTACGAGCCGGAGAAACATATACCGTTAGTAATCCAGGCAAGATTTATTTCCATAAAATGATGTGAATATTATGACCCAAAGATACAAGATTCAAAATGAGAACACCAAAGAGGTGCTTATTGCCATTGGTGAGGACATCGAGTGGTTCGAAGCAATGGGTTATACGGAAGTTGGAGAAGTAGAGCAAGCCTACGATGGACGCTATTACGTCGCGGGCTATGAGCCTGAGATTCCAGATGAAGAGTTGGAGGCAAGGCATCTCGCAGAAGCAAAGCGCGAGAGAGCTGAGCAGGTTGGCGCAATCCTCGTCGAGGTCGATGGGATGGTCTTTGATGGTGGAGAGCGTGCCCAAACTAGAATGGGGAACGCTATTCGCGCGGCTGAGATTTCAGGGCTCTCGTCTTTCGACTGGGTGTTGGCAAACGACGAGGTCGCGACAGTCACGCTTGAGCAACTGAAAGAGGCGTTTGCAAAGTCCGTAGGGACAATGTGTGAGCTCTGGCCTAGACCTTACGAGCGGGCATAACGGCGTTAACTATCGAGAAAGTTGGCACCCCCGCTCTAGGCGATAGGACGATCCTCAATCGTGCGTCAGCGTTAAAGAACGTTTCTTTTGGAACATCGTTGTAAGGCGATAGCCACCGGACTTGATGGCACGAAGCAAACGCACTTTTACGCTCGTCGGTAGGCGTCTGCGGCAGGCTCGGTCTCCGATGTTCGATGGGCCATCAAGCGTCCAGACGCAAGCCGAAAGCAATCTATGCGGAGGGAAACGTTTCGCGAAGTCGGAGTAAGGACAGAACAGCCAGTCGTCGACGGGAGCCGGTATCGGCATATAGGTAGCTAATGCGTAGGCAGCGGCTTCGCGATGAATCAGATACGCAAAGGTGCAAAGCGGTGTTGGCTGGATGATCCGAAACAATTCCGTGTCATGAACTGGATAGTTTTCTCCGACAGTGAACGTTTGACGGGACCCGTGGAGCTGGATGACGTGGACCCCTTGAGGAATCCAATCGGAAGAGGTAGCGAACAGCTTGAAGCGGGGCGATAGGACGATGTCGTCCTCCATGATCAAGCCCCATTCGCAGTTGCTTTTTACGAGCTTTTCCCAACAGGCTGCGTGCGATAGGAAGCATGCAATCTCAGTTGGCCACAGCGCTTTTCTGAAGACGAATTTCTCGGGGGCATCGTAGGGGGCCTCTAGCCGGGCGAGTTCCTCAGAACTCAATTTACGACCGTCTATAGCGTGGATGCGTTGGAAGGAGAGGCCCTGCGCGGAAAGTTGTTTTGAAATCGATTCTAGGCGCTCGGCCGAGCGATCAAGGTTAACCACTAAACGAAGAATGTTGGTTGGGGGGGTAACATCTTGAAACATGTTTGATATGGGTGCAAAAAATGGCTCACGGTTGTTGGCTCACCCATGAGCATGGTACGTATACATAACTTTATCACACCGCCTTTAGGCGGTTTTTTTGTATGTGGGGTTTGATTGTCAAGGCGCTGAAAGATGCGCTCAAGGAAAAGGTGACTGAAATGACGAAAGAAGAAGTGAAGGAATGGCTCGACAAGCTCGGCGTCAAGGTCGAGGAAGTGACGGACGAGCTCATCGCCAAGGTGGAAGCCCAGAAGGCTCTGCTCGATGCGGAGACCCGTCGCAAGACGCGCCTCTTCTGGGGACCGGTTGGGCTTTTGATTGGCGCGGTCGTCGGCTATGTTTGCGCGGCCTTTTTCTGAGAACTGCGGGGTTTTTCTTTTCTTTGAGCTTCGCGTCCCTAAACCAACATCGACTCCCCTGAGGATATCCCTCGGGGGATTTTTTTGTGCGTGTGTGCTTGAAGTCTCGTCAGAGACTCAAGGCATGCGGGAGGTTACATGCCATACAGAGATTTGAGTGACGGGCAGATTCTGGCCGCCGCAGGTGGTTTTGCGACGATCTGCGGTTGGCTTTCGTACCTGCTGAAGGTACAGGAAGGAAAGGCTTTCACATGGCGAGAGTTTTTGCTCCATGGAGCGATCAGTGCTGTATGTGGGCTGATCAGCTACGAGGTGCTTTTTTACGAAGGGTTCCCGCCGCAGTTGTGTGGGGCCTTGAGCGGCATGGCTGGGTGGGGCGGCACGCGGGTGATCCGTCTTCTTGAGGTTGTTCTGCAGAAGCGCCTTGGTCTGGATAAGGAGGATTTGAAATGAAGAATTTTGGCGAGTATTCGGCTGCGTCCGCGATGGACTTCATTGAGGCGTGGGAAGGGTGTCGCTTGCAGGCGTACAAGTGTCCTGCTGGCGTTTGGACGATCGGTGTGGGGCACACGAAGGGTGTGACGGAGCATGACGAGATCACCTACGAGCAGGCGAGGGAGCTGCTACGACAGGACGTCGAGGAGGTCAAGCGAGGGCTTGCGCCTTTCGTCAATGTTCACGTGACTGAAGGGCAGTTCGTGGCATTGGTGAGTCTGGCTTTTAACGTGGGCGTGAGCTACGTCGTTCACCAGTGTTCGCGCCTCATGCGTGCACTCAATGCTGGAGATGCGGAGGCGTGTGCTCACGAATTTCTCGATATCAACCGGGCAGGCGGCAAGGTGCTCGCGGGGCTGACCGAGCGCCGCCGCGCCGAGGCAAAGCTCTTTCTTTCGGAGGCCTAGACGATGATTTATCTGAAGTGGTTGGCACTCATGCCCGCGTCGTTTTTTATGGCAATCATTGGCCGCCTTCTCGCGCCCATCCTGCCCTTCTTCGTGGACAAGGAAACGCATCGTCTGCCGAGGTGGCTGTCGTGGTTTGCTACTGACGACAACGACGCGGATGGGGATGCGGGCCATTGGGAGCGATGGCCGGGCACTGATCCTTGGTCGACGTACAAGCGCCGCCTTGCGTGGCTTCTGCGCAACGTTTGCTACGGCTTCGACATCGATGTTCTCGGCGTTCGCGTCTATCCGACTGACGACTGGGAAGTTCGAGGCAACGAGGACGCCTCCGACACGAACGGCGTGTCAGGCACGTGCCGCAGGCGTTGCCGCCGCGATGGGAAGCTCATCGCGTTCCAGCTGTACTACATCAAGCACTACAGGTTGCTCGGCAGGCCGTGCTGTGTGCGGATCAACGTGGGTTGGAAGCTGTGGGGATCCCGTGACAAGTGTGCTCAGTACGTCGGGATCTACCTGAATCCCGTGAAGGGATGGAAGCTGTGAGCTAGACGCCACAGAAGTGAAAAAGCCGCTCGGTTGTGGCGACCGAACGGCTCATAAGACCCAAAACGCGAAAGGTGTCTATGGGAGACATTTTACCAAATTTGATTGCCGCATTGCGGCTTGGAGAGTTGATGATGGAAGAGGAACTGACGTGGCAGGCTGTCGGGATGTACGTCGTTTTCTTGGCGCTCGGGGGCGTAGCGATTGCGTGGGGAATGGCGAAGGCAGTCAGGGCGTGGCGTGACGCGTTGAAATGATGAGGAAATGAGATGACTTCTTGGATGAAGGCGGCGGGTTCTGTAGCCGCAGTCGTCGGGATCTTCGTCGCGGGCTACCAGTATGCCGCCGCGCTGTACGGCGAAGACATTGCCGCCTTGCGCGAGGACTACGCTACCCGCGCGCAGTCGCTCGAGATCAAGTACAGGGAGAAGGAGAGAACCTATGCACAGAGCCTGGTTGAAGCGTGGGAGGTGCGCGATGCCGCACTGGCTCGCGCTAGTGACTTGTCTGGCGACCTTGACAGGGTGCGCCTCGAGGCCGACGCCGCCCGCCGTCGACTGTCCGGAGCCGGTCCGGATTCCTGCAAGTCTTGCAGAGAGCAGCTTGCCAGATGCGCGGACCTACTCGGCAGAGGCGCAGGCCTGGTTCGACGAGGTGTCGACCTTTCTGAGCGGACTGCGATAGACAAAGATGCTATGGCGATGATTGTGAGCCAGTGAAGTGCTAAACTCCACGCAACAACACTCGGCACGCCTCTCGATTGACGCGCAACCCGCCGAGTTACCCGCCCCTAAGAGCCAAAAACCGCCTCGGAACCTAGACGTCAGTCCGTTGCGGACTCAGGTGCAACTCCTGAGAGGGGAGCCAATTCCATGCCCTCGATTCATTGCCGATTCGGGGGCATTTTCGTGGCGTCACGAAAATGATGGGTGAGAAAATGGGGTAGGCGTCTAGATCCGCTTTTTTTAGCCCGAAACCGTTGCGGCGCAACGTTTGAGGGATGGCGCCTAAACCCGTTGTATAATAGAAGTCTCCTAAAAAAGTTAAACCTCCTCCGAGGTAGTTGGCGCTACCTCGGATTTTTTGCGGCGGTTTTTCCGTGACTCGGTAGCCGGGGATGCGCTGATGGCGCATTCAAAGGGTTCGACTCCCGACAGCCGCTCCAGATTCCGCGCCACGCGCCCCCGTGTTCCCCTTTCCCGCTCATCTGTACATGACTAGTCAAGCGGGTCGCAGGTCTGTTAACCGCCTGCGAGGGGACTTTTCACCAGTCCGCGAAGCCGTGCTACAATCGGCAACGGATTCTACTCTGGCGGGTAGTATCTAGCGGACTCCTATGCCGCATAAAGCCCCTGCGCTATTCGCGTGGGGGCTTTATTTTTTTTGCCTACCGTTTCTCCTCGGGCATGGTCTTCCTGATCTGCTCGGCAATCCACTTCGAGCCTCCCAGTTCCCTCAGGCACTCGCTTCGTTCGATGCGGTCTGCGCGGAACACTTCCCCGACGCGCCCGACTGGGCGATCAGAAGTGCGAGGCGAACGATTGAAGCCAGGTTCTACCAGTGCTAGACTGAAAGCACGAAAAAAGCCCCGGGGGGATGACCCTCGGGGCTTTCTCGTTGACAAAATTGGGGCAAAAATTGGGGCAAAACCCAAACTCCCTTCTGGAAGCCTTCTGCCACAACGAATCCTGGCGGAGAAGGGGGGATTCGAACCCCCGAGGCCCTTATTCGGACCTGCACCCTTAGCAGGGGTGTGCATTCGACCTCTCTGCCACTTCTCCGCAGAAATCCTTCCGCATGCGATCGCGGTCGATGCGTATCACAGGCGGGATGTTCTTGTATCTGCCGTCGGATCGGATTAGTCATTTCCGTCGACCCTCGAACATCAGGAGTGAAAGCATAGCATGCCAAAAGGGAAAAAGCAAAAAAAACTTAAAAAAAGTCCGACGCTTCCCTCCAAGGCCGCCTGCAATCGCCGGACGCCCTGAAAACGGTTGCCCGACAAAGATAAAGCCGCCGATGCTTTTGCATCGACGGCTTCTTAATTAGGTGGTGCGGTAGGCAGGATTCGAACCCACGACCCTCTGGTTCGTAGCCAGATACTCTATCCAACTGAGCTACTACCGCACTCGAGGATTTGAATGATACAGAGGTTTTGGGAAAATGCAAAATCGCGTATGCAACAAAATGTTTCTGCGTTTTGGGCGTCCAATCCGTTTTCGGAGGCTCCATGGGAGGCGGATGAACGGAATTGACATCCTCCCGGCGTATAAATACGCGGGATTCCTCTTCACTTCGCGTCAAGACGCGACGAAAAGGACGGTTCCCGTTGCTGTCTTGTTGCCAAGCTCACTACACGGGCGAACTGAGCCTGTCCGGCTCTTCTTGAGGACATTGGTTGCCCCCACGACGTCGGCATTCGCGGTGTACCCGCATTTCTGACAACCGAAATGCGCCTGCGAAGGTCGATTTGACGAACTCGTGCATCCGCAGATTGGGCAGGTCTGGCTCGTGTATTTCGGATCGACGAGAATGAGTCGTCCATTGGCCTTGAATACAGCCCAGTGGATGGCCATTCTCATCGCGTAGGGCGCAACGCGCGCCAGAGACCGGTTCAAGCCCGTCTTCTGCCTCACGTTTTTGCCAGGCTCCTCAACCGTGCCTTTGGCCGACTTCGTCATGTTCTTCAGCTTCAGATCTTCCATGGCCACCCCTCCGTAATTCTGTGCGATGGTGTGAGCCGTCTTAAGCATGAAGTCCCGACGAATGTTGCGGATACAACGATGGTGATTCTGAATCTTCGCCTTCAGTCTTCTGCGCTTGTGGCTGGGCTCCCGCTTGTCGAACGGGTTTGCCTTGCCTAACTTGGCAAGCTTTTGACGAGCTTCCTTGTTGCGGCAGAGCTGGCGCTGAAGTACGGCGATTTGCTTTTCGTGCTTCTTGATGGATTCGACATCGAGCTGGAACACCGTCCCGTCCGAGAGCGTCACCGTCTGGGCAATGCCCAGATCAATGCCGACCTCGCCGGGACGACGCGGACCGTCGTTGGCGAAATCCATCTCCGTCACGACCGAGACAAACCAATGCCCGCATTCGATGGAAACCGTCATCTGCTTGATCTAGCCTTGAATCGGACGCGACTTTCTGAATCGCACGAAGCCTGCCTTCGGGATGCGGACTCGACCGTTGGCCTCGTCCCAATCCGTCGGGCGAACTTGCGGAATGCGGAAGGAATCCCCGTCGCCCCGAGCTTGGAACTTTGGGAAGCCCTTTTTCTTAGCCTTGAACGCTTGGATTGCAGCAGACGCGTCCATCAGGCACTGTTGAAGTGCCTGAGAAGGCGCTTCCAGCAACCACAACATGTCGTCTTCCTTTTTCCACAGCACCAACCGTCCGGCCAACTCCGTGTACTTGAGAAAAGGAACCTCTTGTTCAAGGCACCGCTTCTGCAGTTCTATCGCCTTGTTCCACACGAAACGCCGCCACCCGGCAGCTTGAGCGAAGATTCGCTTCTGCTCCCGGGTAGGCATCAGTTCGAACTTGTAGGCGATGTTGGCTTTCGTGACCTCAATCCTACACCGTCCTTTTCGAGGACGCATGCTTCGCACGAGTTTGTGCGAAGGGGATTTGAGCGCCTATCATCCCGGCAGTTAAAACCGCGGGTTTTCTCGGCTCGACTTTATAAGGGGTGCTTGATGTTAGACAACGTGTCTGCGGAACGATAAAATTACGTGTTTAAATCCGGGGTCGCCCGCCTTGCGGCGGCGGGGCCGGACCGAACAAGTTTTTGACACGGACGCCCGACCCTGCGTCCTGCCTCAGCATGCATCCACGTCTCAGCCTGAAAAATATCACCAAGCGGTACCCGGGGATCGTTGCCAACGACGGCATCAACATGGATATCGCGCCCGGTGAAGTGCTCGCCGTCCTCGGAGAGAACGGCGCCGGCAAGTCCACCCTCATGAAGATCATCTACGGCTCGGTGCGCCCCGACGAGGGGAGCCTCGAGTTCGACGGCAGGCCCCTCGACGTATCGAGTCCTGCCGAAGCGCGTGCGAGCGGCATTGCGATGGTGCACCAGCACTTCGCGCTTTTCGACACGCTGACGGTGGCCGAGAACGTGGCCCTCGGGCTTCCGCCCGGCCGCTCCACGGCCGAAATCTCCGAGGAGGTGAAGACGCTCGGCGAGAAGTACGGCCTTGAGGTGGATCCCGCTGCGGTCGTCTACGAGCTCTCGATGGGTGAGCGCCAGCGCGTGGAGATCATCCGCGCCCTGATGACGAATCCCAAGCTCCTCATTCTTGATGAGCCCACCTCGGTGCTCGTGCCCCAGGCCGTCAGGAAGCTCTTCGTGACGCTCCACCGTCTGGCTGAGGAAGGCGTCTCCATTCTCTTCATCTCCCACAAGCTTGACGAAATCCGCGAGCTCGCCGACCGCTGCGTCGTGCTACGTGCGGGCAGGATCGTCTCGTCCGTCAATCCGAAGGCCGAGACCGAGGCGTCGCTTGCCCGTCTGATGATCGGCGCCGAGCCGCCCGCGATCCGCGAGGCCTCGGGCACGCCGGGCGAAGTGGTCTTCGAGATGAAGGATGTCAGCTATCCAGGCTCGCTGCGCGTGTGCGGCATCGAGAACGTCTCCGTGGCCGTGCGCAAGGGCGAGATCGTCGGCGTCGCCGGCATCTCGGGCAACGGTCAGGCGCGCCTGATGGCGGTCGCTGCGGGCGAGGCCCCCGTCGCCGACGAGGGCGTCATGCTCTTCGGCAAGCCCGTCGGCAGCCTCGGCACCCGTGACCGCCGCCGCCTCGGCCTACGCTACGTGCCCGAGCAGCGCCTCGGCCACGCCGCCGTGCCCGAAATCTCGCTCCAGACGAACACCTATCTCACGGGCGACGACCTCGTGAAGCACGGCTTCATTCTCGAGGAGAAGGCCCTGCGCTTCACGGAGAAGATCATCGAGCGCTTCCACGTGAAGACCCCGTCCCCGCAGAAGCATGCGGGCGGCCTCTCGGGCGGCAATCTGCAGAAGTTCATCATGGGCCGCGAGATTCTTCAGAATCCGGGCGTGCTCATCGTCAATCAGCCCACCTGGGGCGTCGACGTCGGCGCCGCCGCCACGATCCGCAACGCGCTGATGCGCTTGCGCGAGGACGGCGCGGCCGTGCTCGTCGTTTCCGAGGAAGTCGACGAACTCTTCGAGATCTGCGACCGCATCGCGGTCATGTACCGCGGTCATCTCTCTCCCGCCGTTCCCAAGTCTGAAATGAACATTGAAATCGTCGGTCGCTGGATGTCCGGTCTCTGGCCCGACGGCCCCGCCGGCGCGTCCGGTCATGAAGGAGGCGAAGCATGAATTTCCCCATTGCCATGACCTCGCGTCAGGAGCCCGCCCGCAGCCTGCGCTGGCTGTCGCCCGCGCTTGCACTCCTGCTCACGGTCGTCGCGGGCGCCGTGATCTTCGCCGCGCTCGGCAAGGATCCCGTCGAGGCCCTCGTCACCTTCTTCATCTCTCCGCTCGACAGCCTGAGCGGCTGGGCCGAGGTGTGCGTCAAGATGACGCCGTTGCTGCTCTGCTCCGTGGGCCTCGTGGTGTGCTTCCGCGCCAACGTCTGGAACATCGGCGCCGAGGGCCAGCTCGTTGCGGGCGCCATTGCGGGCGGCGCGGTCGCCCTGATGTGCAACGACACGACGGGCCCCTGGTTCGTCGTCCTCGTCATGCTGGCCTCTGCGCTCGGCGGCGCTCTCTGGGGCGCGATCACGGCGCTTCTTCGCCACAAGTTCCACGCCAACGAGATTCTTGTCTCGCTCATGCTCGTCTACGTGGCGCAGTTCCTGCTCTCCTGGGCCGTCCAAGGGCCGCTTCGCGATCCCGACGGCTTCGGCTTCCCGCAGACCGCGCTCTTTGAAAGCGGCGCGCTCCTGCCCGTCATCCTCGAGGGCACCCGCCTGCACGCCGGCGCCCTGATGGCCGTCATCGCCGCGCTCGGCATCTGGGTCCTCATGGACAAGATGGAGATCGGCATGGAGTTCAAGATCTCCGGCATGGCGCCGCTCGCCGCCCGTTATGCGGGCTACCGTCCGGGTCACCTGATCTGGATCTCGATGCTCATCTGCGGCGCCCTCGCGGGGCTTGCCGGCGGCATCGAGGCCGCGGGTCCGCTCGGCCAGCTCACCCCGACCATCTCTCCGGGGTATGGCTTCGCAGCTATCATCGTCGCCTTCGTGGGGCGCCTGACGCCGCTGGGCTGCGTGCCCGCCGCGTTCATCATGGCGCTCTTCTATCTAGGCGGCGAGCTCGCGCAGAGCCGCCTCGGCCTTCCGTCCTCGATCACGGGCGTCTACCAGGGCCTTCTTCTCTTCTTTATACTCGCCTGCGATACGATGATCTTCTATCAGTTCAAGTGGATCGGCTTCAAGAAGGAGGCTGCCTGATGAGTCTCGCCGCATCGATCATTTCCTCCACGCTCAACGCGGGGACGCCCCTTCTCATCGCCGCCGTCGGCATCATCATTCATGAGAAGTCGGGCGTGCTCAACCTCGGCATTGAGGGCATCATGCTCATGGGCGCCGTTTCGGGCTTTGCGGTGACGCATGCCACGGGCAGCTTCGAGCTCGGCTTTCTCGCGGGCATGGGCGTAGGCCTTCTGCTCGGCCTGCTCTTTGCGTTCTTCACGATCGGCCTTCGCGCCAACCAGTACGCCGCAGGTCTTGCGCTCACGCTCTTCGGCACGGGGCTCTCGGCCTTCCTCGGCCAGTCCCTGCAGGGCGCCGCGCTTCCCGGCCGCGCTCCGCTCGGCATTCCGGGCCTCGAGGGCATTCCGTTCCTCGGCGAGGCGTTCTTCTCCCAGCACTGGCTCGCCTATGCCGCGCTTGCGATGATCGCGGGCGTCTGGTACTTCCTCTTCAAGTCTCGTCCCGGCCTCATTCTCCGAGCCGTCGGCGAGTCTCCCGAATCTGCATTCGCGCTCGGCTATCCCGTGCGCCTCATCCGCTTCTGGGCCGTGCTCTTCGGTGCCATGATGGCGGGGCTTGCGGGCGCCTACCTCTCGCTCGTCTACACGCCGCTCTGGGTCGAGGGCATGGTTGCGGGCCGAGGCTGGATCGCACTTGCGCTCGTCACGTTCGCCACCTGGCGTCCCGCGCGCGTGCTCGTCGGCGCCTACCTCTTCGGCGGCGTCACGATGCTTCAGTTCGCGGTTCAGGGCATGGGCATCGACATCGCGCCGCAGTTCATGGCCATGACGCCGTACATCGCGACGATTCTCGTGCTGGTTCTCATCAGCCGCAATCCCGCCTGGATCCGCCTCAACGTGCCCGCCTCGCTCGGCAAGCCGTTCGCGCCGCGCAGCTAAGAATTTCACCTGGCGAGAAGGTAGGCATGTCCTGCCTTCTTGGCTAAACTAGCCATTGATTCTTTTACTTCTGTCTTCAGGAGAATTCATCCATGCAAAAACGTACTGCCTTCAAGCTCTGCTTCGCCGGCGCCACCGCCGTCGCGCTCAACGCCGCCCCGGTCGCCGTCTTCGCCAAGGACGAGCCGCTGAAGGTCGCCTTCGTCTACGTCAGCCCGGCCAACGAGGAAGGCTGGTCCTCCCAGCATGACATCGCCCGCAAGTTCGTCGAAGAGAAGTTCGGCGACAAGATCAAGGTGACCTGGATCGAGAACATCCCTGAAAATGCCGACGCCCAGCGCGTCATCCGCGACCTCGCCCAGCAGGGCAACAAGATCATCTTCGCGACGTCGTTCGGCTACATGAACTCCGTCATGAAGGTCGCCAAGCAGTTCCCGAACGTCTACTTCGAGCACGCCACGGGCTACAAGACGAGCAAGAACGTCAAGAACTACACGGCCCGCTTCTATGAAGGCCGCTACCTCGCCGGCATGCTCGCCGCCGCCACGACGAAGACCAACATCCTCGGCTACGTCGCCGCCCTTCCGATTCCCGAAGTGTTCCAAGGCATCAACGCCTACACGCTCGGCGCCCGCGCCGTGAACCCGAACATCGAGGTCCGCGTCGTCTGGACGTCCTCCTGGTACGATCCGGGCAAGGAAGCCGACGCCACGAAGGCCCTCATCGGCATGAAGGCCGACGTGATCACGCATCACACGAACTCCACGGCCGTCGCCTCCACCTGCGAAGAAGCCAAGGTTCCGGTCATCTCCTACAACTCCGCCATGCACAAGGCTGCTCCGACGATGCTTCTCGGCGGCGTCGTGCACCGCTGGGAGGAGTACTACACGAACGAAATCCAGAAGGTGCTTGACGGCAAGTGGGACAACACCCCGGTTTGGGGCGGCGCGAACGTCCACATGATTGAGCTTGCCGACATGACCCCGAAGGCTCCGGAAAACGTCGCCTCCCGCATCAAGGCCACCTACGCCAAGCTTGAAAAGGGCGAGTTCCATCCGTTCACGGGTCCGGTTGTCAGCAATGAAGGCAAGGTCATGATTCCGGAAGGCAAGGTCGCCACCGACGAAGAACTCCAGCAGATGATGTACTTCGTTGACGGCGTGGCCAGCAAGGTCCCGACCGCCAAGTAATCCGCTCTCAAGGGCTTGATTCAGGGCCTCTTCCTCCTTCGGGAGGCGGAGGCCTTTTTGCATTCTCGGCACGCGTCGTGCGAGGCATGAGTCTTTTCGCAGGCTCGGCTAAGATAGCGTTCCGAACGGGGCGAGCGCCCCTGCACTTTTTCCGAATGCCGACATGACGACCGACACGCTTCTTCTGATACTTACGGGCCTGTGCGCCTTTCTCGCCGCCGCTGTGGTCTGGCTCGTGCTCGAAATGCGCCTTCTGAAGATCCAGACTTCGGAGAACCTGCGGCGCGACGAGCAGGACGAGATGATTGAGGCGATCCTCACGGGGGTGAGGAGCGAGCGCCAGGAGGTGCAACAGGCGGTCCTCAACGTCGAGCGCGGCGTCTCGCAGACGCTGGCGGGGCTGACCGGCTACCTCACCGAGCAGCAGAACAGGAGCGCGGCCGAGGTGCGTACGCTCAACGAGACGGCCAGACAGTCGCTTGCCGAGACGCGCGAGGTGATGAACCGCCAGCTCCTTGAGCTGCAGGGGCTGGTGGACGCGCGCTTCGCGAAGATCATCGAGACGAATGCATCGGCGAGCGAAGCGCTCGGCGCCAAGCTCGAGTCCAAGTTCTCCGAGATCCGCACGAGCGTGGACGCCAGCCTTGAGAAGGTGCGCGCAGGCAACGAGGCCCGCCTCGAGGAGATGCGTGCGACGGTTCAGGAAAAGCTCGATCGCACGCTCTCCGAGCGCCTTACGGCGAGCTTCAGGACCGTGGACGAGAAGCTCGGCCTCGTGCAGACGGGGCTGGGCGAGATGCGTACGATGGCCGAGAGCGTCAGGGACCTCAAGGGCATCCTCGCAAACGTGAAGACCCGCGGCACCTTCGGCGAGACGCAGCTCGCCGCCATCCTCGCCAACATCCTCACGCCAGCGCAGTACGGCGCCCAGGTGAGGGTCGTGCCGGGCAGCCGGGAGGCGGTGGACTTTGCGGTGAGGATGCCGGGCGCTTCGGGAGACGGCCCCTGTTGGCTCCCTATGGACTCGAAGTTCCCTGTCGAGGACTATGCACGCCTGCTTGATGCCGAGTCGAGGGCAGATGCGGCTGCGGCCGCCCAAGCGAGGGTGGCGCTTGAGAGGGCCGTCCTTGTGCAGGCAAAGTCGATTCATGACAAGTACGTCAGGCCGCCCTACACGACGGAGTTCGCCGTGATGTACCTGCCGAGCGAGGGACTTTATGCGGAGGTGATCAGGATTCCGGGGCTCTTCGAGAAGCTTCAGCGCGACTGGCGGATCACGCCCGCGGGGCCGACGGTCGTATCGGCGCTCGTCAACAGCCTGCAGATGGGCTTTGTGACTCTTGCGCTTCAGGAGCGTTCGAGCGAGGTCTGGAAGGTGCTCGGCGAGGTCAAGGGTGAGTTCCTGCAGTTTGCCGAGGGCTTCGCGAAGGTGCAGAAGAAGTTCTCCGAGGCGCAGTCGAGCCTCGATGCGATGAAGACGCGGCAGAACGTGATGCAGAAGAAGATGAGTTCGATTGAGGCGGCTGGTCTTCTCGAGGAAGATGGGCAGGAAGAGACGGGCGCCGCGGACAAACTGTCTCAAGGCGTACGAGGTTCGAACGCGAGCGTTGCGGCTGGGCTAAACTGAACGCATGGCCGCCGCGGGTGCGGCGCTTTCAAGGAGTAAATATGAAGAAGATCATGCTTGCCGCCATGATGATCTGCGGCGCCGTTGCGCTTGCCGGATGCAACACTGTCGCCGGTTTCGGCACCGACCTCAAGAAGGGTGCCAACCACGTCGGCACGGCGCTTGAGAGCATCGGTTCCAAGGGCCAGAGCAGTCAGGCGCCTGCCAAGTCGGCAGAATCCAAACCGGTCGAGGACAAGTAAGTCCTTTCCGTCAAGCGAATGAACGGGACCCGCTTCGAACGTCGAAGCGGGTCCTTTTTCTAAGCGCGGGGTTCAGGTCTGGGTGAGGGCCGTGCTTACGCGTCGTTTTCCTGCGCATTGTGCGGACGACGGCGGAAGCGGTTGCGCAGGCCGCCAAGGCGACGGTGATGCTGCGGCTTGGGTTCGAGCGCGGGGTCCTGGGCCGGGGCGCCGTTGTAGCGCGGGATGTCGGCGGGGACTGGGGCGAGTTCGCCGAATTCGGGCGTTTCGCCTGCGAGGAACTTCTTCTCGTAGTCTTCGAGCGCGCGGCCCACGACCTTCGACAGACCGATCAGGGCGATGATGTTCGGGATCGCCATCAGGCCGTTGAAAAGGTCGGCGAGCTCCCACACGAGGGTGACGTGGAGGAAGGAGCCGGCCATGATGAAGGCGAGGACGAGCACGCGGTAGATCGAGACGTAGCGCACGCCGACGAGGTACTTGACGTTCTGCTCGGCGAAGAAGTACCAGCCGACGATGGTCGTGAAGGCGAAGAAGAGCAGGCAGACCGCGACGAAGCCGTTGCCGATCGTGCCCAGACCGAGCGTGAAGGCCTTCTGGGTGAGCGCGATGCCTGTTGCCGTGCCGTCAAGCGCACCCGTGCAGAGGATCACGAAGGCGGTCATGTTCACGACGATGAACGTGTCGATGAAGAGGCCGATGATGGCGGCGAGCCCCTGTTCGGCGGGGTGCTTGACGCGGGCCACGGCGTGGGCGTGCGGGGTCGAGCCCATGCCGGCTTCGTTCGAGAAGAGGCCGCGGGCGACGCCGTAGCGGATGGCTTCCTTGATGCCCGCGCCGATGACGCCGCCGGTGGCGGCCATCGGGTCGAAGGCGCCCACGAAGATCATTTCAAGGGCATGCATCACGCCTTCGAGGTTCGTGAAGATGATGGTGAGCGAGCCGATGACGTAGATGAGGGCCATGATCGGGACCATCTTTTCGGCGAACGAGGCGATGCGACGGATGCCGCCGATGAAGATGAAGCCGGCGATGATGAAGGTGAAGATGCCGGTGACCCAGGTCGGGACGTTGAAGGCCGTGTAGAAGGCGCCGGCGATCGAGTTGGCCTGCACCATGTTGCCCACGAAGCCGAGCGCGATGATGATCGCGACCGAGAAGAAGGCGGCGAGCGTCTTGCTGCCGAGACCCTGGCTGATGTAGTAGGCCGGGCCGCCGGTCAGGTGGCCGTGAGCGTCGCGGGTGCGGTAGAGCTGGGCGAGGACGGCTTCGGAGAAGATGGTCGCCATGCCGAAGAAGGCGGCGATCCACATCCAGAAGATGGCGCCCGGACCGCCCATGGCGATGGCGGTGGCCACGCCGGCGAGGTTGCCCGTGCCCACCTGGGCCGAGATGGCCGTCGCGAGCGACTGGAAGGAGGACATGCCGTCCTTGTCGGCCTTGCGGCCGAAGAGCGTGATGCCGCCGAAGACGTGCTTGACGGCCATGACGAAGCGCTTGATCTGAACGAATCGAAGCTTGAAGGTGAAGTACAGGCCCGTGCCGACGAGCAGCGGAATGAGGCCGTACATGCCCCAGAGCAGGCTGTTGATGCTCTGAATGATTTGAGTGGTCTGATCCACGGTGATGACTCCGGTTTTTGCTTGAAAAGTGGGGCAGTCTTCGGGCGGAGTTTGTCCGAATCTAGGCCTTATGATTCTGACCGGGGAGGCAGGATGCGGGCACTTGGAAACGATCCTGCGGACAAGCGGTTGAAGAATAATGATTCGCCCGGTCCCGGGTTCTCAGGCGGAACCCGAGCCTTCATTCTATGAATTGGTTCGGGAATCGCGGGATGCCCCGGGACGTATTCAGGGGATGGGCATTCTGCCTAGATTCGGGGGAAACGCCTGTGCGTGTGGCGCTGGTGGAATTTCGTATCGTTTCGGACGATTTCGTGGTTCGTTGATGCGCGTCAAGTCGGTTAGGGAGACTCGGCGGATGGCCTGCGGCACAGGCTAAGGTGTATTCTCTAGGTGGTTCCGACGGGATTGGGGGACACGAAACGGGGGCTTCTCAGACGGAGTGGAAACGGCTAAAATAATCGGCCTTTTTCTTCCTCTGTTTTTTTGGAGTCGTACATGTTGCGAAAGTTCATGCGCGGTGCGCTTTACGTCGCCTTCGCCATGGTGGCCCTCTGGATCATCGTCAACGTCATTGCCATGGCGAAGTACGCGCTCAGCTGAGCGCGTCGAGCCTCGCCGCCGTCTCTTCGGGACGGAAGGCGCAGGCGCCGTATCGCTTCATCTTGCGGCCGGCCTTGAGCACGAGCTTGTCTTTGCTCACAAGAAGCTTTGCGCCGCCTGCAAGCGTGAGCGTGAAGAACTTCTGGTCAAGGGGGTCCCTGCACTGGACCGTGATGATGTCGGCCGCCTCCCTGATCTTCTCCTCGTCGACGGGCACGCTCATCGAGCACCAGAGCGCTGCGAGTCTCGCCGCCTCGTCCTCGTCGCCCGTGAACGCGGGGCGCGAGAGCACTTCCGCAAGCTCCATGACCGCCTCGCCCGAGCGCAGCGCATGGATGCGTCCCTCCTCGAGGGCTCGTCTCAAGTCCTCAGAATGTGGGTCTTCCCAGTAGATGAGGTCGAGCACGACGTTGGTGTCGATGACGGCGGGGACGCCCCTCGGTTCGGAACCTGCCAGGGCAAGGGCTTCGGCAGCCACGCGGCTGCTCAGGCGTTCGGTAAGCGGCATGAAGATCTTTTCAGAATGTTGCTGGGCCGTGAATAAGGTCGCTGTGGGGGACTGACGACCGATGAAAATATGGTAATTTTATCGGACGCGTCCGTCATCGTGCGCTTCTCTATCAGGAAAGCCTGCGGTCGCGCTCCGGGCATCCGCGGGTCGGGTGCTTAATCCCTCAATTGCACATGGAATTTCTGCTTGATCCGACCATCTGGGTCGGTCTTCTTACGCTTGTCGTTCTTGAAATCGTCCTCGGGATCGACAATCTCGTCTTTATTGCCATCATCGCGAAAAAGCTTCCCGCCTCACAGCAGGACAAGGCCCTCTACGTGGGCCTCGGACTTGCGCTCGCGATGCGTCTGGGCCTTCTCTCCATCATGTCGTGGCTCGTGGCCCTCACGGACCCCGTCTTCTCCGTCTGGGGGCACCCGTTCTCGTTCAGGGACCTGATCCTTCTGGGTGGCGGCCTCTTCCTGCTCTTCAAGGCCACGACCGAGCTGCACGAGCGCCTCGAGGCGTTGCCGCACTCGGAAAAGCACGGCAGCGGCAGGGCCGGCTTCTGGGTCGTCATCGCCCAGATCCTGCTTCTTGACGCGGTCTTCTCGCTCGACTCCATCATCACCGCCGTCGGCATGGTCGACAACCTCTACGTGATGATGAGTGCCGTCGTGATCGCCATGATCGTGATGATTGCCGCGAGCCGTCCGCTCACGGACTTTGTCAACCGTCATCCGACGGTGGTGGTGCTCTGCCTCTCGTTCCTGCTGATGATCGGCTGCAGCCTCATCGCCGAGGGGCTCGGCTTCCACATTCCGAAGGGCTATCTCTACGCTGCGATCGCCTTCTCGATCCTCATCGAATTCTTCAACCAGCTTGCCGCGCGCAATGCCTCGAGAAACCTCGACCGCGTGCCGTTCCGCGAGCGCACGACGGACGCCATCGTGCGCCTGATGTCTCGCCAACCGCGCAGGGATGATGAAGAGGCGACCGAGGACCGCGTCGTTCACGAGAGCTTCGGGCGCGAGGAGCGCCAGATGGTCGAGGGCGTGCTCACGCTCGCCGACCGCAACATCAAGACCATCATGACGCCGAGAAGCGAGATTGCCTGGCTCAACTCCCGCCGCAGCTTCGAGGAGAACATGAAGCGCGTGCAGGACATGCCGCACAGCAGCTTCCCCGTCTGCGACGGCACGCTCGAGAACGTGATCGGCGTCGTCAAGGCCAAGGACCTCATCGGCATGGAGCCCTCGCCCGAGGCGCTCGTGCGCTGCGCTTCCGAGCGCCAGCCGCTCACCGTGCCCGAGACGATCAACGTCATCCGCCTCATGCAGGACATCAAGAGCTCCCAGGCCTCGCTCGTGCTCGTCACCGACGAGTTCGGCGTGATCCAGGGCCTCACCACCTCCCACGACATCCTCGAGGCCATCGCTGGCGACTTCCCCGACGAGGGCGACAGGCTCTCGATCGAGGCGGTTGAAGGCGGCTGGAGCGCCGAGGGCAGCGTCGAGCTCTTCCTCGTCGAGCAGACCTGCGGCGTCGACGGCCTGATGAGCGTCGACGGCGAGTACGTGACGCTCGCGGGCCTTCTCCTCGACAGGATGGGCCGTCTCCCCGCCAAGGGTGACAGGCTCGAGGAGGCGGGCCTCGTCTTCGAGGTGACCGACGTCTCGCGCCACCGCATCGAGCGAGTGAGGATTACCCGTAGCCCCGTGCCCGCCGAGGCGTAAGGGCGCCCGACACCACGCGAAAAACGCGGCTCCGTTCAGGACGGGCCGCGTTTTGCACATCCGGCTCATCCTTTCGGACTGATGCTTCCGGCCGATTGCAACCGCTTCTTGCAGGGACTCTGCGCGAGGCGACTTTCGTCATAGAATGGAAAACAGATCGTCGGGAGCCCCTCCCTGCGGCACTTTTCAAAAGAGGTGAACATCATGGACATCGTCGAGCTTGTGCGCACGCGCTACACGACCAAACACTACGATCCGGCCCGCAGGATCAGCGACCGCGACATCGCGGACCTCATGGAGGTTCTCCGCCTGTCGCCGTCCTCCGTCAACTCCCAGCCCTGGCACTTCTTCGTGACGGGCACGGACGAAGGCAAGGCCCGCGTGATGCCGGCCGTGCTCGACTTCAACCGCCCGCGCGTGGCCGATGCGAGCCATCTCGTCGTCTTCGCGGTGCCCGTGGAGTTCACCGAGGAGCGCTTCCGCCGCCTCGTCGCTCAGGAGCTCGCCGACGGCCGCGTGACGGCCGAGGATGCGGCTTCGGGTGCCGCCGATGCGGGACGCCGCCACTTCGTGGGGCTGCATCAGGTCACGCAGGAGGAGCTCCTTTCCTGGGAGACGCGCCAGGCCTACATCGCCATGGGTTTCCTGCTCTGGGCCGCCGCCGAGCGCGGCATCGACTCGACCTGCCTCGAGGGCCTCGACATGGCTAAGATGGACGAATGCCTCGGACTCGCTGAAAAGGGCCTGCGCACCGTCTGTGCCGTGAGCCTCGGCTACCGCCTGCCCGAGGACAGCAACGCCGCCCGTCCGAAGTCCCGCCTGCCCATGGACGAGGTCGTGACCGTCTTTTGACGCACGAGAATCCGCCGGGCGCTCCCGCGCCTGACCCGATCCAGTCTTTCGGCCCGAACTTTCTCCCGGAAAATGCGGGCCGAGCCGTCTCTGGCGGGAATGCGGGCGCAGGGCCTTAATCATGATCGTGATTGAGACGGCATCGTTCGACATTCAGAAGATCAAAAATACGACTGTTGAAGGCACGGACTATCAGCAGGGCGATCTGCTCGGCTTTTGGAACGTGCTTGAATACGTTATCTTTAGAGACGGTCACTTTTGCCAGCACTGTCACGGTCATTCGAAGGACAAGATCCTCAACGTGCACCACCTCGAAAGCCGTTAAATCGGCGGCGATGCCCCCAACAATCTGATCACGCTCTGCGAGATCTGCCACAAGGCCTGTCACGCAGGGAAGATCAAGTTGAAGGTCAAGCGCGCTCATTCGTTCAGAGCGAAAGCCTTCATGGACATCGTGCGTTGGACATTGCTCGATCGCGTGCGCAAGGCGCATCCCGGCTTGCCTGTTGAGAACACCTGCGGCTATCTGACGAAGAACACGCGCATCACCCCGGGACTCCCCAAGGCGCATTGCGTCGATGCTTGCTGCATCGCGGGGAACCTCAAGGCCGTACGAAGAGGCGTCTGCCTCCATCAGCGGCAGATGCGCAAGCACAACCGTCAGATTCACAAATGCACGATACTCTTGCAGACGCTTGAAGACGGAACGAAGATCGGATACCGTAAGCTCAACCAAACACCGCATATGGTCAAGAACTTCAGGCTCTTCGACAAGGTGAGATGTCTTGGGCAAACCGGCTTCATCTTCGGCCGAAGATCGTCCGGTTGCTTCGATGTCCGGAGGCTGGACGGCGTAAAGCTTTCTTCCGGCATCAGCTACAGGAAGCTCACGCTTCTCGAAAAGAGAGGCACCCATTTAACCGAACTTATCAAGGAGGACGGCGCTTCCTCCTCTGTCAGAAGACAGAGGTTTCTGCGCCGAGTTTCTATGAACAAGCCGTGCACTTATCTTCTTTCCGCTCTGATGGCGTCCGCCGTGCTGGCGCCTGTCGCCGCTTTGGCCGCCGACAAGTCCGAGCTCGAGGTCCGCATGGAGGCGGCGCAGAAGGTGCTCGCCGACCGCTCCTACTACGAGCGCTGGTCGCCCGAGGCCGCCCTGAAGACGGTTGAGGATGCAAAGGCCGCCAATGAGGCGGGTTCGGCCAGGCAGAAGGAGATCGACGGTGCGCTCGACGTCATGAAGGACTGGTGCCACACGCGCTTCCTCGTTAACGCCTGCATCAAGGACGCGAGGGACCTGCATCACGAGCGTGAGAAGGAGATCCGTAGCGTACGCCTCAAGGCCGACGAGATGATCCGCCTCGACCGCGTCGAGCAGCGCAGGGCCCGTCAGGAAAGCCAGAAGCAGAACGTGAAGCAGCCCATGAAGCTCGGCGGCTCCACCGAGTCTCCCGAAAGCCGCAGCGAGTCGCGCGCCGAGGAGGTGAAGACCAAGCAGAGCCGCGCCGAGGAGCGCAGGGCCCTTGAGGAGGCGAACGTCCGTGCCTACGAGGAAAAGCAGGCGAGGGCCGCCAGAAAGGCGGAGGAGCGCCACGATCCCATCAGGGTGAAGAGCCGCGTGAAGGCTCCGTCAAGTCCCATTGAAGGACATCTCGGCCGTACGGCGGCTGACGTTGAGGCGGGCAGGGCCGAGGCGGCCGAGCGCATGGCTCAGGAGGACGCCAACATTGCGGCCTTCAATGCCAAGCAGGCCGAGGCGAAGAAGCGCCTTGAGGAGGCCGAGGCCACCGCCGCCGAACGCAAGGCGAGTCGCGAGGCGCGGCAGGCGAACTTCAACAAGACGCTCGAGGAGCGTCGCGCCGCACAGAAGCGCTATGAGGAGTCCAGGGAGAGCAAGGACTCCGGCCTCAAGAAGTATTTCTGAGTCGAAGGAAAGAGATGGTTGCTGCTGAAATAAATCCGCGTCTCTGGGACGCCTCGACGCCGCTTGTCGAGCGAGTTGCACTCGCCTTTGATGAAAAGGGCCCGCTCACGAAGGCCGTCAAGGGCTTCTGCGTGCGCGAGGGGCAGCGCGAGTTCGCCGTCGAGGCGGCCCGCGCGGTCGAGGAGAAGACCATTCTCGTCGCCGAGGCGGGGACGGGCACGGGCAAGACCTTCGCCTATCTGACGCCCGCGCTTCTTGCAGGCGCGACCTGCGTCATCTCGACGGCAGGCAAGTCGCTTCAGGACCAGCTCTGCGCCAAGGACCTTCCCGCCCTGCGCGATGCGCTCGGCGTGCCCGTCAAGGTCGCGCTTCTCAAGGGACGCGCCAACTACGTCTGCCACTTCCGCCTCGAACTCACGGCCTCCGAAGGCAGGCTCCCCGAGCAGGACTCCTATCTGAAGCTCAGGAAGATCCAGCGCTTTGCGGCGGTCAGCCGCACGGGCGACCGAGCGGAACTCCCCGACGTGCCCGAGGACGACCGCCTCTGGCCCCTCGTGACGAGCACGCGCGAAAACTGCCTCGGCAAGGACCGCTGTCCGAACTACGACGACTGCTTCGTCAAGAAGGCCCGCGAGGACGCCATGCAGAGTCAGGTCGTCGTGGTGAACCACCATCTCTATCTGAGCTCGATGGCCCTCAAGCGCGAGTCCGATGCGATCGACGGCATGCTGCCGCAGGCGGCACTCACGGTGATCGACGAGGCGCACCAGCTGCCCGGCATCGCCTCGAGCTTCTTCGGCACGAGCTTCTCGACCTATGACGTCGAGAACGTCTCGATGGAGGCCCGCAGGCTCGGCCGCACGAAGTGCAACGACGGCGCCGAGTGGGAGATCCTCTACGACCGCGTGCTCAAGGCGGGGCGCGAGTTCAGGCTCGACGCCCAGCGCATCGGTCTTGCCGAGGGCGAGAGGCTCGATGTCGACGAGATCGAGGGCTTCGGCGAGCTTTATCCTGGCTTCGAGCGCCTGCGCGCGGCCTTTGCGGCCATGGGCGAGGCGATGAGGGCCAATGAGGGCCGCGACAATGAGCTCGACACGCTCGCCGAGCGTCATGCCGAGCTCATGGAACAGATGGAGGCTTGGACGGCCATCTTCGTGAAGTGCCGCAACGGTGCGGCCGATGAGGCTTCCGAGGGTGAAGCCACCGGAGATGCCGAGGTTGGGGGAGAAGCAGGGCCCGAAGCGGGTGCGGCTTCCGGAGCGGACGCAGAGGTGCGCTGGCTCGAGGTGAGCCAGCACGGCATCCGCTTCAACCTGACGCCGCTTTCCTTTGCGGAGGAATTTCGCGAGATGCGAGAGCGCGAGGGCGGCGCCTGGGTCTTCACGTCGGCCACGCTTTCGAGCGCGGGCAGGTTCGACCTCTTCAAGCAGAGGCTCGGCATCGGCGAATGCGTCGAGCGCACGTGGGAGAGCCCCTTCAACTACTGGGAACAGGGGTGCTTCTATCTGCCGCAGATGCCGCCGCCCGCGAACAACACGGCGGTGCACACGCACAACGTCATTGAAAAGGTCTGGCCGCTCATCAACGCGGCGGGCGGACGCACGTTCGTTCTCTGCACGTCGCTCGCGGCCGTGAGGGCCGCGGCGGACGAGCTTCAGGCGAGGCTCGAGGCCAACGGGAATCCCTATCCGCTCTTCGTTCAGGGCGACGGTCCCAAAATGCGCCTCATCGAAGAGTTCAGGGCGCACGGCAACGCCGTGCTTGTGGGCTCGATGAGCTTCTGGGAGGGGGTCGACGTCAAGGGTGAGGCGCTTTCGCTCGTCGTGATCGACAAGATTCCCTTCGCGCCGCCCAACGATCCCGTGATGATGGCGCGAAGTCGCGCCGTCGAGGCTTCGGGCAGGCGTCCCTTCGACGAGATCACGCTGCCCGAGGCGGTCATCACGCTCAAGCAGGGTGCGGGACGCCTCATCCGCTCGGAAGGCGACAGGGGCATGCTCGTCATCTGCGACCCTCGCATCCTCAACAAGGGCTACGGCAAGGTCGTGCGCGACAGCCTGCCCGACTTCTACTGCACGCGCAGGGAGGAGAAGGCGCTAGAGTTCTTCCTCAATCCCGAGCGCTTCAGAGAAGGTCTTTACCGAGGCTGAGCGTCGCGGACGAACTTCGCAACCGTCTCGACGTGGAGTGCGCCCGGGAAGAGGTCCACGGGCGCGAGCCTCTCGATGCGCCAGCCGAGCTCGATGAACTTTGCCGCATCGCGCGCGAAGGTCTTCGGGTTGCAGGAGACGTAGACGAATCGCGTGAGCGGCAGGGCCGTCAGCATGGCGGGCACCGTCTCCTCGAGCCCCTTGAAGGCGGGGTCGAGAATGGCCGCGGCGGGCCTGATGCCCGAGGCGATGAGACGGGGCAGCTCGTCCTCGACCGCACCCGCGTGGAAGACGGCGTTTTCGATGCCGTTTCGCTTGGCGTTGAGTTTGGCGCGCTCGATCGAGGCGGCGACGATGTCGACGCCCACGGCCTTCGCGCAGGTGCGGGCGGCAAGGAGCGTCATCGTGCCCACGCCGCAGTAGAGGTCGAGCAGGACCTCGTCCTTTTCGGGCGCAACCCACTCAAGCGCCATGGCGTAGAGCCTCTCCGTCTGTCCCGGATTGACCTGCAGGAAGGTTTCGGGACGCACCGCAAAGCGCAGCCCCCCGATCGTCGTTTCGATGCCGTCCGTGCCCGCAACGTGCAGGCTGTGGCGTCCGAGCACCGCATTGCCGGGCGTCGGGTGCAGGTTGAGGAAGACGCTCGTGATGCCTTCCTCCATGAGCTTCTTCGCAAGCTTCCCGACAAAGATCCTGACTTCGGGCGTCTCGCCGTGCACGCAGAGCGTGAAGAGGCGCTGCGGCTTCTCTGAATCCACGCCGTCCCTCATGACGATCGTGCGCACGTCGCCCTCGTGGTGCGATTCGTTCCAAGGAGAGAGGTCCGAGAGCGAGAGCATGCGGGCCGCGGTTTCGGCGGCCTTGGCCATCCACTCGGGCGTCTGCGGGCAGAAGCAGGATTCGGGCACGGGAAAGTGCGAGCCCTGAGCATACATCGCGAAGTACCAGCGTCCCTCGGGATCAACGCCCGGATAGAGCACGGCCTTGTTGCGAAAGCCCTGCGTGAACGCCTCGGCGTCGTGCGGCGCCTCGACGAGGGGCAGGGGCTCGGGGGCTTCGACGCCCGATTCGGCGAGCGCCCTTTCGAGCAGTCCGCGCTTGACGACGGCCTGGCCCTCTGGAGTGAGGCTGCCGAGCGCGCAGCCGCCGCAGGCGGGCCTGGCCACATGGGCGGGACACGGGGAGGCGGCCCACCAGGGGCTCTTCCGGGTGATCTTCACGTACTGGGCGACGCTCGATCGCGTGCCGCGTGCGGGCGGATCGACCTCCGCGGTGACCTCGTCGCCGGGGAGCGCCCCCGGCACGAAGACGCGGAGTCCGTCCTCGTAGGCGATGCCTGCGCCCGTCGAGGCGATGTCGGTGATGGTGAGATGCCTGGTCGTCATCGGAGGAGAATGCGTTGTCAGAAGAAGAATTCGGGGAACTTCGGAGCCTCGCAGGCGGGGCGGATGCGCTCGCGCACCTGGGCCATGGCGGCTCGGACGGGCTCGGGGAAGTTGCGGTGGCTGTCGGGGCAGGCGTCGATGCAGGCGCGGCAGCCGATGCACTGCGAGGGATCCTTCACGCGCATGCTGAAGGGATCGATGATGTCCATCGGGCAGACCTCGGCACAGCGGCCGCACATGCGGCAGACAGGGTCGGGCATGGGCACGAAGCCGGTCTTCGGATAGGGACGGAGCTCCCCTTCGCCCGGAAATTCGGGGGCGAACCTCGCCGTGCCGTCCCTGAGCGCCTCGAACACCCTGCGTGCGAAGTCGCCCGCTGAGAAGCGGTCGGCTTCGTTGGGACGGCCTGCACCGAACTCGGGGAACTGGCTGTGCTCGACGGGGAAGGCCGCGCCTGCGGGCACGACGAAGCCCGCGGCGCGAAGCACGGCTGCGAGCTCGCGGAGCGTGTCCTCATGCGCGCGGCAGCCATAGGCGGCGACGGGCACTGCAGCCGCACCGTTGCCCGTCCACTTGGCGAGGGACTGCATCGGAAGGGGCACGCGGCCGAAGTAGACGGGTACGCCCAGAAAGACGAGATCGCCTTTGCCGAAGGTGCGGGCCTCCTCGCGTTCCCAGCGGTCGGTGAGGTCGAGCTCCTCGACGGGAAGGGCGGTGCCTGCAAGGCCCTGGGCGATCATGCTCATAAGGCGGCGGGTGCGGCCCGTCGGGGAGAAACGGGCGACGATGATGCGGTTGGGGGACATGGTTCTGATTCCTCTGCGTGAGGCTCCCGCACAGGGGGCGAGAGCCGGCGTCCGTCCCGTGGTGCCAAGGATCAGAGGACGAGAAGCGCCGTACTGCACACAATGATAGCCAAGACGGCGGGTGCGCACGCACGGAGAAGTCCCGAGGTGAGGCCTTTGCGGAAGGCGATGGCCTCGTCGGGCGGCAGACCTGCCGAGCGGGCTGAAAGCTCCTGCCGGAGTACGAGGAGGACCATGAGATAGAGGGCGCCGAGGACGATGACGATGCTCGCGGCGTTTCGAAGTGAGGAGGCCCCGTCGACGACGAGGCCCGAAATCATGGCGGCGCCGAGCGCGAGGCACAGGGTGCCGATCCAGAGCGACCTGTGTGCGCGGTACTCCTGTGCGAGCACCGCGTACACGAGGCGGCGTGCGGAATCCTCGGTCATCAGAGGCTGCCGCCGGCGACGACAAGCACGAAGAGCGGGCTGACGACGCCGATCATGATGCGGATGAACCAGAGGTCTGACTCGGAGACGGGGCGGGCGGCCGTGAGCTCGCGCTTCATCGTGGGCCATGCCACCCAGGCGGCAGCGATGGCGATGCCGAAGGTTGAGAGCGGCATGCCGACGTTGGACGTGACGTAGTCGAGGATGTCGAAGATCGTCCTGTTGAAGAACTTGACGTCGCTCCAGACGCCGAAGGAGAGTGTGGAGGCAAGGCCCACGACCGTGCAGCTCGCGACGGTGAGCAGGATGGCCGGCGTGCGGCGCATGTTGAACTGGCGGGTGAGGAGCGCCGTACAGGCTTCGAGCATCGAGACGGACGAGGTGAGGGCCGCAACGACGAGACAGACGTAGAACATGACGGCGAAGAGCTGGCCGAGCGGCATCTTCGAGAAGACGGCGGGCATCGTCACGAAGGTGAGGCCGGGGCCGGCGCTCGGGTCAAGACCGAAGGCGAAGACGGCGGGGAGCACCATTAGACCGCCGAGAATCGAGGACATGATGGCGAGGACGGCGACCCATCCCACTGCGCCCGGAAGGTCGGCCTTGGGACTCAGGTAGGAGCCGTAGGTGATCATCGTGCCGGCGCCGAGCGAGAGCGAGAAGAAGCAGAAGCCCATCGCGTTGAAGAGCGCGGAGGCGTTGAAGTCCTCCCAGCGGGGCGCGAAGAGGTACTCGAGGCCGGCGAGGCCGCCAGGCAGCGTGAGGCCGCGCACGATGATGATGAGCATCAGGATGAAGAGCGCGGGCATGAGCACCTTGGCGACGCGTTCGATGCCGCCCTGAATGCCGCGGAGCACGACGACGGACGTGATGCCGAGGAAGATCATCATGTAGAGGAAGCTCATCGAACCGTCGGAGACGAAGGCGCCGAAGTGCGTACCGAGGAGTTCGGGATCGCTGATGAGGCCGCGGCCGATGACGGCGTCGATCATGTACTTGATGCACCAGCCGCCCACGCCCGAGTAAAACGAGAGGATCAGGAAGACCGTGAAGACGCCGACGCCGCCGAAGAAGCCCCAGCCCCTGCCGCAGACCTTGGTGAGCGAGGCCATCGGGCCCTCGCGTCCGGCGCGGCCCATGGCGAATTCGGCCACGAGCAGCGAGATGCCGACGGTGAAGGTGAAGAAGATGTAGGGCAGCATGAAGACGGAGCCGCCGTTCGTGCCCGCCATGTACGGGAACTTCCAGATGGCGCCGAGGCCGACGGCCGAGCCTGCGCTTGCAAGAATGAAGCCGAGGCGGGAGCCCCAGCTTGTGGTGGTTTGGTTTTCAGACATTGGGTTGGACTCCGATCTTGTGCTTTTTGCCCGCCGTTCGCATCGGGTGGCCTGACGGCGGGGAATTTATTGGAATGAGGTCAAATGGACTCAGAAGACGCCGAGGCCCTTGAGCATCACGACGAGGATGAGGATCGGTGCGAAGATGCCGGCCATCACGCGGTAGCTCTTGAGGAAGAAGCCGGAGACGGGCTTGACGAGCGAGAGCTGGTTCACGGTCGTGGGCCAGGCGAGCCAGGCCGTGACGATGGCGATGCCGATCACGCCGATCGGCATGCCGATGTTGGACGTGAGGTAGTCGAAGAAGTCGAAGAAGCTCTTGCCGAAGATCGTCACGTGCGAGAGCGTGCCGAAGCTGAGCGCGCAGAGCGTGCCGAGAACGGCGAGGATCGAGCCCGTGATCGTGACGCCGGCGGGGCGGCTGATGTTGAACTCGTCGTGGAGGAACTGCACGGACATCTCCAGAATCGAGATCGAGGACGTGAGGGCCGCAACGAAGAGGCACACGTAGAAGGTGATCGCGAAGAAGTGGCCGAACGGGAGCTGCGCGAAGACGGCGGGCATCGTCGCGAAGGTGAGGCCGGGGCCAGCGTCGGGCGAGAGGCCGAAGGCGAAGACGGCGGGCATGATCATCAGACCGCCGAGAATGGCCGAGAGAATCGCGAGGAAGACGATCCAGGAGACGGACGACGGAAGGTGAACGCGGTCGCTGAGGTAGCTGCCGTAGTTCATCTGGGAGCCCGAGCCCACGGAGAGCGAGAAGAAGGCGAAGCCCATCGCGTTGAGCAGCGACTCGCCCGTGAAGGCGGAGAGGTCGGGCTTGAAGAGGAATTCGACTCCCTTCATGGCGCCGGGGAGCATGAGGCCGCGCACGATGAGGATGAGCATCATGAAGAAGAGGAGCGGCATCAGGACCTTGGAGACGCGCTCGATGCCCTTTTCAACGCCGAAGTAGACGACGAAGGCGGTGGCGCCGAGGAAGGTGAGGTGCGAGAGCACGGGGGCGACGTCGGAGGAGGCGAAGGACTCGAAGGCGCCGCGCATCATGGACGGATCGTTGATGATGCCGTTGCCCATGAAGGCCTGAATCATGTAGTAGACGCACCAGCCGCCCACCACGGAGTAGAAGGCGAGCACGAGGAAGCCCGTGAGCACGGAGATGTATCCGATGATGCCCGTGAAGGGGCCGCCGAGCCTTCGGAAGGCGCCTGCGGCGCCTGCGCGTACCGAGCGGCCCATGCACATCTCGCCGATGAGAAGCGTGAGGCCGATCGTCACGGTGAAGAAGATGTAGGGGAGCATGAAGATGGAGCCGCCGTTCGTGCCAGCCATGTAGGGAAACTTCCAAATGGCACCGAGACCGACGGCGGAGCCTGCGCTCGCGAGAATAAACCCCAGGCGGGACCCCCATACTGAACGTTCTGTCATTTTTTTTGCTTGTATTTCTAATGGTCAAGGCGGTTCGGCTTTCTGGAGCCGGACCGCCGCGGGTTGTGTTTGGGTGCGGTGTCGCCGCGGGCCGTCAGACAAGGCCCGAGACGAGCACCACAAGCACGAGGACCGGAGAGAAGCCGATCATCATGAGGCGGAGGAACTTCACGGCGCCCTCGGAGAGAGAGGTGTTTCGCGTGATGTTCTCGCGGATCTGCGGCCAGCATCTGACGCCTGCGAGCCACAGGATGATCAGGCCGCCCACGGGCAGGGAGATGTTGCTCGTGAAGAAGTCGAAGAGGTCGAAGATCGTCTTGCCGCCGAAGAAGGTGACGTCGGAGAGCTTGCCGAACGAGAGGCAGGGCAGGGCGCCGACGACGGCGAGCGCGAGCGTGGAGAGCATGGCCGCGCCCGCACGCTTCATCTTGTGCTCGTCGACGAGGAAGGCGACGACGATCTCGATCATCGAGACGGACGACGTGATGGCCGCCACCGCGATGCACAGGTAGAAGATCACGGCGAAGACCTGACCGAACGGAAGCTGCGCGAAGACGGCGGGCATCGTGATGAAGGTGAGGCCGGGACCTGCGGACGGGTCGAGTCCGAAGGCGAAGACGCTCGGCATGATCATCAGGCCGCCGAGAATGGAGGCGATGACCGCAAGGAACGTGATCCAGAGGCAGCCGTTGACGAGGTTCGAGTTCTGATCAAGGTACGAGCCGTAGGTGAGCATGCACCCGCAACCCACGCACAGCGAGAAGAAAGTGAAGCCCATGGCCTGCAGCAGGGCGCTCCAGGTGAAGGCGTCGGGATCGAACTTGAAGAGGAACTCAAGGCCGCCTATGGCGCCGGGGAGCATCAGGCCGCGCACGATGAGCACGAGCATCATCACGAAGAGGAGCGGCATCAGGAACTTGGAGATGCGCTCGATGCCCTTCGTGACGTCGAGCGCCACGATGAGGCCGTTGAGCAGCAGGAAGAGCCACTGGAAGCCGAGTGCCTGGACGGGATCGGAGACGAAGCTGCCGAAGTGCTTGCCGAGCTCGGCCTGGTCGGTGATGAGGCCCGAGCCCGTGGCCGCTTCGGCGAAGTAGGCGAGCGTCCACCCTCCGATGGCCGAATAGAAGCACAGGACGAGGAAGCCCGTGAGAACGCCGAGATAGCCTGCGGGCACCCAGGCGCGGCCCGCGAGGTTGCGGTAGGCCGTCACGATGCCGCCGCGGCCCGCACGGCCGAGCGCCACTTCGGCGATCAGCAGGGCGGCGCCCACGGTGAAGGTCATGAGGATGTAGGGGAAGAGAAAGGCGCTGCCGCCGTTCGTGCCCGCCATGTAGGGGAACTTCCAGATGGCCCCCAGCCCCACGGCAGCACCGGCGCTGGCGAGCACGAAGCCGATTCGGCTCGTCCAGGTCTTTCGCTGTTCTCCGGACATAAATACACTCCTTGATCCGCAGTCCGCCCCACCGGGAGGCGCGCGGAAGGCAGAGGCGGTCTTGATGCCGCCTGATTGACTCTTTTATGCGACAGGTCCTTCGGAAGCGGTGTCCCGGTTGCAGTTTGCTCATGAGGCTTCTGCTGCTTTTTTGGGCGGACGACGCGCGTGAGGACTTTGCCTGACTGTAAGAATCGTAACAGGTCGGACGGGTTTGCAACTAGGGAAAAAGGCTAAGGTGTCGCCGATGGGATCAAACGGCGGGCAGAGAAAGCGGCGTTTTCGGAGCGGCGCAGGCTCGAAAAACGCAGGGCGCGGGCGCGCCCTTCAGGTCCGCAGGCGGAAAAACCGGGGATGCTCCTCAATAAATCGTTGCAAACGTGCCTGCGAAAGGGTATCGCTGGAACTCATAATGAAAGAAACGGCATTCGCTGCCGTGACTCAACAAGGAGAACCTCGAATGAAGAAGACCGTTCTTGCCCTCAGCGCAGCCGCCGTCTGCGTCGCATCAGCCGCTCCCGTCCTCGCCGAAGGGCAGAATCCGATGACGGCGCCCGTCCAGATCTCGATGCAGGGCGAGGCGAGCATGACCGTCGCCAACGACGAGGCCGTCATTCTCTTTTCGGCCGAAAGCCGCAGGCCCGATGCGGTCTCGGCCTCGAACGATGCGGCCAAGCGCGGCAACGCGGCGATCGAGGCGCTCAAGCGCTTCAGCGACAAGATCGACGTCGGGACGACGGGGCTCTCGACCAATCCCGTCTATACCCGTGCCAAGGAAGGCGAGGTTTCCGAGATCGGAGCCTGGGAGGCCCGCGAGACCCTGCGCGTTACGGTGCGTGACGTGAGCGTCGTCTCGGACGTGCTCGCCGCCGTCGTCGGCCACATGAACTACGAGGGCATCACCTTCCGCGTCTCCGACAAGGCCGAGCGCGCCCAGCGAGACGAGCTCCTCAAGGCCGCCGTAGCCGATGCGCTCCGGCAGGCGGGAATCGTTGCTGAGTCGATCGGCCGCAAGTCCTCCGACGTGAGCGTCGCCTCGGTGCGCATCGGGTCGCACAGCGCGGGCGGCCCTCGCTACTACGCGGCCCCCATGATGAAGGCCGAGCGCGCCTCGGCAAACGTTGCGCCTGCAGTGAGCGCAGGCACGACCGAGGTATCGCTCACCGTGACGGTCGAGGCCCGGTTGCCCCGCTGAGCCGGGTTCGTCTCAAGCCCCTGAATCTCCGTGCCGGACGCCCGAAGGGGCGGCCGGCGCCATCGTTGAGCCGAAATCCGCGCACAAGGCGGCTTTTTTCATTAAAATGGGCGCACTTTCCACAAGCTCTCTCCGGAGATCGAATTGAACTCGCGAATCTATCCGCATCCCTTCTTCGCCCGTGAAGGGCGCCCCTTCATCATCGGCACGTTCGCCGTCACGGCCGTGCTCTGGCTTCTCGACTGGAACTTCCTCGCCTTCCTCTCGCTCGTCCTCTTTGTCTTTTGCGTTCAGTTCTTCCGCGATCCGGCCCGTGAACTTCCCACCGATCCGAAGGCCGTGCTGAGCCCGGTCGACGGCCGCGTCTGCAAGGTCCAGAAAGCTCAGGATCCTCTTACCGGCGAGGATGCGATGATGATTTCGATCTTCATGAACGTCTTCAACGTCCACAGCCAGAAGTCCCCCGTCGCTGGTCGCGTCGAGGAGATCGTCTACAAGCCCGGTCTCTTCCTCAACGCCGATCTTGACAAGGCTTCGACTCATAACGAGCGCAACGCCGTTCGCGTCACGACTGACGAGGGGCGAAGCGTAACCTTCGTCCAAGTGGCCGGCCTTGTTGCCCGTCGCATCCTCTGCTATGCCAAGGTGGGCGAACGTCTCGAAAAGGGCGAGCGTTATGGCTTCATCCGTTTCGGCTCTCGCGTTGACGTCTATCTGCCGCTCGACGCCGAGATCACCGTTTCGATCGGAGACAAGGTCACCGGCGTGATGTCCACGATCGCGCGTCTCTGATCAGTCAGGAATGTGAACCACTGACAACCGTCCAAAAGAGCCTGTTCGACTGCGAACGGGCTCTTTTGGTTTGCTTGGCATGGGCACACCCAATGAGCACGAACACCAAACGCAATTCTCGTAAGAAGTCCACCAATCCCCTCGATAACCACATCGAACAGTACGTTTCCGAGCTTCGAACATCGGGCCGCTCCCTGGGTCCCGAAGCCTTCTCCGAGGCCGTACGTACCTTCTCCCAGCGCTTTGTCGAAGCCATGTTGCAGGGAGAAATGGATGCACATCTCACCGGCTGTCAGCCCACCGAAGCGCCTCCTGAAGAAGTTGATGCTGACGAGCTTCTCCAGGTCCCCAACAAGCGCAACGGCTTTAGTCACAAGACCCTCAAGACCGAGTATGGTCCTCTGCCACTGAGCGTTCTGCGCGATCGCAAAAACACTTTCGACCCAATCATCGTGCCCAAGCACAGCCGGTCGTTCGGCAAAATGGACGAGCAGATCATCGCCATGTACGCCAGAGGCATGAGCACCCGTGACATCCAGGCTTCATCGACAATCTCTACGGTGTGGACATCAGCCCCGACTACGTCAGCAAGGTTACCGACAGGGTGCTTGAAGACGTCCAGGAGTGGCAGAATCGCCCGCTCGCAAGTGTGTATCCGGTCGCTTTCTTTGACGCCCTCCGAGTCAAAATCCGCAGTGGCGCAGCTGTAAAGAACATGGCCGTTCATCTCGGGATTGGGGTGCGAACAGACGGTACGCGTGAGGTTCTGGGCATGTGGATCGCCGAGAATGAGGGTGCAAGCTTCTGGGTGACCGTCTTTAGGGGCTGAAGGCCCGAGGCGTTGAGGACATTCTCATCGCCGTTACGGATGGCCTGAAGGGCATGACTGAAGCTATAGAGGTCGTCTATCCACAGACCCTCCATCAGACCTGCATCGTTCACCTTATTCGCGCCGACATCATTCGTTTCTCAGAAGGACAGAGCGGCCGTGTGCAAGGAGCTCAAGCCCATCTATCAAGCAGTGGATGCCGACGCTGCAGAACGTGCTCTGGAGCGTTTTAGGAATACGACCATGGGCAAAAAGTACCCTGCCATCATCCAAATCTGGGAACGGGCCTGGGCACAGGTGATCCCGTTCATCCAGTTCGCGCCTGAGATCCGTACGCAGATCTATACGATCAATTCGATTGAAGGGCTCAACCGAGCTGTCCGGAAGGTAATCAAGACGCGCACTCTGTTCCCCAATGAAGAGGCTGCCAAGAAGCTGATCTATCTGGCCATCATGAATTTCACGGCCTCCTGGAAACGTGCTACGCCCAAGTGGTCTGCTGCCATGCCCCAGTTCGCTCTGCTGTTTGGTGAGCGGTTTACTGGTGTCATGGAGTAAGCTAACGCGCCTGCCGCTTCGCGGCGCGCGATAGTGGGGGCTAAGGAGGATCCTCCCGCGCTCCGCGCGGGCCCCTCCACCATATCCCCTGCTATCGCATCAGGTCTGGCAGACTACATCACAAAAAGGAAAGGGCAGCCTCGTTGGGCTGCCCCTGGAATAACCTCCCCAGACACAGCAATCCTGACACTCCCCGGAAGCGAAGCAAAGAGGTGTCAGAAACGGTGGTTCGCCCAGAAGGCACTCGACAGAAGAGCCGCGCGGCTACGTCGCTCGTCAGGTACACCTCCATTTGGAGGTCCGAATAATTGAGAGAAATCTGCAGGAGGTGGAGGCGGACCATCATCTCCAATCGCATGTACGGACGTCCAGCCTGAACTGCGAGCCCGTTCTTCTTGTGGGAGAAGGGCAAGCACAGTTTAACGAGCTCATCAACCCCATCATCCGTCAGCCGATCCATGGCATGAATTCGAGGATCAGCATGGGACCGGCGATACTCGATGTATTTGTCGGCCTCTATGTCAGCGAAGCTGAATTGATAGCTGAAAATCTCTTCTATAGCCACCATCAACTATTCATGTTGTAATAATAGTATTCTGCTATTTTTAGAGAAAAACAAGCGCCGTTATCTATGTTCGAAAAAGCCGAACGAACATTTTTGTTTCGCTCGGCTGTCCGTAGGGGGTATTTGAAGAGCTTCCAAAACGCATGAGGCACCTCGCTAAAGTGAGGAGATGTAAACAATAATGTCGGCAAAAACACTCTACAGATATAGTAAATCTTAATGGAATCAGGATTTTTCCTACAAGTCCTTGCATCACAGAGATCTTAATAAGGAGATCATCATGAGCAAACTCGGTTTTTTGGTTGCTGTTTCGGTTGTCAGTTTGGGTGCAGCCGTGGGCGCTTGGTATTACAAATATCAGCTCTATGGTTGGTTACCTTCGACAGCTTCGTCTGAGCTCAAGAATGTTGACGGCTTATTGATGGACAAGGAAGGGAAACCGTTTACAGGGCGTGTCAAAGATATTTCAGATTCCGGCTATTCTCTTTATGCCTATAAAGACGGCAAGCTTGACGGACTCAATGTGGTCTTCAGTGAAGGTCAACTTCGTGAGATCGGACATTGGGAAAATGGCGAGCAAAATGGCCTTTTTGAAGCCTGGACAGACAAAGGTGTGCTAGTAGATCACGGCATCTTTAAAGATGGTGAGCGTGATGGCGAGACTGTTCAATATTGGCCAGATACAGGTAAGCTCAAGGTCAAGGCTCAGTATCGAGCGGGAAAGCTCAATGGTCTCGTTGAACAATACTATCCGTCGGGCACAGTCCAATTAAAGCACATGTACACTGATCATCAGTTACATGGTGAAGCTTTAGATTATTTTGAAAACGGACAACTTCGGAGTTCTGTGAACTTCGAGCATGGTAAACAGAGTGGTCCGTTTAAACTTTTTTCTGATGACGGTCAGCTTTTAGAAGAGGGGATGCTTAAAAACGGCCTACGTCATGGTCCTTTTACTGTCTATTTCCCGCAAACAGGTAAACCCGCCCGTCAAGGAACTTATAAGATGAATGAGTACGACGGTGAGTTGACTACATGGCGACCTGATGGCATGAAAGTCGTTCAGACTTACAAAAATGGTGTTGCCAATGGCTGGCAGAAAAACTACAACTCACAAGGGGCGTTGATGGGGGAAATAATGATGAAGAATGGTCGTGCGACGGGGGAATTTCGTGCCTATGATTCGCGTGGCAATATTGTTCAAGAGGGCACCCACGAAGACAATGTTGTAAGCACTGTCAAAGGCATGTCCTCACCAAGACCGGAGCCGAATGAGGTTTCGCCCAATGACAATGGCGGGATCATGATCAAAGAGGTGAATGAGTAGCTCACTAGCGGATAACCGTAATTAAGGTAAAAGCCTAGAATGTTGAGAGGAAAGCCTGGAGTCTTTCTCGGCTCCGTGTGAGGCAAGCTCTCAAATAATCCGTTTCTCGACTGGCGAGTGGGACGGTTTGGAGAGGCGTGCAGTGGGGCCGACTCGTGAAAGAAAATGTAAATGCTTCAATCGTTTGCAAGGACTTGCTGATTGCGGAAGTCGCAATCAGACAAGGTTGTTGGTCGAAAATGCCTCCAGAACAGAGCAAAAAATGGACGGCTTGAGTTCGAGGTGTACGAGTGTCTAGGAGGAGGGCGGCCGCACGACTGAGCGGTGTGTCAACTCCTTCTCGAAATCCCTTGTAGATCTGAGTAGAATCTAAAGATTTACCAAGGGCGGCTTCCGTCCCGGGCCCGGCGGGTGAGCCCCGCACGCCTCCAATCCCTTATCCATCTTCAGGGAATGTTTCCGACTTCCATAAAGCACGCGCTCGAGAACATCGGCAGCCTGTACAAGAACTGGCGTGCCGCCGGCTCTGGCTGCATCGCCGCGTCGTTCAATATCGTCTGCCTCGGTCTTCTCTGGCTCATGGCGCCGCTTGAGTCGGAGCCACTCGCCTCGTTGCGCCGCAACAAGGCGTTCTTCTATCCTCAGGTCGACTTCAACGCTCCGAAGCTTTTCGATCCCCTGCGCATCTTCATCCAGACGGTCTTTCTCCTGGCTGTCCTTCCGCCGCGCGGTCACGGCCCGCGCCTCGTGCGCACGGTCGTCGACATCCTGCGCGCCGCCGGCGCCCTGATCAACCGCGCGGGCGATGCCTTCGGCGCTGCGGCCCTCAGGTGCGTGCGCGCCGTCGTCGACGACAGCGAGGAGAAAAAGCCGGGCGGCCGCAGGCTTCCCAGCTGGGTGCCCGTCGTCCTGCTTGTGCCGGGACTCGTCCTTGCCGCGCTCTGCATCACCCAGCCCTTCAACCTGCACGGCCAGATCGTCTTCCTTGCGCTCATGTTCGTCTCCATGATCGTGCTCATGCGCATCCGCGCACGGATCACGCTCATGCTGCTCTTCGTCATTTCGTTCGTTGTCTCTGGCCGCTACCTCTGGTGGCGCTGCACGTCGACCGTGAGCACGGGCAACGGGCTCGACCTCTTCTTCGGGGTCCTGCTTCTCGTGGCCGAGGTCTATGCGTTCTCCGTGATGGTGCTCGGCTACTTCCAGGTCTGCTGGGTGCTCGACCGCAAGCCTGCCGCGCTGCCCGCCGACCGCTCCGTCTGGCCCCACGTCGACATCTTCATCCCGACCTACAACGAGTCGCTCGACGTCATCAAGCCGACGGTCTACGCCGCGCTCAACATGGACTGGCCCGCCGACAAGCTCCACGTCTATGTACTCGACGACGGCAGCCGCGACTTCATCCAGGCCTTTGCGGAGGCCGCAGGCGCGGGCTACATCAAGCGCGAAGAGCACAATCATGCCAAGGCGGGCAACATCAACCACGCGATGACCGTCACGAGCGGCGAGTACATCGTGATCTTCGACTGCGACCACGTCCCCTCGAACGACTTCCTCGTCTCGACGACGGGCTGGCTCGTCCGTGATCCGAAGATTGCACTCGTGCAGACGCCGCACCACTTTTACTCGCCCGATCCCTTCGAGAAGAACATGCATCTCGAGCGCGCCATGCCGATCGAGAACTCGCTCTTCCACGACTTCATCCAGAAGGGCAACGACACGTGGAACGCCACGATGTTCTGCGGTTCAAGCGCCGTCATGCGCCGCAAGGCTCTCGAGGAGATCGGCGGCATTGCGGTCGAGACCGTGACCGAAGACGCCCACACGTCTCTCAAGCTCAACCGCAGGGGTTGGAACTCGGCCTTCATCTCGCGTCCGCTCGCTTCGGGTCTCTCCACGGAGACCCTTGCGGCCCACATCGGCCAGCGCATTCGCTGGGCGCGCGGCATGATCCAGATCTTCCGACTCGACAATCCGATGCTCGGCAAGGGCCTGACGCTTCCGCAGCGCCTGTGTTTCTTCAACGCGATGCTGCATTTCCTGCACGGCCTGCCGCGCATCATCTTCCTTCTGGCCCCGCTTCCCTACATGTATGCGGACATCTACGTGATCTACGCGACGGCGGCCTCCGTCTTCGCCTACGTGATCCCGCACATGGTGCACACGGCCGTGACGAACTCGATCCTGCAGAAGGGCTACCGCTATCCGTTCCTCGGCGGCGTGTACGAGGCCGTCCTCTCCTGGTACATCCTCATCCCGACCACGGTCGCGCTCATCTTCCCGCATTACGGCAAGTTCAACGTGACGGCCAAGGGCGGCACGATCGGCGAGAAGTACCTCGATTGGCACATCTCCTGGCCCTTCGTCGCGCTCATCGCGCTCAACGCCGTCGGACTGTTCATCGGCCTTGAGAAGGCCTTCTTCGATCCGGATCCGCAGTACGTGACGCTTGTCATCAACCTCGGCTGGATCGCCTACAACCTGATGGTGCTCGGCGCCGCCATGTCGGTCGCCGTCGAGGAGAAGGAGGCGCACCGCTTCCCGCGCGTCGGCCTCAACCTGCCGATCGTCCTTGAGACCGGAGACGGCATGCGCCACAACGTACGTACGGTCGAATACTCCCAGAAGGAGCTTCGCGTGCGCGCCCTCGACACGGCCTTCACCATGCCTGAGGCCGGCGAGCGCGTTGCATTCGAATTCGCCGAAGAGGCGGGCCCCGTCCGCTTCGAGGGCACCGTCATTGAAAACGGAGAGGGCTGGACGGACATCGCCGTCGACCTTCCCGACATGGCCTGCGAGCGTCGCTGGAACAGCGTGACGTTCTCCCGCCGCGGCATGTGGGCGATGAATCCCGAGGGCACGGTCGACGACCGCTTCCTCACGGGCTTCCTGATGCTCGGCCGCCATGCGCTCTACGGCTACCGCTCCATGATCGAATTCCTGCCCGGCCGGGTTCTGCCCGCCGTTCGGGACGCCGTCCTCTCCATGCTGCCGCGACAGCCGGTTGCAAGGAAGTCCTGATGGCAAACGCAAACTGAGAAGACATGAAGAATCCCACACTCATCGGAACCGCTGCCGCGTGCCTCATGGCCGCTGCGTTCGCCGCTCCCGCCTGGAGCGCGCCCTCTGACGGCATGAAGTCCGTCTCTCAGCTCCAGCCCGTCTGGCGCACAGACGTCACGGGCTCGCGTACCGAAGTCGTTCCCCTCATGAAGCTCGTGCCCGGCGGCAGTGCCGCGGCCGTCAAGCTTACAGGCCTCTCCCGTGTGCAGGCCTTCGACTTCGGCGTGCGCCGTGACGAGGTTGTCTCTGAGGCGACGCTCGACCTGAGCTTTACGCCTTCGCCCGCGCTCGCCCCGTCCGGCTCGCAGATCAACTTCTACCTCAACGGCCGCCTGCAGCGCTCGGTGCCCATCTCGGCCTCGATGGTGGGCAAACCCTCGCAGCTCACGCTCAAGCTTTCGCCCAAGGTGATCGAGTCCGTCAATCAGTTGACGGTCGAGTTCATCGGACACACGCCGTCGGTCTGTGAAAATCCGGCCGACGCCGCCATCTGGCTCGACATCGCGGCCGAAAGCCGCCTCACGCTCGTCAAGCAGCGCGTCAGGCTCGCCAACGATCTCGCGGCCTTCCCCGCGCCGTTCGTCGACACCGCCTCGAACGAGCCTTCCGTGCTGCCGATGGTCTTCACCTCGGCTCCGACCTCGATGGAAAAGCAGGCCGCCGCCGTGCTCGCGAGCATCGTCGGCCGCATGAGCGACTGGCGCGGTGCCGACTTCCCCGTCTTCTACAACGGCACGCCCGCCGAGGGCCACTTCGTCGTCTTCGCGACGAACGAGCGTCGTCCTGACTTCCTGCACGATCTGCCCAAGGCCGACGGTCCGATGGTGACCATCGCCGACGCGCCTGCCAGCCTCTCCGGCAAGATGCTCGTCATTCAGGGCCGCAACGACGAGGACCTCCTCGCTGCCGTGCGTGCGCTCGGCACCGACCGTCCCGTGATGGTGGGCGAGACCTTCCGCGTCAAGAAGGCCGAAGTGCCGCCCGTGCGCGAGGCCTATGACGCTCCGCGCTGGATCAACACCGACGCCGAGATTCCGTTCTCGAAGCTCATGCAGTATCCGGGTCAGCTTTCCGCCCGCGGTCACGTAATGGCCCCGGTGCAACTGCCCGTCAAGTTCGCACCCGACCTCTTCATGGTGGGCGACGCCGAGCTCGGCATGCAGATCCGCTACCGCTACGCCAAGCCGATGCCCGAGGAGACCGCCCAGCTGCGCACCTTCGTCAACGGCTACCTCGCCGACAGCGACACGCTCGCGGGTAGGGACGGCCGCGGTTCGCGCACCGTTCAGCTTCCTGCCTTCTACGGCGCCATCTCCGTCGATGATCCGATGGGCGCCACGCTCACCCATTCGACGAGCCTCGGCTTCTCCGTGAGCTACGAGCGCACGATTCAGGGCGGCTCCCAGGACAACTGCCGCTCCGTCTCGCTCATCGGCCATCAGATGGAGATCGAGCCCACGTCCACGCTGACGGTCAAGGGCCTCTTTCACCACGCCGAGCTTCCCAATCTGAAGCTCTTCACGCGTGCGGGCTATCCGTTCACGAAGTACGCCGACCTCTCGCAGACCGCAGTCTTCATTCCGCAGGACGCGAGCAGGAGCGAGCTCACGACGATGCTCAACACCATGGGCCGCATGTCCGCCATGACGGGCGCCCCCGCGATGCACGTGCACGTGACGGGCGACATGAACGATCCCGAGCTTGCCAAGCGTGACATTCTCGCCTTTGCGCGCTTCCCCGCCCCCGTGACCGACATCGACGTCGAGAATGCGGGCCGCATTCAGGAGAAGCTCGTTGAGGCCTTCAGGGCGAAGTCCCCCTCCGTGCAGAAGACGGCCGAAGGTGCCTATGACAACGGTATTGCCGCCATCGTCTCGGCAGAGTCCCCGCTCGCGGGCGGCCGCACGCTCGTGGCGCTCCTCTCCGAAGGCGCGTCCGGCGCCGCCCGTCTCAACGCCGAGCTCGTCAATCCTGCCGGCCTCGGTTCGGTGACAGGTTCCGTTGCAGTCGTCAACGCCGCGGGCGTGACGGGCTTCGACGTCGGCGAGCACTACACCGTCGGCAACCTGCCCTGGTACCACAAGGTCTGGATGACCGTCATCGATCGTCCGGGCGTCCTCGTTGCTGCCGCTCTGCTGAGCGCGCTCTTCGTGGGCTTCGGCATTTTCCTCTTCATGCGCTACTGGATCAGGAGTCGCTCGTAATGTTCAAGAAGATGATTATCTCCGCGGCGCTTGCCTGCGCCTTCTGCAGCGCTTCGTCCGCCATGGCCGCCTGGCCCGTCTGGGACGAGTTCCGCAATGACGCGCTCGACAACGGCCGCGTCGTCGACAAGAGCGACGATCGCAAGGTGACGACGAGCGAGGGCCAGTCCTACGCGATGTTCTTCGCGCTCGTCACCAACGATCAGGTGACCTTCGACGGCCTCGCCGCCTGGACCGCCGACAACCTCTCCGGGGGCGACCTCACGAAGACGCTTCCCGCCTGGCTCTGGGGCAGGGGACGCGGCGACAAGTGGGGCATTCTCGACACCAACAACGCCACCGACTCCGACATGTGGATCGCCTGGTGCTTCCTCGAGGCAGGTCGTCTCTGGAAGTCCGAGGAGTACACGAAGAAGGGCATGGCGATGCTCGAGCTCCTCAAGAAGGAGGTCCGCACCGTCGACAATCTGGGCAGCGTCGTGCTGCCGGGCCGCGTTGGCTTTGAGGACAACGGCACGGTCAAGCTCAATCCGAGCTACTACCCGCTCTTCCTCTTCAAGCGCTTCGCGCTCGAGGACGCCTACTGGAACGAGGTTTACGAGGGATCGCTTCGCATGTTGCTGAGGTCCTCCCCCGCGGGCATCGCCCCCGACTGGGCGCTCTTTGACAAGGGCGGCCGTCTAGTGCCGCCCAACGGCGACGACTACGAGATCGGCAGCTACAACGCCATCCGCACGTATCTGTGGGCGGGCATGATGTCGCCCGACGATCCCAACCGCGCGATCCTCATGAAGCACTTCAGCCCGATGGTCGAGGCGACGAGGGCGCTCAACATGCCGCCCGAGAAGATCCACACGGTCAATCTCACCGTCAACGACACGGGTCCCTTCGGCTTCGGCGCCTGCCTCATCCCGATGCTCGGAAACGACCGCACCGCGGGCCTCGTGCGCAGCGTGGTCGACTCCGAAAGGCTTTCGGGCGAGAGCTACTACTCGAGCATGCTCGCGCTCTACGGCCGAGGCTGGGATGAAGGCCGCTTCGCGTTCGACGCCGACGGCCGCCTGATCTTTCCGAAGGGACGATAAGACGCATGCAGACCAGAATTGAAAACGGCGCCGGCCCCCGCTTCACGGGGCTCGGCGTCTGGAACGTCTACTTCATCATTGCCTTTGCGCTTGCAGCCTTCGGCTACATCGAGCTCAATCTTCTGGGCAACGCGCTCCTGATGGCCTGGCTCCTGCTGCCCGTCGGCCCGAAGTGGCTGCGCATCCTGCGCGGTACGCTCGGCGTCGCCGCGGCTGCCGTGCTCCTCTATTCGGAGAGCTGGCTGCCGGGCGTCGACAGCATCCTCGCCAACAAGGGCGGCATCGCGGGCTTCTCGCTTCTCTACATGGCCGAGTTCGCGCTCGACTTCATCAACGTGAAGATGGTGGGCTGGGGCCTTCTCGTCTTCCTCGGCTACTTCCTCGTGCGCCGTTACGTGCGCGTGACGTTCTTCACGATCGTCTACTTCCTCGGCGCAGTGACGATGCCGTGGGTGCAGTCGATCCTGCCCGAACGCGCGCCCGTCGTGACGGCCGACGCAGGCGGTCAGACGAATGAGGCCGCCGCGCCCGCCAAGACGGGCAAGGCCGACGCCAAGGCCGTGGGTGAGTGGTACGACGCCTTCCTCGCCTACGAGCACGACCGACGCGCCCGCTTCCCGAACGGCCTTTCCGAGAAGGACACGCCGTTCGACATCCTGCTCCTGAGCATCTGCTCGGTCTCGAACGACGACCTCGCCGTCTCGCAGCTTGACCAGCATCCGCTCTTCAAGGAGTTCAACATCCGCTTTGACTCGTTCAACGCGGCGACGGCCTATTCGGGCCCGGCCCTGCTGCGCCTGCTCAACGGCGCCTGCGGGCAGCCGTCCCACAGCGAGCTCTACGGCGAGCGCCGTCCCGAGTGCGAGATCATGACGAGGCTCGGCACGCTCGGCTATTCGCAGCGCCTGCTGATGGACCACTCGGGCGAGTACGACAACTTCCTGCAGTCGATGCGCGACAAGGCGGGCGTCACCGCCACGCTTGACAACGCGAAGTACCCGACGCGCTACATGGGCTTTGACGACGAGGAAATCGCCGACAGCCTGGCCGTGCTGCGCCACTGGCAGCGCACGCAGGTGAAGTCGAAGGCGGGCCGCACGGCCACGCTCATCAACTTCATCGCGCTCCACGACGGCAACCGCCTGCCCGGCCGCGGCCGCGCCGAGCCCTTCAAGCCGCGTGCTCAGGAGATGTTCGATAACATCCGCACCTTCCTGCGCGAGCTTGAACGCTCCGGCCGCAAGACGATGGTCGTGATCGTGCCCGAACACGGCGCTGCCGTGAGGGGCGACAAGATCCAGGTCCCGCGCCTGCGCGACATCCCGACCATGCGCATTTCGCGCGTTCCGGTCATGGTCAAGTTCGTGGGCCTCAAGGGCATGCCCAACGAGCCCATCCACGTGACGGGCAACACGAGCTACCTGGCGCTCACGTCGCTCATCGGCAAGACGCTCGAGACCGACTACTTTTCCAAGGACGGCGGCACGGTTCCGCTCGAGCAGCTCGTCCATGATCTGCCGCAGACCAACCCCGTGAGCGAGAACGGCACCGTTCAGACGCTTGAATATCAGGGCCGCGAATACTTCCGCCAGAACGGCGGCGAGTGGAAGCCCTACGGCGGCTGATTTCCGAGACCGCAGACATGAATGACAAGGCCCGCGAACACCTGTGTGATCGCGGGCCTTACCCAATTGCGGCGTAAAGCTCCGTTCAGGGCGGAGATATAAGCCGCGTGTTTTTCGATGAACGCTAGTATCATATAGGCATGATTATGGTTCATCTCGGAAGTCCGTGGAACGCGGCCTTGACTTTTAAGAAAAAGTACTGATCGTCTCGGAAGCCATAAGCTCGTCGCTTAATTTGCTTGATTTTATTGTTGACACCTTCAAGTACAGAGGTGTTGATCTTAAAGTCCGCGGCTGCAATGATGCCCTGCACATAGCCCCTGAGGTTCTTGCCGAAATCTACCAAGGGCTTGATCCTGCTGTGAGTGGCTCGGTGAATCCAGTCCATAACCAAAGCAATTGCTTGTCCGCGTGTTCCCAAACTCCAGAGATGTCGAAGCTCGTCTCCCATGAGATAGCATTTGAGCAACGGCGTATTAAGTTTCGAAAGCTCCGCCAGTTTTGTATGCTCCTTCTCCGAGAGATTTTCAGGGCGCTTGTACAAGAGGTACCGGGAGCTCTTCACGACTTTTCTTAACCAAGGCGCATGCCTGAGGGAATTGGCCGCGTCCACCCTGACTCTGTCGATCACCTTCCTGCCGAAGTTGGACAGGACATGAAACAAGTCGTAGACAACCACGCCGTTGGGACAGTTCTCTTTCACCTCAAGGTCGAAGGCAGAGTTTTGATCCATGGCAACAGCTCTTATTCCAGCTTTTTGCTCTGGCGTAAGTAAGTTAAAGAACTTTCGAAGCGTAGCTCTGGAGCGGCCACGATCAAGCCAAAGGACTTTCTTCGTATCAATGGAGTACACAACTGTGGCGTAACGATGCCCGCGATGAATGGCGAATTCATCCACAGCCAAGCGGCGAGAGTTATCCCAATGGAAATGTTCGTACAATCGCCGCAACCGGGCCTTGTCGATCTCTTTCACTGTATCCCTGGAAAGATTCGTTTCTTGAGCAGCGTAAGCCACCGTTTCTTCAAGCGCGCAATAGCTCGGTATACCGCTTGAACGGCGCAAGCCATTCTACGGCTTCCATTGGATGCCCTTTGCAATGAAGGCAGTCCACTCGTCGCAATGTCACGTTGAGCTCAACAAAATACCCTAAAAGGGAGCGCTCCTTGATTCTTCTGGAAACATAGCCGTGAACGAGCGGTGCCTCATGGCGGCAGCGCGAACATATCGGCATTGATCCTTCG
>OJOW01000021.1_pt1 | contig 100274 bp, 83 predicted proteins | sample 1598311 | NCBI WGS metagenome assembly OJOW01 (sample SAMN03922481, study PRJEB24848) | human gut metagenome | isolation source: stool sample | host: Homo sapiens | place: Germany | collected 2011-05
TATTAGGTTCATAGTGACAGTCGCTATTGTTGTATATAAAGGTTTAATACCTGTAGTTGGCCGAATACTTACGTTTCTTTAGGAGTTGCTGAATTCTGAGGCGCAACTTTCTTATCTCTATTCAACACAAAGGCCAATGTCATTTTCTTGCCAATATAAGGAGTCAAATCTTTTTTAATCTGCTTGGCATTATAAGCATCAGTTGACTTATCTGGCATTTCACTACGTTCCACCAATTGTTGCCAGTTGACTTGCTCTTCCAGCATCACAGAATCGGCTTCAAAATCACGGCTCAATCCTGGAAATACAGGCTCACCATTTTCGTTTTCTGTTACGAACAGTACATCCATCTGATTTTTGCAAGAATTCTCCGGATCTGTTCTGAATATACCATACTGCGCCCAAATCTTAAACTTCAGTTCCGCTGACACAATATCTTCCAAAGGAATCTCCGTACGGTTACGGTAAGCATACTGATGTCCCAATTCTCCACTGAAGAAGGTAATCACATCGGGCTCACCTTCCAAACCGAAGGTTACCGGACAATTTTTCTTCACCGTAATGACTTTACCGTCATAGCTCACATTATCATCTGCCACTACATTCACACTTGCTCCTTCCAAATCTTCAAACAAAGTCTGCTGACAAGAAGCAAAGCCAACAATCAAAAAGGCTGATGCCAATAATTTATATATCTTCATGTTACGCAAATTCTTTTATAGAAACGACAAATAGTTACCATCCAGGATTATTTCCTGTTATCAATTTGTTTACTGCTTTCTCACTATCTGGAATCGGGAAATAATTATAACGTTCCGGAATTGCAAAGAACGAAGCAACCTGAGAACCCTGATTCCAATTTCGTCCACTATTAGCACGACTAACCTGTTCATTCATACTCTGGATATAATCTCCCCAACGTATCAGGTCATAACGACGTATCAATTCAAAACACATTTCTTTAGCACGTTCATCCTTAATCGCATTACGGAATTCATCTTGTGAAAGTCCTTCCGGCAAATCACTGATTCCAGCTCTTCTCCGTACCTCATTGATATAAGTATAAGCCGCAGCAGGTCCATTCACCTCATTCTCTGCCTCAGCAAGCATCAACAGCACATCTGAATATTTCAGAATTGGGAAATTAATGGAAGTCATATTCTTATTTTTCTTGGTAGCCGGCTCGTATTCACGACGGAATTTCGCACAACATAAATCTTTGCGTGTATTATCACGGTTAGTAGGCCGCTTCGTATATACATCTCCAATCTGTTCTATACTTGAATCATACTCCGGTTCTGAACAAAGTCCATAGTCATAAGACACGCTTCCATAACCGTCTGCCGACATTACCCAATCATATAAATAATCATCCTGGAAAGTACGACCTACAATTCCTTTATCTTTACTGATTTTAGATGCACGGTATGTAAATGGAGCTATATTCCAAATGAAACGTTCATCTTTCTCAAAATCTGCAGAAACTTCCTCTTTAGTTGTAGGCCCCACATACCCAAATAGTTCATACAATTTAGGAGTAGCCCATATAAATGCATAAGCATAACCTGGATCAGCTTTTCCCACTACGTTGGTCAGAGAAGAAAAGTCCGAACACTGAATTCCGATAGTATTTCCAACACGGCCTTCTGCCCGAACATCACCCGTACCGTCTCCAGCAAATTCAGCCTCCCAAATACTCTCATGTTTATTGCTTGTATCATACTTATCAGAACACATATCAATAAAAATATCCCAGTACTTACCTGACAACTCATGTCCCCCTTCAGAAACTACTTTCTTAGCAAAAAAAGCAGCCTTTTCAAAACGTTCACGAGTTTCAGCTGGCGCAGGTAGATTATCACGATAGTGTTCACCAGCCCAGAACAAATACACTCTGGCAAGAATACCCCATGCCGCTGATTTAGAAATACGCCCTGGCAAATAATCCAAAGCTGCAGCCGAAAGCAAACCACCTGTTTCTGTATTTGCAGCTTCTTCCATTTCTTTCACTATAAACTGATAAATCTCATCTTTGGGCGTACGAGGAAGATCCTTCCCCGACAAACTTTCAGAAGAAGAAGTAGATTGTGTCTTGAACGGTACGTCTCCCCAATTCTGCACCAAATTAAAGTAATAGAACGCACGAAGGAAGCGAGCTTCATCTCTAAACTGAAGACGCTTTGCATCTGTAATGTCTTTCACCTTATCAAGCTGCTCCAAGAAATAATTAGCTCTTTCAATACCATTATATAAAGTAAACCAAAGCCCTGTAACTGCAGGGTCGCTTGTGGTAGCAAGATTGCAAATTAATCCAGTATTCGACACACGGCCAGTAGAACCGCCATAACAACTTAAGTCATCACCACCAGCCAATAAATAATAGTCTCCTCCATAAAAAGTAGACTGACCAAGAATCGCATAAATTCCTGTCAACACAGAACTAGCCTCATTTTCATTCTGAAAATAGTTTTCAGGCACAATCTCATAAGGTTCCTTATCTAAAAAGTTACAGGAAGCCACGACCGATGCCATTATCAATGAAAGGAATGTATATTTTATCTTTTTCATATATGCTTAATCGTATAATGTGTAAATATTAAAATCCCAAACTCACACCAAAGTTCACGGCATAAGCACGTGGATAAGCTGAATAATCCAACCCTGGAGTTAATGCTCCTGTACGGATGGATACTTCAGGATCATATCCTGAATATCCTGATATTGTCCATAAATTTTGTCCAGCTACATATACACGTGCACTTGAAATTTTCCAGTTCTTTAACAATTTAGCAGGTATAGTATAACCTAATGTTAATGTCTTGAGTCGAAGGAAAGAAGCATCTTCAATAACACGAGTAGACACGACTTGATTAGAGCTAGAACGGAAAGCTGCCGGAATATCACTTTCCGGATTATCTGGTGTCCAACGGTCGGCATAGCTTGCAAACTGATTTAAGTCCTTCTTACCATTCGGGTTTTCAAAGAATAAACGATTCGCATTCAAAACATCATTTCCGTATGACCACTGAAAGAAAATACTTAAGTCAAAGCCCTTATAAGAGAAATCATTGGTAAAACCACCTGTATGGATAGGAAGTCCACGGCCAATGAACGTACGGTCGCTGGAATCAATAACTCCATCACCATTGATATCTTTATATTTAGGCATACCCGGCTGTGTATTGGTTTCTCCAGAGAAAGCCGGGACTCCAGGACGTAAAGTATAGACTCCACCAGAAGAATAAAAATCATCGTACTTATAGGTACCTTCATACACGTAGCCGTACATCATACCCATTGAATATCCTACCTTGGCAATGTAAGTCGGCTGAGAGTTATAATTTTGATCAAAATAAGCAGCTGTCAACAATGTATTCTGGTTCTCAGCCAATTCCAATACCTTATTTTTATTAAATGCAATATTAAAATTAGTAGACCACTTAAACCCTGCACGATCTATATTCACAGTATTCAAGGTCAATTCAATACCTGAATTACGCACTTTTCCAATATTTTTCATCGCACTGAAGAACCCTGTTGTCTGAGGTAGTGTAGCATCCAACAATAAGTCACGGGTTGTTTTCCAATACCAGTCAAAATTCATTGAAATACGTTCGTCAAAGAAACCTAAATCCAAACCAACATTCCATTGTTCCGTCGTTTCCCATTTCAAATCCTCATTTAAAATAGAAATAGGTGCCACACCAATACTATTCAGATTATTTTCAAACGGATACACAGTTGAAGAATTACTACCATTTGAAATATAAGTTCCCGTTTTGGATTTAAGCATAGATAATAATGCATAATAATCATATTCACCTACACGGTTATTACCTGTCAAACCCCAACTAGCACGAAGCTTACCGTTTGACAAAACTTTTGATAAAGGTTTCAAGAAATTTTCCTTACTGAAACTCCACGCAGCTGAAGCTGAGGGGAAGTAACCAAAACGATTTTTCTTACTAAACTTAGAAGAACCATCGGCACGGAATGAGGCAGTAGCATAATATTTTGATTTATAATCGTATTTTACACTTGCCAGGAAAGACATCATAGACCAGGAAGACTTCAGAGATGTAGTGGTACTAGGAATACCTTCGTTCATTCCTGCCATTCCCAATGATTCATTCGGAATATTTGTTGTTTTAAAAGAATAACTTTCATAATCTGAATTCTGGAATGTGACACCCAACAAGTTATTGAATGCATGATGTTTCTTTACTCGTGTCTGATAAGTCAGCACATTCTCATTTAACCAGGTCAAACGTTGACTACGAGTAACTGTCGCATTAACTTTATCATTAGAAATTGGACTTCCATAACGCGACTTAGAGTTATTAAATGCATCATTGCTACGAGAGTCTTGTGTATAACCTCCAGAGACCTTCAGCTTTAACCCTTTGATAAATTCATACGCCACATAGCCATTCAACTGCAAGTTATTAATATAGTTTTTACGATAAGAGTTCAATAAATCCATATACGGATTAAAACGATAGTCATTTGTCATATCCAATGCATCATCAATTGCATTTTCCTTTAAGCCTTCCAAGGACTTACTAGTATGATTCACCGGACGATAACCCCAAACACTATAAAACAAGTTATTCATACCACTTGATGAATACAAAGAAGTAGAACTTCCGGTCTGAATGCTACGAGAGTAGTTAGCTGTAATGCTCGCATCCCATTTCCCATGGCGAACCACTGTATTTAAACGCGTTTGAAAACGCTTGTAATTTGAACATAAAATTACACCGTCCTGATCAAAATAAGAAACAGAAGCATTATAACGTACTCCTTCAGAACCTCCCATCAAACTTACAGCATGGCTTTGCTGCCAAGCAGTTCTAAAAATCTCATCCTGCCACGCATATTGAGGAACATTCCGATAATAATCCAAATCATAATAAAGGTTGTTCCCATTTTCGTCTAAAACAGGTTGCTTATTCTCGTCATACTGCATCAAATAATACCGCTTGGTATCTTCTGGATACAATTCATTCTGAAGTCTGATAAATTCATAAGCATCCATCAAAGGAATTGTTTTTGTGATATGCTGCACACCAAAACTTCCTTCATATTTTAACTGCGGCTTTCCAATTTTTCCTTTCTTAGTAGAAATAATAACTACACCATTGGCACCACGAGCACCATAAATTGAAGTTGCAGAAGCATCTTTCAGCACGTCAATTGATTCTATATCTGACGGATTAATTGTCGAAGCAATAGCCGGGTCTTCCACAGGAAAACCATCCACTACATACAACGGAGAGTTATCCTGAGTCAATGAGTTGTTACCACGAATCACAATATTCATGGTTCCACCAGGCGTTCCCTCACCAGAACTTACATTCACACCCGCAATACGTCCTCCCAATGTCTGGTCAAAAGACGAAGAAGGAGTATTCAACAAATTATCCATATCTACTTTAGCAACAGCACCAGTCAAATCACTTTTCTTCACTTCCTGGTAACCTACTACTACTACTTCATCCAACACCTTCGTATCTTCTTCCAGTACGATAGACATCGGCTTAGAGGTATCCACCTGCAGTTCTTTTGTGGCATACCCAATAAAAGAAATTACAATAATAGATTTTTTGTTGGGTACACCCAATGAGAATTTACCATCAATATCAGTAATGGTTCCCTGAGTAGTACCTTTCACCTGGATACTGGCACCAATAACGCTTTCGCCCGTCTGGTCAACCACAGTACCCCTCACGAGTACCTGGGCCATAGCCACAGTTACAGAGAACAAGACGAACAACATCATGCTCAATCCCCTTCTCCACAGAATAGTTCGGAATTCGGTTTGCATACAAGAATTTAGATTAAATTTAGATTTTAAAGTTTTCGTCACAAATGTACCGTTTTATTATAGAAAGAGGTGACAAAATAGTTCATTTAAGGGTACAAAAATATTCATCACCTAAAATATGCCCCAAAGAGCAAATTCATAACCAAATGATTTACAATAATATACAAAACACAATATGATAAAGAACATCTATTAAACGCCACTAATTTCACCCTCTTAAAAACGCTTCGACGTTTAATCCAAAACGCAAGTACGTTTTAGTTAAAACGCAAGTGCGTTTGACTTCAAACACAAGGACGTTTTAATCCAAACGCACTTGCGTTTTCAAAAGATACCAAAAATCATCTTTTTTTCCTCTTTTAAAAGAGGAAATACGTATTCGGAATCGTTTTTCTGTTTCTATTATTTGCAGAGTTTTCAAATTAGCCCTATCTTCGCATGATAAAAACATTCAACTTTTTATGACCCGGATGAACAGAATAAAGAAACTAAAAAAAATCCGCCTCCACCATGAAGGAACCCACATCCTGATTACCAGTGCAGTCCTGCTGCTGCTTATCAACGCGGCTTTATACTGGGGGATAGAGTGCCGGATACCTTTTTATATCGTGGCAGCCGTAAGTGTCGTAGTCTACTTGCTGATGGTCAATTTCTTCCGCTGCCCGATTCGGTTGTTCAAAGGAGACACGGAGAAAACCGTGGTAGCTCCGGCAGACGGACGCATAGTCGTGATAGAGGAAGTGGACGAGCATGAATATTTCCATGACCGCCGACTGATGATTTCCATCTTTATGGACATCACCAATGTACATGCCAACTGGTATCCTGTAGACGGAGTGGTAAAACATGTAGACCATCATAACGGACGGTTCATGAAGGCGTGGCTTCCCAAAGCCAGTACGGAAAACGAGCGTTCCATGGTGGTAATTGAAACGCCTGAGGGTCATACGGTTATGGCACGGCAGATTGCAGGTGCGGTGGCAAGACGCATTGTAACATACGCCGTACCGGGTGAAGACTGTTACATTGACGAACACATGGGATTCATTAAATTTGGTTCGCGAGTGGATGTGTACCTGCCGTTAGGTACGAAAGTTTGCGTCAGCATGGGGCAAAAAACAACCGGTAACGAAACGGTAATTGCCCGCTTGCCTTAATCCTGAAATACAATATTTACACCTTATTATATTTATACCTTTTATATATAGGATATGGCTAATGTGATAACCCGGAATATTCCCAATACGATTACGAGCTGCAACTTGTTTTGCGGATGCATAGCCAGCTACATGGCTTTCCATAGCAAATATGAATTAGCCCTGCTTTTCATCGTGTTAGGAGCTACATTCGACTTTTTCGACGGGATGACCGCCCGTCTGCTACATGTCTCTTCTCCCATCGGAAAAGAACTTGACTCTCTGGCAGACGACATCACGTTCGGACTGGCACCGGCTGCCATCGCTTTCTCCCTGTTCAAGGAAGTGCATTACCCGGATTTTCTTCAGCCGTTGTCAGGAATCATGCCCTATACGGCTTTCCTGATAGCAGTCTTCTCTGCCCTGCGACTGGCCAAGTTTAACCTGGATGAACGGCAGACCTCTTCCTTTATCGGGATGCCAACTCCGGCTAACGCATTATTCTGGGGCTCACTGACCGTAGGTGCACATAGTTTTTTGGTGTCCGACCATTTCAACGCCTTATATTTGTTCATCTTGGTAGTAGTCATGTCATTGCTACTGGTGGCAGAACTCCCGATGTTCTCTCTGAAGTTCAAAGACCTGTCATGGGGACATAACAAGGTAAGCTATATATTCCTGATAGTCAGCATTCCTCTGTTAATCATTTTCCAACTGAGTGGATTCGCGGCTGTCATCGTCTGGTATATCATTCTGTCATTACTGACATATAAGAAATAGCTGAGAAATCGTATGGCACATTTTTTGCATATCTCACATTAAAAACAAAAGACAATGTTCCATATTTTAGGCTTTCTATTTTTTATCATACTGGTTGTTCTGGTGATTGGATTGCTCATTCTTTCCAAAGTCATCGGTATGGTATTCGGCTTCAAGCGTCGTATGCAAGGTAAGAATTCGGGCCAGCGGACAACTTACTCTTCTCAAAATTATCAGTCGGGCAATCGTCAGGAAGAGACAACAGATTCTTACTCCACACAAGGAGATGTACCTGTGCGTCAACGCAAAAAGATTTTCGATAAAGACGAAGGGGAATACGTGGATTTTGAGGAAATCAAATAAAGGAATCACCTCTTTTTCCGAAAAAAATCTTTCATCAAGCCGGCGCATTCGTCGGACAGTATCCCTTTTACGACCACGGTCTTCGGATGAAGTGCCTGAGGCGCATAGCGTTGATAGCCTCTCTTTTCATCTTCCGCTCCAAACACCAGCCGCCCCACCTGCGACCAGGCAATGGCTCCGGCACACATCACACAAGGCTCCACCGTGACGTAGAGCGTACAGTCAGTCAAATATTTTGCTCCTAACGAATTGGCAGCGGCAGTGAGTGCCTGCATCTCGGCATGGGCTGTCACATCGTGCAAGGTTTCCGTCAGGTTATGGGCACGCGCCAGAATGCGGTCACGGCAGACCACCACGGCTCCCACCGGAACCTCTCCTCTCTCCGCTGCCCGTACGGCCTCAGCCAGCGCCTGTTTCATGTAAAAAGAATCGTCTGCCATAATTTATCTGCGCATATCATGTTCCTTGAAAAGAGTAGGATAATCTTCCTCCATATTCTGATGGATAAAAGCCAATACGGTCTCGCGAAGCCAGCGTGCCTTGTTGGTTATCTGGTATTTCTCCAGATAACGGTCTACAATTCGCACCTCTTCTTCGCTCATCAGACAAACCATCCGCTGGCGGCGGGGAGGATTACTGACTGGTACTTTTTTCCTTTTTTTTCCGCTATTTACCATCTTCGGTGCAAAATTAGCGTATTCTGTTAAAATGGAAGCATAAAAATGCGTATTTTTGCGAAAAAGCGGAAAAATGGCATCACATAATGAACTGGGAAAAGAAGGAGAAAATGCGGCCGTGAAGTACCTGCTGGAGAAAGAATATGAAATCAGGCACCGAAACTGGCACTCCGGACACCGTGACCTAGATATCGTGGCACAGAAAGACGGTGAACTGGTCATTGTGGAGGTAAAAACGCGAAGCGATGCCTGTTTCGGACAGCCGGAGGATGCGGTAGACAGGCGTAAGATAAGAAGTATTGTGGCCTCTACGGATGCGTACGTCCGAAAGTTTGCCATTGACCTTCCGATTCGCTTTGATATTATCACGGTAGTAGGAAACCGCCCTCCCTTTCACATAGAACACATTGAGGACGCCTTTTTCCCGCCCGTGTGGAACTAACTTTGAAACAGAAAAGAACAATGACATATCCTGAACCTATTGTATTGGCAGAAACGACTTCTACCAACACGTATCTGGCAACACTCTGCCAGAAAGAAGCGTGTGCGGAACTGACCACCGTGTATTCATCTTTCCAGTCAGCAGGACGCGGCCAGCGCGGCAACAGCTGGGAGTCGGAAGCCGGAAAGAACCTGCTCTTCAGTTTTGTAGTTTATCCGGAGTTTCTGGAGGCACACCGTCAGTTCTACCTTTCACAGGTGACTGCCTTGGCACTGCATGATGTATTGTCCTCTTACACAGAGGGTATTTCCATCAAATGGCCGAACGATATTTACTGGAAAGACAAAAAGATTTGCGGCACACTGATTGAGAATGACCTGATAGGCATCCATATCAGCCGTTCTATTTCGGGTACGGGCGTAAACCTGAACCAGGAACGTTTCCTCAGCGATGCCCCCAATCCGGTATCGTTATGCCAGATTACGGGCAACCAATATAACCCGCGGGAGATACTGGAACAGATTATGGAAAAAGTAACGGAGTATTATCAACTTCTGAAAGAGAAGCGGACAGAGGTACTGGAAACACGCTACAAGGAGGCGCTTTACCGAAAAGAAGGATTACATCTGTTCCGCGATAAAGACGGGGACTTCCGGGCACGCATTGCCGACATTGAACCGAACGGACGACTGATACTGGAAGACGAGGACGGACAGACAAGGGGGTATTTATTTAAGGAAGTGGAATACATCTTATGACACGTACTGACCAACAGATTCTTCACATCGCCCTTCCTTCCATCGTTTCCAATATCACAGTTCCCCTGTTAGGCCTGATTGACGTCAGCATTGTAGGACATTTGGGAGCCGCATCTTACATTGGAGCTATTGCAGTGGGAGGCATGCTGTTCAATATGATTTACTGGTTGTTCGGTTTCCTCCGCATGGGAACCGGAGGATTGACCGCACAGGCCTACGGCAGACATGACCTGCAGGAAGTGACGCGCATCCTGCTTCGTTCACTGAGCATCAGCCTGCTGCTGGCACTTGTCTTGCTGTTACTACAATATCCGATACGAAATATCGCATTTATGTGCATGGACACCAGTGAGGAGGTCCGGCAATTAGCTACGTTATATTTCCACATCTGTATCTGGGGGGCACCGGCCACTTTAGGGCTCTATGGCTTCACGGGCTGGTACATCGGCATGCAGAATTCCCGCTTCCCGATGTTCATCGCCATTACCCAGAACATTGTCAATATTGCGGCCAGCCTGTTTTTTGTATTCGTACTGAAGATGAAGGTAGAAGGCGTGGCATTGGGTACGCTCGTGGCACAATATGCCGGACTGGGTATGGCCTGTCTGCTCTGGCTGGCCTATTACCGTCCACTCCGGAAATACCTTCGCCAGAAAGCCCTGTTCGACCGTACGGAAATGAAGCGTTTCTTCCAGGTAAACCGGGATATTTTTTTCCGCACGCTCTGCCTGATTGCAGTTACCGTATTCTTCACCTCTACAGGAGCTGCTTACGGCGATGTGGTACTGGCCGTGAATGCCCTGCTGATGCAGCTGTTCACGCTCTTTTCTTATTTTATGGACGGATTTGCCTACGCAGGAGAGGCACTGACCGGGAAATACATCGGGGCCAAAGACAACCAGTCGCTAAGACTGACCATACGGCACCTCTTCAAGTGGGGAATCGCCTTGTCACTGCTGTTCACGTTACTCTACGGAGCAGGAGGAAAAAGCTTTCTCGGCTTGCTCACCAACGACACTTCTGTCATTTCAGCTTCTGAGGAATATATCTATTGGGTACTGGCCATTCCGCTGGCAGGATTCTCAGCCTTTCTGCTCGATGGAATCTGTATCGGTGCTACAGCCACCCATTTGATGCTCCGTTCCATGCTGGTAGCCTCGGCCAGCTTCTTTCTGCTCTATTATGGATTGCATGACACATTAGGAAATCATGCGTTGTGGATGGCTTTTATTGTCTATCTGGCACTACGAGGCATTGTGCAAGCCTTTTACTATTTTTCCTACAAACTTCCCTGGAAAGATTAAACACCTACCACCCCATCCAATTGCGGCATAACCACCAGGCTATCACAATAAAGAAATAAATCCAAATGAAAAGAGGCCGATGTACCTTTATATAAAGTTTGGGGTACTTGGAACGAATAGACTCAACATAAAACAGTCCTATGATAATCGGTAAAGAAACGACCAATAAGGCATTGTACCCCCATGCTGCTGCCACATCTCCATGTAACAAAGCATGAACAGCCCGCTGTGAACCGCACCCCGGACATTTCCATCCGGTCCATACAAAAAAAGGACACTTGGGAAAAAGAGAAGAAGAAGTTGGGTTTAATGTATAATATACCACTCCAGCCAGAATCATCCCTCCTCCTATTCCCAAGTATTTCCAATGCTTAGTCATTTCTTTAATTTAGCATCGAAAAGAATGCAGCTCCATATACGAGCAGATACAATACAATTACAACCAGCCCCACAATGAAGCCAATCTTCGTCCACTTCCCGGCATCTTTACTGGCCTGAAGAGCAGCTTCATAATTACCTGCTGCATATAACGAACTCACTTTACTAGCAAAAACAATTCCAGCTATACCAAAAGGCAAGCAACAAAACACTGTAACAAGGATAGACTCTGCCATCCACGTTTTCGGACATACTTGTTCACTCATAGATTAAATTTTTAAAGTAACATTAATATAATGATTGACTACCAATCAATGCAATCATTCCTAAAAAAAGGAGGTACAACACAATGCAGCCTAGTGCGACAAAAAAGCCCCACAAAGTCCAGTTTTTAGCGGTTTGTGAATAGCGCAAGGCATCATTGTAACGACCGGAATTAAAAGCGGAATCAACCTTTGCAGCGTAGACAATACCAACCACTCCAAAAGGAAGGCAGCAAAGACAAGTAACTAAAATTGATTCCACCAGCCAAGACTTAGGCGGTACAGAAGGAGACGCAGCAGAAGTGTTAGGGGGCGGAGGCGGCAATTGAGCCAGCAACTCACCCAACTCCTCCATCTCGGACGCTTTTCGCCAATCGGTCATACCTACGTGCCATACCAGCACATCAGCTGTAAGCCCATTCTGTAATAATTCTTCAAAGCCGAATGGTCCCTTCTTCAATCCACCAATCAATAAATAATAATCCATTTCTTTAAATTTATTGAGTTATAGACACAAATATAGCAAAAAAAGCAAACAATCTGAATATTTGTAAAAATAAATTACTTACAAATATCAATCCACAATTCTTTTTCGTCATTGAAATACGCCACATATCCCCAATTATTTCTACCTTTGTTCCAAATTACTAAAACAAAAGAACTATGGCAAAATTCAAACGCATCCTGTTAAAACTCAGCGGCGAAAGCCTGATGGGAGAAAAGAAATACGGTATTGACGAAAAACGTCTGGGCGAATACGCACAGCAAATCAAGGAAATCCACGACATGGGGGTACAGATTGGTATCGTGATTGGTGGCGGCAACATCTTCCGCGGACTGTCTGGAGCTGGAAAAGGATTCGACCGTGTGAAAGGTGACCAGATGGGTATGCTGGCTACGGTTATCAACAGCCTGGGATTAAGTTCTGCCTTGGTAGCAGCCGGTGTAAAGGCCCGCGTACTGACAGCCATCCGCATGGAACCCATCGGCGAGTTTTACACCAAATGGAAAGCCATTGAAGCCATGGAAAACGGAGAAGTAGTAATCATGTCGGCCGGAACAGGTAATCCGTTCTTTACTACAGACACTGGTTCTTCATTGAGAGGTATTGAAATTGAAGCTGACGTGATGCTGAAGGGTACACGCGTGGACGGTATCTATACGGCCGACCCGGAAAAAGATCCGACTGCTACCAAGTTCGATGACATCACTTACGATGAAGTACTGGCAAGAGGACTGAAAGTAATGGACCTGACCGCTACTTGTATGTGTAAGGAAAACAACCTGCCGATTATTGTATTCGACATGGATACAGTGGGCAACCTGAAAAAGGTAATGTCTGGCGAAAACATCGGTACACTGGTACACAACTGATTATTCATTTGAATCAAAAAATATACGGCAAGACTGGAAAGGCATCCTGGTCTTGCCGTTTTTGTTTATTCACGTGTCAGTTCGTAACGGTGAAGTTCTGCATTTTTCATCAGTGGAACCGTACGCAGTTCCTCCAGCGGGACGCCTGTAATACGGGCTTCCAGGCAACGGTTGATTTGTCCATGTGCCACTACCAACACACGCTTCCCGTCATAATGCTGCCACAGATAGTCCAAGAAAGCACCGGCCCGATCGTACATCATCTGGCGGGTTTCCACTCCAGCGGGAGGATTACTTAAATCGACACTCCCCACGGACAGCCCGGTCCAAGGCCCCCAGTCTATTTCCCTCAACAACGTAGTCTGCTGCCAAGGCAGCTGCCGGCTCCCAACAGCCAGTTGCACGGTATCCACCACCCGTTGCAAATCACTGCTGACCACTGCATCCAGTGCAATATCCCGCAGGTACTCTCCTAATTCCATCGCCTGCTTTTTCCCTTCTTCTGTCAATGTACCGGGCAAGTGCCCCTGAAAAATACGGCTTAAGTTTTCCACCGTCTGCCCGTGGCGCGCCAAATAAAGTGTAATCATACAACCGTGCTGTTTTATAGTGATAAAACAAAGATAAGAAGTTTTTCAGGATATTTCCGAAACCGGAAGACACAAACTTATTTTCAGAAGTATTGCAAGGAAATAAAAAATAGCTTATTTTTGTTCACATAAATTACTTATCAACGAATATAAAACCTATAAATGCAAGAAATATATGGCAGATTCTAAAACAATTATCAGCGAAGCTGAAGAGAAAATGGATATGGCAGTCATGTACCTGGATGAGGCACTGGCTCACATCCGTGCCGGAAAGGCTGACGTACGTTTGTTGGACGGTATCCGCGTAGATTCTTACGGAAGCATGGTGCCCATCAATAACGTAGCAGCAGTAACTACTCCTGATGCGCGCAGCATCGCCATCAAGCCGTGGGACAAGAGCATGTTTCGCGTAATTGAAAAGGCTATCATCGACTCTGAACTGGGTATCATGCCGGAAAACAACGGTGAAATCATCCGTATCGGTATCCCGCCGTTGACAGAGGAACGCCGTAAACAGTTGAGCAAGCAGTGCAAGGGTGAAGGTGAAACTGCAAAAGTAAGTGTGCGCAACGCACGCCGCGATGCCATCGACGCTCTGAAAAAGGCTGTGAAAGATGGTATGCCGGAAGATGAACAGAAGAACTCGGAAGCCAAACTGCAGAAAGTACACGACAAGTACATCAAGCAGATTGACGACATGCTGGCTGCCAAGGACAAAGAAATCATGACAGTATAATCTTATTCACCATACACGAGGAGAGAGGAGTCCTTATGGTCTCTTCCCTCCTCTTTTTAATTTTGCACATATTCATTTTGGAAAAAGGTCTGGTCATTAAAAATACGGGAAGCTGGTACCTGGTCAAGACGGACGAGGGAAAGCTGATTGAATGTAAGATAAAAGGAAATTTCCGCCTGAAAGGAATACGCAGCACGAACCCCATTGCGGTGGGCGACCGTGTACAAATCAATGTCAATGCGGAGGGAACCGCATTCATTACTGAAATTGAAGACCGGAAAAATTATATCATCCGCCGTTCTTCCAATCTTTCCAAACAGTCACACATCATTGCAGCCAATCTGGACCAGTGCATGCTGGTGGTTACAGTGAACTATCCGGAGACTTCGACAGTCTTCATCGACCGTTTTCTGGCCTCTGCAGAAGCCTATCGTGTGCCAGTCTGCCTGGTTTTCAACAAGGTAGACCGCTATACGGAAGAAGAACTGCATTACCTGGATGGCTTGACAAACTTATACACGCACATCGGCTACCCGTGTTACCGGATTTCCGCCTTGGACGGTACGGGAGTAGACGAAATCAAACAGGCATTAGAAGGAAAAGTAACCTTATTTTCCGGCCACTCCGGTGTGGGAAAATCCACCCTCATCAATGCCATCCTGCCCGAACAGAATGTCAAGACAGGAGAAATCTCCACCGCACATAACAAAGGTATGCACACCACCACATTCTCAGAAATGTTTCCGGTGGCAGGCGACGGCTACATCATTGACACACCGGGTATCAAGGGATTCGGTACATTCGACATGAAAGACGAAGAAGTGGGACACTATTTCAAGGAAATCTTTGAATTCTCTGCCCAATGCAAATATGGCAACTGTACCCACCGGCACGAGCCGGGATGTGCCGTACGGGAGGCCGTAGAAAAACACTACATCAGTGAATCAAGGTATGCTTCTTACCTGAATATCTTAGAAGATAAAGAAGAAGGAAAATACCGTTCCGCATATTAACAAAAAGATTACGAAAAACACATGGACAAACGAATTAAATGGGGAATTATCGTTTTGGTAGGTGCAGGGCTGACCGCCTTGGGCATTCATACATTTACTCCCGGAAAGAACAAGGAACTGGCTGCTGCCGAGAAGAAATCGCCAGTCGACAAAAATAAGGCGCTGAATGTAAATGCGAAGATTATCAAGCCTCATCTGCTTACGGACCAATTGTTCGTAAGCGGAAAGCTGATGCCGGACGAAGAGGTGGACCTGTCATTTGAAACCTCCGGAAAAATTACCAGCATCGAATTTACGGAAGGTAGTTTCGTATCAAAGGGACAGTTGCTGGCCAAGGTGAACGACAGCCAGTTACAGGCTCAGTTGAAACGCCTGGAAGCTCAGATGCCACTGGCCGAAGACCGCGTGTTCCGTCAGAATGCCCTGCTGCAACGCGATGCGGTCAGTAAGGAAGCCTACGAACAGGTAAAAACGGAACTGGCCACCCTTAATGCCGACATCGAGAATGTGAAGGCCAATATTGCCATGACGGAACTCCGCGCCCCATTCGACGGCATCATCGGGTTACGACAAGTCAGCCTGGGAGCCTACGCCTCTCCGACTACGGTCATTGCCAAACTGACTAAAATCACTCCGTTGAAAGTAGAATTTGCCGTACCGGAACGTTATGCACGACAGATTCAGAAAGGTACCAACCTGACCTTTAAAATTGAAGGCCGACTGGAAACCTTCAATTCGCAAGTATATGCTACTGAATCGCGCATCAACGAGGAAACACATACCCTGACTGTACGTGCCCTCTATCCGAACCGGAACGGAGAATTGCTCCCCGGACGTTATGCAGACATCGCGCTGAAACAACAGGAAATTCAAGATGCCATTGCCATCCCCTCGGAAGCCATCGTGCCGGAAATGGGAAAGAACAAGGTATTCTTGTATCGTTCGGGAGTGGCAGAACCGGTAGATGTAGAGATAGGTATCCGCACGGAAGCAGAAGTACAAGTCTTGAAAGGCCTGTCTGCCGGAGATACCATACTTACTTCCGGTACCCTGCAGTTACGCACTGGTATGCCGGTAATTCTTGACCAAATCAACTAACCTTCTGCCGTATGAACATATCCGAACTTAGTATACGAAGGCCGGTACTGGCCACCGTACTCACCATCATCATCCTGCTATTCGGACTGATTGGTTATACGACTTTGGGAGTACGTGAATATCCGTCGGTAGATAACCCGATTATCTCTGTGACATGCAGTTATCCGGGAGCGAATGCAGAAGTTATTGAAAACCAGATTACGGAACCTTTGGAACAGAACATCAACGGTATTCCGGGTATCCGTTCGCTGTCGAGTACCAGCCAGCAAGGACAATGCCGTATTACGGTAGAGTTTGAGTTGTCTGTGGATTTGGAAACAGCTGCCAACGACGTGCGTGACAAGGTATCACGTGCGCAGCGTTACCTGCCACGCGACTGTGACCCTCCTACCGTTTCCAAAGCCGATGCGGATGCCAGCCCCATCCTGATGGTAGCCATCCAAAGCAATACCCGCTCACTGCTGGAGCTGAGTGAAATAGCCGATTTAACGGTCAAGGAGCAGTTGCAGACCATTCCGGATGTCAGCAGCGTGTCCATCTGGGGAGAAAAACGCTACTCCATGCGCCTATGGCTGGACCCGGTAAAAATGGCTGGTTACGGAATTACGCCTGTAGATGTCAAGAATGCCATCAACGACCAGAACCTGGAGCTCCCTTCAGGAAGTATTGAAGGAAATACCATGGAACTTACCCTACGCACCATGGGACAGATGCATACGGCTAAAGAATTCAACAACATCATCTTAAAGGAACAGAATGGACAGGTAGTACGCTTCAGCGACATCGGTTATGCCGAGTTGGGACCGGCCGACATCAAAAGCTACATGAAAATGAACGGTATCCCCATGGTAGGTGTGGTAGTGATTCCCCAGCCGGGAGCCAATCACATCGACATTGCAGATGCGGTGTACGAACGCATGGAACAGATGAAGAAAGATTTACCTGACGATGTGGAATACACCTACGGTTTCGATAATACCCGCTTCATCCGTGCCTCTATCGCGGAAGTGGAAAGTACCGTATACGAAGCCTTCGCCCTGGTAATTATCATCATTTTCCTTTTCCTGCGCGACTGGCGCGTGACACTGATACCCTGTATCGTGATTCCGGTCTCCCTGATTGGAGCATTCTTCGTGATGTACGTGGCAGGATTCTCCATCAATGTGCTTACGATGCTGGCTGTCGTCTTGTCCGTGGGACTGGTTGTGGACGATGCCATTGTCATGACGGAAAATATTTATATCCGCATCGAACGGGGAATGAAGCCTTTTGAGGCTGGTATTGAAGGAGCCAAGGAAATTTTCTTTGCCGTCATCTCTACCACCATTACACTGGCGGCTGTATTTATCCCGATTGTGTTCATGGAAGGAACCAGTGGACGTCTGTTCAGAGAGTTCAGTTTCGTGGTAGCCGGTTCAGTCATCATCTCCGCTTTTGCCGCACTGACTTTTACCCCGATGCTCGCAACCAAGCTATTAAAGCACCGGGAGAAACAGAACTGGTTTTACCGGAAAACAGAACCTTTCTTCGAAGGAATGAACCGTATCTATTCCCGTTCGCTCAATGCTTTTCTCCGGAAACGGGTCATTGCCATTCCGTTTACCCTGATTACACTGGCAATCATCGGCTATTTATGGGGAGAAATCCCTGCTGAAATGGCTCCTCTGGAAGACCGTTCACAAATCAATATCCGGACCCGTGCGGCAGAAGGCGCCAGCTATGAGTACATACGGGACTATACGGAAGAAATCAACATGCTGGTAGACTCCATCGTACCGGATGCCGCCTTTGTTACCGCCCGTGTATCCAGTGGAAGCGGAAACATTCAGGTAACGCTGAAAGACATTAAGGAACGTGATTATACTCAGATGCAAGTAGCCGAACAAATTTCACAGGCTATCCGCCCCCATACCAAGGCACGTTCTTTCGTACAACAGCAATCCTCCTTCGGCGGACGAAGATCAAGCATGCCGGTCCAGTATGTATTGCAGGCTGTCAGCATCGAAAAGCTACAGGAGGTACTGCCGGAGTTTCTGGCACAAGTGTACGACAATCCGACTTTCCAGATGGCCGATGTAGACTTAAAATTCAGCAGTCCGGAAATGCGTGTCACCATTAACCGCGACAAGGCAGGTACCATGGGAGTAAGCGTGCGCGACATTGGAGAAACCTTACAATACGGATTGAGCGGACAACGTATGGGATATTTCTATATGAACGGGAAACAATATGAAATTCTCGGTCAGATTAACCGCCAGCAACGCAACCAGCCTGCCAATATCAAATCCATCTATATCCGCAGCGACAAGGGAGAAATGATTCAGCTGGACAACTTGGTGGAATTCATAGAAGCGGTAGCGCCTCCCAAACTGTATCACTACAACCGCTTTATATCGGCTACAATTTCTGCCGGACTGGCTGAAGGAAAAACCATTGGTGACGGTCTGGACGAGATGGACAAAATTGCAGCCAACGTACTGGACGACACCTTCCGTACGGCTTTGTCGGGCGACTCAAAAGAATATCGTGAAAGTTCCTCCAGTCTGATGTTCGCCTTTATTCTGGCACTTGTACTGATTTATCTGATACTTTCCGCACAGTTTGAAAGTTTCAAGGACCCGTTCATCATCATGCTGACTGTCCCTCTGGCCATTGCCGGAGCATTGGTCTTCATGTATTTTGGGGATATTACCATGAACATTTTCAGTCAGATTGGTATCATCATGCTGATTGGTCTGGTAGCCAAGAACGGTATTTTGATTGTAGAGTTTGCCAACCAAAAACAAGAAGCAGGAGAAGACAAGATGCAGGCCATCCGCGATGCTGCCCTTCAGCGTTTACGCCCCATCCTGATGACAAGTGCTTCGACCATTCTGGGCTTGCTTCCATTGGCTTTTGCCTCGGGAGAAGGAGCCAATCAGCGCATTGCCATGGGGGTAGCAGTAGTAGGTGGTATGCTGGTATCTACCTTCCTGACCATGTACATTGTACCTGCTATCTATTCGTATATTTCGACAAACCGTGCTAAAAAAGAAAGAAAATGAAGAAACGGCTTATTTATTTCATGATATGTCTGCTGGGAGGTGGAATAGCCGCACAAGCCCAGTACACCTATACGCTAAAACAGTGCCTGGAAGAGGGACTGGCAAACAACTATTCACTCCGCATCACCCGCAACGAAGAGCAAATAAGTAAAAACAATGCGACGTTAGGAAATGCCGGTTACTTGCCCACGGTGGATCTGACTGCCGGATATACCGGAAATGCAGACAACAGCAATACGCAGGCACGGGCTACAGGTGAAACCACCAAACTCCGTGGTGTGTATGACCAGACCCTGGATGCTGGCGTAGATTTGAACTGGACCATCTTTGACGGCTTCAATATCAGCACCACTTACAAGCAACTGAAAGAACTGGAACGTCAAGGTGCCACCAATACCCGAATTGCCATTGAGGATTTCATTGCCAGTCTTACTGCGGAATATTATAATTACATCCAGCAGGAAATTCGCTTGAAAAACTTCCGCTATGCCGTGTCGCTGTCCAGAGAACGCCTGCGTATCGTAGAAGAACGTTATCACATCGGGAATTTCTCCCGACTGGATTATCAGCAGGCCACCGTCGACTTTAATGCTGACCGGGCACAATATATCAAACAAAGGGAACTGGTGCACACTTCACGCATCAATCTCAATGAGCTGATGGCCGCCAAAGACATGGACCGCCCGCTCAGTGTGAAAGATTCTGTGATTGACGTAAACGAAAACCTGGAATTCAATGATTTGTGGGAAGGGGCCCTTCAAACCAATGCCTCCTTATTACAAGCTGACCAAAATACCGTATTGGCTCAGTTGGACTATAAAAAGGTATTGTCTCGCAACTATCCGTACGTACGACTGAATGCAGGTTACGGATACACCCTCAACAAATACGACGTAAATGCCACACGCCAACGAAGCAACTGGGGATTCAGCGGAGGCGTCACTATCGGATTCAATATCTTCGACGGTAACCGGAAACGGGAAAAACGAAATGCCAGCCTGGCCATCCGCAATGCACAATTTGCCCGCGATGAACTGGAACAAAGCTTACGGGCCGACCTGAGCAACCTGTGGCAGGCTTACCGAAACAACCTTCGTCTGCTGGAACTGGAACGTCAAAACCTGGTTTCTGCCAAGGAAAACCATGAAATCGCCAAGGAACGCTACCTGCTGGGCGACTTATCGGGTATTGAAATGCGTGAAGCACAAAAAAGTCTGCTCGATGCCGAAGAACGAATTCTTTCTGCCGAATACGATACCAAGATGTGCGAAATCTCTTTACTACAGCTCAGCGGAAAGGTTACACAATATCTGAAATAAGATATTCAGTAATTTTTCCTACCTTTGTCGGACAATAAAAAAACAGACAAAGAAATGGGGCTTTTTATTCGAAAAAGTATAGAGGCTTTACAAGCAGAAGCCAAAGAAACTGGAAGTGGTACCCTTAAACGAGTGCTGGGTCCTGTCAGCCTGGTAGCTCTCGGGGTAGGTGTAATTATCGGAGCCGGATTATTTTCCATTACCGGAACCGTAGCTGCATCGTATACCGGACCAGCTATCACACTTTCCTTTATCATTGCAGCCATCGGCTGTTGTTTTGCCGGACTCTGTTATGCAGAATTTGCTTCCATGATTCCGGTATCCGGGAGTGCCTATACCTACTCCTACGCCACCATGGGAGAACTTATTGCCTGGATTATCGGATGGGACTTAGTATTGGAATATACCGTAGCAGCCACGACTGTCAGTATCAGCTGGAGCCGCTACATGACCGTATTCCTGCAAGGAGTAGGCATTGAGCTACCCCATGCATTTACAGCATGTCCATGGGATGGAGGTATTGTCAACATTCCAGCCATGATAATTGTGGTCCTCATGAGCTTGATTCTGATGCGAGGCACCGCCGGAAGTTCTTTCTTTAACGGACTGATTGTCTTTCTGAAAATAGCTGTCATCCTGATTTTTGTGGTACTCGGCTGGCAGTTTATTCAAAATGACAACTATACTCCTTACATTCCAGCCAATACCGGTACATTGGGAGAATTCGGTGTTTCCGGTATTTTCCGTGGAGCAGCGATTGTCTTTTTCGCCTTTTTAGGATTCGATGCGGTAAGCACGGCGGCACAGGAAACCAAAAATCCGAAACGGGATATGCCCATCGGTATTCTAGTATCCTTGCTGGTCTGCACCATCTTATATATTCTCTTTGCACATGTCATGACAGGAGTAGCCCATTACACCGACTTCAGTGGACAGGTGGGTATTGCCCCGGTAGCTGTAGCCATTGAAAAGATGGGGCATCCCGATGCTGCAGGTGTCATACAACCCGCTTATCCGTGGTTGAACAAGGCCATCATCCTGGCCATTCTGTTCGGATACTGCTCGGTAATCATGGTCACCCTACTCGGACAAAGCCGTGTATTCCTGAGCATGAGCCGCGACGGTCTTTTGCCACCGTTCTTTTCCAAAATCAACCAGCGTTTCCGCACACCGGTACACAGCAACTGCTTGTTTATGGTACTTGTCAGCCTGTTGGCCGGATTTATCCCGGCACAAGTAGCCGGTGAAATGACCAGTATCGGCACACTTCTGGCATTCACCTTGGTCTGCGCAGCCATCCTGATTGTACGCAAGACCATGCCTGACGTGCCCCGTGCCTTCAAGACTCCCTTCGTACCCTTCGTCCCGATTATGGGTATCCTCACCTGCCTGTGCATGATGAGCTTCCTTCCGGCCGATACCTGGATACGTCTGGTGCTGTGGATGCTTATCGGACTGGATGTCTATGCTTCATACGGAATTCATCACAGCAAACTGGAGTACGGCCAAAAGCACCGGAAGGGAGATATTGTATTAAACCTGACCGGACTTATTTTGTCTATTCTAAGTGTGATTACCGGACTATGGCATCAGCAGACCGTAGGATGGGATGCAGACAAGACCCTGCTAACCATCTCTTTCGTGTTTGCCTTCACACACTGCGCTTTTTACATGTGGCGAATCTGGAAACATCCGCACAATCGGACCAAGGTTTCTTAAAAGAAGTTATAAAAAATCGTCAGGAACAGAAAAAACGAATAATAAACCACAACCAACATATAAAAAAGCTGTTATTTTACAGCGATTTATACTATTATGGATAAGAATATATTGTACACGGCTATTCAGGCCGCCCTTGCTGCGGGAGCAGAAATTATGTCTGTCTACACAGACCCGAAAGCAGATTTTGAAATAGAAAAGAAAGCGGACAATTCTCCGCTGACCATTGCCGACCGCAAGTCGCATGCAATTATAGCCCAAGCACTGGCTGCGACTCCTTACCCCGTTTTGAGCGAAGAAGGGGCTAAAATCGCTCCAGAAGAAAGACAACAATGGAAAGAGCTGTGGGTAGTCGACCCACTAGACGGTACTAAGGAATTCATCAAGCGTAACGGAGAATTTACCGTAAACATTGCCTATGTAAAGAATGGTTGTCCTGAAGCGGGAGTCATTTACATTCCGGTAAAGCAGGAACTCTATTTTGCCGACATTGAACTGGGAGCCTACAAAATCAAAGACATTACCGATACAGAAGCTTATCCGTCGCTGGATGCACTGATAGAGCAAGCCGAACGTCTGCCGTATGCCAACCGGACAGACGATACGTTCATTATTGTGGCTTCACGCTCACACCTGACTCCCGAAACGGAAGCTTACATCCACAAGATGCAGCAACAACATGCACACGTGGAAACAATTTCCAAGGGAAGTTCGTTAAAGTTGTGCCTCATTGCCGAAGGAAACGCGGACGTATATCCCCGCTTCGCTCCCACGATGGAATGGGACACCGCAGCCGGCCATGCCATTATCCGTGCTGCCGGAAAGGAAGTCTATCAGGCTGGAAAAACAGAACCGCTACAATATAATAAAACAGACCTGCTGAACCCCTGGTTCATTGCAGAATAACCCCCAATTTATGTCTACTGAGATTATCATCGTACTTCTTTCACTCGTGGCCATGCTGGCCGCACTGATTATGGACAAGATGCGACCGGGAATGATTTTGTTCTCGGTGGTGGTGATTTTTCTTTGCACGGGTATCCTTACCCCTAAAGAAATGCTGGAAGGCTTCAGCAACAAAGGCATGATTACCGTAGCCATGCTGTTTCTGATAAGCGAGGGCGTCCGTCAGAGCAATGCCTTGTCACAGCTTATCAAAAAACTGCTGCCACAGCAGACCACTTCGGTCTTCCGGGCACAAATACGCATGCTGCCCAGCATTGCCTTCATTTCCGCTTTCCTGAACAATACCCCGATAGTAGTCATTTTTGCCCCTATCATCAAACGGTGGGCCGGCTACGTCAAACTTCCGGCCACTTATTTCCTGATTCCCCTTTCGTATGTGACCATTCTCGGAGGCATCTGCACCCTGATTGGCACTTCTACCAACCTGGTAGTCCACAGCATGATTCTTGACGCAGGACTGAAAGGGTTCAGCATGTTCGAACTCGGAAAAGTGGGAGTCTTTATCGCCCTGGCCGGCATCATCTACCTGCTTCTGTTCTCTAAAAAGCTCTTGCCTTCCGACCGTCCGGAAACCACCAGCGAAGAAGATGGCGATTCTTCATTGCACCTGGTAGAAGCCGTAATCGGCCCCCGGTTCCCGGGAATCAACAAGACGGTCAGCGAATTTGATTTCAAGCGCCATTACGGAGCTGAAGTAAAAGAACTTCGCCGCAGCGGACGCACCTATAAGAATCTGAGCGAGGTCAGTTTCCGGGAGGGTGACACACTGGTGGTGCTGACTGATGACAGTTTCATCCAGACATGGGGAGAATCATCCGTCTTCCTGATGCTGGCCAACGGAAAAGAATACGAACCTGCCGGCAAAAAGAAACGCTGGTTTACCCTTTTCCTGCTCCTGTTCATGATTGTAGGGGCCACCGTGGGCGAACTGCCGGGTATTGAAAAATACCTTCCAGAAGGCATCAAGCTGGATATGTTCTTTTTCGTTTCCATCACTACGGTCATCATGGCATGGAGCAAAATATTCCCTCCACAGAAATACACCAAATATATTTCATGGGATATTCTGATTACCATTGCCTGCGCTTTTGCCATCAGCAAGGCCATGGAAAATTCCGGGGTGGCCGATTTGCTGGCCGGATACATCATCAACCTGGGACATAATTACAGTCCCTACGTATTGCTGGCCGTGCTGTTCATCATTACAAACATCTTTACGGAGCTGATTACCAACAATGCAGCGGCAGCACTGTCTTTCCCCATTGCCTTGTCATTGTCCACCCAGCTGGGCATCAATCCCATGCCGTTCTTCGTGGTCATCTGCATGGCAGCCTCAGCCAGCTTCTCCACTCCCATCGGCTATCAGACCAACCTGATTGTACAAGGTATCGGAAATTACAAGTTCACCGACTTCGTCCGCATCGGATTGCCGCTGAACATCATCACGTTTCTGATTTCCGTTTTCCTCATCCCGCTGATATGGCCGTTTTAAAACTGATTTAAATACGCTTTAAAATATGAACAACCAAGAAACAAATCATATCTATCCGATATTCGACCGCATGTTAGGGCGTGCCGACAAAGAAGAATTGCTGAAACAACACGGACTCATGATCTGGTTTACCGGACTGAGCGGTTCCGGAAAAAGTACCATCGCCATTGCTCTGGAACGTGAACTGCAGCAACGCGGCCTGCTATGCCGTATCCTGGATGGCGATAACATCCGCAGCGGCATCAACAACAACCTGGGCTTCTCAGCCGAAGATCGGGTAGAGAATATCCGACGCATTGCCGAAGTGGGCAAGCTGTTTGTCGATACCGGAATCATCACTCTGGCCGCTTTCATCAGTCCCAACAATGAAATACGTGAAATGGCTGCCGGAATTATCGGAAAAGAAGATTTCTTAGAAATCTACGTCAGCACGCCGTTAGAAGAATGCGAACGTCGTGACGTAAAAGGCTTGTACGCCAAGGCACGCCGTGGAGAAATCAAGAACTTCACCGGTATCTCTGCTCCGTTCGAAGCTCCGGCTCATCCGGCTCTTTCGCTCGACACATCAAAATTATCCCTCAAAGAATCTGTCGACCAGCTGCTCGACCTGATTCTTCCGAAAGTAATCAAAAAATAAACATATATAACCATGCAAGAAGAATACAATTTAAGCCACCTGAAAGAACTCGAAGCCGAGTCCATTCACATCATCCGTGAGGTGGCTGCTGAATTTGAAAATCCGGTGATGCTCTACAGTATCGGAAAAGACTCATCCGTCATGGTCCGTCTGGCTGAAAAAGCCTTCGCTCCGGGAAAAGTACCTTTCCCACTGATGCACATCGACTCCAAATGGAAATTCAAGGAAATGATTCAGTTCCGCGATGAATATGCCAAGAAATACGGCTGGAACCTGATTGTAGAAAGCAACATGGAAGCTTTCAAGGCAGGCGTAGGCCCCTTCACTCACGGAAGTAAGGTACACACCGACCTGATGAAAACTCAGGCCCTGCTGCACGCCCTCGACAAATACAAATTCGATGCGGCCTTCGGAGGTGCACGCCGAGACGAAGAGAAATCACGTGCCAAGGAACGTATCTTCTCTTTCCGTAACGAATTCCACCAGTGGGACCCTAAGAACCAGCGACCGGAACTTTGGGACATCTACAATGCCCGTATCCGCAAAGGTGAAAGTATTCGTGTGTTCCCATTGAGTAACTGGACCGAACTGGACATCTGGCAGTACATCCGTCTGGAAAATATCCCCATCGTACCGCTGTATTTCGCAAAGGTACGTCCGGTGGTCAACATCGACGGACAGCTGATTATGCCCGACGACGACCGCCTGCCGGAAAAATACCGCGACAAGATTGAAATGAAGAAAATCCGTTTCCGCACCTTAGGATGCTGGCCGCTGACAGGCGCCATTGAAAGCGAAGCCGACACCATCGAAAAGATTGTGGAGGAAATGATGACCACCACCAAGAGTGAACGTACGACCCGTGTCATCGACTTCGACCAGGAAGCCAGTATGGAACAAAAGAAACGTGAAGGATATTTTTAATTACGCAACAACATGGAAGAATTAGATAGAAGCAAATCAGGCAACCCGATGGAAGGAGAAGCCAGAGGCAAGATGTCCATCGAAGAATTCCTGGCAAAAGATGAACAAAAAGACCTGCTCCGTTTCCTGACCGCAGGTTCAGTAGACGACGGTAAATCTACACTGATCGGTCGTCTGCTGTTCGATAGTAAGAAATTGTATGAAGACCAGCTCGATGCTTTGGAACGCGACAGCAAGCGTATGGGAAATGCCGGTGAACACATCGACTATGCCCTGCTGCTTGACGGATTGAAAGCTGAACGTGAACAAGGTATCACTATCGATGTGGCTTACCGTTATTTCTCTACCAACAACCGTAAGTTCATCATTGCCGACACTCCGGGACACGAACAATACACTCGTAACATGATTACCGGTGGTTCTACCGCCAACTTGGCAGTCATTCTGGTCGATGCCCGCACCGGTGTCATCACACAGACCCGCCGCCACACTTATCTGGTATCTCTGTTAGGTATCAAGCATGTGGTATTGGCTGTCAACAAGATGGACCTGGTTGACTACTCAAAAGAAGTATTCGACAAGATTGTAGCCGAATATACCGCTTTCATCTCCCCGTTAGGAATCCCCGACGTACAATGCATTCCGCTTTCAGCCCTTGAAGGTGACAATGTAGTAGAAAAATCCGACCGCACTCCATGGTACGAAGGTCCGGCCCTGCTGGAATTCCTTGAAACCGTACATATCGGTAACGACCATAATCTGAACGACTTCCGCTATCCGGTACAGTATGTGCTCCGTCCGAACCTCGACTTCCGTGGTTTCTGTGGGAAGGTAGCTTCCGGTGTCATCCGCAAAGGCGATGAAGTGGTAGCTCTTCCTTCTGGCAAGCGTTCTCATGTAAAAAGCATCGTGACCTACGACGGAGAACTCGACTATGCCTTCCCGCCTATGTCTGTAACCCTGACACTGGAAGACGAAATCGACGTATCCCGTGGTGAAATGCTGGTACACCCGGACAACATGCCGCTGATTGGACGTAACTTCGAAGCCATGCTCGTGTGGATGGACGAAGAAAAGATGGACATGGAAAAATCTTTCTTCCTGAAACAGACCACCAATACCAGCCGCACCCGTATCGACAGCATCAAGTACAAGGTAGATATCAACACCATGGAACACCTGTCTGTAGAAAACGGACGTCTGACCAAGGAAGATGTTCCTATGCAGCTCAACCAGATAGCCCATGTGGTACTGACTTCTTCCAAGGAGCTGTTCTTCGACCCATATACAAAGAACAAAGCTACCGGTGCCTTCATCCTGATTGACCCGATTACCAACAACACCAGTGCAGTAGGTATGATTATCAATCAAGTGGCCGACAAAGACATGCACAACCAGATGGAACTGCCTGTCCTCAATCTGCCGAAACTGGGAATTGCTCCAGAACACTACGATGCCATTAAACGTGCCGTAAAAGAACTGGAACGTCAAGGTATCGCAATTGAATTAAAAGTTTAATTGACAAGTTGAGTTATTCAACCGTCAATTGCCAATTATTAATTATCAATTAAAAGAAATGGGATTACTTGAATTCAACAAACTCCCCATCAATACTTTAGTGGGAGCCGACTGGAAGACCTTCAACCAGATAACCGCCGGTCGTACCATCGATCCTGCGTATAAAGGAAAATACCGCCTGACCAAGGCTGTATGCCGCCTGTTATCTACACTGGCTCCTCTGCAGGACAAACGTTACGAAAAGCTGTTGGCCGACAAGCCACTGGAACACGATCCTGTATTTATCCTCGGGCACTGGCGCAGTGGAACCACGTTCATGCACAACGTATTTTCTTGCGACAAGCACTTCGGCTATAATACTACCTATCAAACAGTATTCCCACACCTGATGATGTGGGGACAGCCTTTTTTCAAGAAGAACATGAGCTGGCTGATGCCGGACAAACGCCCGACCGATAACATGGAACTGGCCGTAGACCTTCCGCAAGAAGAAGAGTTCGCCTTGGCTAACATGATGCCCTACACGTACTATAACTTCTGGTTTCTGCCTAAACACATGCAGGAATATGCCGATAAGTACCTGCTGTTCGATGACATCAGCGAGGCCGAACTGAAAGTGTTTGAAGAAACCTTTACCAAACTCATCAAGATTTCTTTGTGGAACACTCACGGTACACAGTTCCTCAGCAAAAACCCACCGCATACCGGACGTGTGAAAGAGCTGGTGAAAATGTTCCCTAACGCTAAATTCATCTACCTGATGCGTAATCCGTACACCGTATTTGAATCTACACGCAGCTTCTTCACCAACACCATTCAACCGCTGAAATTGCAGGACATCAGCAACGAAGAACTGCAAGAGAACATCCTTTCGGTTTATGCCAAATTGTACCACAAGTATGAAGCCGACAAGAAGTTCATTCCGGAAGGCAACCTGGTAGAAGTCCGCTTTGAAGACTACGAAACCAATGCCTTTGATATGACACAGGAAATTTACCAAAAACTGCAGATTCCAGGCTTTGAAGACGCTCGTGCCGACATTGAAGCTTACGTCAACAAAAAGAAAGGTTACAAGAAAAACAAATACCAATACAAACCTGAGACGGTAGAACTGGTGGAAAAGAACTGGTCGTTCGCCTTGGAGCAGTGGGGGTATAAATTGTAAGACTAAACTCAATAGAACAAAAAATGCGGGACATACGTTCCGCATTTTTTGTTACACATTCTCCAATCTGTTTACTTACATACGATTCGGAATCCTACAGCCGTTTTCAGATGAGCTGAATCAGGATAAACAATACTCAATCCATCAGCCTCTTGCTTCCATTCTATCTTATTCTTCTCTCCCAATAATTCCACAGAAGTCACCTGCTTTTGTCCTGTACCCGCATCACTTCCTAAAGAGACGATTTTCAGTTTATCACCAGCCTTTGGCACAGTCATACACCAAGCATAAATGGCCCCATCTTTGCCTACTGTAAAACGAAAATCGGTGGTATAGAAGGAATGATTCGCCTGATTTGCCCCAATAAATCCGCCAGGCAACACATTCAATTTTCCATCCTTACCTTCGCCCAATACACTCCATGCAGAACTGCCATAAATTCCCTGTCCGTTTATCCGCATCCATTCACCAACTTCTTTCAGCATCTTCACACAGCCTTCATCCAGAGAGCCGTCAGGGCGAAGTGGAATAGACACGCCTACCGCACCATCACGAGCCACTATTTCCAAAAGATAACGTATCACGGCTTCTGAGCTATACACAAAATTCGGTCCATAGAACCAGTCACCGACCGGAGTCTCTGCAATCCAGGCCTGGTCGGTTTTGATATTCTCCGGAATTCCCGTCTCACAAGTATTGACCGTACCATTTGTCTGCTTCCTGAACTTCACGATACTAAATAGGGAGAATTATCCCGAACTCGCGTATATATATAAGGTATATGGAAAATTTCGGCACTATAAAATATTTTGTGTAAATGTAGAAAACGGGATTTGTAAAAGTCCATTTTTTTATTATTCACCAACTTTATTGAAATTGGGGAATTATGACAGAATGAAACAAGGTCGTGCCTGATGAAATGCTGTCAAGAAGACCGTATTTCTATCACTCAGGGAAATTGAAAAGAAATGAACGCAACCAATTCAAAACTGGAACTTGATCATGAACCAGTTTATCCTTAATATTTGAAAACAGGATTCAGATATAGGGAGAATCTATCTGAATCCTGTTTTTCTCATTTACACAATATTTTGTACAGTGCCCAAAGAAATTTCAAATCATCTTTTCAAGATATTCATTTCCTTGGTCAATTTCAACAAATCGTTGGTCTTCACTGAAGAAGCGGCCACTTCAGCCTCCAGTGTAGCCTTGATGTCGCGTGAAGAAGCACCTACAAGAAACTTGTAAACACCTGCATCCACTATCCACGAAGAAGCTGCCTCGTTGTACGAAGCAAGGTCGGCGGCATTTACGGTCAGCGACACAGTAGCAATCTCACCTGGTTTCAGTTCTTTGGTCTTGGCGAATGCCTTCAGCTCTTTCTCCGGCTTGTTCATCGCCTTGCTGTCTGGAGCGGCAACATAAAGCTGTACAACTTCCTTACCTGTACGATTGCCCACATTCTTTACATCAACAGTCACTGTATACACAGCATTCTCGTTCTTGATGACAGGGTTGCCATACTCGAATGTAGTGTATGAGAGTCCGTAACCGAACGGATAAGACACGCGCTTACCGAAGCTATCGAAATAACGGTAGCCTACATAGATGTCCTCTTCGTAGCAAGTGTAATCTACGTTTCTTACCTCATATCTCTTCTCATTCTTGTTCACGATGTCAACGTTTCCTGTCAGGTCTACAGGGAAGTTGCTGGAAGAAGCTGCATCCGCAAAATTAACAGGGAAGGTCACGGTCAGCTTGCCAGAAGGAGAAGCGTTGCCCTTCAGCACGTCCGCGACACTGTTTCCACCCTCCTGTCCTGCCTGCCATGCGCAGAGAATGGCATCAGGCATGTTCTTCCAGGAAGCAGTCTCTATAACACCACCGATATTCAGCACGACAACAACTTTCTTGCCTGCAGCGTGGAACGCTCTGGTCACTGCCTGCAGCATCTGTTTTTCTTCATTACTCAGATTGAAGTCGGACGCTGTACGGTCTGTGCCTTCTCCTGATGTACGACCGATAGTAATCAGGGCGACATCAGATTTTGCAACCATTTTCTGAATGAAAGCAGGGTCCAGAGTCATTTCTACAGGACGGATATCCGGCATGAACCATTCCTTCTTGATTTTCTTGATACGTTCCTTCTCTGCTTTCAGATACTTTTCGTACGCACTCTTCAGCTCGGTATCAACCGCATAGCCGACGTTGGTCAGACCATCGAGCAGAGACACTGTATATGCACGGTTCACGTTACCAGAACCTGTACCACCTGCAATGAAGTCGTAGGATGTGCAGCCGAACAAAGCGACATTCTTCACTTCCGCAGCCAGCGGCAGAGCGTTGTTTTCGTTCTTCAACAGCACCATACCTTCTGTTGCCGACTGGCGGGTAACCGCCGCATGGGCTTTCAGGTCGGGCTTGTTGGAATATTCATAGCCTTTGAAGCGTGGAGTCTTCACAATCATCTCCAGGATGCGTTTCACATTCTGGTCAAGAACGGTCATATCCAGCACACTGTCCTGAACGGCCTTTACGATGGCTTCGTATTGTTTGGGAAGACCGGGTTGCAGCATGTCGTTTCCTGCATTCATCTGTGCCACGGCATCCTTGCCGCCAAACCAGTCGGTCATTACCATACCCTTGAAGCCCCATTCGTCACGGAGCAGTGTGGTTTGTAGTTCCTTATTCTCCGATGTATATATACCGTTCAGGTAATTGTATGACGACATCACTGTCCATGGAGCCGACTCCTTGACAACAATCTCGAAACCTTTCAGATAGATTTCTCTCAAGGCACGTGGAGTTACCAGGGCGTCATTTTCAGTACGGTTGGTCTCCTGATTGTTGGCTGCATAGTGTTTGATGGAAGTTCCCACACCATTGCTCTGCACACCGCGCACATATGCGGCGGCAATCTTGCCGGAAACAACAGGGTCTTCTGAATAATATTCAAAGTTACGGCCACACAACGGATTGCGGTGAATATTCAGGGCGGGAGCAAGCAGCACATCGGCACCATACTCCAGCACTTCGTTACCGATAGCTTTTCCTACGCTTTCAACAAGTTCTTGATTCCAGGTGGAAGCCAGCAGTGTTCCGATGGGGAAGTGTGTACAATAATAGGTCGCACTATCGCCGTCACGTGTCGGACTGATACGCAATCCTGCAGGACCGTCGGCCAGTACTACGGCAGGAATGCCCAGACGTTCAATCGCATATGTGGTACCTGCAGCACCAGGTACCAGACTGTGTGTCTCGCCTATCACTGCACTGTCGCCTGTAAATCCGGCCATACCTGTACCTATCACGAGATGAGCTTTCTCTTCAAGTGTCATGGCGGCTATCACTTCATCAATAGAAGCCTTGCCGAGTTGTGGCACACCTGGACCACAAGCTGTCAACGCGCCAGCCATCAATGCGACGCAAAAAAGTTGTTTTTTCATACTATCAGAATGTTTTTATTTAAATAATTTGGAAGCGAACTCTGTCAGATAAATACGCCAGTTGCGCCAGATATGTCCGCCACCTGTTTCTAAGTATGTATACTTATATCCCTTTTGGTCAAGCAGCTTCCTGAACTCTACATTTGCTTGATACAGGAAGTCAGTCTTACCGATACCAATCCAGTACAAAGCAGGTTTCTTACTGAACTGAACATCAAGTTTCTTGTCAAAATCTTCGTATATAGGAGACTTCACATCCTTGTTCGGCATTATGCCCGCAGAGAACAATCCGACATAATTGAACATATCTGGATATTGTTTAGAAATATGCAGGGAGTGATATCCACCCATAGACAGCCCTGCTATGGCACGACCTTTCTTGTTGGCTTTTGTGCGATAAGTCTTATCCACAAACTTCACGACATCAGGGAAAGCGGTCTCGAATGAGCCTTCCATGGTCTTGGGCAGATTCATGTTGGGAGCAACAAAGCCATCGGATGTCTCGCCCGGAGCAGCCTCTTGTGAGGCATTGCCATTGGTCATCACCACAATCATAGGTTCAGCCTTGCCCTGTGCTATCAGGTTGTCCATTATCTGTGATGTGCGTCCCAAAGCCATCCATGCCTCTTCGTCACCACCCATTCCGTGCAGCAGATAGAACACGGGATAACGTTTTCCGCTTGTCTCGTAACCTGCCGGAGTATAAACTGTCATACGGCGTTTCATTCCTAATGTGGGACTGTCGTACCATATGCGTGAAACAGTGCCATGAGGAACATCATTCACCTTATATAAATCAGCACGGCCACCACCGATGATAAATACGTTGGTCACACTTGAGACATCACGACTCATATACACGTTGCTCGGATCCATAATCTTCAGACTATCCACAACGAATGAATAGCTGTACAACTCGGGAGCAAGTGGCTCAGGAGTGGTATATTCCCACACTCCATCCTTGCCTTCCTTCAGATCGGCATAACCAAGACCATCGAACTCGCCAAAAGGTGTCTTGATTTTATGTGTAGGCAAGAAATCGCCTGTCACCTGAACCTTCACCGCCTTAGGAGCTTTCAACCTGAAGGTCACTGTATTATCACTGTTTATTTCAGGAGACACAACGGGTACACCTCCCCAAAGAGCCTGCTGCGCCCACAATGTAGTGGCAAATAATGCACAAGCCAATAGTGTGAGTAGTTTCTTCATAAGTTTTCTTTGTTTTTATAATTGTTTATTTTACATTTAAATCCTGTATATGATTGTCAGCTTTGGTACAAGGTTTCCACACAGGAAGGCCTTCTCCATTCGGACTACCTGTCTTGGCAAAATTAGTCCAGTAAGACACCATACGTTCACTCAGTTCATAATCGACTTTCTCCATTGGTCGCCAACACTTGTCCAGCGTACCGAACATATACCATAACTCGCTGGAATGGAATGCTCCTTTCATGTCCCCAAATCCACCTTGAGCCGCAGGCATATCTTCACCTGGTAGGTCACGGCTGAAACAATACACGTATGCCGGTTGACGTCCTTGCTTTTCAAGCAGCAGACTCCAGTCTACAGCCGCTTTCTTCATAACCGGGGGTGCGATGTCTTCCGAAGTATAACCAATCATATAAGGAATGTCCAGCTCGTTATTCTGCAATGCCACATCATGTACCGATGCTTCCAGCAGTTGCCCATCCACACAAGGAGAATAAGGCAGTCCGTTGAATGTCTTCAAGGTTTTCATATAAGTCATCATCACTTCCTGAAATTTGTCAGTCGGACACGCACGCATCTGTTCCAGTGTAGTATAGCCTGATGCTTCCCACATAGCCTTTCCTGCCTCTTCGGCATCTTGTAACGATTTTGTTGAAATGATACCTCCCAATCCACCGCCACTCTGAATAATAGCACGTTGTATATATCCTTTGGCCAATGGCGACGAAATCAAAGCCTGTACACTACCTGCTCCAGCACTCTGTCCGAATACCGTTACATTATCTGGATTTCCACCAAAAGCCTCAATGTTTTGTTTCACCCATTTCAGAGCCGCCAGTTGATCGAATATTCCATAATTACCAGAACCTTTCCCTTCATTTTCAGCATTCAGAAACGGATGAGCCAGAAATCCGCACATCCCCAGACGATAGTTTAATGTCACTAGTACAACACCTTTTTGGGCATAAGCGTCGCCATCAAATTCTATTTCATGCCCGAATCCATTCTGGAAAGCTCCTCCATGAATCCATACCATCACGGGCAGTTTGCTCTCTTTCTTACCGGCAGCAGGTGTCCATACATTCAGATACAGACAATCTTCACTCATTTCCGGGCTGCCGTTCTGATAAAACTCCTTCCAATAAAACGTTCCTTTCGTTGCTTTACTTTGCAAAGATGCTGCACCAAAGCGGTCGCATTTTCTCACTCCTTGCCACGGCTGTACAGGTTGGGGGTGTTTCCATCGCAACTCACCTACCGGTGGAGCTGCATAGGGTATACCTTTATATACAGTGACACCTTCTTCGTCCACTACCCCTTCAATCCGTCCTCCTTCTACATTGAGAACGGGAGTCTGGGCATATAAGTCTATCAATCCTCCTAAAAGGAAGGCACACATAATCGTATTCAGTAATTTCATTTTTACCATTATTATATCATTATCTTCATAGTTCTACTTCTTCCAATCATTTAATTTGCTGCATTATTTTATAGTATTCAGGGCTTCCATTAATATTTCTTACAACTTTCTATTATAACTAACATAAGTATATTCAATTGTCAACAAAAATCTCTAATTATTTCTATTATTATCTATTGATTTTGACATCTAGTGTTTTCAAGATATTCCAATATTTCAAATTCTACTACATAAGCCTTCCACCTCGAACACCTATAATATACTTCTCTCTTTAATACTGGTATCATTGTATTATTCAAAAAGCCAGCAATTTGTAAACACCGGCTGCGAACATTCACAGCCAGTGTTGCATATGAAAGAAGAAGAGAATATAAAATCCTAATATTAAACATTTAAATAAAGTTCATCACTCAAAAGTAGCCCCCACCTTTTCGATAATCTTCGGAGTGCAGGCTTTCCAGAATGTCCAGTCGTGAACACCATTACGAGTAATATACTCATGCTTAACACCTGCGCCAGTCAAAGCTTTTTCGAAAGCATCGGCAGCCTGGAACAGAAAGTCTTCTGTTCCAATCTCGATTGTGATGCCCGGCAGATTCTCGTTCTGGAAATATTCATCCAGCGACGGAGTGTTTGGTATATATACACCGGGACTGCAAGCATAGATGTAGCAGAACATATCCGGATACTTCAAACCGTAGTACAGAGAGCCAAAACCACCCATAGAGACACCACCGATGGCACGCGAACCACGCTCTGCCTTAATGTTGAAAGTGCTTTCAATGAAAGGAACGAACTCTTGAATGAAATATGTTTCATAGTCGAGGCCAGAACCTTGATAGTTGTTGATATAGAAAGCATCGATACCATCCGGACAACCATTCGGACATGCAATAATCATCTCCTTGCCACCAGTAGCTGCATAGTGGCTTGCATACGGATTCACCATACCTTGAGCCAGCCAGTCGTTGTTGCTTCCCATCGCACCATTCAACAGATAGAGTACAGGATACTCTTTCGAACCATCATAACCAGCGGGCAGATAAACTGTGTATTTAATGTCACGGTTCAGCACCTCGCTGTGCATGTTCTGTTCGTACAACTCCATACCTGTGCCTTGCAGGAAAGATACAAAACGATAATTTACCGCATTGGCAGTGCCTGCTTGCTGTGTACCAGTTTCATCCATACCAAGGGTAGTATTCAAGCCGCTACCTGAGAATGTCAACAGAGTTTCACCTTCCGAACTTACAGCTGTAGTCAGAGTGACAGTACCACCTTGAATGAAGTTCTTGGTGCCACCTTCGGGTATGAAGAAACTGCCCCATGAGAATCCGCCCCATGCATTACCTGCATTCATCGTACCGACTGCTTGCGCACCATTCACTGCTGTATAGCTGCCTGCCAGTTCATCAGCAGAAGAAAGACCGGCAGTGTTTATCAGATCGAACTGTCCGACAGCATTGCCGCTTGGATCGCTGATGGCAAATGAATACTGAGCAACACCATCAACCACACCTGTCACCTGACCATTCTGGTCTTTAATATATACTGGTGATACTGTCATCGTAGTAGTATAGCCACTTGGTTCCGGATCATCCTCACCAATCACAAAGGAGATAGGGCCTCTAAATTCGCACCTTACTTTTTTCTCAGAGTCTGTATAAAAGACACCTATAATGTAATAAGTATCTTTAATCAAGCTCACATCCAAAGTTCCATTAGCAAAATTAACCAGACTGCCGTTACTGGTTAAAACGGCAGAAAATTGTTTATCAACAGTAACTTGATCAACCAATGAGTATGATGTCGGTTTCAATATCCACTCACTACAACCTATAGTCAACAGCAATTTGTCTCCATCTTCATTTGTCAAAGCCATGTTCAAGGCTTTGACACCTTTTTCCAACTTGTTAGTAGATTGTTCAGTAACACTTCTAAACTTATACAAGCTGATGCGACTATTATTTAAGTCTTCATTGGTATCATCGCTACATGCCCAGCAGACACAAAACATCAACAAGGCAATTATTTGATATATTTTCTTCATAATGTTATCAATTTACTTTATTATAAAATTACCAACCCTCATTTTGAACCATACTAGGATTCTGTCGAATTTCTGTTGCTGGGATAGGCAATAAATAGTGTCTAGGTTTAAATCCATATCGTTCTGGATCCTTATTATATTGCATATATACAACCTCCACTTTATCATTTTCATTAACAAGCAAAGGAGTTTTTTCACCCTGATGTTTCAACAGATTTTCCGCGTCTTTCCAACGAATAATATCTTGATATCTAGTATATTCACAAAATAATTCCAAGCGTTTCTCTATCTTGATAGCATCCAGCGTTGCTTCTTTAAAAGGCAATTTAGCACGTTGACGAACTTCATTCAAACAATCATTTGCCTCTGCCTGATTTCCAGCCATCAGATTGGCCTCAGCAGCCAATAACAAAACTTCCGCATAACGCATCCAACGATAATTATTAAAAGAACATGATGAATTAATTGGAGATTCTTCTTTTGTATAACGACGTTTCCATGTAAAATATCCTTCATTAATCATACTTTTTCCTTTCTGCAATTTCACTCCAAGTTCAGTCATTTGATCATAAGTCTTTATACTTTGATTCAATCGATATCCATCAACTCCTTCTTCAGCAACAAATGCATCATAAAGAGATTTCTGAGGAACTAAAAAGCCAAAGCCTGTTTCCTGATAAGTGTAAAACATCGGAGAAGTAGCTTCCAAACGATCCATACGCCAATGATACATTACTTCAAAGAAACTGAATTCATCCCAAGTATTATTCATATCTAAAATACGATTACTCTCCAACATACTTTCACAACATCCTTCAGCCAAGTATGTCAATAAATTCTGATATTCACCGGAATAAAGAGCATATTTGCCACTACGACGTACTTCGTTTAAAACATCGGCAGCCTGTTGGTATTTTTCTTGCCATAAATATGCTTTACCCAACATAGTCTGAGCGACTTGTTTAGTAATACGCCATTTTGTATTATCATCCACATTATCTTTCTCCTCAAGCATACCAGATTCAATAGCATCCTTCAAATCAGTCTCTACCAATAGCCATAAATCTGCCTTAGATGCTTTTGCTATCTGATACTCGTCCGATGATAATTCATGATCTACCAAAGGAACTTCTCCCCACATTGAAATCAAATCAAAGTATGCAAATGCACGGAAAAAATGAGCTTCAGCAATCGCTTTTCTCTTCACATCAGATTCTGGATTAATATGATTCAAAATCACATTTGCTTTATAAATCAATTGATAATATCCTTCCCAATTAGTACGGATAAATTCTTGATCCGAGCCAAAAGAAAACTCATTACATCCTTCCAAATCAGGATTATCATTCCGCGTTGCACCCCCAGCCCATACGTCATCCGACAAGGCTGTCTTCAGCATTGCATAATTATAATACATGTTTTTAAATTGGATATAGAGTGCATCAGCAGCAGCTTGAGCTTGTTCATCCGTCTGGTAATAAGAAGAGTAGTCAAATACACCCTTTTGAGGAATATCAAGCAGATGTTCGCAAGATGTTGATGTACCCAATACGAACATTGCTCCTATAAACAAAGAATAATATTTAGATTTCATATTGCAATTGTTCATTAATAAGATTAAAAACGATTAGAATGTTAAACTCACACCCAACACTACTTTCTTTGAATTCGGATAAGAACCCTTATCAACACCCAAAGCACTGCCTACCCCTGTAACTTCTGGGTCGAAACCCGGGTAGCTGGTGAAAGTGAAGAAATCTTCCAGTGAAGCATAAAGACGCAAGTTTTCTATATAAGCTTTCTTTGTCAAGCTTTTCGGGAACGTATAACCCAACTGAATTTGTTTGATTTTGAAATATGAGCCATCCAATACAGATCCTGAAGATTTCATGAACTTTGTATAATCTGTGGCATTTGCTCTTGGCATACTACCATGAGGATTGTTGGTCGTCCAGCGATCTTTTGTAAAGAAAGTCAATTGATTCACATTGTAATCCACACGATTTAAACAGCTATAAATATCATTTCCTTGCGAGCCCGTTCCGAAAACAATAAAATCAATTCCCTTCCATGCTGCAGTCAAGGTCAAACCATAAGTAAAGTCTGCTATACCCTTACCAATATCGGTCATATCATTTTCGTTAATCTTTCCATCTCCGTTGACATCTCTAAACAATGGTTCACCAGTCGCATCGTCCACACCAATATAATCATAGCCATAGAAATACCAAGCTGGCTTACCAACCTCAAAACGAGTAATCGCACCATAAGTCAGCAGCGATGTACCATCTATTGCGGCAAGAGACTCATGAATATGTGTCACTTCATTCTTTAAGGTCGCAATGTTACCACGAATACTATAACTGAAATCACCGATTTTATCTTGCCATCCTAATTCTATTTCAAGACCTTTATTAGTTACATTACCCGCATTGACCGGAGAGAATGTATTACCAACAACTGTAGATGCCTTGATGCCAGAAACAATCAAGTTCTTTGTTTTCTTATTGAAGTAATCGGCAGATAAAGTCAAACGATTGTTCAAGAAACGTGCATCAATACCGATATTTATCTGTTCAGAAGTTTCCCATTTCAATTTTCTGTTACCAGTTGACGAAGGAGCATAACCATTGATATAGTAGAAATCATTATTGTCACCCACAGCCAAATGACCTATATTGCCAATTGATACATTCCATTGATATCCTCCAAGAGAAGCTGTAGAGCCATTCTGTCCCCAGCTGGCACGCAGTTTCAAGTGAGACAACCAATTCTGAGTTTTTTCCATAAATTTCTCGTTAGAAATAACCCAACCCAAAGATACTGCGGGAAAGTAACCCCAACGATTCTCCTTAGGCAGTACAGAGAGGTCGGCAGCATCGGCACGCAGTGAGAACTGTACCATATACTTTTCTGCATAATCATAGTTCAATCGACCAAAATAAGCCAACTTACGTGAATAACTTGGTTCACCACCAGAAACGTCTTTAGTCGCATCTGAAGTAGCATAAGCAAAATAGAAAAAGAGTGGATTATTCTGTAAGAAACCTAAGTTCTTATCATCGCCTTTCTTATTACCACTAACTCCAAAATTACGATTTTGACTATATGATGTACCCAACATCAAAGTGGCATTGTGCTTGCCAAATGAACGAGTATAGTTCAAAAAGTTTTCCCATTGTACATATACAGAATGAGTATTAGAAGCATCTACCTGTACATAATCCTGTTTTGATGTTGATTGATAATAATAATCCCTACTTACACCGTAAGATTCATATGATGACAGATTATAAGCCAAACGTGATGTAAACACCAAACCTTTTATGGGTTTAAAGTTCAAATAAGTAGAACCATTTATATTAAAACCTCTACCTTTAGTATATGCATAATCGCGCATAACAAAAGGATTCTTTGCAGAAGCATCGCCTAAAAATGGAGAAATGCCATAAAGATTTCCTTTACCATCACCTAATACATTAGGATGTTCTGCATAGATTGATGCCATATATAACGGAAGATCATCAACAGGATACATAGGCTTAGTCAATGGGTCTAATTGAAGTACAGACAACAACAAGCTGCCATATTCATTACCTTCAGCTACTGATTGTGACTTATAGTGTTCTATCTGATTGTTTGTTCCAATTTCCAACCAAGGTTTAATATTCCAACTAGCATTAGCCATACCGGTCAGACGTTCATATGTATCAGAATTTCCAACAATGATACCATCATTATCCAGATGTGACATTGACAAATAGAAAGAACCTTTTTCGCTACCACCGGAGAAAGTTGCATTATGACGCATCATCGTACTGTTCTCAAACGCAGCATCGGTCCAATCTGTATCAGTCAAACCATCCCAATACAAATCAAATGCGTCTTGACGAATTTTACCAGTCTCCAAATAATATTCTACATACTGGTCGGCATTCATCACCTTAGGTATGCGCCCCAAACTTTGAGATGTAAACTGAAAATCGTATGTAATCTTTCCGTGACCTTTACCTTTCTTGGTAGTAATCAAGATAACACCGTTACCGGCAGCTGCACCATAGATAGCAGCCGAAGCACCATCCTTCAGCACTTCCATAGATTCAATGTCATTAGGATCGATACCTCCAATGTTCGATGTAACACGACCATCTACCACATACAACGGATCGCACGAACCATTAGAACTAATACCACGAATACGGACAGAAGGGCCTGAACCCGGTTTTGCCGAAGCACTCAATACAGATACACCAGCGGTCTTACCTTGCAATGCCTGTTCCGCACGTGTAATGGTACGCGCTTCCATATCTTCAGCTTTCACAGAAGATACAGCTCCTGTCAACGAACTTTTCTTCTGCACACCGTAACCAACCACCACAACTTCGTCTAAAGTCTTGGTGTCTTCTTTCATCGTAACATTCAGTGTACCTTCTTTGGCTGTTCTTTCTTCTGTGATATAGCCTATGTATGAATAGACCAGTGTAGAGCCTTTGGTCACAGTCAGTGTGTAATTACCATCAATGTCGGTCAGGCATCCATTGGTAGTGCCTTTCTCCACAACATTCACCCCAATCATGGGGTCACTCAAATCGTCGATGACCTTACCTGTTACCTTTACCGTTTGGGCTTGCGCCATACAGAAAGGAAGGCAGAGCAACAGGAAGAGTACCACTGTGGCACATCTCTTCCAACATGTTTGCTTCACTAATTGCTTCATGTGATTTCAAATTAAATTTAAGTTAATATTAAAGATCATTAGTGTCCCGTTAAAATGGGACGAGTTAAACAATTAATCAAAAAGCCCCGGAATCAGGGGATCATTTAGATCTTTGACATCATTGAAATTAGTCTTGTCGAACAGGTCACGCAAGTGGGTTTTGTCAGTCAATGATATGCTGAGAATTTGTAAAACTTCATAGGTTGAACGTTTCAACTTCATATCATGTTGGACAATAGCCACAAGACAGTACGTGATAATAGCCACACTGATTTGTATGCGAACAGCGTTCTCTGTTGTGCCCCAGAATTTCTTTATCTTGAGATGCTGCTTGAGCCATTTGAAGAACAGCTCGATTAACCATCTTTTCTTATAAAGACCGGCGACATCCAGTGCAGAAAGTTGTTTTGCATTCGTCAAAAAAGTGAACTCACGGTCATCCTCTTCGTCGTAATATCGGACGAGTCTGAATGACTCAGGATATTTTTTCTCGGAGAGATATCCGGTCAGTTTCACTTCCGCATCTGTCATTATGTTCTTTGGCATTCTTCGCTTCCATCTGACTGTCTTATACTTTAAGTTCGTCTTGGCTCTGACAACAAAGAAAGAGTCTGTAAGATGTATCCTATAGAGTTCTTTAAAGGAGTCATAAGCCCTGTCGAATATATAATAAGCATTTGGTTCATAATGGATTGAAGACATTGCTGTGGAATCATGCTTTGATGCAGTAGTTACAGTATAGAAGGCAGGAACTTGTGCTTCAATGTCGTATAAGATATGAGCTTTCACCCCTCCTTTCTTGCTTCGGAACTTTGCCCATGGGAATGTTGCAAGACACAACGGAATCGTTGTTGAATCAAACGCATATTTCTTTCCGGAAATGTCAAGGATGTTGGTCGTCCGCTTCTCGCAGGCTTCCTTCATCATATAGAATGCAAAGTCTTCGAAGATTCTGTAATCACGGTTCTGGTTGGCTGTCGCAAGAGTTGTCTTGGCTATCGGTTCACGACCTAAACCAAGATGATATTGCTTGGCCCTATGCGCCTCGAAAGTAACGATTAAGTCTCGCAGGCTCTCACGGTTACTCAGTTGTCCAAACATCATCGCGAGCATCTGATTCCAGCAAGTGAAATGTTTCACATATCTGTTGCCATCATACTTGCGAACATAGTTGTTGAACTGAGTCCTGTTCAGAAAAGCGGTTAATTGAGAGAATACGTATTTGTCTTGGAACATAGCAGCCATTTGTATTAGACTGCAAAGTTGCAAAATCAAGTCCGTTTCATTTCAAAAAACCGTGTAATTGACTATATTTCAATAATTTCAAAGAACTATTTATCCACTTTTACGGGACAGTAATGATTAAAGATTTTAATTTCGATAACCCGATAATAAGAATCCTTACAGTTTAATCTGCAAAGCTTCTTATCATCAGCCTGAATGTACCTGTTTTAAGTTTGTCAATAAAAATATTGATTGTATTATGCCCTGTTGTTTGTCTCAGAATCCTCTTGTAGGGAACGTTCTGATAATATCTATGAGTTCCTTATCATGGTTGTACTTCATTTCGCATTGATTGTCGAAATACATCAACGCACCATTCTCTTTTGTAAAGGTATCCCACTGTGGCAAGCCTTCAGCATTGGGGTTGCCCGTACGTGCAAAGTTGAGCCATGCACTGCTCATCTTCTCGCCCAACGCACAAGCCTCAGCACCGCCACCGGTCATGCTGGCATGACGCACCACATTGTTGAACACAAAAGGGATCTCCATGCAGTGTGTGCTGCGCAGCATGCCATCCATCACGGGCGACTCCCACGCGAACATATACATATACACAGGAGCGCCTTGCTGAACAGCCTTCAGCCTTCCTTGCTCCAACGTACTGGGGCGGAATATGAAATCTGTGTCCAATAAATCTTTAGGTTGATAATCAGGATAGGCTTTGGCAAAAGCTGCAAGAAAATCATCTGCACGGTCACCATACCTTTGTCTCACCATCTTTATGGCATCTTCTTTCGAAATATTGCGCAATCCCGGCATATAGGTAGATGATGTAAACTCGTGGAGAGTTGTACCCATCATTACAGGTATGTCTTTTGACATTTCGGGAGCCTGTGGGTCGAATGGCTGAGCAGGCAGCACATCACCATCCACCACCGGTGCCCATCCAAATATAAAGGAAGAGAGAGCGTCCTCTTTTTCTGCTTCAGCACGAACCTTGGCTACGGCTTTGTTTCCAGCGGCAAGAATCTGCTCATAAGGAATCTTCTGCAGCTCATCAATTGTTGCAGCATTCAGTCCCAACGCTTCTACAGTGGCTTTCCCTATGCGGCGTGAGTAGGTACTCTCCATTGTGCGAAGCATGGAGCCACTCTGAACAATGGCTTTATGGAACAGACCCTTGGCTGCGGGAGTAGCCAGCAGTGTAGACACCTTTCCACCGCCGCCCGACTGACCGAAGATGGTCACATTAGACGGGTCGCCACCAAATGCCTTGATATTCTTGTTTACCCATTGCAGGGCAGCCACAAGGTCGAGCAGTCCTGCGTTGCCCGACTTGGCATATTTGTCGCCATAAGCAGAAAGGTCGAGGAAACCCAGCACATTGAGGCGGTGATTCAATGTGACAACCACTACATCACCTTTCTTTGCCAGATTGGTCCCGTCGTATGATGGCAGCTCTTGTCCTGAACCAGTAGAATACCCACCGCCATGCAACCACACCATCACCGGACGATTCTTTCCATCGGCAATGCCCGGTGTCCAGATGTTCACCCTCAAGCAATCTTCGCCAGTGTATCCGTCGTTCCAGTTGAAAGCAAACGCTATTTCATCATTCGCCCATCCTGTACGTTTCTCCTGCGGACAAGTCGGTCCATACTGACGGCAACTGCGCACGCCTTCCCACCTATCGGCAGCTACCGGTGGCATAAAGCGTTCAGCCTTTGCATACGGAATACCTTTATATTTATATATTCCGTCTTCCAGATAACCCGCCACCTTTCCGGCTTCTGTCTGTACAACAGCATCGGAAGAAGAGGCAACGATTGCACCATTCACATCAGATTGTTGCTTGTACGATGTTGACTGTCCGTACGATGTCAGACACAAGCAAGCAATTACTAATAACGGTAAGAATTTGTTTTTCATACTAAAATATTCACTATATTAACCGCTGCAATATTAGACAATAAGCCAGACACAAACTATTTCATATGTTTGATATTATTGCCCGATTGTTCAAATATGCTATTCTGTATGTTCAAAAACTTATCCTAAAGTTCAAAACATGCCACACAACACCATGACATATTATATTTATTCCTATTTTCGCATCACAAACCTTTAAAAACAATATCAGCAACAATGAGATTGTCAACCTTACTTTTACTGATGTCTATCATATGTGCTTCGTGTACCAAAAAAGACATTAAACAACCAGAAAACGAGATAACTTTACCAATCATTGCAAACAGCATTTCCAATCAACAAATCAGAGCGTTTGCAGAAGATAAGAACGGACACATCTGGATTGGGACATTCAGAGGACTGAACAAATTCACTTCGCACGAATATCACCAATACTTCTGCACCAATAATTCATCAGGTTTGCCCGACAATCAGATTCAGGATTTGCTATGCGACTCGAAAGGCAGGCTATGGGTTTCTACCGTCAACGGTGTGTGTATTTATACAGATGAAGACAAGTTTCAGCGCATACCTATGAATGCCGGCAACAAAATAGGTTTAAAATTACTGGAAACAAAGGATGGAGAAATACTATTATATACAGGCTCCGACTTACATAAATATAACCCTGACAGCAACCAAATGGATTGCATCATTAAAGATATTCATTTAAAAAACACATTTTCTGCCCAACTATTTGTAGATTCCAACAACAACTTATGGTCAGCCAGTCCATTAGCTTTAATTAGTTATGATATAAAAGACATGACATTAAAAAAGAATATCCCATTGAAAGGATTTCCTACATATTTTTATTTACATTCCAATGGAGATCTTTGGCTTACAGGAAACAGGACTATTCAGATATTCAATGTCTATACATATAAATTTATAGACTTACCCACTACCATAAAACAATCTAAATTATGGAATAATAATATTGAATATATACATCCCTATGGAGACAACTATCTTTTGCTCAAAACCCCACACGATGGAATCTTCTGCTACAATTACCATGACAACAGTGTAATTCATGAGAAGGAAAAACATCTCCCTATTTCACTACCGAAAATTGATATATGGAGAATGTTCACCGATTCACAAAAAAACTTATGGATAGGGTCGTATGATCAAGGTTATGAGGTTGCTTACAATTACAAGAGGAATTTCAATAGCAACAATAATCTACAAACATATATGAAGAACAAATCCGTATTTTCTGTTGCAATGGGGAAGGATAATAGCCTATGGATGTTAACTCTCAGAGATGGATTATACAGATACGACTTTGAGCGACAGGAAATCCAAAAGATAAACCTCAACCAATTCTTAACAGAAGAAAAAAAGGAGCAAACATTAGCTAATCAGGTTTTCGTAGATACCGATAATAATATCTGGATTGTCACTCCCCATAATGAAACATGGTTATGTTCGTATGAACAGAATAAGCTACAGATAAAGAAACGATTCAATATCCCTATGGGTATGTCCATCACGCAAGATCAGGATAAAACCATCTGGATAGGTTCGGCTTCTCCCCTGGTATACTGTATCGATACCAATCTTGAAATGAAAAGCATAAACATCCTGGACTCAAACAATAAATTCACATATACATTCATTCCAGGTATCACGCCTCTGCACAACAATAAAATAATGGTATCAGCATTTGCTTTGCCTATAAAACTTATTGATAAAAACAACCATGCAATAGAAGATATACCTATCAGCCAGGAAGATTATAAAAACTGTATCCGCCGTTCAGTTATTATTCCTACCGCCATCCACGAAGACAGCCGTCATGACATTTGGATAGGAACCGTAAGCAACGGTCTGTTGCGCTATTCATCGGCAAATAAAAAACTGGAGCCTGTACCGGGCACAGCATGCACCGACATATCGGCTATTGAGGAGGATGAACAGGGAAATCTCTGGATAAGCACGCTCTACGGACTGAGCAAGTATGACCGCACCACACAGAAAATGATAAACTATTATGAAGCCGACGGCATAGGCGGCAATCAGTTCTACGACCGTGCGTCGTGCAAGCTGCCGGACGGAACACTGGTGTTTGGCGGCACGCACGGGATTACATTCTTCAACCCGATAGACATACAGAGCAGACAGAATGTGCCACTGATGTTTGAGTCGCTGAAGGTACACAACCAGCTGATACATCCCGGAGCGGGACAATGCATAGAGAAACATCTGTCGCAAAACCCGGAGATACGTCTGAGGCACGATCAGAATGGTTTCAGCATCTCGTTCACGGCACTGGACTATTCGGAGTTCGAGCGCATCAGATACCACTACACGCTGGAGGGTTTCGACAAGTACTGGATTGATGCCTACAACAACCGTGAGGCATACTACGCCAATCTGCCCGCTGGGAAATATTTGTTCAAGGTGAAAGCCACCAATCATGACCAGAGTGTGGTGATGGGCGAGAATGCCATTACCGTCATCATAGAGCCCGCGCCATGGGCCACATGGTGGGCATATCTTATATATATGGTGGTAGCGACAGTCATCATCGGGCTGCTCGTCAGGGCGAGGATGCGCATACAGGCCGAGAAGATGGCTCTGAAACGCGCCGAGTATGAGAAGGAGCAGGAGCAACGTATCAACAGGATGAACATGAGTTTCTTTGCCAACATATCGCACGAGTTCCGCACACCGCTCACCATGATAGCAGGACCTGTGACACAGTTGTGCGACAGCAACGAGATTACGGGACAAAACAAGAGCCTGCTGCACATCGTGCAACGGAGCGTGGACCGTATGCTGCGGCTGGTGAACCAGATGATGGACTTCAATAAATTGGAGAACGACACGCTGAAACTGAAGGTGAAGCATGCGGACATCATCTCCCTGCTGCAGAAGCAGACGGATATATTCAGAGTGAACGCACAGAGCAAAAACATCACATTGACAACCTGCGGACTGGAGGATTCGTTCCTGACGTGGCTCGACACCGACAAGGTGGACAAGATATTCAACAACCTGATGTCGAATGCCTTGAAATATACTCCACGTGGGGGAAGCATCCGCATAGACTTTGATCTGATCACCCGGACGCAGGCCGGACTTTGCTTCACGCTGACAAACCACGACCGCGACTCACAATACATCAAGATATCGGTATCGAACACCGGAAGCAGCATCCCGGAAGACAAACTGGAGAAGATATTCGAACGGTACTACCAGCTATCGAATCCACAAGAGGGTACATATAACTGGGGAACAGGCATCGGGCTCTACTATGCACGCAGTCTGGTCAGAATGCATCACGGACACCTCAAGGCCGAGAACCTTCCCGACAACGAAGGTGTGATATTCACTTTCATACTGCCCGTAAACGATGTGTCTTATTCTGTGGAAGAACAGCAGAGCGACACTTTGGACCAGCAGAGTGCTTTCCCGCTGCCAATGCCACTGGTACAAGAGAAAACGGTCGAGATTGCCGAAGACAACAATCTCAAGACCATACTTGTGGTGGACGATGACACCGAAGTGGCACACTACCTGAGTACGCTGCTTTCAGCACAATATCGTGTAGTATGCCGGTTCGATGCCGACAATGCGCTCACCACCATCCGTGAAGATGCTCCAGACTTGATTCTGAGCGACGTGGTGATGCCCAACAAAGATGGCTACCAGCTGTGCAAGGAGATTAAAGATGATCTGCAGTTGTGCCATATACCCGTCATACTGGTGACAGCCAAAGCAACTGTCGACAATCAGGTGCAGGGCCTCAACATCGGAGCCGATGCCTATGTCACGAAGCCATTCGACCCCAACTATCTGCTCGCGCTCATCAGCTCGCAACTGAAGAACAGGGATAAGGTGAGAAATCTGCTGGGCAAGGCCACACAGACCGACAACATCGAAGAGAACATGCTGTCTCCGCAAGACAACGCTTTCATGACGGAGTTGTACCAGCTCATGGAGAAGGAATTATCGAACCCCGAACTCGACATCAGCCATATGACAGAGCTGATGCACATTTCGCGCACCAAGTTCTACTACAAGGTGAAAGGTCTGACGGGCGAGAATCCGAGCGTGTTCTTCAAGACCTACAAGCTGAACCGTGCAGCCGAACTGATTATAGAAGGGAAATACACCTTTGCCGAGATTGCCGACATGACAGGATTTGCCACTCCGTCGCACTTCTCGAAAAGCTTCAAGAAACAGTTCGGAGTGACGCCAAGCAGCTATAAAACGGTTGCGAAAGGAAATTGAGACATGGAGCCGGGTTCGTCCTATAGGGTACTCCTTCAGCCATCATATTGAAATTTTGTCGAAAGCAAAGACTTTGTGACCTTTGGACAAGATTTTATTTTTATCGGCAATCAATACAGAGTAGAAGTTGCAGGAGAAGAAATGTTTGTTGATTTGCTGTTCTTCAATCGAGAACTACGCGAGTTCGGGATAATTCTCGTTTAGGGATATTCAGCAAATATCCCTATGTTCTTTCGCCAAATGCTAAATTAAGTATCCACATTCTGCATAATTTTAAGGTTTTAGTGTGTTTAACAAACGGTTAATATAAGGTTATTTCCCGGTCTTTCTGCTTATAGCGTACTTTTCCGGTTTTCTCTAATGCTTCCAGAATATCTTTAATGCCCTGTTCACCACGACCAAAACTTCCATAAAAACGAAAATCTCGAAGAGAATCTGTAACAAAGGTTATATGTACATCATAACTACGTTCCAGTATCTTTACAACTTCCGGCAACGGCAATTCATCAAAGAACAACTTGCCGGAAGTCCACTCCAATATATTCTTTACTTCTTTTGTTTCCTTTCTCATGTGACCTTCCGCCTTATCCAGCGTAACTTGCTCATTCGGAAGCAGAATCATCTCTGCTTCTGCCCGCAGACGATTATCTAACGCCACTTTTCCTTCCAGCAAAGACACTACTGCTTCTTCATCGTTCGGATAGTCGCGGAAATTAAACTTGGTACCTAATACCCTGACCGACAAGGAAGGAGTCTGTACATGGAAAGGAAGTTTCTCATTACGCTCTACCTCGAAATATCCTTCTCCACTTAATTCCACTTCACGGTTGTCTACTCCAAAATCCTGCGGATAGACCAGACGGGAACCGGCATTCAGCACTACCAATATACCATCGGGCAAACGGAGGCGTGTCTGTGCACCGAGAGGAGCTTCTACTTCTACCTGGGTCAACGCATTTTGCAGGTTGCTTTCTCCCTGACGATAAGAGAAGAAGGAAATAAGGCCCACCACCAACACTGCGGCCGCATATTTATAGATTGTTTTCCAATCTATGACTTTCTTGGATTGCTTCTGAGCCGTACTTGCAGCCACCCGTTTCCGGAAGGTTTCAAAAGCACGGTCGGCATCATAGCGCGTACGTTCTTCCTCCTGCACGGCAGAAAACCAGATTTCCTGCTGCTGCATGAAATAACGTCGGTTTTCTTCAGAACTGGCAATCCATGCGTCCAGTTCTTCGCGTGCTTCCTTGCTCAGACCTTTACTCAGAAAAGCGGCAATCAGTTCGTCGATATGTGAATTTCTTTCTTCCATTTTCAGGGTTTCTATAGGTGAGACGAAATTTTCGCCTGAGCGGGTAGGCGAAAAACGTAATTTTTTTACTTGAAAGTCGAAAAAAATAAAATCAGGATAATCAAATATTTCCCGAGTTCTGAATGAAGAGATGATAATGCACTCTTTATGTGATACTTGACTGTATTAACAGAAATATTCAGCTCTGTAGCGATTTCTTCGTATTTTTTCCCCTCGAAACGACTTTTGATAAAAACTTTCCGGCAGACTTCCGGCAAATTCCGGATGGCATGATGAATTTCTTCCTCCAGTTCATGTTCCAGCAAACTTCCCAGAGGATAATCATCCGAGAGCAGATAACGCATCTCTCCTTCTTCCGGAATAGAAGAAAAAGCCACTTCCGTACGCTTCTTCTTGGAGGACAGGTAATCCATGCAGTGATTCCGCACGGCACGCACTAAGTAACTGCGTAAGGAAACTTGAATGTCGAGTGTCTCATGTACTTCCCACAGATGAAAAACGACATCTCCCACCAGCGTTTCAGCCAGAAAATCATCTTCCACATATTCACGCGCTATGTGACACAACAAGGCATAATGATGACGGTAGAGGTATTTATAAGCCTCTTCGTTACCTTGCTTCAGTTGCTCTATGATAATTCGTTCCGTAATTTCCATCTGTGTGTTGTAGCGTAAATTCAGTTTATTCAAACATTTTCCGATAATAGGCGGCTTTATCTGTTATTTGTTTCCATTGTTCTATCCCATTGATGGGGGAAGAATGTACCCGCTCATAAAACGCGATTTCCTCATGAAGCAGACGGAAATCATTTTGCATCAGTGAAAGATTCAGTGCTTTTTCAATTCGGGCAAAACCATACATCAGAGAATCTTGTGCTACCTGCTGAATTTTTATTGTATAGGCAGAATCGGCTCGCAAAAAATCTCTTCGGGCAGTAAGCGTATCTCCCTTATAATCTTCGAGTACAGCTTTCAGGTGAAGCAATTCGGACGACATGGAATCACTCATACATCCATCCATTTCACGCAATAAGTCCAATACTTCCAACAGACGCCAACTCTGCAACAAATAACAGTATTTCAACAAATAAGTCCGCTTGTCAGGACGTAAAGCCAATGCACTATCCAGTTTCTGACGGATGAGTGAATCATGAATACATACTTGCGGATGCGACTTGTCAATTGGCCGATTCCAAAACAAAGAATCACTTTGCATCAAGCTGTCAGCCTCCAGCACAAATGCATGCACAACTTTTTGTATATCAGACGCATCATCTGATTTCTCATGCACACATGCAGAAACGATTCCAGCCAGACAACCAGCCATTAAAAAGAGTTTTGCATCCATAGTTCGAAGATTGGTTTTGCGCAAAGTTAATTTTTTCATTTATACCAAACATAAAAATGCAAAAGAATCTAAACAAAAACAGAAATCTCCCTACGAAAAAAGTCATTCGCTAGTAACAAATTCTCTGTTTCACACTGTGGAATACAAAAACCACAGTGTGGGATATATATTTCACAGTGTGGGATACAAATCCCGCACTGTGAAACAGAGAATATAACAAGACAAAATAGAGTATTCAAAGAAGCATCTGAAAACTATATCTGGTGAGATTCAGATTATTTCTTCAGACTTCTTTTTACTACCGCAGGTACGCCGGCTGCCAAAGAATCATCAGGAATATCTTTAGTTACGACACTACCTGCTGCAATGATACAGCGATTGCCAATGGTCACTCCCGGACATACTACCACATTTCCGCCCAACCAGCAGTCCTCACCTATCGTAATGGGATAGGCGGTTTCCTTTTCTTCACGGCGCTCCACATAATCCATGGGATGCTGAGGGGTATAGAACTGACAATGGGGACCTATCAGGGTGTGTTTTCCGATACGGATATAGCCTCCGTCGAGCATGATACAGTCATAGTTCATAAACACATTTTCCCCTAAAATGATACCTGTACCATGGTCACAATGGAAAGGCGGACAGATGGTAGTGCTTTGCGGAATACCGGGAATCAGTTCTTCTATCACCTGACGGTAGTCTTCATCACAAATGGTCATGGAGCGCAAACGGGCACAAACTTTCTTGGCGTGTACCAGACTGGCATGTATCTCAGGGTCGGAAAAATAATAGAGCTCCTGACTGCGCATTTTTTCATATTCTGTTTTCATAGGCTTTAATACTAAAATTACCAGATTCAAAGGTAGAGGGATTTTTGTTTATTTGCAACGAGATTTGATACTCATTAATTTTACTACATATAGGTAAAAACAAGAAAAGCCCTGAAAATGCGAATACACACACTTCAAGGCTTATACTTATATGTTGAGAATCTTTTACAAGCTATAATATCTTATAATCATATCATTGCTTTATCAGTGTCATTGTATATTCTGTATCACTATCCCATTCTCCTGCATAATCATGCCAAGTGTATTTATAAGTGGCCTGATTGCCAGAAATAGAGATTGTGCCTTCTATACAATCATCATGATTCAGAATAATTTTCAGCTTATCGTCGTTCAAGGTATAAGAACAGTCAGAAGATATTTCATCATCTTCCCAGATTAAACCTCCGTCAGCCTTAAAGGTAAATTTACCAGAACGCATATCCTCATCTGTGGTGGAAGTATAGCTCCATGTACCTTCTATAGCTGAAGTTGCAGCTCCATTTTCATCGTCACCACAAGACGTGAAAGTTACACACATCATCATGGTCAATAAAACCATGCCCATTAATTTTAATGCTCTCATCTTTATTGACATTTTACTCCTATGTTCCCTTATCAGAGCGTTATTAATTTTTTAGTGCGAGGAACATGAACCTAATCACACACTCTTTATTTATAATCATTATTTCTTTAGTAAAAACAAGAAACCCTTGCAAGTTATCACTTACAAGGGTTATTCTTTTCTTTGTACCCAGACCCGGTACAAGGCATAGAAATCATAGGAAAATAAAAGAATTTATTTTCCTTATTATCAGCTATTTGCATCTTTCTTATTTTCTCCATTTTTGCCATATTTTGCCCATTTTTCGTCATTAAGTACACTTTTAGTACACTTTGAAATTCCATTTTCTTTTGTACCTTTGCAATATCGGAAAACAAAAGAAAATCAATTATTTAGCGTAATCACCCGGTTATTGTACCTAAATCGGGATAAAACCTCTAAACAATGGCAAAGTTAGAAAATAAAACGAAAGAAAACCCAAAATTGGAGCAAAACAGGCTGTCGGACGGCAGAATTAGTTTGTATCTGGAGTATTATTTGGGTAGAGAGGAAAAGCCTGTATTGGATGAAAACGGTAATCAGGTGTATTATGAAAGCGGTAAGATGCGGGGAAAGCCGAAGTTCGCTATCAAGCATCACAGGCGAAAAGAGAACCTCAGCCTGTATCTGATAGAAAAGCCCCGTACTCCTGCGGAACGCCAGCAAAACAAGGAAACATTGGAACTTGCCGTAAGGATACGTGCCGAGCGTGAACAGGAGTTCAAGGAAAGCATGTTGGGCTATCGCCTGAAAAAAGACCGGAACGTGAATTTCTTGGATTATTTTCAAGCCTATATCAATGACTATACCAAGAAAGACATTCGGATGGTGCAAATCGCCCTAAGCCGTTTCAAGGACTTTTTGAAGGAGCATTACCCGATGCACGAGTTCGGCATCAAGCCGGAACTTATCACGAAGGACATGATGGAACAGTTCGTAGCTTATCTGCAATCCCGGAGCGTGGGCGAAGGGGCTAAAAGCATCTTCCAGCGTTTCAAGAAGGTTATCCACTATGCGATTGACCACGATGTGATGCTGAAAGACCCCTGCAAAGGCGTTACCTGCAAGGCGGATAGCCAGATACTACGCAAGGACGTGCTTTCGCCGGAAGAAATCCAGCGGTTGATTGCGTGCCATTATGACAACGAGAACCCCAACGTAAGGCGTGCGTTTATCTTTTGCCTGTATTGTGGCTTGCGCTTCTGTGATGTGAAAGACCTTACCTATAAGAATATCGACTACGCTAATAAGCTGCTAAAATTTGAGCAGAACAAGACCAAAGGTCATTCCGCCAGTAGCGGTGTGGTCATTCCGCTCAATGACGGTCTTCTTTCGCTTGTGGGAGAACCGCCGGCAGACGGTAACAAAGACGCTCTCATCTTCAACCTGCCTTCGTATGAAAGTTGCTGCAAATCCGTCAAGCGTTGGGTGAAAAGAGCAGGGATAGACAAGCACATAAGCTGGCATTGTGCCCGTCATTCGTTCGCCGTGAATATCCTCAACAATGGGGCGAACATCAAGACGGTTGCCAGCCTGCTCGGGCATAGCGGACTGAAACATACGGAGAAATACACCCGTGCGGTGGATAAATTGAAAGAGGAGGCGATAAACAGCCTGCCGGAATTAAAGTTTTAACCATAAAAAACTTACCTTTGCAACTATGGACTTTGAAGCATTAGTAAAACATATCAGTACGATACAAAGCACGTTGCAGGCGCAAGCCGCACACGCTGTAAACCTCGCCTTGACTGCCCGCAACTGGCTTATGGGCTGCTATATCGTGGAGTTTGAACAGAACGGTGAAGACCGTGCCACATACGGCGAACAACTGTTGAAGAAGCTGGAACAGCGGCTGAACGTCAAGGGACTGAACGAGCGCAGGTTTCGTGAGTTCCGGCGGTTGTACCTCGTTTATCCGCAACTGAAAGAGCCTATCGCACAATACATATTGGCAGGAAGCGAAATTCGGCACACACTGTCCGCCGAATTTGCAGACCCAATTCGGCGGTCGCCAACCGCCGAATCTTCTCAATACATTCAATCGGCTCAAAACAAATGGATTACCCCACCCGAAAAGTTATTTAGCCGCCTATCCTCTACCCATTTGAATGTAATTTCACCCATTGATAACCCTGTAAAACGTGCTTTCTACGAAATGGAAGCCATTCGGGGCTGCTGGTCAGTAAAGGAATTGGAGCGGCAAATCAATTCCCTCTATTACGAACGCAGCGGATTATCCCAAAATAAGGAAACCTTGTCTGCCTTGGTGCAGCGGCAAGCCATGCCGCTGCAGCCCAAAGACATTATTAACACGCCCGTTACGTTGGAGTTCTTGGGATTGAACGACCGTGCTTTGGTAACGGAAAACGACTTGGAGCAATCCATTCTGGACAACCTGCAACGCTTCCTGTTGGAAATGGGACATGGCTTCTGCTTCGAAGCACGCCAAAAGAGAATCCTGATAGACGGGGATTATTTCTTTGCCGACCTCGTGTTTTACCACCGCATTTTGAAATGCCATGTCATCGTGGAATTGAAGATAGACAAGTTCCGCCACGAATACGCTTCGCAACTGAACCTATATCTTAACTACTTCAAGGCGGAAGTGATGCAACCCGACGACAATCCGCCTGTCGGCATCCTGCTTTGCACCGAGAAGGGCGACACGTTGGTAAAATACGCCACTGCCGGATTAGACCCGAACATCTTCGTGCAAAAGTATATGATAGAACTTCCCACTGAAGAGGAAATTAAGAAGTTCATTTCAACTGCAAACTATTAGCAATAAAAAACACTACTGGCGAAAAGAAGGAAAGCCATTCTTTCTCTTTTCGCCAGCACGTTTATTACTGCCAACAAGAATAGGTTTAGGTTAGTTTGGATGTATATACAAAAGACAGAACTAAACCGTAAATGCAGACGATAATTATAGCAAGTCACTTATGATACATTCTGTTCTTCCAAGACTATATTAGCATCATTATCGCATTTTTCAGGCTTAATCCGCTCTATACGACGAATATGTTTTGCCCTATTAGCTATAATTAACGGTACACGCTCGACAACAACAACCGATGTGTCAAGCCCCAACGCACTCGGTTCTCCAATGCCTATCTTTCTAATTAATGCATAAAGGCTCATCAGCAAATTTTGTCGGCGGTTACGGGAATCTTCAGGATAATATATCCGGTGGATAATAATAAAGCGAAAATCACCCGGTATGCCATTCTTATGCAATGAAGGATAAGAGCTTGTTAGTTCTACTTCACCATCCGCAACAAGGTCATCAACTACTTGTCGTAAATAAAGGCTCACGCGCGGTTCTATACGAAAACCTATACGCATGGTTATACTAAACAATGTCCCTTTTATTAATGTGGAACAATTATATTCAAGTGTGTCTGGTGTATCCACAAATTCAAGGTTAATAAGCCAATAATGATCTGCCCGTTTAGGCTGCTTATTAATTATGGAATACAACAATTTATCGTCCACACAACCTTCTTTGTGTGCATGATTCACATAGACAAGATTAGAAGCATATTTGGATATGCTTTCGTCCGCCTTAATATCAGAAATAATGTTGTAGTATTCACTTAACCGTTTGGAAGACATATGTTTTCGACGAATTTTGTTGGCACTTACCCATACAAACATGATAAAACATAATAATCCACCTATTAACAGCGTAAACCAACCTCCGACCATAAATTTGGACAGGTTTGCAGCAAGGAAAATACCTTCAATAACACAATATCCGCCGACAAACAGTATTGATAGAATGCGTGGAATGTTATGCATATGCAAATAGAATCCCAACAACAATGTTGTCATCAACATTGTAATAGTTATGGCAAGTCCATAAGCGGCTTCCATGTGGGTGGAATCTCGAAACAACAATATAGTAAATATTACTCCAATATACATTACAAGGTTTACCATTGGAATAAATGACTGACCTTTTACGTTGGTAGGGTGCTTAATACGCATACGAGGCCAGAAATTCAAGTTCATAGCTTCACTCAATATGGAAAATGAACCGCTTATTAGAGCTTGGCTCGCAACAATAGCTGCCCCGGTAGCCATTGCTATGGAAAACAAAAGTATTTCTTGTGGCATGATTGAATAAAATGGGTTCACTGTACCTTCTGCACTTTCCGGATGATGCAATACCCACGCTCCTTGCCCCAAATAATTTAGAATAAGCATCACCTTTACAAATATCCAACTGACCGTAATATTTCGTCTGCCACAGTGCCCTAAATCAGAGTATAAGGCTTCTGCACCAGTGGTACACAAGAAAACGGCACCCAATATCAGAAACCAGTGGGGGGATTCCACTAATAACCGTATGGCATAGTAAGGATTGAATGCCTTGAATACTTGAGGATAGGAAGTCAGACTGATAGCTCCGGCGATTCCAAGAAGCAGGAACCAAAGTAGCATAAATATGCCAAATGACCGTCCTATATTTTCTGTACCAAAACGCTGAACGAAAAATATAATGGTAATAATGGTCAGTGTAATAGGAATCACAGGCAGATGCGGACTGATACTTTCAAGTCCTTCTATGGCAGTTGTGACCGTAATGGCTGGAGTGATAATACCATCAGCAAGCAAAGTGCTCGCACCGATAATGGCAATGATGTAAATCCACCTTCTTCTGTGGCGGCGTAAAAGGGCATAAAGCGCAAGTATGCCACCCTCCCCGTTATTGTCGGCACGGAGAGCCACCAGCACATATTTCACCGTAGTCTGAAGAGTAAGCGTCCATATGATACAAGACAATGCGCCTAAAACATAATTTTCATCAAGAGCTTCTCCAGTATGAATGATGGCTTTCATAACATAGAGTGGCGATGTTCCAATGTCACCAAAAACAATACCCAATGTGATGAGTAACCCGGCAAATCCAAGTTTATGTTGAATATTGCCTTCTTTTGATAGGTTTGCCATAAAAAGTAGTTTTTTGTTCTACATATATTTGTTTTCCTTTTAAGCGGCGCAAATATAAAATAAAATCTTAACAATAAGATTTCACTTTTCTTTTTTCGTGAAAAATATCATATAAACCTTGACGATGGTCAAGGCTTGTCTAAAAAAAATAGTCTGTTTGAATTACGTATAACTATTAAACTCAAAAGCCGAAGTTATGGGACTTATCCTTCACCTCGGCTTTTTGCTATTTACTGATTTCCTAACCTATCAGCTTCCTTTTTCAACTGCTCAGCCTGCTCATTAAGCAGCTTTGCCCGTTCCAAGGCTTCCGCCTGCCTGCGGCAACGTTCCTCAAAATCTAGTACCGAATCCGTCAGGTTGCGGATAAAACGCTCGTCCCGCTGCCACTTGAACTTATTCTCCAGTCTTTCAAGGGTATTGCCGTCCGCTTGTCCCTGCATCAGCAGATAACGGTATTTCATGTCGTTGTCCTGCAACTGCCCCATCCGTTCAGCCAGACGGACATTCAGGAACAGGGAAGTCGCACAGACAACCAGCCCCGCCGAAAAGAGAAACAGTTTCGGGCGTACCAAAGAAGCGACTTTGTCATATATCCGACGATAAAACGGTACAGGCTTGTTCTCCTCTTTTTCGACCGTATTCTCTGCACGGTAGCGTTCCATTGTTTCCAGCATTTCTTTAAGGCAACGGAAGGTGGCGACCACATATTTTCTGACATCCCCGAAAAATTGCCGTTGTTCCTGTCCTGATTTCCGCAGTTCGGCAAGCCGGGTCAGGATGTCTTGCAACTCTTTTTCGAGAACCGCCGGGTTCCTGCGTAACTCAGACACCAGTGAATTATGGCAAAACAGGAATTTGAGAAGTTCAAGCAAGAAATAAAGGTATGGCTTGACAGTCATCCTGATGAATATGACCGGTTTGTTACAGAAGTCAACGACAAGTCGGCAATTGGACTATATAAAGTTTTCAAATTAGGTATAAGGCTTGCGCCGAAATTGATGCGACAATATAAGGCAGAATGTCATGGAGATCTTGCTGATGAATGTCAGATGCAAAATTATGTGGCAGATACCGATACTGCAAAATTATTGGTTGATGAATTTCATAACATAGAAAAAGGCTCAATAGTTCCGGCAATACTGTCATGGCTTTATTACGGTAAGTGCTACGAAACGATGGTTAACCAACTAGAAGCAGAAGCAAACAATCCGAGAAACAATTTTATAGAACAGAAAATAGCTGCAATCATGATGCGGGTTGTCATAAAGAGTAGCATTCGCAACAAGATGCGCACCAAAGAGGATTGGGAAAACTTCAAACGTGAGATGAGAGGCATCAAGGAAGGAAATGTAATGGAATCATGCATTGAGGAATTGGGAACTGTAGATGAACCGTCAGTGAAAATTCCTACGAATACAGAACAACCGCTTCATTTACAGGATTATCTGCTTGGTGACCAAGAAACTCTTTTGGAGAAAATCAAACTAAGGGTTTCCACACAACACACAGGCTCCGATTTGGCAAGGCTATATTTTGCATTGCAGGAAGAGCAGCTTTTAAGCCATTGTGATGTAACTACATTCCATAGGTTACTTGCCGATGAATTACCCAACTGCGACCTGAAAAGCGTGCGTAACTTGCAGATAGCCATCAAAAAGTTGAATGACAGCACAAATAAAGGGAAGATAAAAGATTACGGTATGGAACGGACGTACATCAATGAATGGCGGAGTTATCTTACCAAAGCAGACTAAAAAACATAAACATAATAGCTTACGAATATGGATAACGACATTATCGCAGAAGAAATCAATGCCGAATATCTGAAAGGATTTATATACTATGTCCGGGGTGTTCGCGTAATGCTTGACATGGATTTGGCCAAAATCTACGGATATAGCACCAAAGATTTCAACCGTCAGGTCAAGAACAATATTGAGAAGTTTGAGCAAGACTTCATGTTTCAGTTGACTAATGAAGAGTGCGAAATCTTGAGGTGCAAAAATTCCACCTCAAGTTGGGGCGGTCGCAGATACAACCCTTACGCCTTTACGGAACAAGGGATATATATGCTCATGACCGTCTTGAAAGGTGAGTTGGCGACCAAGCAAAGTAAGGCATTGATTCGCATCTTCAAACAGATGAAGGACTACATTGTTGACAACCAGCCGTTGTTGGGACAGAGGGAATATCTCCAACTGTCTTTGCAAACAACCCAGAACACACAAGATTTGCTTGATTTGCGTAAATCTTTATCAGCTGTTGATGATAAGGTTGCCAGCATAATAGACACATTGGGCAATGTGGTAACCAAATCGGAATTGGCAAACGTCATGCTGGACTTTAGCAATCCTACAGTTAGGAGAGGATGGCTGATACTCAATGGCCAGCCTGTGGAATCCGATTTGGCTTACCAACAGATTTATGCTACAGCCAAGAGAACCATATTCGTGGTGGACAATTATATCGGATTAAAGACGTTGGTACTCTTGAAAGATGTTCCTGCCGATGTAAAGATTACTATATTCTCGGACAATATCGGCAACCGATTACATCAAGCAGAGTTCAATGACTTCTGCCGGGAATATCCCAATGTCTCTGTTTCGTTGCAAACATCCGGCGGTATATTTCATGACAGATATATTATCATTGACTACCAAACGGCTGACGAGCAGATTTACCATTGCGGTGCTTCATCCAAGGATGGAGGGAACAAAGTCACGACCATTACAGCCGTAACAGATGGAGCTATCTATCATCCGGTGATAGACCAACTTCTGAACAACCCTGTATTGATACTGCGATAAGGTTTTAGTCATGGCAATAAACGGGATTAATTCGGCATTCATTTCGTTTCTTTCGTTTCCAATTTCGCCGAAATAAGCGAAACGCAAATCATTGAATTTTAGCGAAATCCATTTATACTTTTGCACCATCGTTCCGATACGGGAGCGGTGGTGCAATCGTTTATAATGCTGCCGAAACGGTTGCGCCGGACAATACGGCGGCATTGATTTTGATTATGACTGACTTGATGCAGATTATCTCCAATGGTGCAGCCAATATCAAGTTGGAGATTACAGGCGAGGACTTGCGCGTGTTCTCGGACGAACTTATCAATCGCGCGATAAACGAAGTGGCATTGGCTTTCCGTGTTGCCGATGAAGAACGGTTGCTAAGCCGGGAAGAAGTAAAGGATATGTGCGGAGTATGCGATGCTACCTTATGGCATTGGAACAAACGGAACTATCTGAAGGCCGTCAAAGTCGGCAGTAAGGTAAGATACCGATTGTCGGATGTAAAACGCATATTAGGTGGAACGAATAAAACGGTTAGTGATGGAAGTAAATGAAAATACCGTTCCACAAAAAGGGAAAGTGGAAGACGAATATGTGCGCATCGGCACTACACTATTTCGGATATTGAACCAACCGATGATGAACGGTTCGTTTCGCAAAATGCGTGTGGAGTGGAAGATGAGTGTGTTCCGACAAGACCATAGCAAAGATGAAGCGGCACAGATACCCAAATATGACGGTTTTTGCACCATGCCCAGCCATACGGACTACCGCCATAACGTGAACAACTTTTATAATCTCTATGAGCCGATAACCCATATACCAGCAGAAGGGAATTTCCAACATATCTGTTCTTTGGTGGAACATATCTTTGGTGGGCAGTATGAGTTGGGAATGGATTATCTTCAACTGTTATATCTGAAACCGACACAGAAGCTGCCGATACTCCTGTTGGTGTCTGAGGAACGGAACACGGGCAAGAGTACGTTCCTGAATTTTCTGAAAGCATTGTTTCAGGAGAATGTCACGTTCAATACTAACGAGGATTTTCGTAGCCAGTTTAATGCGGATTGGGCGGGTAAACTGATGATTGTCGTGGACGAGGTGTTGCTCAACCGCCGTGAGGACAGTGAACGGTTGAAGAACCTAAGTACGGCACATTCCTACAAGATGGAAGCCAAGGGCAAAGACCGCTATGAAGTACAGTTCTTCGCCAAGTTTGTGCTATGTTCCAATAACGAGAACTTCCCCGTTTACATTGAGCCAGAGGAAACACGCTATTGGGTGAGAAAGGTCAGCCGGTTAGAGAAAGATGACACATCATTCTTGCAGAAACTGAAAGATGAGATTCCGGCTTTCCTATACCACCTGCAACATCGGAACTTGACCACCAAAGAAGAAAGCCGCATGTGGTTTGCACCGTCACTTATCCGCACGGAAGCACTGGAGAAAATCATCCGTTGTAACCGTAGCCGCATTGAGCTTGATATGGCAGAACTGTTGCTTGACATCATGGACACGATGCAGGTGGATGTGGTGGATTTCTGCATTAATGACCTGTTGGCATTGTTCAACTATTCGATGATAAGAGTGGAACGCCATCAGGTGAGGAATGTCCTGCAACAATGCTGGAAGCTGGAGCCTGCTCCCAATGCGCTATCTTATTCCACTTACCAAATATCCGTATTGCCGGGGCAGAAGTATTCCGCATCATCCAAGAAAGTGGGACGCTTTTATACCGTTACCCGTGAAAAGTTGAAAGACTACCGTTGAATCTGTTGAGTCTGATGAAACATAAGAAAGAACGTATGTATATGGCATCTATCATTCAACAACACCCTCAACAGATTTCAACGGAAAGCCTTGCCTGCCAAAAGAGGAAATCGGTTGCTGACAACTCTTCCCGATGTGAAGCGACCTCTTTTTTCTTCCCTATTTTCGTGCCCCATTCAACAGACTCAACAAAATCAACGGTGGAATCTGTTTCAGACATCACGACCATAATAACGGATGGTGTGACAGAAGCAGCAATAATGTATGGAGGGGTGGCAAGCGGTACCAAGATACGTATCATACGTATCTGTGGTGCGAAGTTCGCTGCCACCCCTCCCCATCAAAACAGAAACGCAGAATGATAACCAAAGTAAGATACAGCAAGAATCCGGGCAAGACCATCGACTACATACTCAATCCCAAGAAAGGGGCGCACGTAGTCATTGCCCGTGGAGTGAGTGGCCTTACCGATATTGGCATACTCACCGAAGACTTCAACCGCCAGTATGCATTGCGTCCGTCACTAAAAGTGAAAGCCGTACATATTCCAATCTCATTTCATGTCAATGACACGGCTATGCTTGAAGTTCATGCCGAAGAAATAATTGGAGATTGGATAAGGCACATGGAACGGCATGGCTATCGCTTTGACCAATTCATTGTCGGTCGCCATCACGATAAGGACGACAAGAATCCACACTTTCATTTTCTGGCCAACGTGGTGTTGGATGGCGGTACACGCGCCAATCTTGCCAATATCGGAAAGGCGGCAAAAGAGGCTTCCATTTCCTTAACGGAGCAATGGGGATTGACACCTGCCAATCATCGGAGGAGGATGCAAACAAAAGATAAACAGGACAGCAATAAGAATAAAAGCTGGACAGCAGAAATACGCAGTCACGGACAGCAGAATTTTATTGAACGGAACAATAGTGCTGTATCCAGTAGGTACACCGACTCAGACTTTACAGCAACCAATAATGGGGAAACTGCAATGACAACCATTGGTGGCAATTTGATGGAAGGCATAACCGAACTTATCATTCAACCGACAGTTGCCCGGATAGGTACGGGCAGCGGCACCAGTGACAATACGCTTAACCATGACAAGGACAAGAATAAACAACGAAAAGGAGGACGCAAAAGATGAAAACAGAAAATGAAAATAAGCGTACCAAACGCAAGGAGATACAGTTCAGTGAATCAGAATATGCCATGATTGAGAAGAAAGCCAATGCCGCACGGTTATCTATGGCGGCATTTATCCGCGAAGCCGCATTGGGTAAAGAGCTGTCAGCCGCACTCACCATAGAAGAAAGCGAGCGGATGAAGCGAACGGCTAACATCAGCTATAAGATGCAAGTCAACCTCAATCAGATTGCACGGCTGGCTAACACCCACGGCTTGTCTTTTATAACAGACGCTATCCGCGAATACATCAACCGTACCAACGAATATTTCAAGACCGGTTCATGGCATGAAATGGATTTATCTGCCTATGAATCCGAGCAAAAACAGCGGGAACAACTTGCTGCAAAAGTACGTGAGCTTCAAGAGAAGAACACGGAATTACAGAAAGCGGCGACCAGCTATTACCTTTATACCGCCGAAGGTGAACGCCTTTTCTGCGAACGGCATAACTGCCGGGTTTATCCCGACAACCGAGGCATCTACTGGCATTTTAAGGTTGCCGACTATCCGGCTTATATGCTTCCGACAGAAATCAGTCGGGCATATCTTAACCATGAAATTTCGATACGGGATGTGTATGTGCATTGGCGGAAGAACTTTCTTAAATAGGACTTGCGTAAATGGGGTATTGGAACTAAAAAATCCAATATCTCATTATTCTTGAACATTAATTAAAAGCCCACCCTTGATTTTTTAATGATTCTATTAAAACTTGAGAAGCAATAACAGCTTCTTTGATAGAATATTTCTCTTCTAACCTTATCCAAAAAGGCCAATATTCACCATTAGCTTTACCAGTATGTCCATCATCTAATAAGAATACTTTTTCAACATCTTCACGGCTATTTGATGGATTTCTTATAGACCAATAATTCGTAAAATAATCATCTTTGATTTTTGGAATATTGAATGTTGGAGAGACAAGTTCTTGTTTATTCTTTTCCTTAGCTCTACAACCATAGTAGATGCCAAAGTAGCCTTTCTTGTCCAACTCAATAACGACATCAATTTCAATGTTATTCTTTGATTTTGATAATGTCCAATAATAACAATCTTCGTTTTCTGCCTCTTTAAACTTTACTTTTTGTAAGAAATCTAACTGAATCCATTTTTCTTTCCATTGTTGCGAAGCATCGTTCATAAACATAAATATTTAAAGTTGAATAAATATTTTTTCAAGTTAAAGGATTTGAGCCATATTACAACGTCTGAAATACTATCTGAAGTTGAACCCTCTGTTTTCTAACAACCTTTTAAAGCTACCATTTCTCGCTTCTTTTATAAAAGTTGGGACGTGTAACTTTAAATATAACATCAGTTCATCGGCCTTTTCCTGGGGCTTTATATTCTTGCTATTAATTCGGGTAATGCCTCGAACAATATCTTTACTATTAGCATAATCTAGTTTCCTAAGTTCACCAACGAATTGCCCAATCAGTTTTTCAAAGGCATACAACCCGCTTAAAACGGTATTATCACTTGTGTAATCTCCCAATATGTGAACATTATAAGCCATTGATGCAAGGAAATGAGAATAAATACTTTCAGTGCCTCCGTGGGCAAGTTCAAAGGTTTGTTCTGTTTTCTGAATAATGAGCCTATTTCGTCTTGCTTGCTCAGAACGCATTTTCGCCTTAAATACTCTTATATTAGATTCTATGTTCAAATCATACTTATCACAATAATTTCGAATAAGCCTTTCCAAGTCTGCGTTCCAAGGCTCTGCATCATAAGCCCAATGAAATAAAAGCCTATGATTTCGAGGATGAGAGATGTTTAATCCGGGATAATCTTTGTCTAATTGTTTGTGAAAGTCTGATTTTGTATTGTCAATCATATCTGAACTAATGTATTTAGTCCAGCTCTGATTACTTTTCGTGTCTTTTGACCGACTGAACAATTTAAGGTTGTATTCAAATCCTAAGACATCCATAATATCTTCGCAATGCTGAATAAACCCGCTATGAGCGTAGCTATTCAGCACTGAAAATAATAGGATAAGGGTAAATGCTCCTGCTTTCTGTATTATATTTGTTTTAATCACTTTCTTTATCTTTTGAATCGTCATCACCGGAGAAAAAGTCACATATACTATTCCAAGTTTTTGACCACCACGATGGTTCGCTCGTTTTTGGAGTAGTATCTTTTGTATCTTCATCAGAAAACCAACTTTTGAAAGTTTTCCATATCTTCGCCCACCATGATTCTTTCTTCTCAATAACAGTACACTGATATTCATCCTTACTTGCAATATTCGCAAAAACAGTTCTACCACTTACCGAATACAAATACGGCTTTAAATCTTTATCATCTGAATCATATTTATACATCAGGTTAATTCCGTTGGCAAAGACTATCCGTAAATAATAACCTTCTTGCTTAGTTGAATGATATGGTCTGTACCTAAGGCTATCACCTGAGAATTTTATTTTAGCACCATTGCTTTCACTTTTATCAATATAATCATTTCCCCATTCCTCACATTCTAAGTTCGTGTCATAGCTTTGGGGGGCATGGTCTTTGCAAAAATCTATAATATCCACAATATCATCATTCGATAAAGAGAACTCGCTCATTCGCGGCCATTCTTCTTTCCGTATTTTTTCATAATCAATATTTTTCTTTAGAATGAATACCTTATTGGGAATAAGAGTTTCAAAAAACAAATATTTAAGATCTTTGTTTGCCTTAAAACAATCTACATCTTCTATTTCATCCAAAGTTACTCCTTCAGTAAATGCAGTTCGTAGTTGTTGTATGGTAACCTTTTTTGCTTTATGGTTCTCTATGTAAATAGATATGTCGCCGACATTATAAGAAATACGTTCAGGTAAGATAATATGTAATTCATCATTTAGGTGAGTACCAATCCACAGATGATACCATTTCCTATAACTGACATCATTAAAACTAATTATTTTCGAGATGTTTTCCCAAGCGTTTTCTTTCGAGTTAATTAGGAAAGTTATGTATGAATCAAAATTTATTCCAGAATTTTTACTAAATAAAGCCTGTATATTTGTATTTAGAACTGGATATTTAGCCATCATCGGCAACAATTTGGCTGCGGCCATAAATAAAAGATTATGGTCTGACGCATTAGGATCATCTATGCCCATCCGTATTAAATCCAATCCCTTTTCTTCGTTTTTCAATTCATACAGATATACCATTGCGCATTGCAAAATAGCAGCACTATTGCTGGGAAGGTTTTGCAGTGCTATGTTTATTAATTGCTCCTTTTCTATATTTGATAAGTTTTTCTCATAAGACAGTCTTGTTAAAGCAATACAACCACTTTTCTCATCATATCTTAATATAGGAGCTTTCTTATACATATTAAGATAAGCTGCAAAATTTGGCCTTGCCTTATCGTACTGTCCCAAATCTACATACCCCATCCCTAAATGGTAATAGTATTCAGCGATTTGTTCATAAGTTTTGCGGTGGTCTTCAAGCAATCGAACACGTTTTGCTGCATCAGGCTCTGAAATATAGTCACTGAACAAATTTGCCGTAGCTTCCGTTAATCTGTCATTTTCGCTGAGATGATATTTATTGTAAAGACTGAAGACTATGCTTAGAGCTGTTTTCCGCACATCATTTATAGTATTCAAGTCTTCTTTACGTAAATCCCACATAGCACGTAGTTCCTCTATATTCTGTTCTCCTTGCATAGTCTTATATTCTACAGCAGAGCGAGCTGCCGTAAGCAAAGTCTGAAAAGCGAGTTGGTATCCCATTCCCGGTCCTGCGTTTCCTGTTAACAACATTGTTGGGTCTAAGGCATTGGATAGTGCCGCCCACTTCATATTATCTCTTTTTATGGACTGCAGTCGTCTGAGCAAAGCACGTTCTTCTTCCGTTATCTCAAATCTACTAACTGCGTCTAACAACTCTATCCTAAAATCGTTGATTTCATATAATCCTATTATTTGCTCCATTGTTAGGTTATTCAACAGTTGATCAGATTCATGCTTGAGGACAGTCATGGATTTGTTATGGACAATATTTGTCAATGTCGTGATGCAATAATTCATTTGGGCAATGACCATGTCCTTATCGGATTGAGCAAATGTATAGGGGACATTGGAAAAGATTATAGCCAATGTCAGGGCAACAGCTTTCATGTAGGATGAGATTTTCATATTATCGCGCCTTTTATTGTCATTTAATCAAATGTTATTCCTTTTAATTCCGCTCCACAGACTTGTTCTGTGGGAACAAAACGGGAACATTCTTAAAAGAAGAAAAGGATAAGTCGTTTGTTATTAACTACTTATCCTTTTACCTTGTACCCAGACCCGGGGTCGAACCGGGATGGATGTTACTCCACTGGTGTTTGAGACCAGCGCGTCTACCGATTCCGCCATCTGGGCATTTGTTTTTCGTTTGCGTGTGCAAAGGTAAACATATTTTTCAATAGTGCAAGGAATACGGACAAAAAAGTTGAAAAAAAGTTTTCTAACACTATTTAGAATCCTTTTCGGGGGTTTCTTACAAAATAAACCCTATCTTAGCATCAAACTTTAATGCCAGCATTAACCATGGACAGTAAAAATTTTTATTGCATCATCATGGCCGGAGGAACCGGGCGTCGGTTCTGGCCATACAGCCGGAAAGCCTTACCCAAACAATTTCTAGACTTTTTTGGAACTGGCCAGACACTCTTGCAGCAAACTTACGAAAGATATAAGCAAATTCTTCCTGCTGAGAATATTTTCATTACGACTAACCAGCATTACAGGGAACTGGTACTTAACTCGCTTCCCGATTTCAGCGAATCCAACCTGATTGTGGAAGAAGAACACCGGAATACGGCACCTGCCATTGCATACGCATCGTATGTCATTCAAAAAATCAATCCGGATGCCAGCATCGTAGTAGCTCCTTCCGATCACTTGATTCTAAAAATGGATGAGTTCAAACAAGATATTCTGAAATCGCTGGAATTTGCATCCCACTCGGACAAGCTCCTGACATTGGGTATTAAACCCAGCTATCCGGAAACGGGTTATGGATATATTCAGGTTTCCGAAGAAAAAGAAGAAGATTTCTATAAAGTCAAGACATTCATTGAAAAGCCGTTGCGGGAGTTTGCCGAGGTATTTGTACAAAGCAATGAGTTCTACTGGAATTCCGGCATCTTTGTATGGCACGTCAAAACGATAATGAAGGCATTCCATGAAATGATGGCGGAAGTATGTCCGCAAGTGGAATGTGACATGCCGAAATTCAGTACCTGCCCCAACAGCTCCATTGATTATAGCATCATGGAAAAGGCAGACAATGTATATGTACTGCTTTGTGACTTCGGGTGGGCAGACATAGGTACATGGAACGCATTGTATGATGCTTCTCCCAAAGACGAAAATCAGAATGTGACGACGCACAGTAATGCGTTACTATATAACTGTAAGGACAATATCATCATGACCCCCAAAGATAAATTAGTGGTTGTACAAGATTTGGAAGGGTATCTGGTGGCAGAACAGGGGAATGCCCTGCTTATCTGCAAAAAGGATGACCAAAATGCTATCCGGAAGTTTGTCAACGATGCAGAAATGAAATTTGGTGAGCTGTATTCATGAGTTACAGTAAACCTTCTCACACATAAAAAGAATGGCTTGTCTTTCCACAAATAGAGAGACAAGCCATTCTTTTTATAGCGACCAGACTTAATACTCAAAGGTAATTCCCAACGTAGGGAGTAACGTGCCACTCTCCTGCCGGATGGATTTCATGACATATCGTTGCTCGCTCAGCGGTGCGGAAGGATTTTCAATCTGTCCCGTACTCATCAGGGCATCGGGCTGACGCAGCTTGCTGGCTGTAATATTCTGGATGTCGAGATAAAAGCCTAACATACATTTTTTCAGATAGAAGGTTTTATCTACCCGCACATCCAGTTGTCCGAAGACCGGCAAACGCTCCTGATTATAGCGGCTATAATCATAGTAAGCACGTCCCTGCACATTCCAAGCTTCCACCAGCGAAGATTTTTCCACATCGTAAGGCGTATAAGGGGAACCACCTATACAACTAACTTTAGCTCCTAAACTCCAATGCTTGGGGAAGTTATAGGTGCCGCTCATATTCAGAATAAAACGGTTATCCCAGGCGGAAGGTACGTAGTTTCCTTGCTCACCATCCTTGAATTCACTCTTGAAAATGGTCAGTGAGGAAGAGAGATTCAGCTTCTGGGTCAACAGCCATTTGAACATTAATTCCACCCCGTACGAGCGACCTTTTGCTTCAGAAGAGAGTGCTTCATTTCCGATGGTTCCATAATCATTTCCTTTGCAGGAGAGTGGTATCTGGTCGGACAAGGAGAAAGGCATGTGCCCGTATAATTTATAGAAGCCTTCCACTGACAGCTCCATATTTTCATTGGGTGTCCATGACAATCCCAGACTTTCCTGTGACACGGAGATGTAATCCAAGTGACGGTTGACATACTCTCCTTCTTCCCCTTTGAAGCCTAAGGCGGTATAAGAAGGAAGCTGATAATACAGTCCCACATGACCACTCAAAGTAAGCCCCTCAATCAACCGGTAGGATACTGACAAACGGGGGGAAAGCTGACGCCACAATTCCTTCATTTTATCGCTATAGTTATTTCCGTCGGTACGTACGCCCATGGAGGCCGTGAAACTTTTATCAGGAGCAGCATAGTCGACTGAGGCAAACATCCCCCAACGCCAGAGAGACAAATCGGTATGGTAATCATATTCCCGCAGGGCATTGGCAAAGACCTTGCGGTATTCATTGCTCTTGTAACGGGAATAATTCAGGTCGAACCCTGCTTTTACTTTCCACACGCTCCATGAGGAAGTATTTTCCATACGCAATTTGGTTTCCTGCTCGATAGAGCCCAGCCGCAGCGTCAGATTTTCTTCACTGCTTTCGTCATTGTCGCGATATTTTACATTACGGTTGTTCAGATAGCTTTGACTTAATACGATTGACTGCACATGCCGCCGGGAATAATGACGATACACACCTCCCACGGTATAGGTTTCCTGATTGATTTCGGGAAGGTAACTGAGCATATACTCAGCATCTTCGCCTTCAATTCCCAAATTGAGTTTCATGCGGTCAATTCCTCCAAGACCGAGCAAAGTCAGTTCGTTGTGGCTGTCAAAACGGGTTTTAATTTTAAAGGAAGCATCGGTATAAGCCGGAAGGAAAGGCAGACCCAGGATTTTAAACAATGCCTGCAAATAAGACTGGCGTACCGACACCAAATAAGAAGTCTTGTTGCCAATATGTCCGTTGGAACTGAGTGAAACCTCTGAGGCACCTAAAGTTGCTTTCAGGGAATTGCGCTCCATATCTCCATCACGCAGACTAAAGTCGAGTACGCTACTCAACGCATTACCTTTATCGGCCGGGAATGCCCCGCTGTAAAACTTCACACTACGAATCAAATCGGCATCAATCAGTCCGACAGGACCTCCGGAAGCTCCTTGTGTACTGAAGTGATTGATATTCGGAATCTCTACCCCATCCAGGTAGAAACGGTTTTCAGAAGGACCACCTCCCCGCACAATCAGGTCATTGCGATAGCCTATAGGAGAAAAGGCTACTCCCGGATAATTTTGTACAACTTTCGAAATATCCCGGTTGGCACCCGGAGCTTTTTCAATCTCCTGCAAACCAATCACCCGAAGGCTGACAGGACTCTCCGGTACTTTCTGAAAAGGAGAAGCTGTCACAACCACCTCATTCAACGACGCATTTTCTTCCTCCAGTTCAATCTGTACATAAGGCGTCACGTGATTCACCCGATATTCCGGAGTCAGCTCTGTTTTATACCCAAGGAAAGAAGCTTGCAGACGGTAAATACCCGGTGGCACCTGAGTGATGAGAAAGTTTCCGTTGGCATCGGTAGAAGCCCCGATACCCAGTCCCACTACAAGCACATTCACAAACTCCAACGGCTGGCGGGTAGACTTGTCAATCACCACTCCTTTTATCTGATATTCAGCTGCAAAAACATTCCAGCACAGACAATAAAGAAGAATAAAGAAAGAAATTCGTCTAATACACATAGGCTACAATTCTAAAAGAAAACAGGCATGGTTTTCATGGAATCTGTCCAACTGAAAACCACGCCTGAAAATACGAAGAATCCTTTATATCAAAGGTATTTTTGAGAAGAAAATTATTTGCTTTCGGCTTTCCAAGCAGAATTTATTGCATTGGCGATTTCAGTAAATTCTTCCTGAGAAAGTTTAAGTTTCGGATTAGAGAACAACATGTCTGATTCTTTCTGGATAGGAATCAGGTGAATGTGTGCATGAGGAACTTCCAGACCAATCACAGCTTCACCTACTTTCTTGCAAGGGAAAGCTTTCTGGATAGCCAGCGCCACATGCTTGGCAAACACATGCATCTGAGCCAGCTCTTCATCGCTTAAATCGTAGATATAGTCTACTTCCCGCTTGGGAACTACCAGCGTATGTCCTTTCACCAAAGGATTGATGTCAAGAAACGCATAAAAATTGGCATCTTCGGCTACCTTGTAGCTCGGAATTTCGCCCGCAATGATTTTACTGAATATTGTTGCCATATTGTTTAGATATTAAATAAGGCAAGCCCGCCAAAGCGGACCTGCCTTATACATTAAAATGATATACCCATAATTTCCAAAGAGATCTTTCCCTGTGGAATAGTGATTTCTGCTACATCGCCTACCTTCTTTCCTAACAGGCCCTGCGCAATCGGTGTATTCACTGAAATCTTACCCTGCTTCAAGTTAGCTTCACTTTCTGATACGATAGTGTAAGCCATCTTCATACCTGTTTTCACATTTTTCAGTTCCACACGGCTCAGAATCTGAACAGTGTCGGTCTTCAGTTTAGATGTATCAATAATCTTGGCATCACCGATGGTTGCCTTCAACTGGTTGATTTTCATTTCCAGCAAGCCTTGTGCCTCTTTTGCAGCATCGTATTCTGCATTCTCTGACAAATCGCCTTTATCACGTGCTTCTGCAATAGCAGCCACAATCTTCGGACGTTCCACCGATTCCAAATGTTTCAATTCAGCTACCAGTTTCTGATAGCCTTCTTCTGACATGTAAGCCATAATTTTTCTCCTTAAATATTCGTTATTAAATTATTTATTTTCAACAAAAGTAAAGGGCTGTTCAAAATAAGAACCGTTTATCACAAAAGTAAAGTCATTCTGAACGAAGAGTGAACCCTCCACAGGATGGGAAACAAACGGGTTCTTCACTTTGTTCAGAATGACAATCTGACAAATCAATTTTTATTTTGATACAGCCTCTCTTTCTCAGAGTCTTATATCTTGCGACAAAGATAAATCTTTTTACAATACCAGTCAAGTTTATCCGTACATGCTTTTCAACATGTTACAACAAATTCTTGATGGCTTCTTCCATATTTGTCTTTTCCTCCACACGCAAGCTTAACTCGTTATTACGGTTAACCAGGAATGCAGTAGGCAACTGGGTTACACCGTACAAGCTAAGATAGGTAGAATAAGGTCCTTGCGGGTCGCGGACACATATCCAGGGAAGATTATCTGCAGCTGTCTTCCAGAAATGCTCGTCTGCATCCAAAGAAATCTGATAAATCACCAGTCCCTGAGAAGCATATTTGTTATACAATTCACGCAAAGCTAAGTTACGCACTCCCGAAGCAGCAGAAGAATAGGCTGTAAAATCAATCAAGACAACTTTACCTTTCAAGTCTGTCAGGCGATGTGTTTTTCCGTTCAAGTCCTTCAGCTCAATATCAATGATAGAAGCTTCCTGAATCTTGTCAGCCGGAAGTGTCACATCTTTTACCTGGGGCGTGCGGGTATTTTTCATACCTTTTATTACCATATTATAAAGGTTGCGTGAACGGTCGGCATGAGGATACAAGTTGTTCAAACTGGTAGCTACTGCCGCAAAGCATTTCACATCTTCCTTACTGGTCAGTGGGTCAAAAATCATATAGCCGTTCAACTGCTGGAACAAAGCAAAATAAGCGTATGCCTTGTTAGGAGCTGCAAAAATATAATTGCGCTTTACCTGATCTTTATATGCATTTACCAATGAGAACAGACTGTCTTGAGCTACTCCGGCAGGAAGTCCGGACTGTCCTAATTTATTCACCTGCTCCTGCAAGTTTGCCTGAAGCAGTACCAGTTCCTTTATCTTCTGGTTATTTTCTGAACCCTCCACCTGATAAGCGGTAGCAAAACCGGAATTATCGGCTTTCACCGTCACAGTTTCAGTAGAGTCAACAGAGAAATTAATCACCTGATTATCCAGTCGAAGCCGATAAAAATCAGGAGAATCCGGACGAGCACCCGAAAAGTGAAACGTTCCACTCTCATCCAACTTGACAGAATCGACTTTTACTATACCTTCCAGGCTGGTATGCTCCAGATACAACATCTTATCGGCTGCACCCGATACCGTTCCCTCTACCTTGAAAGCAGGCTCATTGTGACATGCCATCAGTCCAGCCGACAGCAATGCCGTTAACAGATAAGTATTTCTTCTCATACCTGATTTTCTTTAATCTCACATTCTTATGTAAATTCAAGGTGCAAAGATACGGCTTTTCATGACGTCACAAAGTTTTTAAAAGATAAATCCATCATCCAACCGACGAAAACCGTTGTTTTTACGACAAATTATTATATAAAAAGCACTTCATACTGAAACTTTTACATAAATACCCGCTTTTATCCATAATAAAACATTATCTTTGTACGCTTTTTTAGATGAAATAATATTAAATCAATTTTTATGATCAATCCTATTGTTAAGACGATCGAGCTGAATGATGGAAGAACCATCACACTCGAAACGGGAAAGCTGGCAAAACAGGCAGATGGTGCTGTTATGCTACGCATGGGTAACACCATGTTGCTGGCTACTGTTTGTGCAGCAAAAGATGCAGTTCCCGGTACAGATTTTATGCCTCTCCAGGTAGAGTACAGAGAAAAATACTCCGCATTCGGACGTTTCCCCGGTGGCTTTACCAAACGTGAAGGAAAGGCTTCAGATTACGAAATCCTCACTTGCCGTCTGGTAGACCGCGCATTGCGCCCTCTGTTCCCGGACAATTATCATGCTGAAGTTTACGTAAATATCATACTTTATTCTGCTGATGGCGTAGATATGCCGGATGCACTGGCTGGTCTGGCTGCTTCTGCCGCACTGGCTGTTTCTGACATTCCGTTCGGAGGTCCGATTTCTGAAGTACGTGTAGCACGTATCGACGGTCAGTTTGTCATCAACCCGACATTTGAAGCACTGGAACGTGCTGACATGGACATCATGGTTGCCGCTACTTATGAAAACATCATGATGGTGGAAGGCGAAATGAAGGAAGTTTCTGAACAAGACTTGCTGGAAGCCATGAAGTTTGCTCACGAAGCAATCAAGGTTCACTGCAAGGCTCAGATGGAACTGATGGAAGAAGTCGGCAAGACTGTAAAACGTGAATACTGTCACGAAGAAAATGACGAAGACCTGCGCAAGGCTGTACACGATGCTTGCTACGAAAAAGCATACGCCATTGCAAAATCAGGCAACAAGAACAAACACGAAAGAGGAGATGCTTTCGATGCTGTTTGCGAAGAATTCAAGGCTCAGTTCTCTGAAGAAGAACTGGAAGAAAAGGGTCCGATGATTGACCGCTACTATCACGACGTAGAAAAAGAAGCAATGCGTCGTTGTATCCTTGATGAAGGCAAACGTCTGGACGGTCGTGCTACTACAGAAATCCGTCCTATCTGGTGCGAAACCAGTCCGCTGCCAGGTCCTCACGGTTCTTCTATCTTTACTCGTGGTGAAACTCAGTCTTTAAGTACTGTTACCCTGGGTACAAAGATGGACGAAAAGATTGTAGACGATGTACTCGACCAGCACAAAGAACGCTTCCTGCTTCACTATAACTTCCCTCCTTTCTCTACAGGAGAAGCAAAAGCACAGCGTGGCGTAGGCCGTCGTGAAATTGGTCACGGTCACCTGGCATGGCGTGCATTGAAAGGACAGATTCCTGCAGATTATCCTTACTGCGTACGCGTAGTTTCTGATATTCTGGAATCTAACGGTTCTTCTTCTATGGCTACAGTTTGTGCCGGAACATTGGCTTTGATGGATGCAGGTGTACCTATCAAGAAGCCGGTTTCAGGTATTGCGATGGGATTGATCAAGAATGCCGGCGAAGATAAATACGCTGTATTGTCAGATATTTTGGGAGACGAAGACCACTTGGGTGACATGGACTTCAAGGTTACAGGTACACGCGACGGTATCACAGCTACTCAGATGGATATCAAGTGTGACGGTCTGACTTATGATATTCTGGAAAAAGCATTGATGCAGGCTAAACAAGGACGTGAATACATCCTCGGCAAACTGACTGAATGCATTGCAGAACCTCGCGCAGAACTCAAGCCTCATGCTCCACGCATTGAAACTCTGACTATTCCGAAAGAATTCATCGGAGCTGTAATCGGCCCGGGCGGAAAGATTATCCAGGGTATGCAGGAAGAAACCGGTGCTACTATCACTATTGAAGAAGTAGACGGTGCTGGCCGCATCGAAATTGCAGGAACAAACAAAAAATGCATCGACGATGCAATGCGTATGATCAAGGCTATCGTAGCTGTTCCTGAAGTAGGTGAAGTATACACCGGTAAGGTTCGCTCTATCATGCCTTACGGTGCATTCGTAGAATTCCTGCCGGGAAAAGACGGATTGTTGCACATCTCTGAAATCGACTGGAAACGCTTTGAAACAATCGAAGAAACCGGATTGAAAGAAGGTGATGAAATTGAAGTGAAGTTGCTGGACATCGACCCGAAAACTGGTAAGTTCAAGCTGTCACACAAGGTATTGCTTCCGAAACCGGAAGGAATGACTGAAAATCATCCGAAGCGCGAACGTCGTCCGCAGAACAACCACAAGGATAAAGAATAATCTACTTATATATCCTTTAACCCCAAAGGCTGCCCTCACCGGCAGCCTTTTTTATTTGATACCACCACACACAAAAAGACATTTTTAACATCCCTCCTGAACCATTCTGTTTTTATTTTCGTACTTTTGGGTAAATGAACTTTAAATAGCTATATTATGAACGCAAATCCTGTATTCAGTTTGCACATCCCGACCAAAATTTTGTTCGGATGCGGAGAGTTAAGAAAGTTGGCGACTGAAAAGTTACCCGGCAAGAAAGCCCTGATTGTCATCTCGTCAGGAACCTCCATGAAGAAATACGGCTACCTCGACAAAGTCGTTGAACAGTTGCAAGAAAACAATACGGAATCTGTTGTCTATGACAAGATTCTGCCCAACCCGATTAAATCTCACGTAATGGAAGCAGCTTCTGTCTGTCGTGAACAGAAATGCGATTTCATCGTCGGACTTGGCGGAGGAAGCAGCATTGACTCTGCGAAAGCCATTGCCGTCATGGCCTGCAACGATGGAGATTACTGGGATTACATCCCGGCAGGCAGCGGAAAAGGACGTCCTGTAACCAAAGCACTGCCCGTGATTGCCATTCCTACCACTGCAGGAACAGGTACGGAAGCTGACCCGTGGAGCGTGATTACCAATGAAGAAGCAAAAGAGAAAATCGGCTTCGGAAGCACACTGACCTTCCCTGTACTTTCTATTATTGATCCGGAATTGATGGTTTCCATCCCTCCGCATCTTACAGCTTATCAGGGATTTGACGCCTTCTTCCATGCAGCCGAAGGTTTCTTAGCAAACTGTGCCACTCCTATCAGCGACTTGTATGCCCTTGAAGCCATTCGTTTATTGTACAAATACCTTCCGGTAGCTGTAAAAGACGGACGTAACCTCAAGGCACGCGCTAAAGTAGCATGGGCCAGCACATTGGCCGGACTGGTAGAAGCCACTTCCTGCTGCATTTCCGAACACTCAATGGAGCACGCCATGAGTGCCTTCCATCCGGAACTACCGCACGGCGCCGGACTGATTGCCATCAGCGAAGCATATTTCGAAACATTCCGTAACGACTGCATGAAACGTTACATGAAAATGGCCGAAATCATGACTCAGCAAAAGAGTAACCGTCCCAGCGATTTTATCGATGCACTGGTACGCATGCAGAAAGAATGCAACGTATACCAATTGAAACTGAGCGACTGGGGAGTGAAAGAAGAAGAACTTCCTCTCATGGTACAAAACGCACGCGACACCATGGGTTCATTGTTTACCCTCGACCCGCGTCCGTTGACCGACGAAGAAGTGTTACAGATTTATCAGAAATCTTTCCGATAAATACCGGAGTCAGATACAAAAAAAGGAGGAACAAACATTCCTCCTTTTTTTGTATCTCAGTTTTAAAACGTTTAAACCTGTGCCATAGCCTGTTCCAGGTCGGCAATAATATCGTTGACATTCTCAATACCGACAGACAAGCGAATCAAATCAGGAGCTACACCCGCTTCAATCAGCTGTTCATCTGTCAATTGACGATGTGTATGGCTGGCCGGATGCAATACACAAGTACGTGCATCTGCCACGTGAGTCACAATACAAGCCAGCTTCAGACTATCCATAAATTTGATAGCCTCTTCACGAGTTCCTTCCAAGCCGAAAGCAATCACGCCACAAGAACCGTTAGGCATATATTTCTGAGCCAGTTCATAATACTTGTTGCTCTTCAATCCGCAATAGTTTACCCATTTCACTTTCGGATTTGCTTCCAGCCATTCCGCTATTTTCTGCGCATTTTCACAGTGACGCGGCACACGCAAATGCAATGTTTCCAGTCCCAGGTTCAACAGAAACGCATTCTCCGGTGACTGTATAGAACCCAAATCGCGCATCAGCTGAGCAGTAGCCTTGGTCATATAAGCCATCTTTCCGAAAGCCTTTGTGTAAGTAAGTCCATGATAAGACTCATCGGGCTGCGTCAATCCCGGGAATTTGTCGGCATGTGCATCCCAGTCAAAATTACCGCTATCTACAATGGCACCTCCCACACAAGTGGCATGTCCATCCATGTATTTCGTAGTAGAATGTGTCACGATGTCTGCTCCCCATTCAAAAGGACGGCAGTTAATCGGAGTCGCAAAAGTATTATCCACAATCAAAGGCACTCCGTGTTTATGGGCAATACGGGCAAATTTCTCAATATCGAGCACATTGATACCCGGATTAGAGATTGTTTCACCGAACAAACATTTAGTATTCGGACGGAAAGCCTTTTCTATTTCTTCTTCCGGAGCATCCGCATCAATAAAAGTACACTCAATACCCAGTTTTTTCATCGTTACAGCGAACAGATTGAATGTACCTCCATAAATGGTAGATGAGCAGACAAAATGGTCGCCTGCCTCGCAAATATTAAATACGGCATAGAAGTTAGCTGCCTGACCCGATGAAGTCAGCATAGCCCCTACACCTCCTTCCAATGCCGCAATCTTGGCAGCTACGGCATCATTCGTCGGGTTCTGCAAGCGAGTATAAAAATAGCCGCTGTCTTCCAAATCGAAAAGACGAGCCATCTGTTCACTGGTATCATACTTAAACGTTGTACTTTGATAAATAGGCAATACACGAGGTTCTCCTTTTTTCGGAGTCCATCCTGCCTGTACACAAAGTGTCTCTTTGTTGAATTTCTGTTCCATCTTATATAATATTATTTATCTACAAATCATTCTGACGGACAAAAGTAAGAAATATTCCACCATTGATAGCAGATTTATGAAAAAAAGATGTACATTTGACGAAAACTTAAAAACATTACTATGAACGCAGAATTCCAATTCAAGCACGAAATCCCTGTACAAATCCGTTTCAGCGATGTAGACCAATACGGTCACATGAACAATTCCGTCTACTTTTCCTTGTACGACCTGGCGAAAACCTCTTATTTTCGCGATGTATTTGGAGCTGAAGAATGCAATAAATTCAGTGTGGTAGTGGTCAACATCAATGCTGACTTTCTGGCCCCTGTTTTCTTCTCGGATGAACTGGTCATTGAAACAACCGTCATTCACCTGGGACACAAAAGCTTCACGATGCTGCAACGTGCATTCAACAAAGCCAGCGGTGTGCTGAAATGCCAATGCCGTACCGTACTGGTAGGATACGACAACCTGACCAAAGAGCCTATCGAAATTCCAGAAGACTACAAGCAAGCCATCTGCGATTACGAAGGCAAGACTTTAAGCGAACTATCGCAACCTTTACAATAAAAAAAATCCTGCCGTTAGGGCAGGATTTCTTATGTTTATATAAACAAAGTTTATTCTTCCGGATTCTCTTCCATCTTCCGTTTCACAAACTTGATTTTCAAGTTGGCCTCTTTCTGTTCTTTCTTGATTTCTTCAATGGCAGACAACACACGTGCCAGCTCACTCAGTTCTGCTACCGCCTTCACGTCATTCGGATGCATCACTGTCTTATAATTCCGGTCGCCGATAAATTCCAAACGAATGTTTTTCTTATCACGATTGGCAACCAGAAATGCAATCACCCCTCCGTCGTTACCCAGTTTATAGTCGGCCTTTTCTACCGGACGTCCTAAGTCTGTAGTTTCATAACTATCTATTGACGTAGGAGTCTCCGCAAAAGTATCATCCACAGAAACCTTTACAGCCGTATGATGAATACTTCCTCCCGCACAATAAATAGAGGTCAGCGACATCTCGCCTAATTCGCTCACCTGCGCACGCAAAAACGAACGGCCGATGTTTTTTTCGACCACCTGAGTGGGATAGAAATAATTTCCTACTTCCTGATAGGCCGTATCCTTCTCCAGCACAAACTTTCCCTTGATGGAGTCAAGCGCAGCCTGCTTCACCGTCATCATGCTGTCCAGATAAGCCAAAGTCTTGGTCTGTTCTGCCAGGTCAATCTGCTGCATCAGTTTGATACCCGCCTTGCGCACTTCAAATGCCTTGGGATACAGGGTACGAATACTATCTATCTGCAATTTAGCCAGGCTGTACTCACCTGCCGCATACGCAGCTTCCGCGCGCTGAAACAACTGGCCAGCCTGCTTCTCACCGTTCTGGCAAGCAGAAAGTGCCAGTGCCATCGGAACGAGCAATAATCCTATCTTTTTCATACGTTTATCTATCATTCTATGCAGGCAAAAATACAACTATTTTCGGAACTCCTCCGCACATTCCTGCTTTTTTCCACGCATTTTCTATGTTTCTCCGACAAAAAGGCCAGCACCTCAGACTGGAGTGAACTTCTTTTTCCTCCGACATATTTTTCCACAGCCTCCAGCATATTCTTCGAAATCCTCCGGAATATTCTCTGTTTCACTGTGTGGGATTTGTATTTCACACTGTGAAATATGTATTCCACACTGTGGTTTTTATATTCCACAGTGTGAAACAGAGAATTTGTCAAGAAATTTCATCTTTTATACAAGGGAATTTGGAAAAATTCCTTCTCCACCTCAGACTTTTACTCCTGTCCGAAAACGGCTGCACGATTTCAAGCAAGCGGCAAAAAATGGACAAAGGGATTTTTTTTTGTAACTTTGCGGCAAATTGAAAAAATGCATACAATGGAACTGAAAGAACACTTCGCTGGCAGAATTTTTAGTCTGATATCAGAAACGGCCGATGAGCTGGGACTGGAATGCTATGTCGTAGGTGGATATGTAAGAGATATTTTCCTGAACAGACCTTCCAAGGACATAGATGTAGTGGTGGTAGGAAGCGGAATTGAAATGGCTCAGGCTTTCGGAAAGAAGCTGGGACGAGGTGCGCATGTATCTGTTTTCAAGAACTTCGGTACAGCACAAGTCAAGTTCAAGGATACGGAAGTGGAGTTTGTGGGTGCACGCAAGGAGTCGTATAGCCACGACAGCCGCAAGCCGATAGTGGAAGACGGCACGCTGGAAGATGACCAGAACCGCAGAGACTTTACCATCAATGCCATGGCAGTCTGCCTGAACAAGGCACGTTTCGGAGAACTGGTAGACCCCTTCGGCGGGCTGGATGACCTGAAGGAACGTACCATCCGTACTCCGCTTGATCCGGACATCACGTTCAGCGACGACCCGCTGCGCATGATGCGCTGCATACGTTTTGCCACGCAATTGAATTTCTATATAGACGATGAAACGTTCGAAGCACTGGAGCGCAACAAGGAACGCATCAAGATTATCTCGCGCGAACGTATCGCCGACGAATTGAACAAGATTTTGCTGTCACCTGTGCCTTCAAAGGGCTTTATCGACCTGGACCGCTGCGGACTGCTGGAACTGATTTTCCCGGAACTGGTGGCACTACAGGGAGTGGAAGTGCGCAACGGACGCGGTCACAAAGACAATTTCTACCACACGCTTGAAGTGGTGGATAATATTTCACGCGTAAGTAATGACTTGTGGCTGCGCTGGGCTACCCTGCTGCACGATATTGGCAAACCGAGAACCAAACGCTGGGAACCTAAAGCGGGATGGACCTTCCATAACCACAATTTCATCGGTGAGAAAATGATTCCGGAAATCTTCCGCAAGATGAAGCTTCCGATGAACGAGAAAATGAAGTACGTACAGAAACTCGTCGGTCTGCACATGCGTCCGATTGTGATTGCGGATGAAGAAGTGACCGACTCGGCCGTACGCCGCCTGCTCTTCGAAGCCGGTGATGACATCGACGACCTGATGATGCTTTGCGAAGCAGACATTACTTCCAAAAACGAAGCCCGCAAGCAACGCTTCCTGGATAATTTCAAGCTGGTACGCCAGAAGTTGAAAGATTTGGAAGAAAAAGACCGTATCCGGAACTTCCAACCTCCTGTGGACGGAGCCGAAATCATGCAGGTATTCAATTTGCAGCCTTGCCGTGAAATCGGAAGTCTGAAAAGTTCTATCAAGGATGCCATTCTGGATGGTGCCATTCCAAACGAGCACGATGCCGCCTTTGAATATATGCTGAAAAAGGCGGAACAGATGGGCTTGAAGCCTGTAAATCTGCCTGAAAAGAAATAACCCAACCTCATCTTCCGGAACTTCTGTCAGCCTATTCTGACGGAAATTCCGGAGAATTTTTCCTGCATACTTTTAGTGAGCAGATAAGCTATAAAAATATTTCAAGATTTTCAATATCAGGCAGGCATTATAAATTAGAGTTTTCCACTTTACCGCTCTACAGTATACTACAGCGCATATTTCCTCATCAAAAGTTTCCCGAATTTAGAAACATCCGGAAAATCTCATTTTTTATTTTTCTTCCAAATCTCTATCTTTGTCTTGCTTTTCAAAAGGTAACCTAACCGTTTCAAAAGGGAATGCCGTGAAAATCGGCAACAGTACCTGCTGCTGTGATTCTTGCGTAAACCTGGACATGCATTGCAAGCCACTGTGAATCGAACTCATGGGAAGGCGTCTGTGGGGAAAGATCAGTCAGAAGACCTGCCCGGAAAAGCACAAGTATAATTTATGTTTTACCTCATTTAACTGAAAGAAATGAATTTGACAGAAATTCGCATCATCAAACGCGACGGAAAGCAGGAAAACTTTTCAGCCGCTAAAATCACCAACGCCATCGGAAAGGCTTTCGAAGCAACCGGTATTCCTCAGCAGAGAGAGGAACTGGACCTGATTACCCGGCAGGTGGTGTCACACTTCTCACAGCCTACCATCGGTGTGGAAGAAATTCAGGACCTCGTGGAAAACGAATTAATGAAGGTGCAGCCGGAAGTGGCCAAGAAATACATTATCTACCGTCAGTGGAGAAATACGGAAAGAGACCGGAAAACGCACATCAAGCATATCATGGACGGTATTGTGGCCATCGACAAGAATGATGTAAACCTGAGCAACGCCAACATGTCAAGCCATACGCCGGCCGGACAGATGATGACTTTTGCTTCAGAAATCACCAAGGACTATACGTACAAATATCTTCTTCCTAAAAAATATGCAGAAGCACATCAGATGGGTGACATACACATCCACGACCTGGATTATTATCCCACAAAGACGACTACCTGCATACAGTATGACTTAGATGACTTGTTCGAACGCGGATTTCACACCAAGAACGGAAGCATCCGCACGCCGCAGTCCATCCAAAGTTACGCTACACTGGCTACCATCATTTTCCAGACGAACCAGAATGAACAGCACGGAGGACAGGCAATTCCGGCCTTCGACTTTTTCATGGCCAAGGGAGTGCTGAAAAGTTTCCAGAAAATCATGGCTACTCATTTAGGATTGCTACTCGACATCAAGGGATACACAACGGACGAGAAAGAAATCCTGAAAGGGATACGTGCCCACTTCCACAGCATCGCTCCTAACGAAGAGACTGAAAAGGCTTACTTGGATTCTTTACAAGCGGAAGGCATCGACCTGACAGCAGACGAATTGAAATACGTGCTCCGCAAAACATTGGCACAAACCCGTAAGGATACGCATCAGGCCATGGAGGGCTTTATCCACAACTTGAACACCATGCATTCCAGAGGGGGTAATCAGGTGGTTTTCAGTTCTATCAATTACGGTACGGACACCTCGGCAGAAGGAAGGATGGTGATTCAGGAATTATTGAAGGCTACCATCGAAGGCTTGGGAAATCATGGAGAAGTTCCGGTCTTCCCTATCCAGATTTTTAAGGTGAAAGACGGAGTGAGCTATTCCGAAGCCGATTATCAACTGGCTATGAAAGATTTTGAAGCAGCTCTCTCAGGAGATGTGAAGTTTGAATGCCCGAATTTCGACCTATTTCTGCAAGCATGCCGTACGACGGCTAAAGCGTTGTTCCCGAACTTTATGTTCCTGGATACTCCGTTCAACAAACACGAGAAATGGAGTGCCGATGACCCGAAACGTTACCGCTACGAACTGGCGACCATGGGATGCCGTACACGCGTATTCGAGAACTTGAATGGAGAAAAGACTTCATTGGGAAGAGGTAACCTTTCATTCACGACCATGAACCTGCCTCGTCTGGCCATAGAAGCCCACCGGAAAGCAGAAAGTCTGACTAACGAGACTCCGAAAGGCAAACTCCAGAAAGCGAAGGAATTTTTCCTTCAGTCGGTACACTCCATGGCTGAATTCATTGCAGAGCAACTATATACCCGTTACCAGTATCAGCGTACTGCTCTTGCACGTCAGTTCCCGTTCATGATGGGCAATAATGTATGGAAAGGCGGAGGTGCCCTTCATCCCAACGAAGAAGTGGGAGATGTGTTGAAACAGGGTACTTTAGGTATCGGTTTTATCGGAGGACACAATGCCATGATGGCATTATACGGCCAAGGACATGGACACAACCAGCAGGCGTGGAACACACTTTACGAGGCTATTGAAGAGATGAACAAGGTGGCCGAAGACTATAAAAAGAAATACGGCTTGAATTATTCAGTACTGGCAACTCCCGCCGAAGGATTGTCAGGTAGATTTACCCGTATGGACAAACGGAAATATGGAATCATTGAAGGGGTAAACGACCGTGATTATTATGTCAACTCCTTCCATGTGGACGTAAAAGAACCGATTACTATTGTTGAGAAAATCAAACGTGAGGCTCCTTTCCATGCACTGACACGTGGCGGACACATCACTTACGTAGAGCTGGATGGCGAAGCGCAGAAAAACGTAAAGGCCATTGCGAAGATTGTAAAGGTGATGCACGACGAACAGATTGGCTACGGTTCTATCAACCACCCGGTAGATACTTGTCACGATTGTGGCTACAAGGGAGTCATCTACAGCCGTTGTCCAGTATGCAACAGTGAGAATATCCTGCGCATGCGCCGTATCACCGGTTACCTGACAGGCGACCTTAGCAGCTGGAACTCTGCCAAGAGAGCGGAAGAGCACGACCGTGTAAAGCATGCATAAGCCGAAAGGAAACGTACATGTTACATTATTTATATACATATCCTGAAACAATTGTCGACGGTGAGGGCATCCGGTATTCCATCTATCTGGCTGGATGTTCCCATCGTTGCAAAGGATGTCACAATCCGGAATCATGGAATCCGAAGGCCGGCAAACCTCTCACGCAGGAAGTCCTGGAACAAATCATTCAGGAAATCAATGCCAATCCCCTGCTGGACGGAGTAACTTTTTCAGGCGGTGACCCTTTTTACAATCCGGAAGAATTTCTGCCTGTTCTGAAAGAAGTCAGCCAGCGAACGGGCATGAATATCTGGTGTTATACAGGATATACGTATGAACAACTGAAAGAGGACCCTATCCGCCAGAAACTACTCCCCTATATAGACGTACTCGTGGACGGTCCTTTCATCGAATCGCTCTATTCTCCTTTTCTGGACTTTTGCGGGAGCAGTAACCAGCGAATCCTTAAACTGAAATAGCCAGACATTGGTTCGTTAGCATATCCCTCGATTTTAGTTAATAAATTCGTAACTAAAATCGAGGGGTATATTTTATACCCGTTTCCCGTTCCGTTACATTGTTATCGCACACGAAGAAAAACATTGTCGTACACGGTCACCGTTTCCGTGCACAAAGACTAAAAATAGCCCTTTTCTTGATTTATATCATGAAAACAACTATTTATTAAAAAAACATCTTGCAAGTTCTTGCTATCAATCAAAAAAGAATTACCTTTGCAATGTGGTTGTGAAACCAATAGGTAAAAAGAGAAAAACATTTAGGTATTAGAATACATAAGGTAAAAAAGTAATATTTATTTAAGGTATTAGCTAGACTATTTAAGATATTAGGATTAAGGTATTTAGATTAGATTTAAGTTTAGGTATTAGATTTTAAAGGTAAAAGTTTTCAGGAATTAGGTTTGAGAAGGTATTGGGAATATCTTCAGGTAAAAAGAAAGAAAAAGTAAGGATAACAGGAAACACAAAAATTATGTAGATGAAAAGAACCCTTAAATGGGGGTTCTTTAGGAAGGCAGCGGAGGTTCAGCGAACTCTCGCTTTTTTTGTATCCGTACGTGAACTTCTGAATCATTTATAACCACCCAGATACAATTACGGCGGAACAGCCTACGCCATCCCGCCGTAATCAACATGTAACAGATTATCTTATCGCTGAGGAATATCTACTGACGATTCTTTCTTTCCCTTTAAATGTTCTGAGAAGAAATCGACCATTCTCCAATAGAAATATTCATCCATGTCGCCAAAACCATGACGCTGTCCCGGCAATATCAGCATATCAAAACGCTTGTTGGCACGAATCAATGCATTGACCACGCGAATGGTATTTCCCGGATGCACGTTGTTATCTATATCTCCATGTACCAACATCAGATGCCCTTTCAACTGCTTTACAATCTCTGGATTGGTGGCAATCTTGTAGGCAAAGGTAGTATCTCCCTTTTCTGAGACTTCTTCTTTTACCCCATGATGCGTTTCACTCCACCAACGGTTATAGATACGGTTATCGTGATTACCGGCACAAGAAACTGCAGCCTTATAGAAATCAGGATACTGACAGATTGCTGCTGTCGACATAAAGCCACCTCCCGAGTGTCCGTGGATTCCCACACGCGTAATATCGATAAAAGAATAACGGTCAGCCAGTTGCTCTACTGCTGCCTTATGGTCGGCCAACGGGTAATCCCGCATATTTCCATATCCGTAATTATGATACCATTTGGAACGACTGGGATGCCCACCTCGCTGTCCTACCGTAATCACGATAAATCCGGCTTGTGCCAGACGGTCTGTCCGGACACTCATGCGTCGGAACGGATAATCCACTGCCTCTACCTGAGGTCCCGGATACACATAATCAATAATGGGATATACCTTGGTAGAATCAAAATCAAAAGGTTTGTACATCACTCCATACAAATCAGTCACCCCATCGGCTGCTTTCACCTTGAAAGGTTCCGGAAATTTGTAACCGGCTGCTTTCAGAGAAGAAAAATCACTTTCCTGTATGGTCATCACCTTTTTCCCGTTATTGTCCAACAGGTCGGCACAAGGAACGGTATTGGCACGTGAATAATTGTCAACGAAGAAACGGGCATCATCATCCAACTCCACATCATGGAAGAATTCACCATGTGTAAGCTGTTTCAGACCGCTTCCATCCACATTTACTTTATAAAAATGCTCGTAATATGGATTTTCACCTGCTTCCCGGCCATTGGCCACAAAATAGACTGTCCGTGTAGCCTCATCTACTTTTACCACACGCTCCACATGCCAGGGACCTTCTGTGATACGATTTTTCAGGTTTCCTTTGTCATCATATAAGTAAAGGTGCGCCCATCCGTCACGTTCGCTCCACTGAATAAACTCTTTTCCCCCCTTCAACACATGAATAGGACGTGTTTCCTGGTAGGTATTCATTCTTTCCTTTACTATAGGCACAATGGAATCAGCACCCAATGTATAAGTACATACATCAATACGATGTAGGTCACGACTGCTGCGTGTCAGGAAGAAACGGTTGTTATCCCCTTGCCAGATTCTTGGAATCAGCTCCATATCGCGCTGTTTCTGTTCAAAAGGTTTACCATCCAAGTCAATCGACTGATTTTTCCACGCCGCTGTCTTGATTTCTTTCCGTGTACCTGCCTGCACATCGAACAAATACAGATGATATTCCGGCATACCTGTCTCTCCCGGCATCTCATACTTATAAGTTTCCAGAGTAGGACGTGGCTCCGCAATAGAGTTAATCACCCACAACGGTTTCACATTCCGCTGGTCCGTAATAATCGTGGCAAAATATTTGGAGTCCGGCGACCAGTACCCCCACACTTCCCGACGTTTTCCATTGCACAGTGTATCTGTGTTCAGCGTACTATATGGAATACCATACCCGAAATCCGGTGTACCATCCGTTGTCAAACGAACTTCTACAATCGTACTGTCTTTCTCATCCTTACGAGCCTTCTGATAATCGGCGATACTCATATAGTACAAGTCACAATCCTTGGCATAAATCACCCGCTGTCCATCGGGGGAGACAGAAGCCCAATCCGGCTTATCCAGTTCTTTCTTTTTGTCTTTCAGATGTGTCAACTTACGAGACGGATAGTCGTACGAGAAATAAAACGTGGAATCAGCCTTTGAAACGACTTTAAACGTAAAGGTACGTCCGTCTTCTCCCGCCTTCAGGTCTGCAATAGGTAACTGACGCGCCTCAAAAGGGTCCTGTACAATCTCGGTGAGCTGTGAAGCCATCCGTTCACGGTCGAACAATAATTCCTTACGCTTAGCTGAGGGATTCACCACATACCAGAACTTTCCTTCACTGGTTTTATACTCAAACCAGAAATTGTTTCCCTGTTGAAACCAGTGCGGGTCCACAGTAGTAGAAAACAACATTTTGTCCAGCTTACTCTTGGTAAACTTCTCGGCCTGTAAGTAGCCTGGCAGACGTTCCTCCGACTGCTGGGCAGAAACAGACGTCAATCCGAAACCGCCACACAGCACTACAGCCAATAGGATTTTTTTCATCATATTTTCTTTTTATTTATCGATTAAACAAAAAAGACACAAGGAGACAAAGCCGGCAATCCCGCTTCGCATCTCCTTGTGTCCGTTTATACTATTCTTTCTATAAATTCATCAGAACAAGAACCTCAGTACATCATTAAAGTTCGCCCAGATAAGCAGGCCAAACAGCAGGAACATTCCTACCATCTGCGCATATTCCAGGAACTTGTCACTTGGCTTGCGACGAGCAATAATCTCATAAAGCAAGAACAACACATGTCCTCCGTCGAGTGCCGGTATCGGCAAGATATTCATAAAAGCCAGAATGATAGACAAGAATGCAGTCATCTCCCAGAAACGCTGCCAGTCCCAGACTTTCGGGAAGATACTTCCAATAGTAGCAAATCCGCCCACGCTCTTAGCTCCTTCCTTGGTAAACACATATTTCATGTCGTTGACATAGCCTTTGAGCGTATTGACACCCAACGCTACCCCTGCCGGGAAAGATTCAAAGAAGCCATAGCTCAACGTACGTTGCTTATAGTCCACCAGGCCACCTATCACGGCAACCTTGAATTTATCATCCGTCTGCACATCTACGGTGTCACGCACTCCTGCACGTGAGTAAACCAGAGTGAATGCTGCTGAAGTCTTCTTTTCCAACTCAGCTTTTGCCTTCAACTCAGCCATGTTGTCCAAAAATTCATTCCATGAGGTCATCTCCTTGCCATTAAAGGCAACCAAAGAGTCTCCTTTCTGAATACCCACTTTCGCGAATCCACCACCCGGAAGTACAGAATCAACCACATTCGGATAGAACACATCCACAAACATTGGGTCTTCTTTTGCCACATCCAGCAAGCTTAACTCAGGCAGCAAAATCTTTTTCTCTTCTCCCTGACGCAAGACAGTCACCTCACGAGCTTCTACGATGCTACGAATCATATCCATATTGAAGCGAGTCAGCTCCTTGCCGTCGGCACTCTTCAGAATATCGCCGTCGCGGAAACCGATTTCCTGCGCATGCTCATTGAACTTCATACCCATCGTCATATCGCTCAAGGCCGTGTAATGGTCTCCCCATGTAAAGAGAATCATGGAATAGATGAACAGAGCCAGCAGGAAATTCATCAATACTCCTCCCACCATTACCAGCAGACGCTGCCAAGCCGGTTTGGAGCGGAACTCCCACGGTTGAGCCGGCTGTTTCATCTGCTCGGTATCCATTGACTCATCAATCATTCCCGAGATCTTGCAGTATCCTCCTAACGGCAACCAGCCTACTCCGTATTCCGTATCACTGTTCTTGGGTTTATATTTGAACAGCGAAAACCAAGGGTCGAAAAATATATAAAACTTTTCTACGCGAATCTTAAACAGACGAGCGAAGAAAAAATGTCCTCCTTCGTGAATGATGACCAGCAGCGACAAGCTGAGAATCAACTGAAGGGCACGAATCAAAAATGTTTCCATTTCTACTTAACTTCTTACTTTTTTATAATTAGACTTTGTTTATTTCATTCCATTAATCACCAGTTCTGCTGCAATACGACGGGTTTCCGCATCGGTCGATACATAATCTCCGTAAGTAGGTGCCTTTATAAAAGGAACCTTCGCCATAGATTTTTCAATCACCTCACTCATTCCCAAGAAAGAAATCTGGTCTTTCAAGAACGCAGCCACCACGACTTCATTCGCCGCATTGACAATACAAGGCATGTTTCCTCCCTGATGCAGGGCTTCGTAGGCCAGAGCCAGGTTACGGAAGCGTGTCGTATCCGGCTTTTCAAATGTCAAAGTATTATACTTGGCAAAATCCAGCCGCTCGCCCGAAAGCGATTCCCGTTTCGGATAAGAAAAAGCATACTGAATAGGCAGACGCATATCGGGTACGCCCAACTGAGCCTTTACTGCTCCGTCTTCGAACTCCACCATAGAGTGAATGACCGACTGCGGATGCACCACCACTTCAATCTGTTCCGGAGTAACTCCAAACAGCCATTTAGCTTCCATCACCTCAAACCCCTTGTTCATCATGGAAGCAGAATCGATGGTAATCTTCGCTCCCATCGACCAGTTGGGATGCTTCAAAGCCTGCTCTTTGGTCACCGTTTGAAGCTGTTCCATGGTAAAGGTACGGAAAGGGCCTCCCGATGCAGTCAGAATCACCTTATGCACAAGGTTGTTCATTTCCAGACACTGGAAAATAGCCGAATGTTCAGAATCTACCGGTAAAATCGGTGTCTGATACTGACTGGCCAAGGCAGTAATCAGTTCACCAGCCACCACCAATGTCTCCTTATTGGCCAATGCAATGGTTTTTCGGGCTTTTATGGCATTGATGGTCGGCTTCAGACCGGCATAGCCCACCATCGCGGTCAGCACAATATCAATAGGTTGTGCCTCTACCACCTGACACAACGCTTCAGCTCCGGCATATACCTTAATCGGCAAATCAGCCAGCGCTTCCTTCAATATTCCATACTTATCCTCGTTCGCTATAACCACCACTTCCGGCTGGAACTTACGGGCCTGTTCAGCCAGCAAATCCACTTTATTGTTCGCTGTAAGAGCATATACCTCATACAAATCCGGATGCTCCTCTATCACCTGAAGAGCCTGAGTACCGATTGATCCGGTAGAACCTAATATGGCAATCTGTTTCTTCATAAGCTTAAAATACAACATATTTCGCCGGGTCAATCGGAGTGCCATCATGCCACAGTTCGAAATGCACATGCGACACATGCTTGCCCTCGTCCGATGTTCCGGCCAATGCGATTACTTCTCCCCCTTTCACTTGGTCACCTTCTTTTTTCCGGGAAGGGCCACAATGCTTATATACGGATATAAAATTCTGTTCATGTTGAATCTGAATGAGTACCCCGCTGTCGGCAGTCTGCACCACCAGCATTACCGTACCATCCAAAGCCGCTAGCACACTCTCATCGACAGAGGCTGCCATATCCACTCCATAATGATGACGCGAAGGTGCAAAGTCCTTCACCACCATTCCACGAGTAGGACGGAAAAACAACAAATCCGGCAATGTATGGTCATCCGTTCCCGCCATTGCTGCAGCCCGTTCCCGTTCTTCGTACTTCCGGCGAAAATCATCTTCCTCCTTGGAGCGATTCATCAGCTCCTCCGTACGGATGGTAGTCAGCGAGTCAATCGACTGTACCGTATCCACATTCACCTTCCCGCTGAAAATATCCTGAATATTCATGATATAGCGGTTCTGGCGTTCCAGTGCCTCAACCAACGAATCGGCTTTCAGTGCATTGGTCACCACCTGCGAACGCACCTCACTGTTCATATATCCCGGCAAGTAGTTCCGCAAGGGAGTAAACACAATAATGATGGCAGCCAAAAGAAAGATTACCGTACAAGCAGCCAGCAACACCGAAAACCCGTTCAGTTTCGACACATGAATGCCAATTACCTCTTCCAGTGTATTCTCATTAATGACGGTCAGCTTATACTTAAACTTAATGTTCCGCCAGAATGCTTTACGACCTTTCTTTTTCATACCTAATCTGGTTTTTAATCCAACAATCCCTCAGGAATATCCACCGTCAACACTTTCTGTGCCTTGTCAATATCCAGTATAAATTCTTCGTGAGCCGGAAGCAGCAGTTCCTCTCCCTCCTTCTCAATGACAAACAGCACATTCATTGTCGCATCATCCACATCCACCACTTCACCCAAGTCGCCATGATGCACATCGTGCACCTTGAATCCGACAAAGAAATTCCAGGAAGTGATTTCATCCTGTTCCTCCATATACTTCTTCGGGAAATACACTTCCACATTGGTAAAACTGCGTGCTTTTTCGGCCGTGTCTATCCCTTCGAATTTCACCAGTGCTGCATTGTCGGAGCGGAAGCGATATTCCTCTATAAAGAACGGAACCAAAATCCCGTCGAGCAACAAAATCAGGTAGTCGCAGTCCACCCGGTCGAAAATATCGTCAGTAAACGTAAACGACACCTCACCCTTCACTCCGTGGGGCTTGTTGATGATTCCTATTTTAAATACTTCTTCTTTTCTAATCATACTTATTCAATACGCGTGATACGTGCGCCGAGCGCAGTCAGTCGCTGCTCTATATTCTGGTATCCTCGGTCAATCTGCTCAATATTATGGATACGGCTGTTTCCTTCGGCTCCCAGTGCCGCAATCAGCAAAGCAATACCGGCACGAATATCCGGCGAAGTCATGTTGCCGCCCCTCAGACAGAAATTGCGGTCATGACCGATTACCACCGCACGGTGCGGGTCGCATAAGATAATCTGTGCTCCCATGTCAATCAATTTGTCCACAAAGAACAGACGGCTTTCAAACATCTTCTGATGAATCAGCACACTTCCCTTAGCCTGAGTAGCCACAACGAGCATCACACTCAGCAAGTCAGGAGTCAATCCCGGCCACGGTGCATCGGCAATGGTCATAATGGAACCGTCAATAAACGACTCTATCTGGTAATGCTCCTGTGCAGGCACAAATATATCGTCACCGCGCTGTTCCAAACGGATACCCAAACGACGGAAACTGTCAGGAATGATTCCCAGATTTTCATAAGACACATCCTTGATGGTAATTTCACTTCCCGTCATGGCAGCCATTCCAATGAAACTGCCGACCTCAATCATATCTGGAAGCACCCGATGCGAACAGCCTTTCAAACTAGATACGCCTTCGATGGTAAGCAAGTTCGATGCGATGCCCGAAATCTTGGCTCCCATGCGATTCAGCATCCGGCACAACTGCTGCAAATAAGGTTCGCAGGCTGCATTGTAAATCGTTGTCACTCCTTCGGCCAGTACAGCTGCCATCACAATATTGGCCGTACCGGTCACAGAAGCCTCATCCAGCAACATATAAGCGCCTTTCAGCTTCTCGGCATTAATACAAAAACGACCATTCACGGCATCATATTCAAACGAGGCACCCAGTTTCTGAATACCCAGGAAGTGCGTATCCAGACGGCGACGTCCGATTTTATCACCACCCGGTTTCGAAATCATTGCCTTTCCGAAGCGAGCTACCAAAGGGCCTACCAGCATCACCGAACCACGCAATTTAGAGCAACGGTTCAAGAAGTCATCACTCTCCAGGTAAGCCAGGTTCAAATTATCTGCCTGAAAAGTGTAGGTGTCACTTCCCGACTTAGAGACCTTCACCCCCATGTCGCGAAGCAACTGTATCAGGTTGTTCACATCCAGAATGTTCGGAATGTTTTCAATAGTCACTTCCTCATCTGTCAGCAATGTGGCACAAAGTACCTGTAATACTTCGTTTTTAGCACCCTGAGGCACAATCTCGCCATGCAGTTTGTGTCCTCCTTCGATTACAAATGAAGCCATAGTATCCGATTTTGATTAATATTTCTTTTTCTGCTGATTGTTATTGTTCATCTGACGGCGACGCGGACCGAACGAACGCTGTTCCACCAGCTTCAAGTCATCCGTCGTCAGCTTGATACGTCCTTCTGACAGCTCGCACAAATCCTCCAGGATTTTCTGGTCTTCCACCCCGTCCTTGTTGAAGTTGATGTAATCCTTCTTCATGTGGTTGGCGATATATTTTATCAGCTGCTTTTTCTCGTCACCTTCCGGATAATCTACTGCAATCTTAATCAAGTCCTGAATGAACCGTCCGTAATGACGGAAACGAATGACGTTCGGAGAATAGGGAATTCTGTCCGGTTTCACTTCCAAACTTTCCTTCTTTACAATTTCCACCGGATAGTCAATATCCAGTTTGAAGTCGGACATAATGGCCAGATGATCCCACAGCTTATGGCGGAAATCCTCCATGTCGCGTAATTGCGGAAACATGCCTCCCATTATGTTTACAATCGTATTGGCACACCGCTGACGCTCTTCACGGTCTTCGATGGTCAATGCATGGTCTACCATGTTCTGCACACTTCGTCCATACTCCGGAAGTGGCAATTTTCGTTGCTGGGTATTATATTCCATATAAAATTCTGTTATTCTACAAATCAAATCTTTTTACGCCTCACCCTCTCCGGCCATACGCCCTTACAGCAGTTTCTTCGGAGTGGAAGCCACGAATTCCTTCAGATAGAACGGCTCGAAATAGGCCACATCCTTGAAATCTTCCACTGCCATGGCTTTCTCGGCCAGCGGGAACATCCATTTGGCTACCGGATGAATATTCTCAATGAAGTGTGCGTTGGGATGCGAAAGTTTTTCCTTACACTTGGCTGCTCCGTTACCAAAGAAATACACCGGATGTTTCTCCAAATATTCGGCATACGAATTTTCGTCAATAATATCTGCTCCGATGGCACGCTGCACCTTCAAAGCACGGTCATACACGGCCGCATATACTTCCATACGGCGAGCATCAATCATCGGACAAAGCAAAGCATCTTCCGGCAGGTCGTGCGCAAGCAGTACCGGCACACACATCACCTCCAGTGTGGGCAATCCTATCAACGGAATGTTCCGTCCGTAGCAGATACCTTTCGCCATCGACACACCAATACGCAGCCCCGTGTACGAACCAGGACCACAGCTTACTGCCACCGCATCCAACGGAATGGCATGGTTATCAATGAACGACAAGGCTTCATCCACAAATACCCCCAATACAGTGGCATGCGAAGGGCCGTTAAAATCTTCTTTTGAGAAAATGGAAGCTCCATCCTGGCTTACAGCCACAGAACAAACTTCCGTAGATGTTTCAATATGTAAAATGCATGACATAATTAAACTCGATACAATTATTATAGTCTGCAAATATACACTTTTCTTCTCACTATCTCATGAAAAAAGAGACAGAAAGTGAAGAAGCTGTTCTGAAAGATTCTCACTTCAAAGCATTTTTCATATACCTAACTACGAAAACAAAAAAGACACTAAAAAATTCTTTTTAATTTCCTGACAAATTCTCTGTTTCACAGTGTGAAATATAAAAACCACAGTGTGGGATACATATTTCACACTGTGGGATACAAATCCCGCACTGTGAAACAGAGAATATACAAGGAGATTGCAAAGAATAAACAAGACCATAAATATTTATCCTAAGAAGTAATCCTTATTTTCATAAACTGCATCTGAGTTTTCACACGTTTTTTTAACAGCTGCTTATTCTTTATTTAGATTTTTCCTACCTTTGTATCCAAATTATCAAAAAAACAGAAGGAGTTATGATACAGTCAATGACCGGATACGGAAAAGCAGTCACTGTGTTCGGAGACAAAAAAATCAACGTGGAAATCAAATCGTTGAACAGCAAAGCAATGGACTTATCCACACGCATCGCTCCATTGTATCGTGAAAAAGAAATGGAAATCCGCAACCTGATTGCCCAGACACTGGAACGCGGGAAAGTGGACTTCTCTATATGGGTGGAAAAAGACGCCGCCGAATCGGCTACTCCCATCAATACAGCCTTGGTAGAAAACTATTACAACCAGATAAAAACCATTTCTGAAACTTGCCATATTCCGTTGCCGGAAGACTGGTTTGCCACTTTGTTGCGCATGCCCGACGTGCTGACCCGCGTAGACGTGCAGGAACTGTCGGACGAAGAATGGGCTGCAGCCAAACAAACCATCGAAACCGCTCTGCAACATTTGGTTGACTTCCGCAAGCAGGAAGGTGCAGCTCTCGAAAAGAAGTTTACAGAAAAAATCGACAACATCGAACGGTTGATGAAATCCATCGAGCCTTACGAGAAAGAACGTGTGGCCAAGATACGGGAACGCATTACCGATGCACTGGAAAAAACGCTGAGCATCGACTATGACAAGAACCGTCTGGAGCAGGAGTTGATTTATTACATCGAAAAACTGGACATCAACGAAGAGAAGCAGCGTCTGGCCAACCACCTGAAATATTTCCGCGAAACCATGGCGGGCGGACACGGCCAAGGCAAGAAACTGGGATTCATCGCTCAGGAAATGGGACGTGAAATCAATACCACCGGCAGCAAGTCGAACCATGCCGAAATGCAGAACATCGTGGTGCAGATGAAAGACGAACTGGAACAGATTAAGGAACAAGTGTTGAACGTAATGTAAAAAAGAATATGGCAGGCAAACTTATTATTTTTTCAGCCCCCTCCGGATCTGGTAAATCCACCATTATCAATTACTTGCTGACACAGAACCTGAATCTGGCCTTCTCCATCTCTGCCACCAGCCGCGCGCCCCGTGGCACAGAGCAGAACGGAGTGGAATACTTCTTCCTGACACCAGAGGAATTCAAGCAGCGTATCGCCAACGATGAGTTTCTGGAATACGAAGAAGTGTACAAGGACCGTTTCTATGGCACACTGAAAGCACAGGTAGAAAAACAGCTGGCAGCCGGACAGAATGTAATTTTTGATGTCGACGTAGTAGGCGGATGCAATATCAAGAAATTCTACGGCGACCGCGCACTGTCTGTATTTATCCAGCCGCCTTCACTCGAAGAGCTCCGCAAGCGACTGACCGGTCGTGGTACCGACGCGCCCGAAGTTATCGAAAGCCGTCTGGCAAAAGCGACCTTCGAGCTGAGCTATGCCGAAAAATTCGATGTAGTGATTGTCAACGACAATCTGGAAAAGGCTCAAGCAGAAGCCTTGAAGACCATTCGCGATTTTATTCAACAATAAATTTGCTGATATGCCTAAAGACCCAAAGAAAATCATGTTCATGATGACCATACTTTGTATCGTCATCGGGCTGGCAGCCATTGCCGTAGGGGTGGTGGCCGTAGCAAAAGAAGAATACATCATTGCCGTAGCCATGCTGCTGGTAGCTGCCTGGCAGATATTCAACTACAGACAATGGAAGAAAAGCCTCAAATAAAAACCGGACTTTTCGGAGGTTCCTTCAACCCTATCCATACAGGCCATCTGGCACTTGCCAACTACCTGTGTGAATATGGGGGACTGGAGGAGGTATGGTTTTTAGTTACCCCTCAGAACCCGTTTAAACAGAACGAGACTTTGCTCGACGACCATCTGCGGCTGGAAATGGTAGAAGCTGCCGTGGCAGGATACTCCCATTTCCGCGCATCCGACTTCGAGTTCCAGCTTCCACGTCCCTCATACACTATCCATACCCTTGATAAACTGGCCGAGTGTTATCCTGACCGGGAGTTTCACCTGATTATCGGTGCCGACAACTGGCAGGCTTTCGACCGCTGGCGGTCGCCCGAAGAAATCATCCGCCGCCACCACATTCTGGTCTATCCGCGCCAGGGTTATCCCTTGGAGGATACAGCCAGTCTGCCTCCTCATGTCAGAGTCGTACAAACTCCCCTTATCGAAATCAGTTCGACCTTTATCCGCAAAGGTATCCGGGAAGGAAAAGACCTGCGCTATTTCCTGCATCCGGAAGTATTCAGAATTATTCAGGAAAAAGGATTGTACCGATAATCATTTCTTTTTGTGTAGTACCACCAGCACCACCTCGCTCGGTGTAAACAAGCGCACATCCTTGCGGGAGGTGCCCAGTCCATTGGTAATAATAACCGGAATACCCGCACTGTTATACTTCAACCCTGTCAGGAAACGGTTGCCGTATTTGGAAAAATGCGCCGGTGTCCATCGGCGGAACAAACTGACTTGTCCCCCGTGCGTATGTCCGGCCAGTGCCAAATCGGTGTGCGCCACATTCACATCCTCCACATAATCGGGTGTATGCACCAACATCAGTACAAAATCTTCTTCCCGCAATGCCAAGGTAGGTGACACCCCGTTCTGTTTCAAGTCAAACGGGTTACGGATGCCGCACAGCAAAATGTACTCCTTTCCTCTCCACAAGGTATCCACCTTGTGCTCCAGTAAATGTACCCCAGTTTCCTGCATGGCCTTCCGTGCCAGCGAGTCAGCCTGCCCACGCTCGTGATTTCCCATCACGGCATACGTTCCACAGGGTGTCTCCACCGCCTTCAGCGCCTGAAAGAGTTGCGTCACATCTCCTCCGTTGCGTCCCCGATAATCACCTCCCAGAAGCAACACATCCGCACCCAGCGAACGAAGTGCCTGGCACATGCCTGGCAAACGACGGGCGGTAAACCGACTCTCGTAATGAAAATCGGAAGCAAAAGCCACACGGAAACCATCGAAAGAATCGGGCAACTGGGCACTGTAGAAATCATAGCGCTTTACACGCCCCACGCCTTTATATTTGGAAAAAGAAGCCGTAGCACAAGAAGACAGCAGGACACATAGCACCACCAGGCAGCCTGCCAGCAAGTTCAATCGTTTCATCATTTTAAAATAACGTGAGTTCGATGAATTATAAGTAGTTGTAAAATTGGTGATTAGCGAAAATT
>OJOW01000022.1_pt1 | contig 90573 bp, 60 predicted proteins | sample 1598311 | NCBI WGS metagenome assembly OJOW01 (sample SAMN03922481, study PRJEB24848) | human gut metagenome | isolation source: stool sample | host: Homo sapiens | place: Germany | collected 2011-05
AATTGACAAACTTTTCAAAGAACTCATTTTATTTACTGCCAGAGCCGCTTAGGCTAGGCTAATTTTTAACGAACTATTGACTCCAATATAATGTCTCTTTTATTCTATCCGTAATCAAAGGTCCGTTTTATTTTTGTGCCCAAACTTAAAGGATACATAGAAATGAAAGAAATAAATCCTGCCTTAACGACACGAGCATACGCATACAAGATGTGGATGCAGGCCCCTATGCCAATGGTCACATTTTTCAAGACACTTGATGTAACCAATCTTGTAAAAGTCAGTAAAAAGAAAGGACTAAAACTGAACATGCTGATGTGCTGGTACATTGGTAAAGCAGCTTCCGGCATCAAGGAATTCTATATGCTTCCAGTTGGCAAAAAGCTGATTCAATATGACACAATCGCTGTTAATACAATTGTAGCAAACAAGAATGGAGAGATAAGCTCCTGCGACATACCTTTTTCTGAAGACCTGAATCAGTTTAATCACAACTACCTCCAGCTGACCCAACAAGTGGCCGAAACCTGTCAGAACCACGATTTAACGGAAAGCATGGTTATTGGTACTTCTGCACTCGTGAACTATGAGATAGACGGTGCAGTTGGCATGTATAGCGGTATTTTCAATAATCCATTCCTGATATGGGGAAAACTCAAAAAACGTTTTATAAGAAAATACCTGACCGTGTCATTTCAGTTTCATCATACACAAATGGACGGAGCTCATGCTGCCCAGTTTCTGGAAAAGCTTCAACATGAAATAAGTTCAACACACTTGTAACCACAAAAGTAGTCTGAATAACTAAAGGGCAAAACCGCTTGCCGTCCTCCCGTAGGTTAAGAGTGTATTATAATTGCAATCAGACTTTGCTATATACTTTTTATATGCCTTATTGCTTAATTTTACCGTATAGCATGATGCCCGATAGTGAGCAACAAATCTGCCAGTAAGCAGCTGCCATTCGCCTGTTCCAAAGCACAGATTATATAACTGAAACAAATTTAAATTTCACTTGGTTCAGTTCGTTTATGTTTGTGACTTCTATCTTTATTGGCATTCCTTTCTTCATATTTCTATTCTGCATATAATCTTTAGGCAATGCGGCTCTGGGTATACATCCTATACCTTCTCCCTTGACTTCTACAAATATTCCACTGTACGGATTCTTATTGATAATAACTCCTTCATACTCCTCATTAACTTTGAAGGCACATTTATTGATATATTGAGTAAGGTCTTCTCTTTTCACTGTTTGCAAAGTGCCATTATTCACGGTGAAATAGAGGGTTTGCTCATTCATTGTTCGAGCTGCAGCAACCAATTTAGAATTAATGATATGGATTTTCACATAATTACAAGCGAGTAGATTTATGCCTGATGCAGAAATGATTCCATATCGAGTCTTTGGATAGTTGTCATATCCATAAGATTTGTACTGAGTTTCCGCTACAATAAAAATATCAGAGTTCCAAATCTTCATCATTTTGTATTTAGCTTCTATCAGCACATGAAACTTCATGTCCATAAGCCCCCATTGATAGCCTTCCCGAAACAAAAGAAATGTACCGGCTTTCTTAAACTGCTGATACTTCATGGGCAATAACCATTCGTTGGTTGCCTTGTTTAGGATACCAACCTTGTTGAAGCACTGAATGACTGAAACATTCTCTCCCAGATTAAGGGGGAGGATATTGTGTGCTTCTTCTCCTTCCTCTGATAATTTACCCGTTTTCTTGTTGCGTTTGGCCAACAGGGTTGAATGGTTTTTGTCGACCTCTATCTTATCATAGATAAACTCAGTTAAGACTTTAGTTTCTTTGGCTGAATACAGCCCCCACTTATTCTTCTCCATGGACAAGATGGCAAACAGGTGGTCGTATAGATGGCTGATTTGTTTGTATTGACAGGGACATAGCTGCTTATTCTTGCTGTCAGCAATGCCAAATTCTCCAAAAGCTTCTATAATAGCATAGGCTTCTCCTATCGCAGTTTTCGTGTACTGCACCTCTCCTTGTTGATTGATGAGCCCTGTTTTACCGGCTTTAGTAGAAACTGTAAGCATACCTGTGTTTTCGTCAGGCACTTGAATATCATGGTAATATGGAGTGGTAAATTTGCGTTTGGTCAGGTCGTACAGCTTACATCCTGATGAATTTTTTATTTTTAGTAGGTTGTTGGTCAGTTTAGAAATCAACTGATAATTGATAGGCAGAATTTGCTTGTTGGATAAGAACAATCCATGCAGCTTATGGCTTGTCAAGATAAAATAGTGGTTTCCCAAGTAGGTTATGCTTTCATACTTGCATGCTGTAATGACTGTGCCTTCGTACTCTATTCCATATTGACCCCAAAAACTGTAAATGACATAACCATCGCCCACCGCATTCTTCTCGTATATTTTGTTGCCGTTTCCATCAATTTTACCCTTTCGGTTTGCAAGTTCAACCGTTATCTCTCCATTTTCGTCCATGTCACTGATGGAATCATATACCACCTTATTCAATAAATGACGTGTGGAAAGGTTATACATAATGTATTTTGAGTATTGTTTTATTTTCAACAGCACATCGGAAAGCATGCTTATCGAGTCATATTCATTCGGTAACAGCACACCGGCATTGGTACTGACAATTCCCCATTTCTGGTAAATATCTTGAATAGCGAACAAATTATCTTTGATATGCACAACATTCTTGTACTGACACGGAATAAGTTTAGACCCATCTATGCTGTTGACACCATATTGATCCAAGCGGCTAACAATGGCGTAGGCATTATTAATTGTTTCATTAACGTAATATATCGGCGCACCGTCCGCTCCGATGTAGAATGTTTTTCCACCGCAGGTAACCGGTATATGTCCCTTCTCATCCGGATAACCTACGGTGTCGTAGATTTCTTTAAGCAACTGGTAGGTAGCCATATTGTATATGTTGTATGTGCTACCATAACCATAATATCCTTTCGATTGCACTTTTAACAAGATGTCCGAAACGCCTTCGATGGAAGTGTACATACAAGCTAAGAGTAATTTCCCTTTTTGGTTCTTTACTCCCCATCCGCTTCCAGTCATTATAGCATATACACCCTTTGTCAAATAGCGGATGTCATTAAGCTCGCAATCGAAAACGAGAGTACCATCTGAAGACTTCAAACCATATTTGCCTAAGAAACAGATTTTTATGGAAGCATCATCAAATGTTTCTGTTTCTGTATAAATGGGTTCGCCTACACTATTGATATAGCCTTCTGTATCATTCCCCTGTACCTTGATGTTCCCTTCTTTGTCAGGCTGTCCGATGAAACTGTAGGATTGTTTATCCAATGTTTGCTGGTCAGAAGTACGGAATATCAAATAATGGGAGCCTTTGCATAGTTTCACAAGATTGTCCGTGACAAGCTTTATCTCATCATATTCGCAAAGGAACAGGTTTTTCCCGGCTTTATCACATAATCCATATTTGACCAAGGGATTATTCCAATATCTGTTTTCTTTTTTTGCAACGACAAATAAATTGTTTGTAAGTAACTTGATTTCAGAATAGAATGTAGGAATAATTATCTGGTTGGAAGAGATTGCTATGATGCCAAAAGTAGAGCTACCTACTAACGCGTATTCTTTTGAAAGGGGCTTAATTGGGTTTGTATAAGCGATCGGCAAAACAGTTTCTAAATTCATATTTAGAATACCGTAAATATTTTGAAAGGAATACCCTTCATTTTTTTTGCTTACAACAATATAACCCTGCTCTTCATAAAGTGTGATAGAAGTATATTCTATCGGTAATACAGATTTTCCATTCAGATCGCTGATTCCCCATAGCCCGTTTTGACCAACTTCTACCCAATTATCGACAAACAGCTTAATGGCATCATATATTCGTGGTAGACATTCTTTTCCATCATGCATCACATTCCACTTACTGAAGAAGGATGTTGCAATATATCCATCACGTAGTGTAATTTCATCATCATAAATTTCCTGTCCATTATAGCTTAATGTTCCTACAGATTCTCCTACTTTGACTTTGATGTTGCCACTATAGGAAAAATTCATATAATCATATTTGAATGGTGTCAATATGATACCATCAAGATTGGCAAGGGCATATTTATTATCTTCATATAACCGGAAAAGCGTGTGGTTATTGTATGCTTCGATGCCATCAAACCCTTTCTCGCCAAACACATATCTATCGCAAGAGGCTGTCTCAAAATAGAATTGCAAAAGTAAAAATATTACAGATTGAAACTTAGAAATAAAAAATCTCCTGTTTCAGCCTTAGTTTACTCTAATGATATGGCTAAAAGCAGGAGATTTTTATACTATAACTTATAAATTATAAGTATGTCTGTCCAATTTCTCTATTTTGAGACAGCCTCTTTCCATCATCTTTTTTAAGAATAAACAGGTCATCGTCTATATAATCGATCCGATTGAACTGGCTTTGCAGAATCTGCTTGCCGTGGCAATCATACAATCCGTAATCTTCCGCTGCGTTGTCACGGATTGTCTTTACTTTAAAATAGTTGTTGGCAATTGCAGTGCATCGTTGATAGACTATGGGCACTATTACCTTGTTATTCGCGTCTACGACCCCTTCTTTGCCCTGTTGACTGACAATAAAGTTGCCGCCATCGAAGCGTAGCTGCTCATAAGGAAGATTCATCTGTTTTGCATTGGCCAAATTAATAAAGCAAATTACACCATCTTGTTTCACTGCAACACATTTTTGGCTGTTTTCTATGGGTGTGATGGATTTATAGTCTATGGGGATAATCAATTTCAAATCTTTGGAATAGATGCCATACAAACGATTGCGGCAAACAATGATATATTCTCCGTCCGTACAATTTATAATGCTCTGATAGATAAACGGTATGGTGTTCATTCCATCGGTCAGCACATAGCCTGTTTCGCGACTATTATATGGGTGCTCAATTGTGATTTTCAGGCGTATTCCCTCGTCCTGAATGGTGATTTTGTCATGGGGTTTTCGGTCGCATAGTTTTTCAATTTTGTCATCAAACAACAGGAACCATGTTGAGGTTGATTCTGCAAAAATCAATCCGTTTTCTCTTTGATAGATATTCAGATATTCGCAAGGGAGGATTTGTCTGCCATACTGGTCGTATAAAGCGGTTTTGCGGTTGTATTTTGCCAGGAAATAGTCACCCTGTGCTTCAATGGATGAATATTGCAGAGCCGTGAGATGTCTGGAACCATACGTTAGCCCCATTCTGTTATCCGCTTTATAAATAACAGCTCTCTCGTCTTTTTTCACCATTTGGTTGACAAGTTCCATCATCTCCTGTTCATCAGGTACGTCATCATTACGCTTCACATGTGCCATCCAGCGTTCCAAAAGTTTTTTCCTGTCATTTTCAATGCTTTTTTCTATTTCCCTTGCATCGGGATGAGCACTATAATAATCCTCTTCTGCATCTACGTAGTAGACTTTTCCCGATGTTTCATCAAAGGTGAGGTCGGACAATGTAATCAATTTGCCAGACACATCCAATCCTTTTCCAGTATCGGTGACAGGATATTTCCACTGATTTTCTGGTGTGAGCCAATTGCATTTCAATACCAGTTCATTTCTTTTCTCGCTTTCCTCTCGTGCTTCCCGGTCAAACACAAATATATTACGTTTGTTGGTGTAGTAGATGTCTTTCATCATGAGGTTACTCAAATCAACATATTTGACGTTCTCTTCAAAATTGAATATCCAGATGATAAAATAATGATGTAGTCTATAGAAAATATCCCGATCGACTATGGTGCTAAGAAAAGTCGTGGAAAGCTGAAGCTCAAAAACCACATTAAACTCTTTAAAGGTGGCACAGACATCGGGACGTCGCCAGTTAAGATAGGGTATATTGGCATTGATGCGTTTCTCAATCTGCACGTTGTCAACTCCGTGTAGCCTGCTCTGCTCTCCATTTAATCCTTCATATATCCGCTGCTTAAGTTCCTTGTGTCTTTTACTTTCCTGACAAAGCCCATATTTACGTGCTTCAATTTCTTCTTTAGACATATTTACACTCGTTTTGATAGGGCAATCAGCACTATCATGCAGATGGGCGAAAAAAGAAACATGTCCTCGTTCAAACTTTCTGCCAGCAATTTTTATCTGCTGTCTACAGAAAGGACATAGAAATCGTTTTTCACCAAACTTTATACAGCGGTCGAACTCTTCACGCCATTTGATGAGCTCAGACTCGGGATGAGCAAAGAATTCTTCAGCGACTATCTCCTTTTCTGTTTCAGTGTCGAAAATCTTCTCAATTCTCCTTACTGAAGTGTGAACTTCTTCAATTCCCTCTTTCTGCTCTTCAAGTTTTGAGTTTGACTTTTCTTCCGTAACAGGTTCTGCTGATTCTTCTGTGGCAACCTTTGCTCCATCTGTATCAGCTTTTGCACGTTCTTCTTCCACAATGTTATTTATGGTCTGTTCCGAGTCCGTTATTGGAATTAACTCAACATCAGAATGGGGGCAATCGTCTTTAGTGTCTTCATCTGCAACTTTTGAAATGTCTTGTATTGATTTACTGACAGTTATATCCTCATCGGAAACTATATCAGTATTATCGTTTACAAGTATGGATTCAATCTCATTATCCATCGTATTTTTTGTTTCTTCTTGCTGCGAATCTTCTTTAGGGGTATTATCAACCAAGTTTTTTTTCAACACCTTTTCTTCAATGTATGGTTCTTCGTTGGCGGATTGATTTTCATTATCCTCCGTTTCATCGAGTTCCGCATGAGAATTGTCCGATTCAACTTGTTTTTGTTCCACATAATTCTGAACCATCATCGAAACTCCCTGGTTTATAATTTGGTTTTCAGAACTTTCATGATCTCTCGTAATGTTCCTTTCTTGTTCGGTGTTTTCGTTTTGTTCCTCTTTTTTTTCGCTTTCTACCCGACATTTCTCTTTCTCTTCTTCAAGAAGAGTCAGTTGTTTGGATGAAGTTTTAATAGTAGCGTTTAGTGATTGCTCATTTACTCGTTTCTTCTCAATCTCCCTTTGTTGTTCTTCGATTGTTGTTTCTAATTTGGCGATTTTTTGATGTAACAGGTCTTCTTCTGATTTTGATGACTTAAGATTTGCAATTGCGTTTTCAAGCTCCTTAGCCAGCTTATCGTTTAACGTTGAAAGATTTCTCTCAACTTCTTGCACATGCCCCAGCAAATCGGAATTCTTTTGTTGGGCATCATTGAGTAAATTTCTTAGGGAAAGAATCTCTTGTGCTTGCTCAGTGGCCTTTTCTCTCATGCTATTGTTTTGAGATGTCAAGTCTTCTTTTTCAGTATATAAGTCTTTAATGGTGCTTTCATTATTGGCTATTTCTCTTTCGGCATGAGTTAGTTTCAGCGATAATACCTCTATCTCAGCTGCCAATTCTTTTATTTTACTAAGAGCCGATTCCAATTCTTGCTTTTTACGAGCATTGTCTTTAAATAGCTGACGTTCTTTTTGCCTAACATCATATCCAGCTATCAATTTTATCAAAAAATCTGATATCTTCATATGTCAGAAGTTATTTTATTGTTAAATTTCAGAACCTTCAAATTTCAATCAGCAGGTCAATTAAAGAGTTGTAATGTCTTTAAAAACTTCAAGCGGTAAAGGTAAGATGCAATATTCAACCATACAGACTGAAAAACAAGTGCAAGTTATAAAAAAATGATATAACAGCAAAAAAAGCAGAAACATGCCTAAAATCCAATCGATTGTGCCTTTCTTAATAGAAAATGATGTTTATTTTTGCAATAGTAAAGAACTACATCGTTTGACCAATCAAAAGAAAAAACTTTTCTGTATAAGTAAAATAAAAGACTTGAAATTGGTGTATTCCATGTTAATAGCATATCGCAAAAATAGCGACTATTATCAAGCCATTACCTCGTTCTTTGAGAAAGTCTCATAAGTATCTTATTTCTAATATATTCCTATTTACATATCGACTCTTATAAGAAAATACCTGACCGTGTCATTTCAGTTTCATCATACACAAATGGACGGAGCTCATGCTGCCCAGTTTCTGGAAAAGCTTCAACATGAAATAAACTCAACACACTTGTAACCACAAAAGTAGTCTGATAAATCAAAGAATCCGCTTACACATCACAAAATTTGTCAGTTCCAACTGATTGGCTCTGCACTTTTGTGACTTAACCACTTTGTAGCCCTTTTGTTCAAAGAACGGTTTTGCAGTCAGACTGACCTCCGACGTAATTTCAGTAACTCCATACGCCTTGGCCATCTTTTCTACTTCCGAAAGCAGTTGCGTGGCTACTCCCCTGCCCTGCATGTCCTTGTGTACAAACATGGAATGTAAATATCCCTCTTTATTCAGAGAAGAAAAGCCAGCCATCTTACCTTGTCCATCAAAAGCCCCAATAAAATGATGTTGAGACAAAAGTTCTTTCCAGTGCAACAAGTCATCACCACAAGAAGCCCAGTCTGCTACCTCTTCTTTTGTATAGTCCCTCAAATTCACATTAAGCACAGTAGAGCGAAACAAATGCTGCATTTCCGGAATGTCTTTTTCTTCAAGCGGACGTAAAGCATAAACAAGCTTTGTTTCTTTACAACTGTCCTTAAAAAAATCTTCTTTCGTCAACAAAGTAAAATGTTCTGTCCGCACATCACCCAATGGAGAAGGTTTGCCCTCTTCCGTATGATGGAACTTGAAACCACATTTATCCATTACTCGGCGAGATTGGGTATTCCCGTCATAATAACCACACCACACTCGTTTTACTCCCAGTTCCTCAAAACGACGCCTCAACAGGCGATTGACGGCCTCCGGAATCAGCCCCTTTCCCCAATGAGGAACTCCAATCCAATAACCAATTTCTGCATCTCCTTCCTGCATGTCAGCGCTGTGTACGCTGTCTCCAAACATAATGCCCACACTGCCAACAGGTTCATTGGTTTCTTTCAACACTACCGCATAAGTTTCCGGTACTGAAAGAATATCACGTATTACCTCTCGGCTGTTTTCTACAGACGTGTGCGGTGGCCAACCGGCAATCGGCCCTACAGCCGGGTTTTTAGCATATTTATAGAGCGAAAGGGCATCTTCCTCACGCCACGGTCTGAGTATCAGTCTTTCTGTTTCCATAATTATGTGCGGTATATTTTATTTTTTATACATTGCAAGATTAGCTATCATCTTTTTCAAATTAGCTTCATTTTCCTCATCCGAAATGGAAGGGTCTTTCATAAAACGACCACAAGGTAAATCCGGACATCCTCCACAATTTTCCCGCTTTTGTTCCTTACAGCATTTCCAGATGGGACATACCGCATCGCCTGTATACTGAAGCCAGAACACCTTACCTTTTATCTTTCTGCATCCATTGCATTCCTTTGGGAATGACGCACAGTCCACACACCTAGCTCCACACGGAGAGGGATAAAAATAATCATCTTTCCAATACCACCATTTACATTTCTCTCTATCCGGGTTTTCCGTATGAACAAAATACTCTAAAGCCCGGTACAGATAAAGCTGGCATCGGTCTATCGTACACCCACGCAAACGGCATTCCTCCTCATACAAATCCTCTGCTTTCTTTCCTTTCAGTGATGCGATAGAGGTATACCCCATGGCTATCAGGTCTTGTTCAGTCTGTGAACCTACGTTAGGGATTTTTCGTAAAGATGATTTTTCTTGATTGTCAGTCATATCTTATTTTTTAAAGTTCTTATATACAAACATCGGTGAACACAAAGTACTCAATAGCACCAATATCCACAGATTTCCGGTCATAGGATTATATGCTTGACATAATTCTTTCCAAGAAGAACCGGATGACAATCCCAGTCCAAATTCAAAACAAACCGTAAGACACATCCATAATCCTCCTACAAGAATACAATCTTTTTTCGTCAAGTCTTTAATAGGTGGTAAAAGCAAAAATGTTACCACATAAATTAATCCTGCAAGTAATACACCGCTTAATGCCAAAGCTGTGCTTTCAGACAAGAAACGATGCCATACATATTCACGAAGTCCTCCATTTAAAATAGCCAGTGGGATAAAACAGCACCATACTCCTATTACTTTACTCCATTTCGTCATTTTTCTTTCTCAGCGAATCGACTACTTTCATTGCATTTCTCCTGGCTGCTACGATGCTCGGCGTCATTTCGTATTCCAGCATATCAAGACAGATCGACAGCTCATTTGCCAGCTCCGGAACAAACCGGCACATCTTTGCAGACAGTTTTATCATCATCGAGCGGCTGCTGTCCGATTCCTTCTTGTCGGCAGCATGGGCAAGACAAAAATCAAACAAGTCCGTCCTGAAGTTCTGCTTGGTAGACAAGTCAATCAGAATAGATAGAACAAGTCCCCGACGTATATGTAAACAATGCTTCATTGCCCAGTCTGCAATCTTATCATAAAAGGAAGAGACATAAAGTCTTTTGTCTTCTGCCGGTAAATAATACAATATCCATGCCGCATTGTATGCCGACTGTGCATCTTCCGCATAAAGCATAAGGTCACACACCTTACCGATGCCATCCTCATCATGATGCAACTCGCGAGACAAAGCCATTACCTGCCATTTGGACAGCCTATCCTGCAAATGTTCCATTTCGTTTTACTATGTTTCTATATGCCATAATAGCAAATCTAAACAATAAGAAACAGAATAACAAACAAGCCACTATTTCTTTCACATTTACCCCTCAAAAAAACACAAGTGCATTTCAACTCAAACGCCTAAGCGTTTTAAGTAAAACGTACTTGCGTTTGAATCCAAACGCACTTGTGTTTTCTATCAAACGTAAGTACGTTTTTCCCCTGTGCTTAAAAAGCCCCAATTTTTCTTTATTTATTCAGAAAATATACATTTTAAAGGCGATTTTTTTAGTATCTTCGCCCCCAAAACTAACTAACCTGACTAACCTATGTCTGTACTCCGACATTTCATCATTATAGGGATACTTACTGTGGGAGTATACGTTTTTTCGTGTACTTCCCCCAATGAAGCACCTTCCCCAGAATCTACAGAAATAAATTCTCATACCGACAGCCTGTTGCAATTCAAGATTTATCTTGAACAGGCGCGTATCAGCCGTTTTAAAGGAGAGAATCAGGAAGAAGCTCATTTCTTAGAAGCAGCGGAAAGCATCGCTCAATACCTGAACGACTCGTCTGTATATGCAAACTTATGGCAGGAGAAAGCCATGCTTTACCTGCCGCATCAATCGGAAAAAGCAAAAGAATTCTTTCAGAAAGCGCTTGCTTATATGCCTTCCGGAACTCCAGCCTCCATCGCACAAAGTGAACTTTACCTTTCCCGCATTTATTTGGAACAAGGACAGACGGACAGTGCTTTCCATTACATCAATAATGCCATCTGCCAAAATTTGCCGAGAAAGGAAACTGCCGCCTTACACCTTCAGAAGGGCTACATTTTTGCCTATCTTCTGCAAGCTGACTCGGCCACGCATCATATCCTGCCTTTTTTGTCTGATGCATCCTTAAAACAACGCACGGAAGCCTACCGTCGTCTGTTCGAAATGTACGGAAAGAAACAGAATGAGAAGCTGGAAAACATCTACATGCGAAGATACATTTTGTCGCGTGACTCGCTGAATGCTGAACGAAAGGAAATGGTCATCGAAAAAATACAGGATATGCACGAATACAAGTTGCAGCGCGAACGGGCTAACAAGGCGGAAATGCAGGCTGCACACCATAAGCTGATTTTCTACCGGATTGCGGTCACCTTAGGCGTGGTGATTCTTATCCTGCTTTTACTCCTTCACCGCATCCGCGTGCACAAACAAAAACTGACAGAAGAACTAAAGGCTACCCAGTGGATGCGCATGGAAGAAACGCTGAAAAGGAAAGAAGCGGAAGTGGCACTGGCCCACGAACAGGAGAAATTGAAGCAGCAGGAAATTGACCGGCTGAATAAAAGCGTAGCATACTACCGGCAACTGAATGCCATCACGCTTCCTTCTTTGTTGCGGAAAAGGAACTCGCAAGGTGCACTTCACCTGACGAAAGAGGAATGGGACATTATTCAGCAAAATACAGACACTTGCTTCGACGGATTTACCAGACGACTGAAGGAGTGTTACCCGCAACTTACGGAAGAGGAACTTCGTTTCTGCTGTCTGGTAAAGATGGATCTTCCCATGTCATTACTGTCTGAAATCTACCATATTGCCAAAGGAAGTATCTCGCGCCGGAAAATGAGACTGAAGGAGAAAATGCACATCGAAAACAGCAGTTTTGACGAGTTTATCACCGCATTTTAAGTGTCATGTACATCATAAAAATTATCAACTATCTAATTTCCAATAGATTAAATTTCACTTGTGTACATCAGATTTTTCCCTGACTTCCATCTGTTCACTTTACCTTTGCAGCCGTAAATCTATTTAAACATACGCGACTCATGAAAGTGAAACAACTACTTTATGGGATGATGTACGGCTTATTGATTTTCTTCACTGTATCTTGCAGTGAAGAAAATTCAGAAAATCTACCCGATAATATAGCTATTTATCAAAGCTACCTGGTAGCTTTTTCTGATTCACAGCCTACCCTGGCCTACGCCCGTTTCTCTCCAGAGAAAGACGTACCCCTGAAAGAAATCAAGCTTACAGGCGGAGCATCCATCATGGCCAATGGCAAAGAGATGGAATACCATTATTTTGATGGAAATACAATATTCGGTTATTCCTATTCACTGGCACTCGGAAAAGACGAACAAGTCTCATTCGTGCTCCAACGCAAACGGCAGCAAGAAACCCGCATGCTGACCAATTATGCCTACAAGGAATGGATTAATGAGATACATATTCCTTCGGAACTTACCACGATTACCAATCAGGAAATGATTGGATGGAAAGGTGAGAAAATCGCGTCCAATGAAGAACTGGAGGCCACGCTGGACAACCCCTCACATTTAGAGGAATATACCGCTTATTATGGTACATTAAATGAAAGCCGTGACGGAGTTTCGTTTAAGAATGTGCCGAAAGGAAAATATATGCTCACGTTGAAACGCATCCTGAAACTGGAAACCAAAGACAATGACGCTCCCGCCAAAGGAGAAATCAGACTGGTTTTCTACGACAAAAAGGAAGTAATGGTGAAATAACATATAACCCTAGCCTATTTCCCAAACTCCACAGGTGTATGGACTCCCCACCACTATGAAGAAATCACAACTTCCCGTGCGGAGCCTTTATCCTTTCAGCTGAAAACTTCCGTTTCACTGGAAATGGAAGAAAGTCTGATAATCTCTCTGGGATACACCCTCTCTAACCTTGACCCTTACTCGGGCATCCGGGAAACCGTTTTCGACGGAAACATGCTGAACCTCGGAAAGAAGCGCCCATTTTTTCATTCACTCTCGATCGGGATAGGCTGGCGGTTTTAAAAACTGGGCCGGATTAACGTCCGGCCCAGTTTTTTATTCTACTCATTGCTTCCTGACAATCTTCACGTTTACCAAAAGCCGTCAGTCGCAGGAATCCTTCTCCGCTTGGTCCAAATCCTACTCCCGGAGTTCCTACCACATTGACCTCGTGAAGCAACATTTCAAAGAAGCTCCATGAATCCAATCCTTCGGGTGCCTTTACCCAAATATAAGGAGCATTCACTCCTCCATAAAGTGTAAATCCGGCAGCTGACAGTCCTTCACGCATCAGGCGGGCATTCTCCATATAATAGGCTATGGTTTCCTTTATCTCAGCTTGTCCTTCGGCGGTATAGATGGCCTCTGCCCCTCGCTGGGTGATATAGCTGGTACCATTGAATTTCGTACACTGCCGACGGTTCCACAAATGATTCAAAGCCACTTGTTCACCCGAAGCCGTCATGGCTTTCACTTCTTCCGGTACTACGGTATAACCGCAGCGTACGCCGGTAAAACCAGCTGTCTTCGAGAAGCTACGGAATTCTACGGCACACGAACGGGCTCCCTCTATTTCATAAATAGAATGTGGCACATCACTCTCACAAATGTAAGCCTCATAAGCCGCATCATATAATATCAGTGCCTTATGTGCCAGCGCATAGTCCACCCACTTCTGCAATTCGGCTTTCGTCAGCGTTGTTCCCGTAGGATTGTTCGGATAGCACAAATAAATCATGTCTACCGGCTCCTGGGGGAGAGAAGGGATAAAATGGTTTTCTGCCGTACAAGGAAGATAAGTCAGACGGTTCCACTGCCCGTTTGCCTGCAATTCTCCAGCTCTCCCGGCCATGACGTTACTGTCAATATACACCGGATACACGGGGTCTGTTACTGCTACTTTATTGCCTGTGCCTAAAATATCTCCAAAATTACCGGTGTCACTTTTAGCTCCGTCACTCACAAAAATTTCTGTCGGACGCAATTCTACTCCACGCGAGCGGTAATCATGTTCCAGAATAGCCTGAATCAAGAAATCATATCCTTGTTCAGGACCGTACCCATGAAAGGTTCCGGCATCGGCCAGTTCGTCTACCGCACGGTGCATGGCTTTGATAGAAGCCGGCGGAAGCGGACGAGTCACGTCGCCAATTCCTAATCGGATAAGTGCAGCTTCCGGATGAGCCGATTTAAAAGCATTTACTTTTTTAGCTATGCTCGAAAACAGATAGTTTCCGGGCAGTTTGGTAAAGTTATCATTTATTTGTATCATATCTTGTCTTACTCCTTTAATTCTATTGTTCCGTCAAAAACTTTCACAGCGGGTCCTGTCATATACAAATGCTGCCCCTCTCCTGCCCAGTCGATGGTCAGGTCACCTCCATCCATACAGACTGTTGTGTGGGAACCGCATTTTCCAGAAAAGGCTGCTGCCACAGCCGTAGCACATGCCCCTGTACCACAAGCTTGTGTGATACCCGATCCTCTTTCCCATACCCGCATGCGTATGTTTTCTTTGTCCAATACCTGAGCGAACTCCACGTTTACCCGATCCGGGAAAAGCGGATGACGTTCAAGCACTGGTCCTACTTCAGCAAGAGCTACCTCCTCCATTTTATCTACAAAAATAACCAGATGAGGGTTTCCCATTGACACGGCCACTCCTTTCTGGAAGGGATAAGCATCGCCCAAATCCACCCAGTGAATATCGGCAGGAATTCCCATATCCACCCGAACAGACTCTACCTTTCCCTCCTTCACCTGCAAATGCAGTTCCTTGATACCGGAAAGCGTATCCAGCAGAATATCGGTCTTCGTAGTCAGTACATATTCATACAAATACTTCCCGATACAGCGACTGGCATTTCCGCACATCTTGGCCTCAGAACCGTCTGCGTTAAAAATACGCATGCTGAAATCAGCCTTGTCCGAATCGCCAATCAGCACCAGTCCGTCACTGCCTATCCCCGTATGAGGACGACTCCAAGCTATGGACTTTTCTTCCGGATTAGTCAGCGGGTATTTCATCGTATTCACATAGATGTAATCATTACCCAGACCATGCATTTTTGTAAATTCTATTTTCATATCTACTAATCAATTTAGTTTTTGTATCCCTCTTCATGTACATCGGTTACCGCACGTCCGCTCGGCTCATTGATATGCTGGAAAGCTTTATCCCAAGCCAGTGCCTCAGCTGTAGAACAAGCCACACTCGGTACACTGGGAACACTCTTAGCCGCACTTTCACTCGGGAAATGCTCCTCAAAGATAGAGCGGTAGTAATACTCTTCCTTGTTACGGGGAGGATTCACCGGGAAACGTTCAGCCGCATGCGCCATCTGTTCGTCGGATACCTCTTTTGCCGTGAATTCCTTCAGCGTATCAATCCAGCTGTATCCCACACCGTCACTGAACTGTTCCTTCTGACGCCATGCCACGCTTTCAGGCAACAAGTCGGCAAAAGCTTCGCGTACGATTTTCTTTTCAATGGTTTTTCCGGGGCACATCTTGGCTTCCGGATTCAACCGCATGGCCACATCCAAGAATTCCTTGTCCAGAAACGGCACACGTCCTTCTACTCCCCAGGCAGCCAATGATTTATTGGCCCGCAAACAATCGTACAAATAAAGTTTGGACAATTTACGCACAGTTTCTTCATGGAAAGCCCGTGCATCGGGGGCCTTGTGGAAGTACAGATAACCACCAAAAATTTCATCTGCTCCTTCTCCACTAAGCACCATCTTGATGCCCATACTCTTGATGACACGAGCCAGCAAGTACATAGGTGTAGAAGCTCGAACTGTCGTTACATCGTAAGTCTCAATGTAATAAATCACATCGCGAAGTGCGTCGAGACCTTCCTGAATGGTATAATGAATTTCATGGTGCACGGTACCAATGAAATCAGCCACTTCACGTGCCTTGGCCAAATCGGGGGCTCCCTCCAGACCAATGGCAAAGGAATGAAGCTGAGGCCACCATGCCGCCATCTTTCCATCCGTTTCCACACGACGGGCTGCATAACGCTTGGCAATGGCAGAAATGACCGAACTGTCCAGACCTCCAGAGAGTAATACGCCGTAGGGTACATCACTCATCAGTTGCTCACGTACGGCTTTTTCCAAGCCTTCCCGCAAGGCGCTAACCGATGCCGGTGCATCAGCTACTGCCTCATACTGAGTCCAGTCGCGGACATACCAGCGGATCATCTTCCCGTCCTTGCTATAATAACAATGTCCGGGTAAAAAGGGTTCATAACGTTCACAAAAACCTTCCAACGCTTTCAGCTCACTGGCACAATAGACTTTGCCATCGCTGTCATAACCAATATAAAGTGGAATCACCCCGATAGGGTCGCGAGCGATGAGAAACTCATCTTTTTCTGAATCGTACAGCGCGAATGCAAAAATACCATTCAGCTTTTCCAGAAAATGTATTCCGTATTCTTGATAAAGTGCCAAGATTACTTCACAGTCACTTCCTGTCTGGAAATCATATTTTCCGGCATACTCCTTACGAATCTCACGGTGATTGTAGATTTCGCCGTTCACGGCCAGTACCACTTTCTTATCGGGTGAATACAATGGCTGTCCGCCACTCTGAGGGTCTACAATCGACAAACGTTCATGCGCTAAGATAGCCGATCCCCCACAATAAATTCCACTCCAGTCGGGACCACGATGACGAATCTTTCGAGCCATGGCCAATGCTTTTTCACGTAACTCTGGAGTCTGTTTTCTGATATTTAAAATAGCTGCAATGCCACACATAATCGTAAAGTTGTATTTATATTTTGTATGTAATCAATTATTTTCGGCTTAAATATGCATCAATGTCGGCTGCGGCCTTCCGACCGCCTGCAATGCACTTCACAACCAGACTGGCTCCGGTAGCTGCATCACCGGCCACAAAGACATTTGCCGGGAATTCGGGTTGTACCGGACGAAGGAATCCCATCGCCAGCAATACCAAATCGGCTTTCAGGATTTCTTTCTTCCCAGTCGGCTTCATCACCGGACGTTCTCCTTCGGCTCCCGGAGTCCATTCCACTTCTTCCACTTCTACACCGCACACTTTCCCGTCTTCTTCCAGGAAGCGGTTGGAAGTCAGACTCCACCGACGTATGCATCCTTCTTCATGACTGCTGCTGGTTTTGAGAACCACCGGCCACTGCGGCCACGGAGTATTCGGATTATGACCTACAGGAGGCTTCGGCATAATTTCAATCTGCGTCACACTGAGTGCTCCCTGACGGTTACTTGTACCGATACAGTCACTACCCGTATCTCCACCTCCAATTACCAGCACATGCTTGCCTTTTGCCGTGATGCGTTCCTCCTCTGGAATGTGCTGCCCGGCCAGCACGCGGTTCTGCTGCGCCAACATCTCCATAGCAAAATGAATACCTTTCAGTTCACGTCCGGGGATATTCAAATCGCGTGCCTGCGGCGTACCCGTACAAATGCAGTATGCATCAAATCCTTCGGGAAAGTTTGTCACGTCAATATCGGCATTGACCTTGAAAGTGATTCCTTCTGCTTCCATCACTGCCACACGGCGGTCGATTACCGACTTGCTGAGCTTAAAATTCGGAATACCAAACCGCAACAAGCCTCCCACGTATTCCAGTTTTTCGAACACCGTCACCGTATATCCTCTGCGGTTCAACTGATTGGCGGCAGCCAATCCTGCAGGTCCGGAACCGATGACAGCCACAGACTTCCCGTTTCGTTCATATTGACGAGGCTGTACATACCCTTCACGAAAAGCAGCTTCAATGATAGCAGCTTCATCTTCACGAATGGTTACCGGTGCATCCATACTCAACTTCAACACACAACTCTTTTCACACAATGCCGGACATATACGGCCGGTAAACTCCGGAAAATCATTGGTTCCGGTAAGTATCTCATAAGCTTCTTTCCATTTTCCCTTGTACATGGCATCCTGGAATTCCGGAGGGCGATTACCCAACGGACATGCCCAATGGCAGAAAGGTACCCCACAGTCCATACACCGCGATGCCTGGAGCTTTCGCTCGCTTGTGTTCAACGTCTGTTCCACTTCACTGAAGTCCATGATACGGTCGTGTACCGGACGGTATCCGGCCTCTTGTCTGGGAACGGTCAGAAATGCTTTTGGATTTCCCATATATCTAGTTTTTTACTGTTCAACAATTAATCAATAATCACGCTGTACTTCGGCTATCTTCTGCTGCAGTTTGCGCATCTGCTCTTCAGCCAGCACTTTCTTGTATTCAATCGGAGTTACCTGAATAAATTCTTCTACATAACGGCTCCAGTTATCCAACATCGTACGTGCCAGTTGAGAACCGGTGTATAGATAATGCTGACGAACCAGTTCATGCAGTTCCTTGCGGGCTGTAGCATCTTCCAACAGAGAAAGTTCTACCATTTCCATGTTACAGAAGTAATCGAAGTTACGGTCTTTATCCCATACGTAGGCAACTCCCCCACTCATACCTGCAGCAAAGTTACGTCCGGTCTTACCCAGTACGACTACTCGTCCGCCGGTCATATACTCACAGCAATGGTCGCCTACTCCTTCTACTACCGCAATGGCCCCAGAGTTACGTACGGCAAAACGTTCACCTACGCATCCATTGATATACACCTCTCCACTTGTGGCCCCATACAACAAGGTATTACCTGCGATTACGTTGTTTTCGGCCAGGAAATTGCTTCTTACCGGAGGCTGTACCGAAATATGTCCTCCACTCAAGCCCTTACCCAGATAATCGTTCGCTTCACCTTCCAGCTTGAAGCTGACCCCATGCGGAAGGAAAGCACCGAAACTCTGTCCGGCTGAACCTTTGAACTTCACCTGGATGGTCTGTGCGGGCAATCCAGCCTGTCCATATTTGGCAGCTACGGCCCCAGAAAGCATGGCGCCTACCGAACGGTCGGTATTGGATATGGCATATTCCAACGATACCTCCTTACGGTTTTCCAATGCTTCGCGTGCGGCAGCCAGCATGCTGACATCCTTCACGTGCTCTATCTCATGACGCTGTTCCGTTACATTATGTAAGGCAGCACCATTATCGACTTTGTGCAACAATTTACTGAAATCGAGCAATGAAGCCTTTTCATGAGTTGTCGGACGTATTTCAATCAAATCCGTACGTCCTACAATGTCTTCCAGACGGGAGAATCCCATCTCTGCCAGGTATTCACGTACCTCTTGTGCCAGGAAACGGAAGAAGTTGACTACATACCGGTAATGTCCGCGGAAATGTGCCCGCAACTGCGGATCCTGTGTAGCCACACCTACCGGACACGTATTGGCATGACATTTACGCATCATGACACATCCCAAAACAATCAATACAGAAGTTCCGAATCCAAACTCTTCTGCTCCCAGCAAAGCCATGCTGATGATGTCACGTCCAGTCTTCAACTGTCCGTCAGTCTGCAAACGTACCTGACCACGAAGTCCGTTGAGTACCAATGTCTGCTGTGTCTCGCTCAGACCGATTTCCGGAGAAATACCGGCATAGCGCATGGAAGAGGCCGGAGAAGCTCCTGTTCCACCTTCTGCTCCTGAAATGACAATCAAATCAGCCTTTGCTTTTGCCACACCGGCTGCAATGGTACCAATACCACTTTCAGCTACCAGTTTCACACTGATTTTGGCTTTCGGGTTCACGTTCTTCAAATCGAATATCAGCTGAGCCAAGTCTTCAATTGAATAAATATCGTGATGAGGGGGAGGCGAAATCAGCGAAATACCCGGAATAGAATGACGCGTCTTGGCAATGACTTCATTTACCTTGAATCCCGGAAGCTGTCCACCTTCACCCGGTTTAGCACCCTGCGCTACCTTAATCTGAATTTCTTCGGCATTCACCAAATATTCAGTGGTTACACCGAAACGTCCGGAAGCGACCTGTTTGGTCTTACTGCACAAGGAAATGCCATCGTAGGTCTCATGGAAACGGTCGGAATCCTCTCCTCCTTCACCCGTATTACTACGGGCGTTCAGCTTATTCATGGCCAGTGCCATGGCTTCATGCGCCTCTTTACTGATAGAACCAAAAGACATGGCACCCGTTACAAAATGCTTTACAATTTCCTCTACCGGCTCTACATCTTCCAATGGAATCGGATTACGGCGGAAAGAGAAGAAGTCACGCAAGAATATCGGACTTTCCTTTTCATCTACCCGACGCGTATATTCCTTGAACTTAGCATAGCTTCCCAAACGAGTGGCCAACTGCAAAGCACTGATAGTTTCCGGATTCCACGCATGCTTCTCGCCATCCTTACGGTAAGAGAACTGGCCGATATAAGGCAACAAATCGTCGACCTCTTTTGCAAAACCTGCATCATGGAACGCCTGGTAATCTTTAACAATGCTTTCCAATCCGACACCTCCAATGGATGAAGAAGAAGTACCGAAGTAAGTAGAAAGCACTTCGCTGCCCAAACCAACGGCTTCAAATATCTTCGCTCCACGGTAAGAACGTATCGTACTGATACCCATCTTACTCATTACTTTATAGAGTCCTTTGCAAACGGCTTTTATGTAGTTCTTTTCGGCAGTTTCATAATTCAACTGCACATCGCCTTTCTTCACCATGTCATCCAGAATGGCAAATACCATATACGGATTGATGGCGCTCGCTCCATATCCCAGCAACAAGGCAGCGTGCATCACTTCCCGAATTTCTCCACTTTCTACCACCAATGCGGTCTGTACCCTCTTTTGTACAGAAATCAGGTGATGGTGTACGGCACTTACAGCCAGCAAAGAAGGAATGGCTGCATGTGCTGCATCAATCTCACGATCGGAAAGAATGATGTAGTTTACCCCTTCATCCACTGCCGCCTCGGCTTTCTTGCACAACTCACTCAATGCCTCACGCAGACCTTCTGCTCCTCTTGCTGCATCGAACAGCATTGGCAACTTCACGGTATTGAACCCTTTATAGCGAATGTTACACAATATATCAAGCTGCGTATTGTTCAGAATCGGGTGTGGCAGACGCACCATCTTACAATGCGATTCACTCGGCAACAGAATGTTGGTTCCTACAGCTCCGATATATTCCGTCAGCGACATCACCAGTTCCTCACGTATCGGATCGATTGGCGGATTGGTCACCTGCGCAAACTGCTGACGGAAATAATTGAACAATATCTGTGGTTTGTCGGACAACACAGCCAGAGGAGTATCGTTACCCATGGAAGCTGTGGGTTCGGCCCCATTCATACACATCGGAGTAAGCGTACGTTCTATGTCTTCGCGAGTAAATCCGAATGCACGCAGGCGACGTTCATAATCAGGTACAGAATTGGAAATCTTACGGCCACTGCGTAATGTATCCAGTTCAATACGGTTGGTAGAAAGCCACTGACGATAAGGCTTGGAAGCCGCCAACTGGCTCTTCAATTCGCCATCGTAGTAAATACGTCCTTCTTGGGTATCTACCAACAATATCTTACCTGGCTGAAGACGGCCTTTTTCCTTAATGGCTTCAGGTTCAAAATTAATGACTCCAGCTTCGCTGGCTACCACCATCATATCATTTTTGGTGATCAGGTAACGTGCCGGACGCAAACCGTTACGGTCGAGCATACCACCTGCATAACGTCCGTCGCTGAACAACAAGGCAGCCGGTCCGTCCCAAGGTTCCATCAAAATGGAATGGTACTCATAAAACGCCTTCAGCTCCTCACTAATCGGATTCTTGTCATTGAATGACTCTGGCACAAGCATAGCCATGGCATGCGGCAGGCTCAATCCTGACATCACGAAAAACTCCAACACATTATCGAGTGAGGCACTGTCGCTCATTCCCGGTTGTATAATCGGACCTATTTTCTTCACGTCACCTAATAAAGGAGTGGAAAGTACACTTTCACGCGCCTCCATCCATCCTCTGTTTCCACGAATGGTATTGATTTCTCCATTATGGGCTAACAAGCGGAAAGGCTGTGCCAAACTCCAGGTCGGAAATGTATTCGTACTAAAACGAGAATGTACGATGGCCAGTCCGCTGGTAAAGTAAGGCTGGGTAAGGTCCTGAAAATATTCACGCACCTGTACCGAAGACAGCATACCTTTATATATAATATTTTTGCTGGACAACGAAACAATGTAAAAGTCCTTATGATGTACACGGCGTTCAATCTTTTTACGCACAATATATAAGGTACGTTCAAAGTTTTCCAGGTCGGTTGCCCCGGTAATGAACACCTGCTTAATGTCTGGTTCAGTCTCCAACGCACTTTTTCCTAAAATAGAAGAATTCACGGGCACGGAGCGCAAGTGCATCAATGACAATCCTTCACGCTCTACCTCCTCAATCAGGATGCTCAGAATGGACTCCTGTTCCTTCGCGTCTTTCGGAAGAAAGACCAATCCCGTACCATATTTCCCCTTTTCAGGCACCGGAATTCCCTGTAACAATATAAACTCATGTGGAATCTGCAACATAATACCTGCACCGTCACCCGTCTTGTTGTCTGCGCCTTCTGCGCCACGATGTTTCATATTTTCCAAGACTTTCAAGGCTGCATCCACCAATTCATGTGATTTATTACCATGAATGTCTACAATCATACCTACTCCACAAGCATCGTGCTCGTACTCCGGTTGATAAAGCCCGGAAGATGTCTGATGACATTCTGTTACTTCCTGCTCTTCTTTTCTCATAAATTTTCCTGCTAACCTCATTTTATCTTTCATTATTAATACCCAAAACAGAGTTTACATTCTATTTGTCCACAAAAATAATAATATCACTTCCAATATGACACTTTTGTAGGATTTTTCATTACAATATTTTCATCTACACAAACCCAAGCTTTCATTTTCTTTATATAGCAAGCAGAAAAGTTTCAGAATAAAACAGAATAAATACATTTTGATTACATTTATCACAAAAAGACAGAAACAATGTATTTTTTCAGGCACGGCACATACCTCTTTTAATAATTGTCTGTTATTTTGTAAACGAAAATCATAATATGGCTTGAAAACAAAATACAGATGGAAACATTAAAACATGAATGCGGAGTCGCTCTTATCCGACTCCTGAAACCACTGGAATATTATCAGGAAAAATATGGTACATGGATGTATGGCTTGAACAAGCTTTATCTGCTGATGGAGAAGCAGCACAACAGAGGACAAGAAGCTGCAGGATTAGCCTGCGTAAAACTGCAAGCCAACCCTGGTGAGGAATACATGTTCCGTGAAAGAGGACTCGGAGCGGGAGCCATTACAGAAATCTTCAACAACGTTCATCAACAATACAAAGATTTAACGGAAGAACAGTTGCACGATGCTGAATTTGCAAAGAAGTGCCTGCCCTTTGCCGGAGAACTTTACATGGGACACCTGCGTTATTCGACCACTGGAAAAAGCGGTATCTCGTATGTTCATCCATTTCTCCGCCGCAACAACTGGCGTGCCAAGAACCTGGCATTATGCGGTAACTTCAATCTGACCAATGTAGACGAAATCTTTGCCGACATAACTGAAGCCGGACAACATCCCCGTAAATACGCAGATACCTATATCATGCTGGAGCAGGTAGGCCACCGGCTGGACAGAGAAGTGGAGCGCCTTTACAACCAGTGCAAAGAAGAAGGCTTGAAGGGAATGGACATCACGCATGCCATTGAAGACCGGATTGACCTGACAAACGTACTGAAAACATCTTCCCCATCCTGGGATGGAGGTTACGTCATCTGCGGAATGACAGGAAGCGGCGAGACCTTTGCCGTACGCGACCCATGGGGCATCCGCCCGGCATTCTGGTATCAGGACGATGAAATCATGGTATTAGCATCGGAACGCCCTGTCATTCAGACGGTATTGAATATTCCTGCTGGAAGCATCCATGAACTGATGCCAGGACAAGCTGTATTGGTCAATAAGAAAGGTCAACTCAGACTGGCACAAATCAACAAACCCGGAAAATTAAAACCCTGCTCTTTCGAACGCATCTACTTCAGCCGGGGAAGTGACGTGGATATCTACCGGGAACGTAAAAAATTAGGAGAAAAACTGATTGAACCGATTCTCTCAGCAGTCAATCATGACATTGCCCATTCCGTATTCTCATTCATTCCCAATACAGCCGAAGTGGCTTTCTATGGAATGCTGGAAGGACTGGACAATTACCTGAACCAACTTAAAATCAAGCAAATCGAGGCCTTGGGTCACACGCCCAGCCATGAAGAACTGAAACAGATTCTTTCTCAACGCATCCGAAGCGAGAAGGTAGCCATCAAGGATATTAAGTTGCGTACCTTTATTGCAGAAGGAAATACCCGCAACGACCTGGCAGCCCACGTATATGATATTACCTACGGAAGCCTCGTGCCACAGGAAGACAACCTGGTAATCATCGACGACAGTATCGTACGAGGAACGACTTTGAAGCAAAGTATCATCAGCATTCTCGACCGTCTGCAACCCAAAAAGATTGTCATCGTATCCTCTTCCCCACAAGTCCGCTATCCGGATTACTATGGCATCGACATGGCCAGCATGGAGCAATTCATCGCCTTCAAGGCCGCCATCGCTCTGCTGGAAGAACGCGACATGCAGCACGTCATCGAATACGCCTATAGAAAGTCAAAAGAACAGCTGAACCTGCCTAAAGAAAAAATGCGCAACTACGTAAAGGAAATTTATGCTCCTTTCAGCGATGAAGAAATATCAGAAAAGATTGCTGCCTTACTGACTCCTGCCACTACGCGGGCAAAAGTACAGATTGTTTACCAAACGTTGGAAGGACTGCATGAAGCATGTCCGGCCCATCCGGGAGACTGGTATTTTAGTGGAGACTATCCTACCCCGGGAGGAACACGCCAGGTGAACCAGGCATTTATCGACTGGGTGGAAAAGAATTATCAATTCTAATTCTCCCTCCCCAAAAACAAACAGAAGTCAAAGTTTCCAGTACTCCCGAGGAAGTACTGTAGTACTGCCTATGAAGTACTTCAGTACTTTCACGGGAGTACTGTAGTACTTCTTTGAAAGTACTGAGATTACACAAAAACAGCTACGAATCCCCCTCTTTACAAATATCAAATCGAGAATCTATACCTGAAAAGCAAACCAACAAATCCCCACCTTTGATGCACCAGAAGAGATTCAAAAAAACTTAATCAAAGAATGAATTTTTGTCATCTCCAGTTTGCAATATTATGAAGTATTCGTATATTTGCAGCCTAGAAACAGAATTCATGGAAGCATTTTACAGAACACATAATTATTTGGTGGAACATACCAACGCTCCTGTTCGCCGTGATCTCATGGATGAAATAGACTGGAATGATCGCTTGATTGGTATAAAAGGTACAAGAGGGGTAGGCAAAACCACATTTCTTTTACAATATGCAAAAGAAAAGTTCGGAACGGACCGTTCATGCTTGTTCGTAAACATGAATAATTTCTACTTTTCACAATACAGTTTAGTAGACTTTGCCGGGGAATTTGTTAAAAGAGGGGGAAAAGTTCTGCTTATTGACCAAGTTTTCAAGCTTCCAGACTGGAGTCACGATTTGCGCACATGCTACGAACGTTATCCGCAACTGAAAATCGTATTTACCGGTTCTTCTGTAATGCGTCTGAAAGATGAGAATCCCGAATTGAACGGGATTGTCAAATCATATAACCTGAGAGGATTTTCTTTCCGTGAATTTCTGAATTTACAGACAGGAAACCACTTTTCAGCCTACACATTGGATGAGATTCTGCACAATCACGAGCATATCGTGAAAACCATCTTACCACACATCAACCCGCTCAATTATTTTCAGGATTACATCCATCATGGTTTCTATCCTTTTTTCCTTGAAAAAAGAAATTTCTCGGAGAATCTGCTGAAGACCATGAACATGATGATTGAAGTGGACATTCTCCTGATTAAACAAATCGAGCTGAAATATCTGTCCAAAATCAAAAAATTATTATATTTGCTAGCAGTAGACGGCCCGGTCGCACCCAATGTCAGCCAATTGGCTACTGAAATTCAGACATCGCGTGCTACGGTCATGAACTACATAAAATATCTGGCAGATGCACGACTCATCAACATGGTTTATCCAAAAGGGGAAAGCTTTCCTAAAAAGCCGGCTAAAATCATGATGCACAACACAAACCTGATGTATAGCATCTATCCGGTAAAGGTGGAGGAACAAGATGTGCTGGAAACCTTCTTTGTCAATACCTTGTGGAAAGACCACAAAATCAACAAAGGGGATAAAGGAACCTCTTTCCTTGTAGACAATACACTGCATTTCCGGATTTGTGCAGAAGGAAGCAAATATAAAAGCAATCCGAACATATATTATGCCATGCATAAAATGGAAATAGGACACGGCGACCAGATACCTTTATGGTTATTTGGATTTTTGTATTGACAATAACGATTTTATTACTTCATATTTAATTAGTAATTGTATGACTAAACAAAAAAAATTCATCACTTGTGATGGTAACCAGGCTGCAGCACATATTTCATATATGTTCTCAGAAGTTGCAGCTATCTATCCTATCACCCCGTCATCTACAATGGCTGAATATGTAGACGAATGGGCTGCCGCAGGTCGTAAAAACATCTTCGGCGAAACTGTTTTGGTTCAGGAAATGCAATCTGAAGGTGGTGCTGCCGGTGCAGTACACGGATCTCTTCAGGCTGGTGCATTGACAACTACTTATACTGCTTCTCAGGGTCTTCTGTTGATGATTCCTAACATGTACAAAATTGCAGGTGAGTTCTTGCCATGCGTATTCCACGTTTCTGCACGTACACTGGCTTCTCACGCATTGTGTATCTTCGGTGACCACCAGGACGTAATGTCTTGCCGTCAGACTGGTTTCGCTATGCTTTGTGAAGGTTCTGTACAGGAAGTTATGGATTTGGCTGGTGTAGCTCACTTGTCAACAATCAAGTCTCGCGTTCCGTTCTTGAACTTCTTCGACGGTTTCCGTACATCACACGAAATCCAGAAGATTGAAATGCTGGAAAACGAAGACCTCGCTCCGCTGGTAGACCAGAAAGCTTTGGCTGAATTCCGTGAACGTGCACTCAGTCCTAACAAACCGGTTGCTCGCGGTATGGCTGAAAACCCGGATCACTTCTTCCAGCACAGAGAATCTTGCAATCCGTTCTATGATGCAGTTCCTGCTATCGTAGAAGAATATATGAACGAAATCAACAAGATTACAGGACGTCACTACGGCTTGTTCAACTACTATGGTGCTGAAGATGCTGAACGCGTAATCATCGCTATGGGTTCTGTAACTGAAGCTGCTCGTGAAGCTATCGACCACTTGGTAGCAAACGGCGAAAAAGTTGGTTTGGTTTCTGTACACTTGTATCGTCCGTTCTCTGCTAAACATTTCTTGGCAGCTGTACCTAAGACTGCAAAACGCATTGCTGTTCTTGACCGTACAAAAGAACCGGGTGCAAACGGCGAACCTTTGTATCTTGACGTAAAAGACTGCTTCTACGGACAGGAAAATGCTCCTCTTATCGTAGGCGGACGTTATGGTCTGGGTTCTAAGGATACTACTCCTGCTCAGATTCTTTCTGTATACGAAAACTTGGCATTGCCGACTCCTAAGAACCACTTCACTATCGGTATCGTAGATGACGTTACTTTCACTTCTCTTCCTCAGAAAGAAGAAATCGCTTTGGGTGGCGAAGGTATGTTCGAAGCTAAATTCTACGGTCTGGGTGCTGATGGTACTGTAGGTGCTAACAAGAACTCTGTAAAAATCATCGGTGACAACACCAACAAATACTGCCAGGCTTACTTCTCATACGACTCTAAGAAATCTGGTGGTTTCACTTGCTCTCACTTGCGTTTCGGTGATCATCCTATCCGCTCTACTTACTTGGTAACTACTCCTAACTTCGTAGCTTGCCACGTACAGGCTTACCTGCACATGTACGATGTAACTCGCGGTCTGCGTAAGAACGGTACATTCTTGCTGAACACTATCTGGGAAGGCGAAGAATTGGCTAAGAACCTGCCGAACAAAGTGAAGAAATACTTCGCAGAAAACAACATCACTGTTTACTATATCAATGCAACTAAGATTGCTCAGGAAATTGGTTTGGGTAACCGTACCAACACTATCCTGCAGTCTGCATTCTTCCGTATCACTGGCGTAATTCCAGTTGACCTGGCTGTAGAACAGATGAAGAAATTCATCGTGAAGTCTTACGGTAAGAAGGGTGAAGACGTGGTTAACAAGAACTACGCTGCCGTTGACCGTGGTGGTGAATACAAACAATTGACTGTTGACCCGGCATGGGCTAACCTGGAAGTTGAAGCTGCTGCTGCAAACAACGATCCGGCATTCATCAACGAAGTTGTTCGTCCTATCAACGCTCAGGATGGTGACTTGCTGCCAGTATCTGCATTCAAGGGTATCGAAGACGGTACATGGCATCAGGGAACAGCTAAATACGAAAAACGTGGTGTAGCTGCATTCGTTCCGGAATGGAATCCTGAAACTTGTATCCAGTGTAACAAGTGTGCATACGTTTGTCCTCACGCTGCTATCCGTCCGTTCGTACTGGATGCTGAAGAACAGGCTGGTGCTAACTTCCCGACTCTGAAAGCTGTAGGTAAACAGTTCGACGGCATGACATTCCGTGTACAGGTAGACGTTATGGACTGCTTGGGTTGCGGTAACTGTGCTGACGTTTGCCCGGGTAACCCGAAGAAGGGTGGCAAGGCTTTGACTATGAAGCCGCTTGAAACTCAGTTGGCTGAAGCTGCTAACTGGACTTACTGCGCTGACAACGTGAAGTCTAAACAGCACTTGGTAGACATCAAGGCTAACGTGAAGAACTCTCAGTTCGCTCAGCCGTTGTTCGAGTTTTCTGGAGCTTGCTCTGGTTGTGGTGAAACTCCGTATGTGAAACTGATTTCTCAGTTGTTCGGTGACCGTGAAATGGTTGCTAACGCTACCGGATGTTCTTCTATCTACTCTGGTTCAGTTCCTTCAACTCCTTACACAACTAACGAAAAAGGTCAGGGTCCTGCTTGGGCTAACTCATTGTTCGAAGACTTCTGCGAATTCGGTTTGGGTATGGAATTGGCTAACAAGAAACTGCGCAACCGTCTGGAAGAAGCTATGAAGTCTGCTATCGCAAACGAAGCTACTCCGGCAGAATACAAAGAAGCATTCCAGGAATGGATTGACGGCCGCAACGATGCTGATAAGAGCAAAGCTGCTGCTGAAAAGATTATTCCGTTGGTAGAAGCTGCAAAAGACAAGTGTGCTGCTTGCGCTACTATCGCTGAATTCAAAGACTATCTGGTAAAACGTTCACAGTGGATTATCGGTGGTGACGGTGCTTCTTACGATATAGGTTACGGAGGTCTTGACCATGTAATCGCTTCTGGCGAAGATGTAAACATCCTGGTATTGGATACTGAAGTTTACTCTAACACTGGTGGTCAGTCTTCTAAGGCTACTCCGCTGGGTGCTATCGCTAAGTTTGCTGCTTCTGGTAAACGTGTTCGCAAGAAAGACCTGGGTATGATTGCTACTACTTACGGTTACGTTTACGTAGCTCAGATTGCAATGGGTGCTGACCAGGCTCAGACTTTGAAAGCTATCCGTGAAGCTGAAGCATATCCTGGACCATCATTGGTTATCGCATACGCTCCATGTATCAACCACGGTTTGAAAGCTGGTATGGGTAAATCTCAGGCTGAAGAAGCTAAGGCTGTAGAATGTGGTTACTGGCACTTGTGGCGCTTCAACCCGGCTCTGGAAGAAGAAGGTAAGAATCCGTTCTCACTCGACTCTAAAGAACCGAACTGGGAAGGCTTCCAGGATTATCTGAAGGGTGAAGTTCGTTTCGCATCTGTAATGAAACAATATCCGACAGAAGCTGCTGACTTGTTCGCTGCTTGTGAAGACATGGCTAAGAAACGCTATGCTTCTTACAAGCGTATGGCTGCAATGGACTGGAGCGACGAAAAAGCTGAATAATTTATTTTAGCATATAATCAACGAAAAACGGCTGCCTGCAAAGGTGGCCGTTTTTTTGATTACAAGCTTTTTCTTATGTTTGCATTGAATTATCAATAACGAAAAGCTTTATGAAATACTTAATTGTTTCCGACATACACGGATGCCTTCCTGCATTAGAAAAAGTCCTACAGTTTTACCAGGCACATCACTTTGATATGCTCATTATTTTGGGAGATATATTGAATTACGGGCCACGCAACGGACTTCCTGAGGGACTTAATCCCAAAGGTATTGCAGAGAAATTAAATGAAATGGCAGGAGAAATCGTAGCAATACGAGGAAATTGTGACTCTGAAGTAGACCAGATGCTGCTGAACTTCCCTATCTTATCAGATTATACATTGATTGTAGATAATGGCAAGAAGTTATTCCTCACCCACGGGCACATCTACAATGAAGAAAAACGTCCGCAAAATGGATATGATGCCTTTTTCTACGGACATACCCATTTATGGAAACTGGAAAGAACGGCAAACGGTATCATCTGTAACACGGGCTCCATTACTTTCCCCAAAGGAGGCAACCCTCCCACTTTTGCCGGTTATGAAAACGGAAAAATCACTGTATACCATCTAAACGGCGAGATACTGAAAGACCTTCCACTATAAGAATGGAAAAGACATAAAAAAGGCTGCCAACCTATCGTAACCCATAACAGACAATACATACATTACGATTCGGAAGGCAGCCACTCCCCATCTTATTGAATTATAGCAATAGACAAGATTTATTACAGTTCAGAAAATGGCTTTGGTTTTCCACCCAAAGGGAAAGAAATTCCCAAGAAACCATTCACTGATTTAGAATTACCTCCAAAGAACATATAGTCGGTTCCTACAAACAACGGACCCAACTTCACCGCTAGACCAATTGACTTACCACTTGCTTGAATCGGAGAGTAACTAATAGCTGCATTCAGCCAGTTCTTCGGACGGAATGTGGCCAAGAAAGTCAATTCATTCAATGTTTTGGGCTCTGCAAAACGAGCGGTGTACATAGCACCTACACTCAACTTATTATTCAACAATCCATATTCTCCAGCCAATAACAGTGTAGAATACAAACGGGTTTTTGTCTTTACCTTTTCAGGTGAACCTTCTTCAAAATCAAAACGTTCGAACGACAAGAAATCACCGCCAATATAACGATCATAATTCTCTGAATTAATGGTCACTTCATCTCCTCCACTCACCGTAGCTACAGTTGTTTCGCTTTCCTTCCATTTCAGGAAACCTAAATCGAGAATAGAAGCTGATACGGTCAGGTTATCCCATACTTTATAACTTGCTCCTAAATCAATACCAAAACCTGAACCTGCAATACCTAAGTCGCCTGCATCCAAGTCAAAGTTATCAATCATTCCATTGTTATCAAAAGTCATACCTCCACCTTTCAAGGTAGTAATTACGTTACCATTCGCAGAATAATCGTAATGTGCTCCATACCAATCAGAAGGAGAAAGTTCGCCACGAGACTCATAATCTGCATAATTTGTATATTGAGGATTCGGAACATCCAAATTCAAATCAAACTGATTGATGTTCATTTCTGCACGAGCCAGACCTAACAACACTTTTACACGTCCACCTACAGTCAATTTTTCTGTAATACGGCGAGAGTATCCCAAACCAACTTCAGCGTATGCCTTCATGTTCAGTGTCTGATTTGATAAGCTATAGCTTTGATTGGTTCCTGCCACATCCTCCAATGCAAAACCATTCATCGTGCGCATCATAGAGAACATGTCCTTTGCCAATGCCGCACCGAAATCCGCACGCAAGCCTACATTTACACTCCAGAAGCCTTTACCTCTATACCAGCCAAAAGAAAGAATGTCTGTGTTCAAGTTTACATTCAAACGGTTATCAGCCTTTAAACGGTCAAACAACTTGTCGTTTGAATATAAGTCACTTCCAGAATCCATAAGGTCAATAATGTCACTTGTTCCCAACACATTAGAAGAGGCAGACATATTAAACGAGCCTATAATCGGCACATTAAAATATCCTTTGGTAGGCTGCAAGCCCGGATTCAATTGCAAACGGGCACTCGTTCCCTCCATAAAATAGGAAGAACGTAAATACTGAGCTTGTGCCGCTTCCCCCAACATCATCATGCCTCCCAAAAGAAGCAAACCTTTATATCCCAATTTTCCCATAATGAATTTTATTTAGTAAATTTTAATGCAAAAATAAAATTATCTATAATAAAGAAGAAACCAAGAAGTATCCTCCATCGACTAAATCTTTCTTATTTAGCACCAAACCATCATTTTTTGTTACTATGTGGTCAAAAAACATTTTATTACAATTGGCAAAAACGTTCCATCATTTCTTTACGATACTTTTTAGAAACCTGAAGCTCATCCACATTGTTAAACGGAGGATACATCACGCACTGACACCCTTGTACCATCAGCAAATAATTCATATTGATAATATATGACTGATGAATTTGTACAAAAGCAGCATCATAAGCACACAAATTCTCAGCCCTGGTATTTCGCTTCAAAGGTATGAAGGAACCATTTACCAAAGCTACCTCCCAGATTTTACGGTCGGAAACATAACGGAAATATCCTATATCTGACACGCGCAATACGCGCAAATCTCCTACCGGAGTGACCACCATAAATGATTTCTCAGCTCCATGACCTGTATCTGCCAGAAAAGTGGTTGAATTTTTCATATTGCCTTCACCACGTAAACGTCCCAACACAACAGAAAGCTCTTCTGAATCAACAGGCTTCAACAGAAAATCAAAAGCATAACTACGCAAAGCATCTATCAGATACTTGTTGTATGCAGTGTAAAACACGATATACATATCCCAATTTTGCTGTTCATGCACTTTTATGGCTAAATCCATTCCTAACATATCCGGAAGTTCTACATCCAGAAATAACAAATCCGGACGTTCTTTTTCAAGCAAACGGATTCCGGCCTTTCCATTATAGGCTATACCCTCTACTGAAATCCATGGATATTTCTTCAACTCAAAGCAAAGATTATCAATGGCAGTTTCTTCGTCATCTATAATGACTGTTCTTATTTTATCATTCATGTTTTTCTAGTTTTCTTTAATTGATATGAATAATTCAAAGGAATCACAAAGCGTACTTCACACCCCATTTCTTTTTCTTCCCCGACTAACACATTATTGATTTTCATTTGAATAGGGCGTGAATTATATGTGTTTAGCAATTGAATGGTCTGTGTAATAACTTTCATTCCAGTGCCAGTTCCATGGTTTACGCTTACTTTTCGGTACCCTCCTCCATTATCAGATACCACAATTTCAACCTGATTATCAAGTAGCAGACCTACTTGTATGCGCAACAATCGTTTTCCTTCTTTTAATCTCAGTCCATGCTTTATGGCATTCTCTACAGGAATCTGCAGCAACATGGATGGAACTTTCACCGCCTTCAAATCTATCTTGCAGTCCAAATCCAGCTGGTAGTCAAAATCATTTCCCAAGGATTCCTTTTCCAGTCCCACATACGTATCCACAAACTCCAATTCATCTGCCAACGATACAGCCAGACAATCGGTCAGTTCCAGATTCCGGCGTATCAGTTTGGTCAATCCTATCAGGTTCTTGCTTTCCTCTTCTCCTTTATGAAGATTCATTTCGCGATTCAGTACATTAAAAATAAAATGGGGAGAAATCCGGTTTCGCACGTTTTCCAGTCGCAAAGAAGTCATGGTATTTTGCAAGCGCCATTGCTCCCGGTCTCTCAACCGTTTTCGATACAACACGATGACAGAAACCACAGCTACCAACAGGAAACCTCCACCTACAATCATATACAGCCATTGATAGAGCTGAAGTACCTGATTCTCCTTTTCCCGAATAGAAATCTCTTTTTTCATCAGCGTGCTGTCCTGCGTGTACTTCAGTTTTATTTCTGCAGCCCTCATTTTTACTCTTTCATTACGAATGGAGTCATCTATGTGATGATTTTCTTTCAAATAGTGATATGCACGTTCATAATCTCCCACCTTCTCGAAATAACGCTGCAAATAACGATTACGAACGTGAATCATATTGGGTTCTACATTCTCATATTTTACGGCATGCTTCAAACGTTCTCTGGCCAATGCTACGTTTCCCTGCTTCAATGCCAGTTCCATAAGCTGCGTATCAATACAGTACAAGGCTGTGGCATGATGAATAGAATCAAAGAATCCCCTACATTTTTGCAAATAGTAAGAAGCCGAATCCGTGCAATCCAGCATCAGAAAAATTTCTCCCAAATTTATCATGGTCAGATTTCTCTCAAAAGTCATATCCGGATACTGGTTTACCACTTCCAGCGAACGGCGAAAATACCCTAACGCTGTTTCATAGTCCTGTCGGTAATAATAAGAATTTCCCCTATTGTTCAAATAAATATGTTTCTCAAAAGGGTGCATTTTATCATAATAGCGCGATGCCAAATCATAATAATAATCACACAGCGCAAAATCTCTTAATTCCATATTCACTTGAGCCAATCCATAATAAGCAGGGAATCGCTGCTCATCGGGCATATTCAGAGAATCGGAAATTGACAAGGAACGGTTATACCAGAAAGAACCTAAATCATAACGCCCCTGCTTCACAAACACATCTGCCAGATTCAGACAAATATCCGGAAGAGACTCTCTCTTTCCTCCCCGACCGGCATATTCAAAAGCTTTCTGAAAACAGAAACTGGCAGAATCTATCTGCGAAGTACGGACAAACAAATTCCCCCGGGCATTATAAATCAAAGCATACAGCTGATAAACATCTTTATTTTTCGCTGTTCTGTCGCAAAAAGCAGCAACCTTGTCGAGCAAATAAGATGCAGAATCAAGCTTAAAAGACAAAAAGTACCCTCTTACTTTCAAAAAAAGCAAGCGATAATACATCATACTGTCTTTTAACGATGGAAGCGCATTATCTACCATCCGGGAAACTTGTTCCGGAGAATCAACGGAGGCTTGCTCCATTTGCTGATAAAGCATTTCAAAAGAGTCTTTCGAGCTCTTTTTCTCCTGGCGCATACAACCCATCATAATGGGCAATACAAAACAAAAGCTCCATATACCCACTATAAAATATCTCATTTTTAAACTCATACCTCTACCCCTTATTCATAAAAACAAAAATACGTAAAACTATTTAGGAGACCAAACAACTCATTTTTTTTTCATTGAAGCCTCAAAAAGAGTTTTACGGATAGACAAAACACCGACATAAATATACGTTTTTTATTCCAATTAATCTATGACAAATGTCCGATAAATTACTTAATTCTTACCTGAATTCCCCCGCGTTTGCAGAGAAATATGTACATTTGCAGTAGAATCAAGAACTATTATACGCAAATGAACGGTAAATCCTCTTACGAATTGCCAGACTTATCCTGCTCCATGGGAGCACATTTAGGCATTCAGTTCCTCGAAATGGAAGAGGGATATGTGAAAGCACAAATGCCGGTAGATGAAAGAACTTGCCAGCCATTCGGCATACTTAACGGAGGAGCGTCTCTGGCTCTTGCAGAAATCGTAGCTGGACATGGCTCCATTCCATTGTGCAGTGCAAATGAAATGCCTTGCGGCATCCAGGTAAGTGCCAACCATCTCCAGATGGTTCCGAAAGGAGAAATTGTAATTGCCACCGGACGCCTCATCCACCGCGGACGCACATCTCATCTGTGGAATGTAGACATTACCAATCAGGAAGGAAAGTTAATATCCACCGCACGCATTGTCAATCAAATAGTCAAAAAACGGCCATGAATACACCGGAAACCATATATCATCAACTCCTTGATTCATTTACCAGCAGCCATGTCTGCTTTGCATTATACCGTCTTCCTTGGACAGACGAACCTATTCTCATTATGCAGGAAGAGGGAGAGCCTGAATATATCCACAGTCTGAATGAACTGAATCAGAAAAAAGGATTTCTTCTTTCTCCGTTTCAGTTTACTCCAGCGCATCCGGCCGTACTCATCCGCCCGGACATACAGGCACACGACTGGGAAGATATTAAATCTGCCTTGCAAGGATGGATGACACGCCACCCTCAGCAAGCCGCTCCGTCTCATTCTATAGACGCATCCACAAATTCGCATATTACTTCCGAAAAAGAAGAAAAAGACTTGTATACTGAAACATTCAGCCGCTTCATCCTGCCACTCAAGGAGAAGCAGTTCCGGAAACTTGTACTGTCTCGCAGTACAACTCACACGCTGAATGAGCAGTTTTCTCCGCTATCGGCTTTCATACAGGCCTGCAACAGCTATCCTCGCATGATGATTTCTCTATGTCACACCCCTTCCACCGGTACGTGGATAGGCAGTACACCTGAAATTATCCTCAGCGGTCACGAAAAAGACTGGCACACAGTGGCATTGGCAGGAACTATGCCCATGCAAGGAGAAGTCATGCCCACCGAATGGAGCAAAAAGAACAAAGAAGAACAAGCATTTGTAGGAGATTACATTCGCAAAGCCATCAAGAAATTCGGCAGCAAAATCACGGAAAAGGGACCATATACAGCCCGTGCCGGCCAGTTGGTTCACCTGAAAACCGATTTCCATTTCTGCCTGAAAGATACGGCTCATTTAGGCGATATATTGCAAGAATTGCATCCCACCCCGGCAGTGTGCGGCTTACCCAAAGAGGAAGCCTACCAGTTCATCCTACAGACGGAGCCTCACAACCGCCTTTTCTATTCCGGCGTTATCGGATGGATAGATCCGGAAGGAGACACTACCCTCTATGTCAACCTGCGGTGCATGCATATTGAGGGTAAAACCGCTACGTTGTATGCCGGAGGAGGTATCCTTCCTGAATCCACAGCTGATACCGAATGGGAAGAAACGCAGCAAAAAATGAATACCATGCGAAATATCCTGTAAATCTAACATATTCAGAAATCATGTATACTGACAAAAAAAATATACTTCAGCTTGTAGCTCTGCTAAAAGCGCACCGGATACAAAAAATCGTGCTCTGCCCCGGAAGCCGGAACATTCCTATCGTACAAACGCTGGTCAATATTCCGGAATTTACCTGCTATCCTGTCACAGACGAACGAAGTGCAGGTTTTTTTGCCCTGGGACTGGCACTGAACGGAGGTAGCCCGGCTGCCATCTGCTGCACATCAGGTACAGCCTTACTTAACATCCACCCGGCCGTAGCTGAAGCGTTCTACCAGCAGGTGCCGCTTGTCGTCATTTCGGCCGACCGCCCTGCCGCATGGATTGGACAAATGGACGGACAGACACTCCCTCAGCCTGGCGTATTCGGAAGCCTGGTAAAAAAATCAGTCAACCTACCGGAAGTACAGAGTGAAGAAGACGAATGGTACTGCAACCGCCTCATCAATGAAGCACTCATGGAACTTGACCATCACGGGAAAGGACCTGTACACATCAATGTACCTATCAGTGAACCGTTTTTCAAGCTACCGGCCACGGAACTTCCCGAAGCACGCGTCATTACCCGCTATCAGGGACTGAACGTATACAACAAGGATTACCAGCCACTCATCGACCGCTTGAACCGCTACCAACGACGGATGGTCGTAGTGGGACAAATGAACCTGATTTATTTGTTCGACAAGAAATACACCAAGATGCTTTACAAGCATTTTGCTTGGTTTACCGAGAATATCAGTAACCAGACCATTCCGGGACTGCCCATCCGAAACATCGAACCGCTGCTCTGCTCCATGGATTTTGAAGCCCAGCAGAAAATGCGTCCGGAACTGCTGATTACTTACGGAGGCCATATCATTTCCAAGCGGCTGAAAAAGTTTCTTCGCCGTCATCCGCCAGTAGAACACTGGCACGTAGCTGCCGACGGACAGGTGGCCGACCTGTTCGGTTCGCTGACCACCGTAATTGAAATGGACCCGTTCGAGTTTCTGGAAAAGATAGCTCCGATGATGGACAACCGCACTCCGGAATATCCCCGCACATGGGAGAACCTGTCCAAAAACATTCCGCAGGCCGTGTTCCCCTACTCTGAAATGAGTGCTATCGGGAAAATCATCCAGCATTTGCCGTCTTCCTGTTCCCTCCATCTGGCCAACAGTTCTACCGTGCGCTATGCCCAGCTGTTTCCCCTTCCCAAAGATGTGGAAGTATTGTCTAACCGGGGAACCAACGGCATTGAAGGTTCTTTGTCTACTGCCCTCGGCTATGCTACGGCATCCGACAAGCTCAACTTCATTTTCATTGGCGACCTGAGCTTCTTTTATGACATGAACGCCCTCTGGAATGCCAACTACGGCAGCAACGTACGCATCTTGTTGCTCAACAATGCAGGCGGAGAAATTTTCCATGCCCTTCCAGGGCTGGAAATGGCAGACAGCAGCCGGCGCTTCATTACGGCCACTCACCGCACTTCTGCCAAAGCATGGGCTGAAGACCGGGGATTCCAGTACCTTTCTGTCCACAATGAAGAAGAACTAGACCAGGCAATAGAGGTATTCACCCAGCCATCCATTACCTCACAGCCCATGCTGATGGAGGTATTTACCGAAAAGGACAAGGACATCGAACACCTGAAAACGTATTATCACAACCTAAAAAAATAGCAATATGTCACAACCCAGAGAATGGAAAACCATCAAGGAATACCAGGATATTCTTTTTGAGTTTTATAATGGAATCGCCAAGATTACCATCAACCGCCCGAGATACCGCAATGCGTTCACTCCGACCACCACTACTGAAATCAGTGACGCATTGTATTACTGCCGTGAGTGTCAGGACATCAATGTCATCGTACTGACAGGAGCTGGCGACAAGGCTTTCTGCTCCGGAGGCGACATGCACGTGAAAGGCCACGGTGGATACGTAGGCACTGACGGAGTTCCCCGTCTGAACGTGCTCGACGTACAGAAACAGATTCGTTCCATCCCGAAACCGGTGATTGCCATGGTCAACGGATATGCCATCGGTGGCGGACATGTGCTTCACGTAGTCTGCGACCTGACCATTGCGTCTGAAAACGCCATCTTCGGTCAGACAGGTCCTCGCGTAGGCAGCTTCGATGCCGGATTTGGTTCTTCTTACCTAGCTCGTATCGTAGGCCAGAAGAAAGCCCGCGAAATCTGGTTCCTCTGCCGCCAGTATTCTGCCCAGGAAGCACTGGATATGGGACTGGTCAACAAAGTCGTACCGTTCGACCAACTGGAAGATGAAGTGGTAGAATGGGCTGAAACCATGATGCAGCACAGTCCGCTCGCCCTGCGAATGATTAAAGCCGGACTCAATGCAGAACTCGACGGACAGGCTGGTATTCAGGAACTCGCCGGTGACGCAACCATGCTTTACTACATGACAGAAGAAGCACAGGAAGGTGGAAAAGCGTTCCTCGAAAAGAGGAAACCCGACTGGAGCAAATACCCTAAATTCCCCTGATTATTCTCTCATCTCATTTTTTATCGGACAGAAAGCAGAAACCACTTCCGCTTTCTGTCCGCTTTTATTCCCTTCACAACAAACCCATATGTACACACTGAAAATCATTCCGCGCACACTTCATTTCAAACAACCGGCCGGTACCTCACGCGGAGTATATCACACCCGGCAGGTATGGTATCTGCTACTTACTGACACTGAAATCGGACAATATGGCGTAGGTGAATGTGCTCCGCTGCCCGCGTTAAGCTGCGACGACCTGCCTGATTATCCTCGCCTGCTAGCTGAAATCTGTGAGAAAACAGCCGCCAATGGCTACATTGATTATGAAGCACTTCGTCCTTACCCCTCTATACTATTCGGACTGGAAACCGCATTTGCCCATCTGCAGGCAAACAGCTTGAAATTCTGGGATACCCCTTTCAGTCGCGGTGAACAAGGTATTCCTATCAACGGGCTCATCTGGATGGGTAATTTCGATGAAATGTACCACCGCATAGAAGAAAAAATGAAAGCCGGATTCCGGTGCATCAAGGTGAAAATCGGAGCGATTGAATTTGAACGTGAACTGGAACTGCTGGCTCACATCCGTCACCATTTCTCAGCTGCCGACATCGAACTCCGGGTAGATGCCAACGGAGCCTTCAGTCCGGAAGATGCCTTACGGAAACTGACACAGCTGAACGAATTTCAGCTCCACTCCATCGAACAGCCCGTACGCGCCGGCCAATGGGAAGTCATGAAAGAGCTGTGTGCTACTTCGCCCTTCCCCATCGCACTGGATGAAGAATTAATCGGAGTAAATGAAACGGAACAGAAAATCCAGCTGCTGGATACCATCCGTCCACAATACATCATCTTAAAGCCGTCCTTGCACGGAGGTATCCAGGGAAGCAAGGAATGGATTACATTGGCTCAGGAAAGAGGCATAGGCTATTGGGTAACCTCCGCCTTAGAATCCAACATCGGGCTCAACGCCATCGCACAGTGGTGTGCCACTCTCCAGCCTGAAATGCCTCAGGGGCTGGGCACCGGTATGCTTTTCACCGACAACATTGACTACCCGCTGCACATTGAAGGTGACTGTCTGTGGTTCCATCCTGAAGAAAAGACACCCGATTTCCCGACTTATCTGCAAACCATCTGATATGAGTGCCACTCCATTTATTACAGAAATAGCCCGTCAGTCCATCTTGATTGACGGGAAATGCTACACTGCTCATGAAGTCCGGATACCTGAAGGCGAATCACAAAGTCTGCTGCAAAAACGATTCCATACGGAATATGGAGCAGACAGCTTCCAAGCTTCACTTGCCGATTTCTTAGCAGAATGGTTTGACGACAACACCACCGTACTGGTGCATACCTCCGGCTCTACCGGAACGCCCAAACCGCTCCGGGTAGAGAAACAGCGCATGATGCAAAGTGCCATGCTGACAGTCCGTTTTTTAGGCCTGAAACAAGGAGACACTGCCTTGCTTTGCATGCCCCTGAAATACATTGCCGGAAAAATGGTAGTTGTCCGTGCGTTGGTAGCCGGACTGAACCTGTTACCTGTTACTCCTTGCGGACATCCTTTGGCAGAGATAAATGCCGCTCCTGAGTTTGCTGCCATGATACCCATGCAGGTGTACAACTCGCTACAAATACCTGCCGAAAAGGAATGCCTGCAACAAGTACGTCATCTCATTATCGGCGGCGGAGCAATAGACAGCACATTAGCCACGGAATTAGCGTCATTTCCTCATGCCGTATGGAGCACCTACGGAATGACAGAGACACTTTCGCACATCGCCTTGCGACGACTGAACGGACCGGATGCCTCCGACTGGTATACCCCCTTCCAGGGAGTCAAGGTTTCACTCTCTCCAGAAAACACCCTAACCATTGAAGCACCAGCCGTTTGTGCGGAGAAACTGACCACAAACGACATCTGTGAGTTCAATGCCCAGGGGCAGTTCCATATCTTAGGACGAAAAGACAATACCATCAACACCGGAGGGGTAAAGGTACAGATTGAGCAGGTGGAAAATGCACTGAAAACTGCGCTGCCAGTTCCTTTCATGGTGACTGCCGTACCCGACCCAAAATTTGGAGAACGCATCGTCCTGCTGCTGGAAAGCGAAGAAAATACCGATGTATCCCCTCTGTTAGCACAGGCTTACAACCAGCTTCCGGTCTATTGGCGACCGAAACAGACCTTCTTCGTCCGGCATCTTCCACAAACCGAAACCGGAAAACCCGACCGCGCCACCGCACGGAAAGTGGCCCAAGAAATCGCAAGCGCAAAAAAGAAATAAGTAAAAATCCCCTTGTATATGAGCATTTGATTCTTTAACTTTGTTTAAAATTCAAATGCTCATTTTTTTAACTGACATCAAAACTATGGAAGAATACACTTTCCTCGCCCCCTTGCTGCTCACTATCGGGGGACTCATTATCGGAGCAATACTGAAATCCTTGCTCAAACACAGCCGCCTGCCCTACACAGTAGGGCTGTTTGCCATTGGAATCATTTTGGGAGTCATGAACCGTACGGGCGTTTTTCAATCGCTGCCGGAACTGCATGATGCAGTCAGTTCCGTCGCCAACATCAATCCCGACCTGATTCTTTATCTTTTCCTGCCCATCCTGATATTCGATGCAGCCTACGAACTCAACCTGCACATTTTCAAGAAGACATTGGCCAACGCCACCCTGTTGGCGGCACCGGGACTCATCATCTGCATGCTGCTCACGGGTGCCCTCATGATGGGAGTAGCAACCTTCATCCCCGGTTTTGAATCGTGGACATGGGCATTTGCACTGATGTTCGGAGCCTTAATCAGTGCCACCGACCCGGTAGCCGTAGTAGCCCTGCTGCACGAGTTGAAAACCAGCAAACGCTTCTCTACCCTTGTCGATGCGGAATCCCTGCTGAATGATGGTACAGGCATCGTCTGCTTCATGCTTTTCTTCGGAGCATACGCCGCCGGAGAAGCCACTCACGCCTCCCCAGTCATTACGTTTATCCGTGAAGTGGGCCTCAGTACCCTTTTAGGATTTCTGTTGGCACGGATTGTCATCTGGTTCATCACGCGCATCAACTCGGAAGAGATGGTACAAAACAGTGTCATCATCTTAGCAGCTTACCTCACCTTCATTCTCTCCCAATATTATCTTGGCGTATCGGGAGTGATTGCCCTCGTAGCTTTCGGACTGACCGTCACTTACGTAGGAAAACCCCGGTTGAAACCGCAGGTGAATACGTTCATGGAGCATTTCTGGGAGTTGCTGACCTACATAGCCAATACCCTGATTTTTATTCTGGTAGGAGTAGTCATTGCCGAAAAAGTGGATTTCTCCTGGGGAGCATTAGGTGTACTGATACTTATCTACATCGCCCTTAACCTTATCCGCTTTGCCATGATTATGCTGCTTTATCCTGTCATGAAACGCTTGGGATACGGACTGACCCGACGCGAATCGGTCATCCTTACCTGGGGAGGGTTGCGCGGTGCATTGGCCATGACCTTAGCCCTGATGGTATCTTATACCCCGGCTATTCCGGAGGACATCCGCAGCCAGGTATTGTTCTTCACGGCCGGCATCGTTACCCTGACACTCTGCATCAATGCCACCACCATGCGCGCACTGCTGAACCGCTTGGGACTGACTCACGTGCCTTCTGCACGTACCATGCTGGCTTATCGCATTGAGAAGTCAATACGCGACAATTCCGAAAAATACCTGGAAGGATTGAAAAAGAGAGACGCCTTAGAAGGAGCCAACTGGCACAAAGTGGAAAGCTACATGACGGCACAACCGCAGGAGCCGGCCAAGAATCCACAAAACAAAGCCATGCTGCCGGAAATCCGTCTGCGTGTATTGGATAAGGAAAAAGCTATCTGCCGGGAAATCTATGAAGAAGGAGTCATCTCCAAGCCCGTATTCCTCCGGCTCATGAACTCGCTGGATGAATTGTATGACCACGACGGGAACTACCCGCTGAATGTCCGCACCTCCATTTTCAAGTTCTGCCAGCGTACAGACCTGCTGAACACACTGCGGAACATTCCTTATCTGCAGAACTGGATGACCTTCTATTTCCGCGAACGCATCACGGTAGTGTACGACTTAGGCCGTGGCTTCATTATTCTTCAGAAAGGAAGCCTGAAACTGCTGGACGACCTGCGTGCCTCAGAATGGGTGACCGGTGAACAGGACTCCGTGTTAGACACATTACGGGAAGAAATAAATGACAACATCAATCGCATGAGTGCCTTTATCAATAATCTGGCCGATAATTTCCCCAAAGCATACGGCCATGCACTGACCATCAAGTCCATCCGCATGCTGCTGAGCAATGAACGCCGCACCGTGAAACAGCTCATCAACAACGGTATGCTTTCTGAGAAAGATGCAGAAAGGCTGCTGGATGACATTGACGAACGTACCGACGAAATCAATTCCTTCAGCCACACCTTCACCGCTTCTTTCCTGCGCTGGCTGTTCTTCATCAAGAAAAAGAAAGTCTATCGCAACTAAATAAGAAAAAAGGAAGTTGCGCCCTCACAGGGCACAGCTTCCTTTTCCTATATAATCACTGCTTACTTCTCCCTGGTATTCAGGATGCCGCTGCAGCCAGACCACGGCATAAGAGCAGGTAGCTATCGCCTTCAGTCCTTTGCAGCGCCCGTAATCGTAGGCTGCCTTCACCAAAGCAGAAGCAATACCTTTTCCTCCGATGGCTTCCGGTACAATCGTATGCCGAATATCCAACCCTTCGTCATGAATCTGATAAGCCACGTGGGCTCTATGCCCCTCCAGTTCCACATAGAACTCCTGTCGGGATGCATCATGTTTTACTTCCATAGTCCTTTTCATTTAACTGATTCTGTCACAAGATAAGCATTTTATCTTCCATGACCAAACGACGAGACTAAAATTCAGGAAAGCATCGCAACAAATACTTCACAAGTAAAACGATAGGAGCTCAATATAAAGCCCAGTTTTTTCAAAACGTTTTTTTACACTTCCCTAAAATCATAGTTAAATTTACCTCGACACGTACGTGACGAGGTCTTGACACGTTCGTGCTGATGTCTCGACTCGTACGTGTCGAGACCTTGACAGCTACGTGTCGAGGTATTTTTGTATAAGCGTTTTTATCTCATCTCACACGCATTACAAAGAAATAAACCTGCCACTAAAAAGAATCACATTTTTATTTCTATCTTTGCACTGATATAATTGAAACACCATGCAAACAAGTGACAGTATCGTGATTATTCCTACTTACAATGAGAAGGAAAACATCGAGAATATAATCCGGGCAGTATTCGGACTGGAAAAGACATTCCATATTCTGGTCATCGAAGACAACTCTCCCGACGGAACGGCCGACATCGTACGCCGTCTGCAAAATGAATTTCCTGAACGTTTGTTCATGATTGAACGAAAAGGCAAACTCGGACTGGGAACAGCTTACATCACCGGCTTCAAATGGTCTATCGAAAAGGGATACGACTACATCTTTGAAATGGATGCCGACTTCAGCCACAATCCCAATGACCTGCCAAGACTTTACAAGGCTTGCCATGACGAAGGGGCCGATGTATCCATCGGTTCACGCTATGTAAGCGGAGTCAATGTGGTGAACTGGCCTATGGGAAGAGTACTGATGTCCTACTTTGCCTCCAAATATGTGCGGTTCATTACCGGACTGCCCATTCATGACACTACTGCCGGCTTTGTATGTTACCGCCGAAAAGTACTTGAAACCATCCATCTGGACCACATCCGTTTCAAAGGATATGCTTTCCAGATTGAAATGAAATTCACCGCCTTTAAATGCGGATTCCATATCACAGAAGTACCGGTCATCTTTATCAACCGCGAATTAGGTACTTCCAAGATGAACAGCAGCATCTTTGGAGAAGCCGTATTCGGCGTCATCCAACTGAAATGGGACAGCTGGTTCAAAAAATATCCTAAACACACTAATTGAAAAGGGTTATGAAACGTACATGGATACATCATGCAATCATCGTGAATGAAGGACGCCGTTTTGCCGGCTCCGTAGTGATTGAAGGAGAAAAAATACAGGAAGTCATTGAAGGCGACGGTGCTCCCGCTGCCGTATGTGACGAACAGATTGATGCGCAAGGATGCTTCCTGCTGCCGGGAGTGATAGACGACCATGTGCATTTCCGCGATCCGGGCCTTACACATAAGGCAGACATGGCTACCGAAACGGCTGCGGCTGCGGCAGGAGGAGTGACCTCGTTCATGGACATGCCCAACTGTAACCCGCAGACCACAACCCTGGAGGCACTGGAAAACAAGTTTAAGGATGCGGCTACCAAATGTATTGTCAATTATTCTTTCTATTTCGGAGCCACAAACAACAATGCCGACCAGCTGAAGGCACTGGACAAGGCACACGTATGCGGTGTGAAACTGTTCATGGGGGCCAGCACCGAAAACATGCTGGTAGACCGCATGGAAGCCTTGAAAAAGATATTCTCCGAAGCGGGCATGCTGATTGCCACCCATTGTGAAGACCAGCAGATTATCCGCGAAAATACCGAACGCTTCAAGCAGCAGTATGGCGAAGACCTGGACATTTCTTTCCATCCGCTGATACGTAGTGAGGAAGCTTGTTACCATTCTTCGGCACTGGCCGTACAATTGGCGAAGGAAACGGGTGCCCGTCTGCACATCCTGCATATCAGTACGGCACGCGAGTTAGGTCTGTTAGAAGACCGTCCGCTCCATGAAAAGAAAATTACGGCAGAAGCCTGCGTATCGCACCTCATGTTCTGTGATGAAGACTATGCGCAACTAGGGGCACGCATCAAGTGTAATCCCAGTATCAAGACAAAGGCCGACCGTGATGCGCTGAGAAAGGCTCTGACTACCAACCTGATTGACGTCATTGCTACCGACCATGCGCCCCACCTGTTGAGTGAAAAAGAAGGAGGAGCACTGAAAGCCGTATCGGGCATGCCTACCCTGCAGTTCTCACTGGTCAGCATCTACGAACTGGTACACGAAGGCCTCCTGTCTATCGAACAGCTGGTACAGAAAATGTGTCATGCACCGGCCCAGCTTTACCAGATTAGCCAAAGAGGATTTATCCGACCGGGCTATCAGGCCGATTTGGTTCTGCTGAATCCGCATAAGGAATGGACTGTAACCAACGACTGCATTGAAAGCAAGTGCGGATGGAGTCCGATGGAAGGCCGCACTTTCCATGCACAGGTAGAAAAGACATTTGTCAACGGTACGGAAGTTTACAAGAATGGAAAAGTAAACAAAGCACACCGTGGACAAGCCCTCCGGTTTGAACGCTAAAAGAAATCAAATGAAAACAGACATCACGACCGTCCGTTACGACATACACGACCTGGCTGAATACATCAACTGGATTTATTTTTTCCACGCATGGGGTTTTCAGCCTCGTTACGCAGCCATTGCCGACATTCATGGGTGTGATGCCTGCCGCGCCGGGTGGCTGGCCTCATTTCCTGAAGCTGAACGTGCCAAGGCTGCCGAAGCCATGCAACTGCACAAAGAAGCGGTACGCATGCTGAACAAGATTGACGGGAAATACAAAGTCTATGCCATTTATCGCCTGATGGAAGCCAATGCCGAAGGCGACAACCTGTGGTTAGAGGACACTTTATTTCCTTTGCTCCGTCAGCAGACCCGCGTCCGCCCCGACGACCCGTTTCTCTGCCTGAGTGACTTTGTGCGTCCCCTTTCTTCCGGCATCAAGGATACGGTAGGAGGATTCGCCACTACCATCGATCCTGCCATGGAAGAAGAATTCAGCCATGACGACTACCAGTCCTTGCTCATCAAGACATTAGGTGAACGTCTGGCGGAAGCCGCAGCTGAAAAGATACACGAAACCCTGCGCAAGGAGGTATGGGGATACGCCAAGGACGAAAAGCTGACCATGAAACAGTTGCTCAACGAAGACTATCAGGGCATACGTCCTGCCGTGGGGTATCCTTCCCTGCCCGACATATCGGTCAGCTTTCTGCTCGACAAGCTTATTGACATGAAACGTATCGGGATACATCTGACAGAGAACGGAATGATGCAACCTCATGCCTCGGTATGCGGAATGATGTTTTCTCATCCGGCTTCACGCTACTTCTCGGTAGGAAAAATCGATGAGGAGCAACTCATGGATTATGCTTCCCGCCGGAAGATAGATGCCGACGTACTGCGAAAATACCTCGCAGCCAATCTGCAACCCTAAAATGAGTACACAAATATGATTCTACTACGCGTGTCACTGATATTCTTAGTCTTGTTTCTGCTACCCGACTGGTACATATACAAGACGTATCTGACCAACCTGCACCACAGGAGGTGGAAACGGGCTTACTGGCTGCCTACTGTTTTGCTGTTGCTTATTCTGGTCATCTTCCTGATTGGTCACGACACCTTACATGAATATTTCGGTACTTACCTGATTGTAGCCCTGTGCGTAACCATACCTAAAACGGTATTCATGCTGACCAGCATCTTGCTGAAACTCTTCAGAAGGCTGGTGAAACGTCCTGTTCCTCACGGATGGATAGCCTTAGCACCTGCACTGCTCACCTTTGGGTATGTATTGTTCGGAGCTATCAAGGGAAAGGAAAACTTTCAGGTGAAAGAAGTCACCTTCTATTCGCCCGACCTTCCGGACGCATTCGACGGATACCGCATCCTGCAATTGTCAGACATTCATTCCGGAAGCTGGAAAGGAAACGGAAAGGCACTTCAGGAAGCCATCAATCTCTGTAACCGGCAAAATGCCGATTTGGCTGTATTCACCGGCGACCTCGTAAACAGCCGCGCTGACGAAGTGTTGGAATTTATGCCCGTGTTCTCACAACTGAAAGCCCGCGACGGGGTGTATTCCGTCCTGGGGAATCACGACTATGGCTCCTACGTAAAATGGGAGAACGAGCAGGCCCGCTTGGCTAACGTAGATAGTCTGATTGCACGCGAAAACCGTATGGGATGGTGCATGCTGCAAAATGACCATCGTATTATATATAAAGGTACGGATTCTATTGCCATAGCCGGCGTGGAAAACAGCGGGAAACCACCTTTCCCCGACAGAGGCGACTTGCCCAAGGCTTTGCAAGGCACAGACGGCATGTTCAAGGTGTTGCTAAGTCACGACCCGACACACTGGCGCCGGAAAGTGCTTCCGGACACCTCGGTGCAACTCACCCTGTCAGGTCATACCCACGACATGCAAATCAGTCTGTTCGGCTTTTCGGTGTCCAAGTTTATCTATCCGGAACACAGAGGTCTGTATCTGGAGGGCGACGGGGGACTGTATGTCAACATCGGGTTAGGCTATGTGCTCTTCCCCATGCGCTTAGGTGCCTGGCCGGAAATTACCGTTCTCACATTAAAAAAAGGAAATAACAAATCAATCCAATAAAATCTATCACAGTTATGAGATTCTTATACATCATTTACCAAATCTGTATCGGGCTTCCCATTTTTCTTGTGTTGACCATCCTGACCGCCCTGACCACCATGTTGGGATGCTGGTTGGGTAACGGACACTTCTGGGGATACTATCCTGGGAAAATCTGGTCACAGCTCACCTGTTTTCTGTTTCTGCTTCCGGTGAAAGTGGAAGGACACAAAAACATTGACCACAAAACATCGTATGTATTCGTAGCCAACCATCAGGGAGCGTTCGACATATTCCTTATCTACGGATTCTTGGGAAGAAACTTCAAATGGATGATGAAGAAAAGCCTGCGCAGCATTCCTTTCGTCGGAAAAGCCTGCGAATCGGCCGGTTTCATTTTTGTAGACAAATCCAGTCCGCGCAAAGTGTATGAAACCATCAAGCGTGCAGAAAAAATCTTACAGGGAGGTACTTCACTCGTGGTATTTCCGGAAGGCAGAAGAACCTTTACTGGTCGCATGAACGAGTTTAAGAAAGGGGCTTTCCTGTTGGCCGACCAGTTGCAGCTTCCGGTCGTACCGATGAGCATCAGCGGTTCTTTCGATATTCTGCCGCGCACGGGCAAACTGCTCTCCTGGCATCCGTTGAAACTGACCATCCATCAGCCCATCTATCCGCAAGGAAAAGGACAAGAAAACCAGACCATGCTGATGGAAGAATCCTATCAGGCCATCGAAAAAGGATTGCCGGAAAAATACAAAGGAGAAAAGAAAAGTGGAGAATAAAAAAATAAATATCGGGTAGGAAGAATTTCTTACCCGATTTTCTTTTTAATGAAGGGGAGCATGCGACATATTTTCACGTGCCACAGACACATATTCCTTCACCATGTAATTGTTCTTGAACGCTTCAGGAGCCGCGTCAACGATTTCCTGCATCAGCGGAGTCATGAAGGGATAAGGCATGCTGTTACCCAACATAATGAACAACCCCGGTCCCAATACGTTCTCGTAATTGTCCTGAATAAAAGTCTTTGCCAGCTGGTTCATCTCCGTAGCTATCTCGTCACGTTTTTTCTGGATTTCCTGATGCACCGTCTGCAAATCCTTTCCATCCATAATCATGCGACTTTCCTCGCGCTCTACCTCGTAAGCACGGTCATCGAGCGAGTTTTTCTGTACCACAAAATCATTGAAACAGTCGTTCAATGGAGTCCCCTTAATGGTAATTCCCGCATTGTCTATTTGAATATCAATGTGGCCCGGTTCTATCACTAAAGGCATGATGCACTCATCATCCATATACAATGAAGCTAAAACCGTGGAATCAACCTTTCCCTGCATTTCGAATAAGCCATGAATTACTTCTGCCGAATCAATGTTGACCAATTTATCACCCACCGGGATTTTTATAAAAAGCATTTTACCGTCCAACATAGAAACAGACGAAGTACCTTCTATCTTATATTTCTTACTGCAAGAGGTGCAAAGCATGGCACACAACAGGAAAAAATAAAGTTTATACATGCTGAAACCTTTTAAATTTGTGGGCAAAGGTATAATCTTTCAAGGAAGCACCGAAATATATTATCAAAATTTATACTAAGATAGTGGTTTATTACCTTTTAAGTGAGCCGTGTGAGAATGGTGTGCGTTTTTTTACTATTTTTGTGCAATCTATATTTTAACACTATACATAACAATGAAAAAACTGAAAGTACTCGCACTCGCACTTGTTTGTGCTGTATTCTCTCCGGCCAAGGCCGATGAAGGAATGTGGTTGCTCCAGCTCATGCAGGAGCAGAACCTTGCGGACCGAATGAAAGCGCAAGGACTGAAAATGGATATCATGGATATCTACAACCCTGACCAAATTACATTAAAGGATGCTGTCGGAATTTTCGGACGCGGATGTACAGGTGAAATTATCTCACCCAACGGATTGATTCTGACCAATCACCATTGTGGATACGATGCCATCCAACAACATAGCTCGGTGGAACATGACTACCTGACCGACGGATTCTGGGCAAAAAGTTACCAGGAAGAACTTCCTACACCGGGATTGACCTTCAAATTCGTAGACCGTATTGTGGATGTAACGGAAAAAGTAAACGAAGACATCCGTAAAGGAAAAGTTTCTGAAGCGGAATCATTCGGAAGCAAATACCTGAAGAAACTGGCTGCCGACGAACTGAAGAAAAGTGACTTGAAAGGCAAACCGGGCATTTCTACACAGGCGCTTCCGTTCTATGAAGGAAACAAATTCTATTTGTTCTTCATCAAGACTTACAGCGACGTACGTATGGTAGCCGCTCCTCCTTCATCAATCGGTAAGTTTGGAGGTGAAACCGACAACTGGATGTGGCCGCGTCACACAGGCGACTTCTCTATGTTCCGTATCTATGCCGACAAGGATGGTAATCCGGCTGAATACAGCGCAGAGAATGTGCCTTTGAAAGTAAAAAAACACCTGACTATTTCACTGAAGGGATTGCAGGAAGGCGACTATGCCATGATTATGGGATTCCCCGGAAGTACCAGCCGCTACCTGACTGAAAGTGAAGTACGCCTGCGCATGGAAGGCATCAACGTGCCGCGTATCACCGTACGCGAAGAACGCCAGAATATTCTCCGTAAGGAAATGGCTGCCAGCGACAAGGTACGTATCCAGTATGCCAGCAAGTTTGCCGGTTCAAGCAACTACTGGAAAAACTCCATCGGTATGAACAAGGCCATTGTGGACAACAAGGTTCTGGAAACAAAGGCAGAACAGGAAGCTAAATTTGCTGCTTTTGCCAAAGAAAAACAGAATGCTGACTATGCAGCCGTAGTAGGAAAGATTGACGAATACGTGAAGCGTGTTACTCCGCTGCGCACACAGCTGACTTATTTCACTGAGACCTTCAGAAGCGGTATCGAATTCACTCTGACTTCGAAGATGGAAGCACTTCAGGACTTGGCTACTGCCCTGCAGAAGAACAAGAAAAAAGATGTAGAAAAAGCCATCGCTACCCTGAAAGAAGCCTACGCTGACATCCACAACAAGGACTATGACCATGAAGTAGACCGCAAGGTAGCTAAAGTACTGCTGCCGCTTTATGCAGAAAAAGTACCGGCTGAAGCATTGCCTGATTTCTATCAGACCGTTAAGAATGCATTCAAGGGCGATTACAATGCTTACGTAGATGCTCTCTACAACAACAGTATCTTCGCCAATGAAAAGAACTTCAACGCTTTCATCGAGAATCCTACTGTAGAAGCAATAAACAAAGACTTGTCGGCTGAATATGCTGCTGCAGTGAGCAAGAAATACAAGGAGCTAGCAGACAAGCTGGATCAAGCCAACGGTGACATCAACCTGCTGCACAAGACCTACGTACGCGGTCTTTGCGAAATGTATGCACCGACTCCGAAAGCTCCGGATGCCAACTTTACGATTCGTCTGACTTACGGAAACGTAAAGGCTTACGATCCGAAAGACGGTGTACACTACAAATATTACACTACACTGAAAGGAGTAATGGAAAAAGAAGACCCGAACAATCCGGAATTCGTGGTACCAGCCAAACTGAAAGAGTTGTATGCTACAAAGAACTACGGACGCTACGCCCTGCCTAACGGAGAAATGCCGACTTGCTTCCTGACTACCAACGACATTACCGGCGGTAACTCAGGTTCTCCGGTCATGAACGGAAACGGTGAACTGATTGGAGCTGCATTCGACGGTAACTGGGAATCTCTGTCCGGTGACATCAACTTCGACAATAACCTCCAGCGTTGTATTGCCGTAGATATTCGCTACGTGCTGTTCATCGTAGAAAAATTGGGAGGCTGCAAGAACCTGATTGACGAAATGACAATTGTAGAATAATGAAGCATAAGTTATTATTATCCTTATTTGCTACCCTTTCCCTCACCGCTCATGCGGATGAGGGAATGTGGATGCTGACCGACCTGAAACAGCAGAATGCTGCCGTGATGCAGGATTTGGGACTGGACATCAGCATTGACCAGGTGTACTGTCCGGACAACATCAGCCTGAAAGATGCCGTGGTGCATTTCGGAGGAGGATGTACGGGAGAAGTTATCTCCTCGGAAGGACTGGTGCTGACCAACCACCACTGCGGATACGGTTACATCCAGCAGCACAGTTCAGTGGAACATGATTACCTGACCGACGGTTTCTGGGCCATGACTCGCGAACAGGAACTTCCGTGTGAAGGACTGAACGTGACCTTTATCGACCGGATACTTGACGTAACGGAATACGTGCAGAAGCAGTTGAAGAAGTCCAAAGACCCAGACGGAACCAACTACCTCTCTCCTTCTTTCTTGGCCAAAGTGGCTGAAAAGTTTGCCAAAAAGGAACGTATCCGCACCAACGAATTTACGACTTTGGAACTGAAGCCGTTTTATGGAGCCAACAAATACTACCTGTTTGTCAAGACATCTTACAAGGATGTGCGCATGGTAGGTGCTCCTCCTTCTTCCATCGGTAAGTTCGGAGCAGATACCGACAACTGGATGTGGCCCCGCCACTGCGGCGATTTCTCTATCTTCCGTATCTACGCTAATAAGGACGGAAAGCCGGCCAATTACAGTACCGAAAACGTACCTTTGAAAGTAAAAAAACACATTGCCATCAACCTGAAAGGGGTGAAAGAAGGTGACTTTACCTTCGTGATGGGATTCCCCGGACGCAACTGGCGTTACATGATCAGTGATGAGGTGGAAGAACGCATGCAGACTACCAACTTCATGCGCGACACCATTCGCGGTGTACGCCTGCGGGTGTTGGGAGAAGAAATGGCTAAGGATGCACGTACCCGTATCCAGTATGCAGCCAAGTATGCTTCATCGGCCAACTACTGGAAAAATGCCATCGGCATGAACGAAGGACTGGTACGTCTGAAAGTACTCGACCGCAAAAAACGGGAGCAGGAACAATTGTTAGCTTTCGGAGATTCCATCGGAAATGACAACTACCGGAAAGCCTACGAAAGCATCAAGCAGATTGTCGCACAGCGTCACGATGCAGTGTACCACCAGCAGGCTATTTACGAAGCCTTAATGCTGGGAACCGAATTCTTTAAAGTACCCGATACGGATGCGTTGAGAGTGGCACTGGAAAGCCAGAAGCAAAAAGACATTGACGAAGCTGTTGCTGCCCTGAAGAAAGCCGGACAGAAGTTCTTCAACAAGGACTACAATCCGGAAGTCGACCGCAAGGTATCCAAACAGCTGATTGCCTTGTATGCCCGACTGATTCCGGCAGACCAGCGGATTGACATATTCCAGACTATCGAAAAGGATTTCCAGGGAAATACCGATGCGTTTGTGGATGCCTGCTTCAACCAGTCCATCTTCAGAAGTCCGGAAGCACTGGATGAGTTCCTGAAGCAGCCCGATGCACAGCAGTTGGAAAACGACCTGATGGTGAGATATGCTGCTTCCGTACGCAACGGATACCAGGCTACCAGCGATGCCATGCAGGAGGAAACCAATGCATACAACGCAGCTCACAAGACTTGGGTAGAAGGTGTATTGCAGATGAAGAAAGCCAACGGACAGCCTATCTATCCGGATGCCAACTCTACTCTCCGACTGACTTATGGAAAAATTGGCTCTTACGAACCGGCTGACGGAAAGGAATACCTTTACTACACTACCTTGAAAGGGGTGATGGAAAAGGAAGACCCGAACAATCCGGAATTTGTAGTACCAGCCAAGCTGAAAGAGTTGTATGAAAAGAAGGATTTCGGTCCCTATGCCATGCCCGACGGACGCATGCCAGTCTGCTTCGCCACTGCGACAGATAACACAGGAGGCAACTCCGGTTCTCCGGTATTCAATGCAAAAGGGGAGCTAATCGGTACCGGATTCGACCGCAACTACGAGGGACTGACCGGTGACATTGCCTACAACCCGCAACTGCAACGTGCGGCCTGTGTAGACATCCGCTATACCTTGTTCATCATTGACAAGTTTGCCGGTGCTTCTCATTTGCTCAAAGAAATGACCATCATCCGATAAACAGAAAAAGCCAGACTTTCCGGTCTGGCTTTTTTGTTTCAGGCTTGTGCCTCATTATCTTCTTCCAAGATTTTCTTTATCTCCGCATCGGCCTTATACAATTTGTTCTTGCAGAACTTTATCAGCTTCTGGGCTTCCTGCAAATATTCGCCCAACTGGTCGATATCCAGTTCATTGCTTTCAATGCGAGATACTATTTCCTCCAGGCGTTTCATCGCTTCTGAATAGGTTTCCTTCTTTGCTGCCATATCACTTATTTATTACTTTACTCCTAAATTTACCTTTTGCCAGACGGGTTTCCACTTCATCTCCCGGTTTCAGTTGAGAAGCATCCGTCACCACCTTTCCATCCAGCAGAGTAAGGCTGTATCCTTTTTTCAATAACTTCTCCGGAGAAGCCGAATCTACCCGCTGTGCCAGCAGTTCCAGCCGATGTGTTTCACGCTGCACACGGTTCTGCAAAGCAGAAAGTAATCGGGGCATCAATTGCAAGCGGTAGTTTTCCTGCAACAAGCGCGACTGCCAGGCCATTTTCATCCGGTTCTGAAATTTCTCCTGGCGGAAATTCTCCCGCTGCAACCGCATCTGCACCTGTCCCGGAATCCGGGTTACAAATGAATCCAACCGCTGTTTTTCCTGTTGCAACAAGCGAGGTACTTCCTGATAGATAACCTCCTCGTATGCTTCCAGTTCCTGTGCCGTCCGTCTTACATGATTAATCAGAAACTCAGCCGCAGCTGTCGGAGTCTTGACACGGGTATGTGAAATCATATCCAGCACCGTATCGTCTCGTTCATGGCCGATTCCGGTAATAATAGGAAGTGGGAACTGTGCGCAGTTTGCCGCCAAATCGTAGGTATCAAACCCCGAAAGGTCGGAAGTGGCCCCTCCTCCCCGGATAATCACCACCACATCCCAGTTATCGCGCGTCGCATTAATACGGTCGAGTGCCTGAATGATGGACTGTTCTACCTGCTCTCCCTGCATAATGGCCTGAAAAAGTCGGGGATAAAATACAAATCCGAAGGAATTATGCAACAGCTGATTGCAGAAATCGCCATACCCGGCAGCCGTAGCCGATGAAATGACCGCAATACGCTGCGTCAGTACGGGAAGTTCCAGTTCCTTATTCAGTGTCAGGATTCCCTCCTCATCCAACTGCCGGAGAATTTCCTTGCGACGGCGTACCATATCCCCCAAGGTATAAGTGGGGTCAATATTGACCACCGTCAGCGAGTAGCCATACAGTTCGTGAAAATCGACCGTGACTTTTACCAGCACCTTCAAGCCTGAAACAAAAGCCTGCCCTGTTTCCCGCTCAAAATAACTCCGCAAGCGGGTAAAGACATTTGCCCATATAATTCCTCGTGCCTTGGCCAGGAGCGCATTGCCGGTAGCATCTTTCTGTACAAACTCCAGATAGCAATATCCGGAATAATTTACGCGCACATCGCTTAGTTCAGCCTGCACCCAATATTCATCCGGCAGACAGGAGGTGATGCTCCGTCTGACCAATGAATTCAGTTCGAGTAAGGAAAGAGGCTTATTTTCCATCAGTTTCCGCTTTCAGTTTCATGGCCAGTTGGTAGGCTTTCCACATATCCGTCACTCCATATCCGTAAATATTATCGGGATAAGCATTGCGGTCGCTGGCTTCATGCACTACCTGAATGAGCTGACGTACCGTAAGCCAAGGACACGCCTGCCACAAACAAGCCACCAGTCCGCAGAAAATAGGCGATGCAAAAGAAGTACCATTGGCAAAAGCGGTACCTCCGTCTACTCCTACCACTGCCGAATGTACGCCCATCGCCATGACATCGGGTTTGATGCGACCGTCTGCCGTATTACCGATGGAAGAAAAGGCGGCATTCACTCCCATATTATCGATGGCACCTATGGTCAATATATCTTCCGCATCGGCCGGAGGAGTGATTTTTTTCCATTCATCCATACCGGAATTTCCGGCACTGCATACCACCAATAACCCTTTCTTTGCTGCATACGAAGCAGAAGCGGCCATCAAAGAAGTATGCCCGTCCAGCTGACGATACGTATAATTATCAATCGGATCGTCAAATGAATAATATCCTAAGGAGGTATTGACAATATCCACTCCTACACTGTCGGCAAATTCCACTGCCGCAGCCCAGTTATCTTCTTCTACCGGCTGCTCCGTATCATTGTCTTCACTTCTTAACAGCCAGTAGCTTGCTTCGGGAGCTGTTCCCACCATGACATGAGGTGTATTGACAGCCATGCACGACAAGACTTTCATGCCGTGATTATGTTCGCCATAAATATCTGAAGAAGGATTGACAAAATCATGTGTGCCTAAAATCGTCGTATTCTTGAAGATTTTCATGGCATCCACATTATAAAAGCCGGCATCGATGACCGCAATCTGCATCCCTTTGCCTTTAAAGCCGGCCAGATGCAGACTGTCTCCATGGTGAATCTTGATTTGTTCAGCTCCCATTCCATAATAATCATCCTGCTTTTTCCACTGATTCTTCACCTGCTCCTTTCTGTCTTTGTTACGGGGCATAATGGAATCTGGAGATACCCATACTTTTTTGATGGAGCGGACAAATGAATTATCCAGGAAACGCAAGGCAACGGCCTCATCGGGAACCTGCATCAGCACGGTATTGTTCCATTTGCTGGATGAGATGTATTTTCCTCCCTGCGACTCCAGACGTTCAATATAGGCACGGCAAACAGGCAGGTCGGTAGAATCAACAGCTACCCCCTGACTGGCACGACGGGCAAGTGCCCGTTCGGACAAAAAAGTTTCAGGATGTTCCAAAGAATGTACAGACTTTGACTTGTCAGTCAACTGCACTCTGTATTTATATAAACTCTCTGCCGAGACACTACTTCCGCAGAGCAAAAAGAGAAGAGCTAATCCTATTCTATTCACTTTCATCCACATAGCTTTTATTTTGGAGCGCAAAGATACACAAAGTTTTCCCTGAATGCGGAAAAAAGTTTACCTTTGCACGATTTTTTAGAAAATCTAAAGATTTCTGGATAACAATTAATAAGGTAAATAATTATGTCGCAAAAAGGAACAGCCGCTGAACTGGGCACTGAACGAATTGGAAAACTATTGATGCAATACGCCATTCCGGCCATTATTGCCATGACTGCTTCTTCGCTTTACAACATGGTAGACAGTATTTTTATCGGACACGGAGTAGGTCCTCTGGCCATATCGGGACTGGCCATCACCTTTCCGCTGATGAACCTGGCTGCTGCCTTCGGTTCACTGGTGGGAGTCGGTGCCTCTACCCTCATCTCCGTTAAATTAGGTCAGAAGGATTATACAACCGCACAGCAGATTTTAGGGAACGTCGTATCATTAAACCTGATTATCGGGGTGCTGTTTACCATTGTCTGCCTCTTGTTTCTGGATCCCATCCTGTATTTCTTCGGCGCCAGTGAGGCTACACTGCCCTACGCCAAGGATTATATGGTGACCATCTTATTAGGAAATGTAATCACCCACATGTATTTAGGGCTCAACTCGGTGTTGCGTTCGGCCGGACATCCTCAAAAGGCCATGGCCGCCACTATACTGACTGTTGTCATCAACACTTTGCTGGACCCCTTGTTCATCTATACCTTTCACATGGGAATAAAGGGAGCCGCCGTGGCAACTGTCCTGGCTCAGGTGATTTCACTCTGCTGGCTTATCTGGATTTTCTGCAACAAGAATGAATTGCTTCACTTCCGGAGAGGCATTTATCGCCTAAAAAGAATACTGGTAGAAAATATCATCGGTATCGGACTAGCTCCGTTTTTCATGAACCTGGCCTCCTGCTTTATCGTGATTCTGATAAACAAAGGGTTAAAACTATACGACGGAGATTTGGCCATCGGTGCATTTGGAATCGTCAACCGCATCGTATTCTTATTCGTCATGATTGTGATGGGACTCAACCAAGGAATGCAGCCCATTGCCGGCTACAACTTTGGTGCACAGAATTATCACCGTGTGAATCAGGCAATGAAATATACCGTCATCGCTGCCACCATCGTTACCACCAGTGGCTTCTTAGTGGGCGAACTGATGCCGGAACTGGCCGTAGCCGCCTTCACCACCGATTCACAGCTCATCCAGCTAAGTGCCAAAGGCTTACGGGTAGTGGTCATGTTCTTCCCTATCATCGGCTTCCAGATGGTTACTTCCAACTTCTTCCAAAGCATCGGCATGGCCAAGAAAGCCATCATACTTTCTTTAAGCCGTCAGGTACTGATTCTGATTCCCTGTCTGCTTATCCTTCCGCTTTTCTGGGGAGTAGACGGAGTGTGGTACAGTATGCCGATTTCTGACATAACCGCCAGCATCATTGCCGGAAGCATGCTCTACAGTCAGTTCCAGAAATTCAAACGACACGCTGCCGAAACCGGAATCGAAATAAAATAAAAGACAAAAAAGTGACATTTTTCCGCAGAAAGAATTATATTTGTTGTGTATCAACTAAAGAGTTACACTATGGACGGACACTATGTTATCAATCTCGGACGCCAGCTGGGCAGCGGCGGAAAAGAAATAGGTGAAAAATTAGCGAATGACTTAGGCATTGCCTTTTACGATAAAGAGCTTATCAACTTAGCTTCTGAAGAGAGCGGACTTTGCAAGGAATTTTTCGAAAAAGCCGATGAAAAAGCTTCTCAAACCATTTTAGGAGGATTATTCGGAACCCGTTTCCCGTTTATTACAGAAGGAGCCTATCCGTACAACTCCTATCTCAGCAACGATTCTCTGTTCAAGATTCAAAGTGATGTCATCCGCCATCTGGCAGAAAAGCAATCATGTCTTTTCGTGGGAAGATGTGCTGACTACATTTTGCGCGACCATCCCAGATGTGCCAACGTCTTTGTGTCAGCCTCACCGGAAGCCCGCATTGAGCGACTGATGAAACTGCACCACATCAGTGCGGAAGATGCAGAAGACTTGATGGAAAAAGCGGACAAGAAACGTTCTTCCTACTACAACTACTACAGCTACAAGACATGGGGAGCCGCTGCTACCTATCATCTATGTATCGATTCTTCTGTATTAGGTATTGATGGTACTGTGGAATTCATCAAGAATTTTGTCAAACTGAAACTTCATCTATAAGAAAAGATAAAGACATAAAAAAATAGAGAGGCTGTTCAACTGAGATTGAGCAGCCTCTCTATTTTTTATACGAAACAAGCCATTCGGAATCTGACTTTTATAAAAATCCAGTACTTCTTAGGCAGTACTGGAGTACTCCCCTGAAAGTACTGCAGTACTTTCTAAGAAGTATTGTAGTACTGCCTAAGAAGTACTGAGAACTTTGACTTTTCCTGATACAACTAGACGTTTTTTCTTTTTATAAACTGGAAACAGTAGACACTTTGTACTCATGTATTTGAGAAGGACTATTGTTTCATCAAGTAAGCTTTAAATGCCGCAAAGTCTTTCGACATCGGTACACTCTGTTTGGTACCTTTCATGAATGCCTGAAGCTTTTCCGGTATTTTTACTTCCACTCCAATGATACTTTCCACTGTTTGAAGGAATTTTGCCGGATGAGCTGTTTCAAGGAACAAACCGACTTCTCCTTCTTTCAGTTCTTCTGCCAACGCACGGTATCCGCATGCACCGTGAGGATCGAGCAGATAACCTGTTTCTTCATATACCTTCTGCACCGTTTCACGTATCTGTTCATCAGTATAGGTTTCGCCGCTGATTTCAGAAGCAATGGCATCGTGACTACCTTCGTACAAATCCAGTACCCGGGCAAAATTACTGGGGTCACCTACATCCATGGCATTGGCAATAGTAGCCACCGACGGACGCGGACAATATTCTCCTGTCTTCAGGTATTGGTAGAATATATCGTTACGATTATTGGCTGCAATAAAGCGTTTCACCGGAAGTCCCATACGCTTGCCAAACAATCCGGCTGTAATATTTCCGAAGTTACCGCTCGGCACACAAACCACCAGGTTATCGGCCTTACCGATTTTTTTCATCTGCGCATAGGCATAGAAATAATAAAAGGCCTGCGGCAGGAAACGGGCCACATTGATAGAGTTGGCAGATGTCAGCTGCATGTGCTCGTTCAAGTCTTTATCCATGAACGCATTCTTCACCAACGCCTGACAGTCATCGAACGTACCGTCCACTTCGACCGCTGTGATGTTACGTCCCAAGGTAGTGAATTGTTTTTCCTGAATCTCACTGACCTTTCCTTTCGGGTAAAGCACATACACATGAATGCCTTCCACTCCCAAGAAACCATTTGCCACCGCACTTCCCGTATCCCCGGATGTAGCTACCAGCACATTGACCTGCTTCTTTCCTTCCTTACGGATAAAGTATCCCAACAGGCGGGCCATAAAACGACCACCTACATCTTTAAAAGCCAATGTAGGTCCGTGGAACAGCTCCAAAGAATAAATATTGTCTTTTACTTTTACTGCCGGTACATCAAAGTTCAATGTGTCATACACAATCTGTTTCAAAGTTTCTGCCGGTACATCTTCTCCAAAAAACGCATCTGCTACCTTATAAGCTATTTCAGGAAAAGAAAGTGTCTCAATCTCGTCATAGAACGATTGTGGCAAAGGTTTAATCTGACGGGGCATATATAAACCCTTATCTGAAGCCAGTCCTCTTACCACAGCTTCTTCCAATGTCGCGTCTAATGCTTTTCCGTTTGTACTGTAATACTTCATATTGCTATCTGTTACTGAATATTCATAAATAGGTTCATAAACTCATCTTTCTCCATCAGGCCATATCCTCCTTCCTTGCAGCTGATTTCATCATAAGTCTGCACGGCATCCGGCTCAATACCGGGATAATATATCAGGAAGGGAATCGGTTCATTGGTATGCGTTCTCAACTCACAAGGAGTAGGATGGTCGGGCAATACCGCAATGGCCACCGGCTCGTCCCATTGTTTTACCGCTTCATAGACCGGACCGACAATACGGCTGTCCAGGTCTTCAATGGTTTTCAGTTTCAACGGTACATCTCCTTCGTGACCCGCCTCATCGCTGGCTTCCACATGCAGATACACAAAATCATCTGTTTTCAGTGCTTCAATGGCAGCCTGGGCCTTCCCTTCATAGTTGGTGTTATACAATCCGGTAGCCCCTTCCACGTCAATACAGCGCAAACCTGCATAACGGCCGATACCCCGAATCAAATCGACAGCCGTAATCACGGCTCCTTTTCGGATAGACGGATATTTCTCTGACAAAGGCTCCATCTGCGGGCGGTATCCCGGACTCCATGGCCAGATACTATTGGCCGGGTCTTTCCCTTCCGCCACTCGTTTCAAGTTGACAGGATGCGTAGCCAGCAACTCTTGTGATTTCAGAATCAGTGCATTCAACAAATCGGCTGTTTCTTGTGCCTCAGGACAGAGTGCCTTCACCAGATTAGGACGGAAAGGCTGCAAAGGGATGTCATGCGGAGGCACACAAGCCAAGCGCTTATCTCCTCCCTTAATCACCAATAAATGACGATATTGCACTCCTGTGTAAAAATGAATGCGGTCGGAACCTAATTTTTCATCCAAAAAGCGAATCAGTTCATCGGCCTCCTCCGTAGAAATATGTCCGGCAGAATGATTTTTCAGCGTTTCTCCTTCCACACAGACAATGTTACAACGCATAGCCATGTCCCCATCCTGAAGGTCTACACCAATACTGGCAGCTTCCAGTACTCCACGACCTTCATACACCTTAGGTAAATCATAGCCCATCACAGACATATTGGCCACCTCACTTCCAGGATGGAAGCCGTCGGCCACCGTCTTCAATACGCCCGTACGCCCCATACTTGCCAGTTTATCCATATATGGAGTATGTGCATACTGCAGTAAAGTTTTGTCGCCTAAGGAAGGTACAGCCCAATCGGCCATACCGTCACCTAAGATAATTACATGTTTCATTTTTGTTTGGTTTAAATATTGGCAATACTCATTATATCCGCAAATACACCGGCAGCAGTCACACTTGCACCGGCACCGTATCCCTGAATCAGCATCGGATATTCATTGTAGCGCTCTGTGGTCAGCAAGATAATATTGTTGCTGCCAGCCAGATTATAGAACGGATGATTGCGGTCTACTTCCTGCAAAGACACCTTGCCGTGTCCATCTTCCAGGCTTGCCACAAAACGCCAGCGCTTGTCCTCGCTTTCCAGTCTCTTGCGACGCTCTTCAAATTCTTTATCTAATTGTGGAATCTTTCTCCAGAAATCATCCAATGTACCTTCAAAATAACTGTCAGGAATAAACAAGTCTGCTTCCACATCTTCCTGATTCAAACGGTAACCTGCCTCACGAGCCAGAATCACCAGTTTCCGGATTACATCCTTTCCGCTCAGGTCAATTCTCGGGTCCGGTTCTGAATAACCTTCTTCCTTCGCCTGACGGATGGTTTCACTCAGAGGAGTTGTCGCACTGATGCGGTTGAAAATATAATTCAACGTGCCGCTCACCACTGCTTCAATCTTCAGAATCTTGTCACCACTGTTTATCAGGTCATTGATGGTATTGATTACCGGAAGACCGGCTCCTACGTTCGTCTCAAACAAATACTTCACTCCACGCTGGCGAGCAATTCTCTTCAGTTCCGCATAAATGTCGTATTCAGAAGAAGCGGCAATCTTGTTTGCTGCCACCACCGACACATTGTGACTCAGCAAATCTTTATACAGTGCCGCAATATCGGGACTGGCTGTACAATCCACAAACACCGAATTGAAGATATTCATTCCCACAATCTCATCACGAAGTGTCTGAGGACAAGAAGGAATGCCTTTTTCATCCAATTCTTCTCTGAAATGTTCCAAATCAATTCCGGCACGCGTAAACAAGGCTTTATGGCCGTTGGCAATACCCACCACATGCAATTTCAGTCCGCGTTCCTGCTTCAGTTTTTCCTGCTGGCCATGAATCTGTTCAATCAAGCTGGCACCCACTGTTCCCGTGCCACAGATAAACAGGTTCAACACCTGATATTCTGACAAGAAGAATGAATCATGAATCACATTCAGTGTCTTACGCAAGGAAGCACCTTCCACGACGAAAGAGATATTTGTCTCAGAAGCACCCTGCGCACAAGCAATAACATTGATACCGTTACGGCCGAGCGTACCAAACAATTTTCCGGCAATACCAGGAGTATGCTTCATATTCTCACCCACAATCGCCACGGTAGCCAGACCACCTTCTGCTTTCATCGGTGAGATTTCGCCCATTTCAATTTCTTTGGCAAACTCCTCATTCAGCACCTCACATGCCAGTTCCGCATCCTCATTTCTCACACCGATAGAGGTTGAGTTCTCAGAAGAAGCCTGCGAAACCAAAAAGACACTGATGCCGTTTTCGGCCAACGTCTTAAAGATACGATGGTTCACGCCAATGACTCCCACCATGCCCAAACCGGTCATGGTAATCAAGCAGGTATCATTAATGGACGAAATACCCTTGATAGGTTTCGAAGAATGGTCAGCTTCCTGCTTCACAATAGTGCCCGGAGCCTCCGGATTGAACGTATTCTTTATCAGAATCGGAATATTCTTATGGCACACCGGATAAATCGTAGGCGGATACACCACTTTCGCACCAAAGTTACACAGCTCCATAGCCTCTACATAACTCAGCTCCGTAATAGGATAAGCCGTGCTGATGACACGCGGGTCAGCTGTCATAAAGCCATCCACGTCCGTCCAGATTTCCAGAATATCCGCATCCAAAGCTGCCGCAATAATAGAGGCTGTATAGTCAGATCCACCTCTTCCCAGGTTAGTTACTTCTCCTGTATTCTTATCGGTAGAAATAAATCCCGGCACCAGAGAAACCTTCGGTATTTCACTGAAAGTCTCACGCACCAGCCGGTTCGTCAGCTCTGAATCAAGAATATGCTTATTATGTTTCTTTTCAGTCTTAATGAAAGTACGGGAATCGAACCACACTGCCCCCTCAATAAGAGTAGCCACAATGATGGAAGAAAGACGTTCCCCATAGCTCACAATCGTAGCAGAAGTTTTCGGAGAAAGGTCACGAATCAAATAAATACCCTGAAAAATATCCTTCAATTCGCTCAGCAGTTCGTTTACCAAATCCAGAAGCAACTCTCTTCCCCGCCCTGCCGGAATCACAGTGTACACCATTTCAATGTGACGGTTCACGATTTCCTTCATTTCCTTCTCATAAGCATCATCGCCCGAAGCGGCCATTTTCGAAGTACAAATCAGTTTATCGGTAATTCCCCCTAATGCGGAAACGACTACAATTACTTTGTCATCTATACCCTCTACTATACGCTTGACACTTAACATGCTATTGACAGAACCTACGGATGTTCCGCCGAATTTCAATACTTTCATAGGTTACCATTAATTTTTAGTCCGAAACCCAATGGCCCCGGTATATCTCCGTAAGGCCTTACACTACGGCACAAACAGAAACAATGAATAAAATAAATCTTGATTGAATAAAATAATTGAAATGTCTGCATCCGCAGACGTGTATCACGTAGAAACACCAAACATACTATCCTCACCCCCTAGGGGTCATCCCTGTGGTAGATGTAATGAAAGGCATATACCCATGCCCGTTCAACAAGATGATATGAAGACAGTGTACAGTCATAGATTATTGTTTTTCCGTTGGCAAATATAGCAACATTTTTCTACAAACAAATAAATAAATGATATTTTTTTGCCAGTATAGAGAATAAGCATAAGATTTCGTACCTTTGTAAAGAATTAGTGTAACAAATATGGCAAAAGAAAAAACGGTCTATGTCTGCACAAACTGCGGACAAGAATCTCCCAAATGGGCAGGGAAATGTCCCTCCTGCGGACAATGGAATACATTTGTGGAAGAAGTGGTGCGCAAGGAAGCTCCTGTAGCCAAGCACGTGGCGCACGGAATCGAATCCGTGCGCTCCAAACCTCAACGTCTGACCGAAATAGAATCAAATGAAGAACAACGCATGGACATGCTCGACGAAGAGCTGAACCGTGTATTGGGAGGGGGACTGGTGCAAGGTTCACTCACCCTGATTGGAGGAGAACCGGGCATCGGAAAATCGACTCTGATACTCCAGACGGTGTTACGGCTTACCCACAAAAGAATTCTCTACGTATCCGGTGAAGAAAGTGCCCGCCAGCTCAAACTTCGGGCCGTCCGCATTCCGCACCCGGAAAATGACAATCTGCTGATAGCCTGTGAAACCTCGTTGGAACAGATTTTTACCCATATAAAGAATGCGGCTCCCGATTTAGTCATTATCGACTCCATTCAGACGATTTCTACCGAGAATATTGATTCTTCTCCCGGCAGCATCGTGCAGGTAAGAGAATGTACCGCCTCTCTTTTAAAGTTTGCCAAAGAAACCGGCACACCGGTTATCCTCATCGGACATATCAACAAGGAAGGAAGCATCGCCGGACCGAAGGTATTGGAACACATCGTCGATACCGTATTGCAATTCGAAGGAGACCAACACTACATGTACCGCATCTTGCGCAGCATCAAGAACCGATTCGGTAGTACGGCTGAACTGGGAATCTACGAAATGCGCCAGGACGGACTACGGCAGGTGAGCAACCCTTCCGAACTGTTGCTTACCCAAGACCACGAAGGTATGAGCGGTGTCGCCATCGCCGGTGCCGTGGAAGGTGTACGCCCCTTCCTGATAGAAGTGCAGGCATTGGTCAGCACAGCCGCATATGGAATGCCACAGCGTTCCGCCACCGGATTCGACCTGCGCCGTATGAACATGCTGCTGGCTGTACTTGAAAAACGTGTCGGATTCAAGCTGGCTCAAAAAGATGTGTTCCTGAACATTGCCGGAGGGCTGAAAGTCAACGACCCCGCCATAGATTTAGCAGTTATCAGTGCCATTTTATCCAGCAACATGGATGCAGAAATTGAAGCAGGCGTATGTATGGCAGGAGAAGTAGGCCTGAGCGGAGAAATCCGTCCGGTTAACCGCATCGAACAACGTATCAGTGAGGCCGAAAAGCTTGGATTCCAACGGATGCTGATTCCCAAGCACAACCTGTCTGGCATTGACCGAAAGAAAATAAAAATCGAGCTCATCCCAGTAAGGAAAGTGGAAGAAGCTTTCCGGGAATTATTCGGATGACCCTCTTCACACCATAAAAAACGCCTGTGCGCTTTGAAGTATTCTCCATGCGCACAGGCGTTTTTTATTCAGTATATTCAGTATCCTATCTCAATATCCGTTATTTCTGAACGGCATTTTCATAAGGAAGCATTTTTTCCAAGTTTGCATTTGCCTTTTCAGGTTCTACGCTTGCAGCTTTCTGGAACCATCCTTTAGCTGCTTCCGTATCTCCAGCCAACCAGGCCAACACACCCAAATTATTGAAAGCACGTGAGTCATCTTTCACCTTTTCCATATACGTCGCAGCCTTTTTAAAGTCACCGCTAATAATATTGGCAGAAGCCGCATTAATGTTAGCAATCACATCTTCCGGATAAGTGTTGGCTGCAATCTCATACACTTCTTTATATTCCTTTGTTCCCGGCTGATACATACCTGCCACACGATACATTTCCTGCAAGCTCAACAGTTTCGGATTGGTATAAATCAGGCGGGCAGCTTCTGAGTTCAAGACTTCTCTCACTTCGTAATCTACCGATACACTCAAACGACGCAAACGAGGATAATACTGGTTCATCATCGTACGATAAGTAGCCATGCCCAGTGTAGATTTCAATCGAGCTTCACGTACATCCAGATTGTCATATTTCTGAATTACAGCCAAAGCCTTTTCCGCATAAGCAGGTTGATCTTCTTCCAGCATTTTTACCAAAGTCTCCCAATCCTCACCCGCAGAAGTCACATGCAACACTTCCTTCGGGAAATTATATCCGCCTTTCAGGTTCAGCGCAAACGATTCCGCACGTTGCGTGGCCACCCGGTCATTCGTACGAACCGAACCATCCGGTGAAGAATATCCGCACACATTGATTGACTTAAACGTCACCAAATCTCCATCTTCCAACGGATCCAAAATCTCTTTCATCTTCTGCAATTCGCTACGATTATTTTTATAATTCGCATCAAAGGCCGTTTTCCCTACCGGAAATTCAATATACAACGTACTTTGCTCAGAACGTACCTTCAACGGTTCTTCTTTCGGAGTCAGGAAAGAAACCATTTCCTTGCAAGGATCACACACCTCAAATTCTACAGGCAGAGCAGGAGTTTCCACAGCCACATCCGGTTCAATCACCGTAATATCCAGCAAATCCACCTCACAACATTCTTTTCCTTCCTGCAACAGAATCATGGAAGCATGGTCCATCCATGCCTGATAAGGAACAGAAGCCTGATAGCGAACCACATCTTCCCGATTTTCCTGACGTCCGTGAATCACTGTATAAGGATTATCAAACCCGAAACGACGAGCCATCTTCCGCTCCTGACGGCGCATTTTATAATCACCGTTCTTTCCGGTTACCACTACCGGAGGCATGGCGTAATAGTTTTTTCCTTCACGCAATACAGGAGTAAAGGCATACGTCTGCTCACTATTCACACGCACATCTTCCACACTCATGGAAAACTCAACAGTCAGCGTGTCGTTTTTTAACGTCAATACCGGACGCGTATACTTTATATCACCTGCCATGGCAACCAGCGGCAACATGACAAGCGACAATATATATGCTATTTTTCTCATATCTACTTGTTTAAAAATTATAATGACTGAACTTCTACACAACGGTGTTTTGTCTTATACTTCGGACCGAAAGTAAAGTTGATTCCTAAATTAATATTAGCCGAGAAGCGGTTAAGCGGTGCATAATATTTCGGAGTGTATTTACACAATGGCACATCTGCTGCCACAAAGAAGTTGAAACCTCTCGGGTGAAAATTCAACATCAATCCTCCCGTAGAACCAAAGTTAGAAAGGACATAGTTCACTGAAGCCTCAAACCAGGTCAGAGGAGACACATTGGCAGAGACACGTGCTTCCGTCCAAGAGTGGCGTCCCTGGAAACGAGAAGAAGACAAGAAACCAAACTTCAAGCGGTCATAAGCAGGCAATGTATATTCCGCACCGAGGTTTAACGTGGCAGCCAAAGCAGTTGCACGTTTCAGTCCCTCTCCCTCTTTTGTGAATTTAGACATCTGTTCCAGGTCATCTACAACACGATCGCTCTGGTTATCAATAGAATTAGGGTCATTATCTCCCAAGTCTGATTTCACCGGAATTTCATTAAATCCATCAAATTCAAAGCTATTGTTCATGGTAGCTTTTACCGTATTCTTCCAACGGATGAATCCCAAGTCAAGTACCGCAGCAGAGAATGTCCATTCATCATTCAGACGATAAGTCGCACCGAAATCAAACGCCATACCAAAACCTGTAGGACCGATATTGTTATCATCAAAATCCACATCATCATACGAAATCAACTGCTCAGAACCCGGTTTCAGTTTATCGGTACGGTTGCCATTGGCATCCAGTTCATAATCACTTTCATCATAATTGCCAGTTTCTCCACGAGTCGGCACTATCAAGCCTTTAGCAGAAAGATAAGCTTGTGCACCCGACGGAGTTATTTTCCATGCATCCGGAGTCGCTTCAATATCCAGTCGGTCAATCTTTACAGTAGCCTTGGCAAGTCCCACCAGGAACTTCATTTTAGCACCTACTGTCCACTGATCGTTTATCTGACGGGCATGTCCCAATGCCAGTTCTGCATAGTTCGTCGTAAGAATGCTCAAATCGTTAACTGTGTAGCGCGTTCCTTCCGGAGCATCCACTCCATTCTTCATAAACTTAAATAACTGGTCAGGAGCCGACAGATTGGTGTTACTTTTAATAGAAAGTCCTATTGTATTAAAACCTCCCCATGCATAAAATCCAGTAGACAAGATATTCTCATTGACATTAAATCCCATTTTCAGACGGTTAGGCAGCCCTTTCAAGAATTCTTTGCTGCTCACTTCTTCGTGCATGAAAGTCATCAAATCGCCATTGGGCTTTACAAATAAGAAGTCGCCTACTCCAGCAGTTCCCTGAGCTCCTACCGACAGGTTTCCCAATCCGGGCATGCTTACGTATCCTCTTTCTCCCATAAATGCGGGGTTCAGTTCATGACGATAGGTAGCACCTCCCAAAAAGTAGGCAGAACGATTAATCTGAGGTTGTGCCACAGCTTCCCTCACAAACGCAAAAACAGCCAATCCGGACAGTACCGTACACAATATATTTTTCTTCATTTGTTTCATTTTTTCCCGTTCATTATTAATTCAAATCCACATTCACGCCACCCGGTACAGACAGCTTGATACTTGTCACCTTCAACCATTGTGTATCTTTCAAAGGTACACCAGTAGCACTTCCCGGAACAGCTGTCAGTTTAAAGCAAATACGATCAATCTTCGACAAGAACGCCGTATCCTCCGAAGTCAGATTCAAAACCAGCTCGCTGGTCACCGGTTTTTCTCCATCCGTACTTTCTGTAACATACTGTTTATCCTCTTCTATTGTTTTCTTCACAGCAGTCAACTCATTACCATACACATCTTTAATCAACACGTTTGCAGGTTTTAACTGCAATTTCAATGGTATGGCATTATCTACCGTTAAAAGAACATTGGCTTTTTTCAGAATTACCTTATCCAAATCATTCAGGTCTTTATTCAAATCTTGAACGGAATCATTGTACACAATATTTAAGTTTTGCTCAAAACTCAACGGCACATCTACTTCATAACTTGAAGGCATTTCGTATGCTCTGCCCAATTCTGCAGTATAATAACCTTCATTGCGGACAACAGGCTGTAAATCAACCTCAATGTCATCCGGAATTGTTTCCAACAGATTATTTATGTCTTCTACTTTCACGTTACTCGTCACTCCCTCAATTGTACATTCACCGGTACGAGAAAGAGCAATCACATTTTTACCCGACGCTAATACTACAGGAGTTTTGCCATAACCGCTTCCCACTTTTACTTCTTTACCATCAATCTGAGCATTACCTTTCATCGGAGTAAGTACAGCATCAACTTCTACCGATGTCTCCAATTGGTTTTCAGCTCTCAGCAGAATCACCGGATTGGTAATGTCCATACGAGTTTCTTCATCTTTCAAGAAATCAGGCAAATCGTTCAATTCTATATTAGTAGTTTCCGCTTTAATCTCAGGCTGAATGACTCCGGTTACACTGCTGGCGGTCATTTCTCTTAAAACAGTCTTCGGAACTAAAGATAAGGTTCCTGTACCTGAAACTCCAGAAGTAACGACTTCGCCCTCCATGGAAATCTCTCCATCAATAGTTAGCGTACCGTTAACAGGCTTCTCACCAGATCCAGGATTTTCACTAAACTTATATCCTTCAACTTTCAATGTGCGGTTATAAGGCGTACCATTTTCAGACAAAACTTGTCCATCTAAAATTAACTCATTACCTTGAATTCCTTCTTCGTCCTTAAACACAATATAATCCGGAAATACAATTTTCAGTTTATTTGCTTTTACTTGCGTAAATGATAAATTTCCAGTTTTAGTAAAATCAATCCTCAAACTCAAATCTACCGGAGTTTTAGCATAAAGAACCCCCAATTCTTTCAAAGCCTCGTCAATATTGTTTGATTTGGCTTCAAAATCACCAGACGTAGTTACAGGTGCCAAAACTTCTTCATCGGTTACAGATGTAGCATTAACAATCTCTGTTGAGCTCAAATTTGTAGTAGTTTCATCAATCGTCACCTCCTTCACCGTAGTAGGCTTCACGTCAATATCATCCTTTTTCGTCAGATGGTATACACGGGTAGTAGCATCAGGTTGAAGAATATCTCCTTCTTCCACTTCAATAATTTTACTCAAGTAGGCGGTATCTGAACTACCAGCAGGAATTGTGAGATGCTCTCCTCCCACATTAATTGTCATGTCAATGTCCTTATCAAGATCATACTTGTTATCCACACATGACACCGTCCACAATGGGAACGACAGCAAAAAGCCCCATAAAGGATACGTTTTTTTCACCTTACACATCATAATTTTATTTTAACTAAAATTCAACTATCATTATCAATGACGTTTCTCCACTTACAAATGTTGAGAAAAATCGACCACAAATATAGAAAAATTCACTATTTCCCTGAATTAAAGTCTTAAATCAGTATAAAATCTCTCATAAACTTCCTTTTGCAAGAACAAAACAGAAATCCTATCTTTGCAAAAAAGTTACAAAAATATGATTCACGAATACCAACTCCGGATTCTGCCCGAACAGGCAGCCAGCGAACAATCACTCAAACAATACATCAGTCGAGAAAAAGGTTTGGACGTACGTACCATTAATGCCATACGTATCTTGAAACGAAGCATTGATGCACGTCAACGCACCATTTATGTCAACCTGACCATTCGTGTATTTGTCAACGAAACACCCTCTGAGGAAGAATTTGTACGTACGGATTATCCCAATGTAGAGGGTCGTCCTGCGGTCATTGTAGTGGGTGCAGGTCCTGGAGGATTGTTTGCAGCCCTCAAGCTCATCGAATCAGGCCTTCGCCCTATTGTGGTAGAACGAGGAAAGAATGTACGTGAGCGAAAAGAAGACCTGGCCCGTATCAGTCGGGAGCACAAGGTAGACGCTGAATCAAACTACAGCTTTGGAGAAGGTGGAGCCGGAGCTTATTCTGACGGAAAGCTCTACACCCGCAGTAAAAAGAGAGGCAGCGTAGAAAAAATATTAAATGTATTCTGCCAGCACGGAGCCAGTCCTACCATATTGTCGGACGCTCATCCGCATATCGGGACGGACAAGCTTCCCAGAGTCATCGAAAACATGCGTAACACTATTCTTGCCTGTGGAGGAGAAGTACACTTCCAGACTCGAATGGAGTCCATACTTATAGAAGGTCAAAAGGTAAAAGGCATTGAAACGAATACCGGAAAGACCTTTTTAGGTCCTGTCATTTTGGCTACCGGACATTCTGCCCGAGATGTATATCGCTGGTTGTATGCCCATGGGGTACAACTGGAAACCAAAGGGATTGCTATCGGTGTGCGACTAGAACACCCGTCTATGCTGATTGACCAGATACAATATCACAATAAAAACGGACGAGGAAAGTACCTTCCGGCCGCCGAATACAGTTTCGTACAGCAAGTAGACGGACGAGGAGTGTACAGCTTCTGCATGTGTCCCGGTGGATTTGTCGTACCGGCAGCCAGCGGTCCTCACCAGCTGGTAGTCAACGGCATGAGTCCGAGCAACCGAGGCACCAAATGGAGCAACTCGGGTATGGTGGTAGAAACACGTCCGGAAGACCTTCTGTTGCCGGAAATGCAACTCCAGGCGGAACCTTTCCCCGAATCCAATGAAAGCCTGACGGAAGAACTGATTCTGCGCGACGGAAAGCAGCCTGAAGGTACCATCCATACATTAGCCATGATGCGTTTCCAGGAAAAACTGGAACAAATCTGCTGGCAACAGGGAAATATGCGTCAGACTGCCCCCTCGCAACGTATGGTCGATTTCACACGAAAGAAACTCAGCTACGATCTTCCGGCTACCTCTTATAGTCCGGGATTAGTATCTTCTCCCCTTCATTTCTGGATGCCCTCTTTCCTGAGCGAACGCCTGAGCAAAGGGTTCCAGCTTTTCGGGAAGAGTTCACGTGGCTTTCTCACTAACGAAGCAGTCATGATTGCCGTAGAAACACGTACCTCCTCCCCCGTACGTATCGTACGCGATAAAGATACCCTGCAACATCTTACCGTGGAAGGTCTCTTCCCCTGTGGAGAAGGTGCCGGATATGCCGGAGGTATTGTCTCAGCGGGAATTGACGGAGAACGATGTGCTGAAGCCGTAGCCCATTATTTAAACCATTAATTACCTTATTATATGCACCACCTGCCGGAAATAGCCATCATTGAGCCCAACACACTGACAGCCCTCGGACTACGTACGATTCTGGAAGAACTTATTCCCGAGGCAGTCATACGTACGTTTTCTTCTTTTGAAAAACTGATAGACGATACACCCGACATGTATGCACATTATTTTGTGTCGGCCAACGTGTATTTTGAGCATACGTCATTTTTTCTGGAAAGAAAACCCAAGTGTATTGTGCTCTCTGCAGGAGAACCTCCCTTGCTGACAGGTATTCCAAGCCTGAACATTCTTCTTCCGCAGGAGCAACTGGTCAAAACCATCATGCAGACCCGGAAACGAGGGCACGAGCTGACGCATCATCCCGTAACGCCTCCTGCCACCGATGCAGAACATGAACTAAGTGCCCGAGAGATTGAGGTGCTCAGGCTTGTGACTAAAGGATTAATTAACAAAGAAATAGCAGACAAGCTTCACATTAGTCTGACTACGGTTATTTCCCACCGGAAAAACATCACAGAAAAATTGGGTATTAAGTCCGTATCCGGCCTGGCCATCTATGCGGTCATGCACGGATACGTAGAAGCCGACAGTATATAAAGTTTATTTAAATAACTTCGGCAACCAATTATTCAAATATTTTCGCCAATTGCGCCATTCATGCCCGCCATCCGTCTCTGCATATTCATATTTATACCCATGACGATCAAGCAACTGACGAAACTCCACATTGTCCTGATATAAAAAATCTGCATTTCCGATAGCTATAAAATACAGTTTCGGAGCTGCCGCAAACTGAGTTGCTAACTTTTCCTCCAGATTCTTATAGATATAAGTGTTCTCTCCTTTCGATTCACGGTTAATTGCCGCAGAAAAGAGTCCTACATAATCAAACTTGTCCGGATAATTGGCAGAGATATACAATGAATGGAATCCTCCCATCGACAATCCGGCAATTGCCCGATGCGCCTTATCGTTTATCGTCCGGTAATGACTTTCCACAAAATTCATAATATCCGGAAATGCTTTCTCATAAGACCCCTCCATGGTTTTCGGATTCATGAAAGAAGGTTTGTACATGCTATTAGGATATTCCCCCGGTACAGCCTGCTGTGCCCCATTTCCATTCGGCATCACTACAATCATTGGCTCTGCTTTTCCTTGGGCTATCAAATTATCTAAAATCTGTACAGCACGCCCCAGTTCACTCCAGGCATTCTCATCTCCTCCAGCCCCGTGCAACAAATAAAGAACCGGGTAACGTTTTGTACCTTCCTCATAACCTGCTGGGGTATATACCGTCATCCGACGACGTTTCATCCCCAAAGAAGGACTCGGATACCACACCTTCGCAACCGTCCCATGAGGTACTTCCCGAACAAAATAATTCTCAGACAAAGCTCCATCCACAAGAAAATAGTTCATGTAAGTAGCTATATCACGAAGCATATATACATTGGAGGGGTCAAGCATACGCACACCATCCACATAAAAGCAATAAGTATGCAGTTCGGGCGCAGGCAAAGCAACCGTATAGCTCCACACACCATTCTCTCCTTTTTCCATCCGTTGACGTCCTGCCATTTCTACCTCTCCCAATGGAGTCTGCTGCCGGGACTTTTCAAAGAAGTCTGTTTCTACCCATACTTCCCTGGCCTCAGGAGCCAGCAGACGAAAAGTCACAGTTTGATTCTTTACTTCGGGAGAAATAAGATCTCCCGTATTGACAGCCACAGTTTCCTGTGCCCAAGCGGAGAGTGAGAAAATACATACCGCTACCAAACTCAAAAATTGTTTCATTCTTTTCATACGTTAATCCTATTACTACGTACAAAAATAAGCAAAATCCTCATTTATTAGGATTGCCCGTCCAAGCAAATTGGCGTTACTTTGCAGCCGTTAACTAAACTATATCTTTCAACAGAATGAAAAAAAATATTGCTATTGTTTCGTTACTGGCTGTTTCTATAAAGAGCGCCTTGGCAGGTCCGGTATCACCTGAGAACTCTCTACCTAAAGATACAACAAAGGTTATTGACATAGAAGAAGTTGTGGTTATTGCTACTCCGAAGGAGAACAACCGTCTGCGTCAGCAAGCCACTTCGTCGACTTCCTTCTCACAAAGTGCGATGCGCAATAATTCGGTAACCTCTGTAAAATCATTGTCTGCACTGGTTCCGAACTTATTCATTCCAGACTATGGTTCTAAGCTGACGACTTCGGTTTACATCCGAGGCATCGGTTCACGTATCAATACACCAGCTGTGGGACTTTATGTGGACAATATTCCTTTTATCGACAAATCGGCCTTCGATTTTAATTATTCTGATATTGAACGTATCGACGTAATGCGAGGTCCGCAAGGAACACTCTACGGACGCAACACCATGGGAGGACTTATCCGTGTGTTTACCAAGTCACCGTTTACGTACCAGGGAACAGACCTTCGTTTAGGTGCTGCCACCTACAACAATTACAATGCCTCACTTACGCATTACCATCGTATTTCCAATCAGTTTGCCTTTTCTGTGGGATTGTTTTATGACCATAAAGGAGGTTTCTTCAAAAACAACTATAATGGAAAACGAATTGATACGGACAATGAGTTCGGCGGACGTATACGTGCCATTTATCTGCCGACCGAAAACCTGAAGCTTGACTTTACTGTCAACTACGAATATACCAACCAGGGCGGCTATCCGTATGAATACACAGGTAAAGTCAGCGGAGAAGAAGACCGTGCCGACTACATCGGCCGTATCTCTTACGACAATGCTTGCGGATACAAACGTAACTTGCTGAACACCGGACTGAACCTGGAATATCAAGCCGACAATTTCATTCTCAGTAGCGTAACCGGTTTTCAGTACCTGCGCGACCACATGGACCTGGACCAGGACTTTACGGAGCAGAACATCTACACCATGATGCAGAAGCAGAATTCCAAGACACTTAGCGAAGAAATCGTATTGAAATCCAAACCCGGACGCCGCTGGCAGTGGACTACCGGAGTGAGCGGATTCTATCAGTGGCTGGATACAGAGGCTCCTGTCACCTTCCAGAAGGACGGAGTAAACTGGCTAAATTCTACCATCAACACAAACGCCAACAAATACATGCCCACGATATCAATGGGTCCCATGAGCATGAAGTTAAACTTCAATGATGTAATTAACGGTGAACAACTTGCCATTCCAGGAAAATTCAGCACACCGATTTTGAATGGTGCCATTTTCCACCAGTCCACTTTCAATGACCTGTTCGGGCTGGAAGGACTCTCTTTCACTGCCGGTCTCCGTATGGATTATGAAAGCCTGAAACTGGATTACTACAGTGGTTGCCAATTTACACATACCTACTCATTAGGCGGAACGTTGACTCCATCCAACAAAGTAATAGAGATGATTCCGGCAAAAGAATTCAACGTAAACAACAGTTATGATGGAAAGCTGTCGCACGACTACATCCAGCTGTTGCCTAAATTCGCCTTGCAATATGATTTTGACTCACGTAACAACATCTACGCAAGTGTATCCAAAGGATACCGTTCGGGAGGATACAACATCCAGATGTTCTCTGACCTGCTACAAAATGACATGCAGGCAAGCATGATGAAAGACGTAGCAGGCGTAACGATTCCAGCTCTCGAATCAGCGCCCATAAAAGATGAACAGAAACAAAAAATTATCGGTATTCTGAACGGTATGGCTCAAAGCCCGCAAACAGACGTAAAGGCAGCTACCCTTTACAAGCCGGAGTATTCATGGAACTACGAAATCGGTTCTCACCTCACCCTGTTCAACGGAAAGTTACAAGCCGACCTCTCAGCTTTCTACATGGACACTCGCGACCAGCAGTTGTCACGCTTTGCTGAAAGCGGATTGGGACGTATCACGGTGAATGCCGGAAAGAGCCGTAGCTTAGGTGCAGAAGCCAGCTTACGCGCACAGCTCACCGACCAGTTCAGTCTGAACGGAAATTACGGATATACGTACGCCACCTTCACTGATTATGTGATAAGTGAAACAGAAAATTATAACGGCAACTATGTACCCTTCGTTCCTAAACATACATTTGCCGTAGGCGGACAATACATTTTCCCGCTGCGCAAGAACGCTATTCTGGACAACATCATCCTGGATGCCAACTATCGCGCTGCAGGACGTATCTACTGGACAGAACAGAACAATGCCAGTCAGGCACTTTACGGCACACTGAATGGCCGACTCAGCTTGAACAAGGGTAACGGACAAATCGGTTTCTGGGTGAACAATGCCTTAAACAAAGATTATCAGGCGTTCTACTTTGAAACAATGAACCGCGGATTCGCGCAAAAAGGACGTCCCGTACAAGTGGGAATTGACATTCGCTGCCGCTTCTAAAAAACGCAAGGACGTTTAATTCAAAACGCAAGTGCGTTTCAACTAAAACGCAAGTGCATTTAAGACAAAACGCAAGTACGTTTTACATCAAACGTCCTTGCGTTTTATTATATAGAAAAGCCCTATTTCCTCCTTAATCAATAACTGATTGATAATCAAGATAAGCGGAATTATTCCAAAGAGCTGTTTTTCCGTGGAAGCATGTCTGCCGAAGGGCATTCATAGTTACTAATCGGTAATTTTACCTTTTTCAATTCTTTCAATTTGAATACGGGAGCCTCTACCCCTTCAGGATACTTCATGTGAGAATAAGTACGAAAATACTCCAGACACGCATCTTTCCACCATACCGCATCATTCGCCTGAATATCCAGCCGTTTAGCCACCGCCTGAAAACGCTCCTCATCCACATACGGTTTCATCTGGTTCCACACTTTCTGGAACTCACGCACTTTATCAACGCCTTGCTGATATTTATAACACAATTCATCCCAAAGAGTACGTCCGGACTTTAATGAATGATTCCAGTCTACATGATGAAACCACAACAAAAATTCTTCCGGACATAGCTCCAATGAATTGAATACGTGGGCTAAAGAGTCTGGATACTGAGACACCGCATCACTTCCAGAACGGCTCCGGTCAAATCCCAAACCTTTTTTGTCTGCCTGATGATAATACGACGGCAACCAATCTGCACGAGCACCCGGTACCTCACACCAGGGTTCCGGTCCGTAATGATGACTCCAGGCAAAAATATGATGTAATCCTAACGGCATCATGTAATCTACCACCGCCTCCCGACTATCCATCATTACTTGCGTCATGGGCTCTACGAATTTAGGGTCGGACGTAAAAGTCTGTGCCAGCCACTCTTTAGCTATTTCTTCAGAAGAAAGTGAAGGATTCCATGCCAGCCGGCCATACGCATACCAGTTAGCCTGTGCAAAATCATGTCCGCACCAGTTGGTATCATCACCTATATTGGCCACTCCAGCCACCCCTTTTAAAGAAGCAGGAGACACATACCGATAAAACTCTTTCCACATAGTAGCCAGGTAAGCCAGGTGATTGGAATGCCCTAAGTACTCCTGTGTAACCTGAAATTCAGCCATCAACGGAGTGTGGGGCATCGCACCAAACAACGGACTGTAAGGTTCTCTCGGCTGGAAGTCAATCGGACCGTTTTTCACCTGCACAATCACATTATCCAAAAACTTTCCATCCAAAGGTTTAAACTCCAGATAAGCCTGTTTGGCTCTGTCGGCATCCAACGGACTGTACACAAACGCACGCCACATCACGATTCCTCCGTAGGGTTTCAGGGCCCTTGCCATCATATTCGCTCCTTCGGCATGCGTACGCCCGTAATCGCACGGACCAGGTTGTCCTTCTGAATTAGCCTTGACCAGGAAACCTCCAAAATCAGGAATAAGACTGTAAATCTCATGTACCTTCTTCTTCCACCACTCTGCCACCTCCTCATTCAACGGATCGGCTGTAGACAATCCTCCCAACTGCATGGGAGAAGCAAAGTTGACCGAAAGATAGACTTTTATTCCATACGGCCGGAAAATATCCGCAAGCACGCGTACCTTTTCAAGATATTCGCTGGAAAGTATTTTAACCGAAGCGTTGACATTGTTAAGCACTGTCCCGTTGATACCGGCCGAAGCATTGGCCCGAGCATATTCCTGATAACGTGCCGACACAGTATCTGAAAGTTCATCCCACTGCCACAAGGATTTACCGGCATATCCACGCTCTATCGTACCATCCAGATTATCCCAATGATTCAGTACACGTACATCGAAGGCTGGTTTTTCCGCAATATCCAGACGGGTACAATCTGCCCCTTCCGCCTGCAAGCGTAAAAGATGATAGGCCGCATAAAGCAAGCCCTGTTCAGTAGTAGAGCCAAGCACTATCTTTTCATCGGAAGTACGTATGGTGTACCCTTCCTTCCCCAGCTTACGATGAGCTTCATCAGCAAACAGTTGTAGTTCAACCGCCTTTCCACGCCATAAAGAGGCCAGTTCCTCACGAGCTATGGCAATGGTAGGAGAAGAAATTAAACAACAGACAGACGCCTTTTCACAAGACGCCTGTCGCAACCAGAGTTTACTTCCATCTTCCGCAAATAAGGTCAGTCCGAAAGACAAAAGACATATACCCAACAAGTACTTTTTATTCATCCGCACTTCCTTTTATGGTCTGAATCTTACCCTCTTCATCGTATTCCAATTCAACCACTTTTAAACTGCGAAGCCAGGTCTTTCCACCTGAAGGAACACAATCATGATGGAAAAGATACCACTTTCCTTTATATTCTGCAATAGAGTGATGGGTAGTCCATCCTACTACCGGAGTCAGAATTACTCCCTGATATGTAAACGGTCCATAAGGATTGTCGCCTACCGCATAACACAACAGATGGGTATCGCCCGTAGAATAAGAGAAATAATATTTACCTTTATATTTATGCATCCACGAAGCCTCAAAGAAACGATGCGGATCGCCTGCAAACAAAGGTTTGCCATCTTCTCCCAATACGATGACCGGACGGGGTTCTTCTGCAAATTCCAACATATCATCCGATAATTTTACCACACGACTGGGCAAAGCCGGTTCATTATCGGCTGGAAGACACGGACTTTCAATGGCTTTGTTATCACGGTAACGCTGCAACTGTCCTCCCCAGATTCCGCCAAAATACATGTAGTAGCTTCCGTCATCATCGCGGAAAACTGCCGCATCAATACTGTAGCTTCCACGAATCGGATCGGGCTGAGGAATAAACGGACCTTCAGGTTTATCGCTAATGGCTACCCCCATACGGAAAATATCATTCCGGTCTTTCAACGGAAAATACAAGTAATATTTTCCATCCTTGCAGGCAATGTCACAGTCCCAAAGCTGGCGTCCGGCCCAAGGTATATCAGCAACCTTCAAAGCCACTCCATGATCGACGATTTCACCATGCATCACGTCATCCGTCGACAATACATGGTAATCATTCATATCAAAATGGTCACCGTTGTCATTTTCAGGAATACCTGATTCACGGTCGTGTGAAGGATAAATATACAAACGTCCGTTAAATACATGTACTGACGGATCTGCCATATAGTCGGCAGGAAACAAATATCTTTCTTCCTTTTTCATTTTTATATTGATTTACGAGACTCTCACTGAAAGCGTCTCCTGTTAAACGTTATTTCTGTGCAATAGCTGTCGTATCCGACTGCTCATCTATCATTTTCTGTATAAATTCCTTAGGTTGATAGTTCCGGTCAAAAAGCAACGGATAGTCTCTTCTTCCACGAATCGGGAAATCATTCTTCCACGAATCACTATCTGTAACTCCCCATGCCGTTACACGCGTCACAATATCGGCATGTTTTTCAAAAAGCTGGAAGAACTGCTGCATTCTTTTATTCCAGGCCTGGCTGACAGAATCAGGGAGTTCCTGCGGATAAGGATTCAATGTTTTCTTAAACGCAAGCGTATCCGAGATGTTGGCACTGCGAAGTGCAGTAGGCAGCGCACTCATATCCCATTCTGTAATCATCACCTTGACACCAGTAGAAGCAAAAGCAAGCATACTTTCTTCAAATTTCTGGATATCGGGGTAATCCATTCCCATGTGTCCTTGCATGCCCACAGCATCAATACGCAATCCTTTTTCCTTCAATGAACGGACAAGCTTCACAACTCCTTCCCGACGGCCCTGTACGTCCATACCATAATCATTATAATAAAGTTCGGCATCCGGGTCAGCCTCGTGCGCATACTGGAAGGCCAATGGAATAAACTCTTCTCCCAGGATTTCATAAAATTTACTTTTGCGATAAGAGCCGTCTTCCACAATAGCTTCATTCACCACATCCCATCCTTTCACCTTCCCTTTGTATCTCCCTACAACGGTTTGGATATGCGTTTTCATACGCTGTTTCAACTTTTCAGGAGAAACATTCTGACCCTTTTCATCTACGCAGAACCAGTCTGGAAGCTGAGAATGCCACACCAAGCAATGTCCTATCACCGTCATTCCATTATCTATTCCGAACTGCACAAAGCGGTCGGCATCCTCAAAATGAAATTCTCCTTCTTTAGGCTGAATCTCCTCACACTTCATGCAGTTTTCTGCCACAATGGAATTAAAATGCTGTTTCACAATCTTCACTGCTGAAGTATCAGCACCAGACGACTGACGTACATTCAGAGCTACTCCCATTAAAAACTTGTCTCCTACAACCTCTTTCAAAGATTTCTCTGATACAACCGTATCAGAAACCTTACTCCCGCACCCCATAATAAACAGGCTGCACAGCATCCATGATGCAATGTGTTTGTTCTTCATATATTTTTTTCTTGATTAATAGTCACTTTTACTTCTTCGAGCAGTTAATTCTGCCTGCATTTTCTCATTGTATTCTTTACTGATAGGATAGAAACATAATGCCACCACACCGACAAAAAAGAATGCGGCTGGAATCAGACTTGATGAAAGAATGATGCCATGAACGGCTGTATCACTTTGAGCTATATCCGCTCCAGAAACATAACCAAATCCCGACAGCAAGAAGCCCAATACAGCTCCTCCAATACCTAATCCGGCTTTCAGGGCAAACACCACTCCCGAAAAGATAAATCCCGTAGCACGACGGTAATTGATATATTCCGAATGGTCGGCCACATCGGCAATCATAGCCCAAAGCAAAGGAACCGTAGGTGCATAGGCCAAGCTCTTCAAGAAGTTCAATACGAACATCATTTCAATATCGTATTTTGAAGGGAAATAGAACAAAGCCGTGAAAATAGCCGTCAGTGCAAGACACACGATAAACGTACGCTTCTTGCCATATTTGTTGGCTAAAAATTCCGATAAACAAATTACGCCAAAAAACTGAACCAAGGCTCCCACCATATTAAATACGCCAAAACCCACTTCGTATGCTTTGTCCGGAGAAGTTACAATCAAGCCGAAAGCATCAAGTATATGATACCCGACTGAAGTTCCACCGTCAGTAGCTACCAATCCTATATTATCCAGGAAAGTAAACAAAGCTGCCTTATCCACATAGTTTTCAAAATAATAGTTCATGGCACTTCCCCACATAGCCAGTGTGATGAACACAAAAAGAGTCAAGACAAACATGGCACGCCAAGGCACACTGCTTAATACATCTTTTATATCCTGACGGGTATCATTTTTCTGATTGGCAGGCGGAGTAATACGTTCTTTTGCCGAGAAAAATACAATTACCAAAAACAAGAAACCTACGGCAGCAAACAAGGATATGGTACAGAGCCAGCCATGTGCCTTGTCACTACCTTCCGAAAACTTGCTGACCAACGGTAAGGTAAGCCCTTGTACCACAAACTGTGCAATCGTAGAAAAAATAAAACGCACAGAGGTAATACTGGTACGTTCTTTAATATCTGACGACATGACTCCTCCCAATGAAGAATAAGGTGTATTATTAAAAGAATACATCGTCATCAGCAAGGTGTATGAAATTGTAGCATACAATGCTACCAGTCCTTTTTCTTCAATACCCGGATTGTAAAAGGCCAGTACATAGAACACCATGAAAGGAAGTGCTGTCCATAATACCCATGGACGATATTTTCCCCATTTCGTCTGAGTCCGGTCAGACAAAATACCGACAGTGGGATCTACAAACGCATCCACAATACGTGCTACCAACATGACGGTTCCTGCAATTGCTCCTTCCAGCCCAAACACATCCGTATAGAATTTGGTCTGGTAAATCATCATCATCTGGAATACCAGATTTGCGGAACAGTCTCCTAATCCATAGCCCACCTTTTCGGCCATGGATACTTTCTGATTCTGAATCTTACTCATATCTGTTTATTATTTTTCATTCTGTATTACTGCTTCCACCAGACGGGTAGCTGCTGTTTTTTTATCCAAAGGATGAATGTCATTCCATTCTCCCGTATCACTGTTCTTTATCAGTGTAACGTGTGTATTCTCACGGGCAGTTTTCGCCTGCTGTTTTCTCAACTCAGCCCATGCTGCTCTTCCCGGATCATCCGATGCCAGGAAATCAGCTAATTCAATGATATAGAAAGGAAGAGTTTCATCTTTGAAAAGTGTTCTCCAGTCGGCTATCAATGCACTGAGCAAAGACGAATATTCGCTCCAACGGCCCACATTTGACTCTCCCTGATACCACACCACTCCTTTGAACGTATAATGACATAATGGATAGATCATACCATTATACAAGCCAACAGGAGTGTAATGAAAGGCTGTAGAAGAAGGAGAAGGGGGCATCACCGTACCTATTTTGTGCTTCCATCCCCCTTCCAGATTTACTTCTTTCCCGTCACAAATCAACTTATAAGGCTTTTCCTTTACAAAAGAAGGACGTCCTCCATAACTAAACAACCGTACAGTAAGTTGATTTTTTCCCTTCTTCAGCAACTTGGAAGGTACTTTATAAATACGAGGAGGATACTGATAGGAAACAGTGCCGACGAAATGTCCGTTTACAAACACAGAGTCTGCATCCACAATGCACCCTAAACGTAAAACGGCTTCTTTTCCACTCCAGTCCTCTGGTACAAAAAAGTTCTTCCTGAACCAATGCACTCCGTTCAAAGGACGACCATTACGAATGGCCCAGTTATCTGAAAACATATCTACCTTTTCCCAATCCGAATCATCATAATCCTCCGCATACCAGGGTGTCACACCATGAAGTCCTGCATCAGACTTATACAATACTTTATTCCATGCCTGTTGATGCAGCCTTTCAGTTTCTGTTATCCGAGAAACTAATTCTGTATCCTCATACAAGGCCTTCTGATGTACATACTCCGGAAAGTTTTGCAATCCTTTTTCACTAACCCAAGCTTCCACCGGAGTTCCTCCCCAACTTGCATTAATAATACCTACCGGCACATTAGTCTTTTCTTCCAGCAACCGGGAAAAGAAATAACATATCGCAGAAAAATCTTTTACATTTTCGGTCGTCATCGGACGCCAGGTTACAGGACGAATATCTTCTTTCTGTTGAGAAAAATCATACGAATAAGGAACTTTCACATATCGAACAGAGGTATTTTCATATCCTTCTATCTCGTCTGCATATTTATCCATTACTCGATTAACCGGAAGTTCCATATTAGACTGACCCGAACATAAAAAGACATCTCCTACGAGAATATCATTTAAAACAATGTCGTTAATTGTCATAGAGTAAGGTCCTCCGGCTTTCATAGCAGGCAGTGTTACAGCCCATTTTCCATTCTCATCCGCCGTTACCTTATATTGTTTCTTATGAAACTTTACACAAACCTTCTCAGACGGATCAGCCTTACCCCATATTGTTAACGGAGCATTTCGCTGCAACACCATACCGTCTGATACCAGCACCGGTAAAACCACCTTTGCAAAAGCTCCAAAATCACAAGAAGCAAGCAAGGCTAAGCCTAATAAAAAACGTTTAATAATAAAATGTGTTTTCATATACTTTTCATTGTATTTTTCATTGATTTTTCACTGTAACAAAAATAGGGAAAGGTTATTAATACGTATGTCCGACAGGATACCAAGCTTACATCTATGGTTACATTTCATTTTCTATTGTAACAAAAAGCATATGTATATGTTACACCATCTCTACAATAAGGGTATTAACGTCCACATACACTGCTTATTTTAAGCACCGCCCTATACCAGAAACTCTATAAAAAGTATCTATTTAATTCCTTTACTTTTCATTGAGAAATGAAAAAAAAGAATTTACTTTGCATCACTAACAATACGTACATTTCAACAAACTTATCCATTAGGGAAATAACCAAGTGTAAACTTATGATACAGATAATGAAAAACAAAACCTTTATTTTAATCATCTTTCTGTGTTTTCTACCTCTTTTTTGTAAAGGACAGTTTTGTAAGTTATATTCAACTCATGGAGATATATCCAGCAGTATGATTAACCATATATACCAAGATTCCAAAGGATATATATGGGTGTCTACAGAAGATGGATTAAACAAATACGATGGCGCCAAATTTGTTAATTACAAAAATCATTTCAATGATTCTACTTCATTGCTTGGGAATCATGTATACAGAACATTTCAGGACGCCAAAGGCAATTTGTACGTACTTTCAATCAAAGGACTTCAGATTTACAATTATAAATCAGATTCTTTCATTACAATTAATAAATCCAACTCAAGTTATGAATACAACAATAAAAGTATTGCACAGCTCAGCGACGGCAGCATATTAATAGGAACAAGTGAGTATGGCATCAAAGAACTATCTTTTAACGATAGTGGAAATTTTCAAGTTAAAGATTGGAATACATCTTTAATTGGACATACTATCAATGATATCATGGAAGACCATAAGGGGAATATATGGATTTGTACGGAATACCATGGAGTGGTCAGAATTGACAAAAATAAAAAAATTCATCACTATACTCTTGGAAAGCCTTATGGAAATCAATTTATCAATTGTTGTACAGAAGACTCAAATGGCAATATATATGCAGGAACCAGCGGACGAGGAGTATTTATATACAATCAAGAAGATGACACCTTTCATCAAATATTTCATTCCAGTTTCCCCATTAAAGTATTTAAGCAGAATAATAATCTCATGCTGATTGGTATTGATGGAGAAGGAATTGTAGCTTATGACATTTCAAAAAAATCCATAGCCAACACGGATTTTTACATAGACAACATAAACATCAAGAAAAGCAAAGTACATTCTTTGCTGACAGACAGCAGCAATAATCTTTGGATTGGTATCTACCAGAAAGGAGTAGCATTTATTCCTTCACAAGCGAATATGTTTAACTACATCGGAAACTTCTCATCTATCCGAAATTACATAGGAAGCAATTGTATTACAGCTTTGTGCGAAACCACAGATAAGGGTAAACTAATTGTAGGTACAGACAATGATGGTATTTATTTATTAGACAAAAACTACAACTTTATTCAACATCTAACTCAAGATAAAAACCCGGATGTTCCTCCTACCGTCATGTGCCTTTTTGAAGACTCCAATAAAAAGGTATGGATAGGTTCATACCTTAGTGGAATATCTTTATTCGATTCGCAAACAAACAAACTTTCAAAAACTTCACTGCGAAATAATGAAGGGAATGAAATAACAAAAGTATATAGATTCGTAGAAGACCCTCATAAAAGATTGTGGATAGGCACAATGGGAACAGGGCTTTATTATGTAGATTTACCAGCTTCATCGGCTTCTTATAGTGACCTGAAAGTACATCAGGCTCTATCAGAGAAAGAAATCAATCAATGGATTAATACTTTATTGTATATTCCAAACGGACGATTGTATATAGGTACTTATGATGGTATTAAATGCATAGATACTGAGAAACTCAAAGTCGTAGGTAAGGAAAAAGTGCTCATAGGCTTAAGTATAAATACCATTGCACAAGGGCCAGACGACCATATATGGGCAGGAACCCCGGAAGGAATTTATGTAATGGATTATAATTTGAATATAATTGAGAAATTTACAACTCACAATGGACTCCCCAATAATCTGATCTCATCAATCATTGTGGATAAAAACAAGGATATATGGGTAAGTACAAGTCAGGGAATTGCCAAATATAATTCACACAACAAATCGTTTATTCCTTTCTTTGCATCAGACGGATTATACAATAATGAATTTTCAAGAAATGCCTATTGCATATCTCCCGACGGAAAAATTCTGTTTGGAGGAACCAACGGTATTGTCTTTTTTAACCCGAATGACATCGAAACCCAAAAGTTTCAAAGCAATATAAGAATTACCGGCTTCTATCTGCATGATAAAGCAGTCAACGAAATGACCCAATCTGGACGTTATCATGTGATAGATAACGATATATTCCATACCAAAGAAATCAATCTGTCCCACTATGACAATTCGTTTTATATAGAATTCGCTACAGAGAATTTTATTTCCCCACAAAACTATTTATATTCCATGAATAATGGAACCTGGAACTCTTTGCCTAAAGGAGACTCTCGCGTTTTCTTCAGCAACCTACCTGTAGGGAAATATGAATTTAAAGTAAAAGCTATCAATGGCACTTCTGAATCTAAAATAAAGACAGTGATCATTAATATACATCCGGCATGGTACAATTCCGGTCTGGCATGGGTTATCTATACATTAATCATTATCAGTATAATAGCCATCTTTGTACACCAAGCTAAAGAAAAATACAGAGTAAGACAGGAGATGCTGAGACACAAGCATTTAGAGGAAATCAATGAAAGTAAACTACAGTTCTTCATCAATATTTCTCACGAAATCAGAACTCCGATGTCTTTAATCATCAGTCCATTACAGAAATTAATCTCTACAGATAATGACAGCGAAAGACAGAAAAGCTACTCTTTAATAGAGCGTAACGCACAAAGAGTCTTAAACCTGATTAACCAACTGATGGATATCAGAAAGATAGACAAGAACCAGATGAAACTGAGCTTCACAGAAGTAGATTTAATCGGCTTTATCAATGATATAAAAAACACGTTTGCATATCAAGCAGCTGCTAAAGGAGCTAAATTAAATATTATAACCCAAATGGAGAGCCTGAAAATATGGCTGGACCCTAACAACTTTGATAAAGTAATTTTTAATTTACTCTCAAACTCTTTCAAACATATCCAGAATGAAGGAGAAATCAACATCTATATAAACTCCGTCAATGACTCTTCAAATATTTATCCATTGAACAACTATGCAGAAATCATTATCGAAGACAATGGCACCGGCATAAAGGAAAGTGAGATGGAACGTATTTTTGAAAGATTCTACCAGATAAGCGATGACCGATCACGAAGCAAAGGAACCGGAATCGGACTCCATCTATCTATGTCGCTCGTAAAAATGCATCATGGCACTATCACCGTCAAAAACAATGAAAACAAGCCCGGATGCAGTTTTACCATCCATGTGCCATTAGGATGCAGCCATCTCTCAACAGAAGAATTAAGTCAGAATACGAATCAACACGTTTCAGAACAATCATCCATGGAGGATCAGCCGCTGCAACATATTCCGGCTCCTATTGAAGGAGATGAAAATAGCGAAGAGGGAACTAAAAAAGCCACCAGAAAGAAGCATTCCATACTGATTGTGGAGGATGAAGATGAAATACGAAATTATCTGATTACTGAATTAGGTAATCATTTCCGTGTATCCAGCTGTAGTAACGGAAAGGAAGCACTTGAGTTCATCAGGCAGCACATGCCCGATCTGGTTCTCAGCGATATCATGATGCCCGAAATAAACGGCATCACATTACTACGGAAATTAAAACAGAACATCAAGACCAATCATATTCCTATTATTCTTCTTACCGCCAAAAACAGTGAGAAGGATTACATAGAGGGACTTTCTTTAGGGGCTGATGCCTATATTACCAAGCCTTTCAACCTGGATATTTTAATAACCACCATTGAAAATCTAATTAAAAACAGAGAAATATTACGTAACAACTTTAGTGGAAAACAAGAACAAGATGCCAATATTGAAGTCGCACAACCTCAATCTGCAGACGAAAAACTGATGCAGAAGGTTTTGAAGGCAATCAATAAGAACCTGAACAATCCTGACTTGAATGCGGAAATGATTGCAGCAGAAGTAGGTATAAGTCGTGTACATTTATACAGAAAACTGAAAGAACTGACTAACCAGTCTACCCGGGATTTCATCAGGAACATCAGACTGAAACAAGCAGAAATCCTGCTGAAATCAGAAAAGAATTACAACATGTCTGAAATAGCTCAATTGGTAGGTTTCAACAATACGACCTACTTCTCTAACGCGTTTAAAGAATTGTATGGCGTATCCCCCAGCAAATACATGGAACGTAAGTATTCGGCCAACTACAGGTATTAAACCTTTATATACAACAATAGCGA
>OJOW01000051.1_pt1 | contig 63997 bp, 46 predicted proteins | sample 1598311 | NCBI WGS metagenome assembly OJOW01 (sample SAMN03922481, study PRJEB24848) | human gut metagenome | isolation source: stool sample | host: Homo sapiens | place: Germany | collected 2011-05
CCTTCGTCTTTCGGCTTTTCCTTCAAAGCGCGAACTTCGTAAGTTTTTTGAGTGCCCTTGAAAGTCACCCTTGAAACTGCCGATGTTCACACTTATCGGTTCGTTGAATTCTGATTTTTAAAGAACAGCGCTCCTAAGAGCACAGAATTGAGAGCTTACCAACCCATCAACTCTTTGTCAAATTTATTCGCTGATGACTTGGCGTCGTCAGCGAAGGATTGAAATTAAACACCTTTCCGCAGGCTTTGTCAAGACTTGTCGTAAAAATACCGCAAACACGGTATCCCTCCGGCTCACGCCTTGGATTTTTCGGGAAAGAGAACCTCCGAGTACCCGAAGGTCCGCCAGTCCGTTACGCGCATCGGATAGAGAATGCCGACCAGATGATCGGCCTCGTGCTGGACGACTCTGGCGTGCAGCCCGTCGACCGTTCGCTCGATCCTGTTGCCCTCAAGGTCAAACCCCTTGTATCGGACCGCAACCGGCCTCACAACCCTGCCGCGAAGCCCCGGCACCGAGAGGCAACCTTCCCAGGCGCTCATCGTCTCTTCGCCGACGGGTTCGACAACGGGATTGATGAGCACGGTTCTCGGAACCCTGCGTGCGCCCGAAGCCTCCTCGCTCTCCTTCGTACCGAAGCAGATGACCTGAAGCGAGACGCCCACCTGAGGTGCGGCAATGCCGATGCCGCCCTCGACGTCCATGGTGTCCCACATGTCGACCACAAGCCTCCGGAGCTCGGGCGTACCGAACGCCTTCACAGGCATCGCCTTCTCAAGAAGCAGCTCCTCGCCCATCATCAACACGGGACGGATCATTCGGCCCCTCCCTTCTGCGCATCAGCACGCACGGTCTCCCTGACGATGTCGACGACGCCCCTGACGGCACGCGCAAGCGACGACTCAAGCGACGCGAAGTCGATCTCATCGGCACAGTCACCCATGCCTGCGGCATGGTTGACGGAAACACAGATGCCCGCATAAGGAAGATCAAGCTCCCTGGCAAGGGCACACTCGGGATAAAGCGTCATGCCGATCATGTCGGCTCCGTCCCTGCACATGCGCCTCACCTCGGCCGCCGTCTCCAGTCTCGGACCCTGAGTGCACGCATAGACGCCCGCAGTCCTCACGCCCGCACCGAGCCTTTCCGCGGCCTCAACCAGTCTGGCGCTCAACGCCCTGTCGAACGGCCACGTCATGTCGACGTGCTTCATGCCGGCAGTCCCGAAGTCATCGTAATAAGTGACTTCACGGCCCCAGGTGTAGTCAAGCAGCTGATCGGGGACCGCAATGCGGCCGGGCCCCATGTCCGGCGCAACACCGCCCACGGTCCCGACGGCGATCACACCCTCCACGCCCGCCTTCTGCAGCGCCCAGATGTTTGCACGGTAGGGCACCCTGTGCGGGGCGAACTCATGCTTCACGCCGTGACGACGCAGGAAGACGATCGACCTTCCGCCGAGGCGTCCGAAGACAAGCGGTGCGCTCGGAGCCCCCCAGGGCGTTGTAATCTCAATTTCCTCGCAGTCCTCAATGACGTCGTTGCCGGTAAAGCCGGATCCGCCGATCAATGCAAGCATCTCACTTTCCTCAAAATGATTTCTTTCTCTGGCAACCGCCGACAGCAGGCGATCTTCAATTCTAAAAGAGCCGGGAACCTGATACGTGTATAGCCCTCCGCTCCGTAACAGGGCCTTCCACCGCATCATGACGAAGCGCAGTTGAAAAATTGAACAACCACGCTCCGTCAATGCCTCTGCGGATCAGGCTCAGAAAAGGGCGCCCTGCTGCGGGCCTTCGTCGTCCGTTTTCCCCACCTCCGTCCCTGCAGCCCGTTTCTCTTCAGGATTGGCAGGTGTGTCGGAAGCATCCTGAGTACTGACTGCCCCCTCGGCCGCCGCCTTCTCCTCTTCCTCAGCCTCAGGCGTCACAACAAGCTTTTCGCTTGAAACGCCGCCCTCGAGCATGGCAAGGAGAGTTTCCTCGTCGATCACCTTCACACCCAGTGTCTGCGCCTTCTCGAGCTTGGAACCCGCCTCCGCGCCCGCAACCACGAAGTCGGTCTTTTTGCTGACGGAACCCGACACCTTGGCGCCCGCCGCGATGAGACGGTCTTTTGCTTCGTCGCGCGTGAGCGTGGGCAAGGTCCCCGTCAGCACGAAGGTTTTGCCCGCAACCTCGGAGGCCTCCGCTGCAGGCCTGGGCTCCACCACGGGCCAGACGACGCCGGAGGCAACGAGCGCCTCGATCACGGTTCGGTTGTGCGGCTCCTTCAGGAAGGCATGAATGCTCTCGGCGATGATCTCACCCACGTCATCAACCTTTGTGAGCGCCTCCACGTCGGCGGCCTCAAGATTGGCAAGCGTGCAGAAGTGCTGCGCAAGCGACAACGCGGTCGCCTCACCCACATGCCTGCATCCGAGCGCGAAAATGAAGCGGGCGAACGTCGTGTGCTTCGCCTTCCCGATGCTTTCAAGCAGGTTCGAAGCGGCCTTCGGCCCCATGCGCTTGACGGGCTTCTCAAGATCCTTCGTCGCCGTTGTCGGCGCGATGAGATCCTCAGGCTTGAGCGTGAAGATGTCGGCAGGACTCTTCACCAGCCCTTCGTCCACAAGCATGTTGACGATCTTCTCACCGAGCCCGTCGATGCCCATGGCCCTGCGGGAGGCAAAGTGAACGAGGGAGAGCTTCATCTGCGACGGACAGTACAGGCCGCCCGTGCATCGCGTGTCCTTCTCCTCCTCGTCGCGGATCGTGGCCGACCCACAGACAGGGCAGACGGACGGCATTGCAAACGGCACGGTACCCTCTGGACGGCGCTCGTGCACGACGCGCACCACCTCGGGAATCACGTCCCCCGCCCTGCGGACCACGACCGTGTCGCCGGGGCGCAGATCAAGGCCCGCAATATGGTCCTCGTTGTGAAGAGTGGCGTTCGAGACGGTCACGCCGCCGACGAAAACGGGCTTCAAGCGCGCGACAGGCGTGAGCTTGCCCGTGCGCCCGACTTGAATGTCGATGGCTTCGCAGACCGTCAGAGCCTCTTCGGGCGGGTACTTGTGGGCGCAGGCCCAGCGGGGCTCGCGAGCAATGAAGCCGAGCTCCCTCTGAAGCTCAAGACTGTCCACTTTGTAGACGACGCCGTCGATGTCGAAGGGCAGCGTGTGTCTGATCTCTGCCACCTCATCATGAAAGGTCGCGAGCGCTGTCGGCCCCTCGACCCTTCGGCGGACGTCCGCAACAGGGAACCCGAGCGACGCAAGTCTGTCGAGAACTTCCGTCTGCGTGGGCGCGAATTCGCCGCCCGAGACTTCACCCAGCGCATAGGCGTAAAAATGAAGCGTCCTGCGTGCGGTCACTGCAGGATCGAGCTGGCGCAGGGACCCCGCCGCCGCATTTCTCGGATTGACGAAGGTCTTTTGCCCCTCCTCTGCCTGACGGCGGTTGAGCGCCTCGAAGTCGTCGCGATGCATGATCACCTCGCCGCGCACCTCCAGCACGTCGGGGAAGTCGCCCTCCAGACGAAGCGGGATCGTGCGGATCGTGCGCGCATTCGCGGTCACGTCCTCCCCTGCACTGCCGTCGCCGCGAGTGGCGGCCTGTACGAGAACGCCCTTTTCATAACGAAGATTCGTTGCCAGACCGTCAAACTTGAGCTCGCAGTCGTACGCCACGGCAGGATCCTCATCCGCGAGCCCGAGTTCGCTGCGCACGCGGCGGTCGAATGCCGCCGCACCCTCGCTCGAAAAGTCGGTCTCGGTGTGAATGGAAAGCATCGGCACGGCGTGCACGACCTTTGCAAGGTCGCTTCGAACAGCACCGCCCACGCGGGCCGTGGGCGAGGCAGGACTCTTCCATTCAGGAAATCTGGCCTCAAGAGCCTTGAGCTCATTGAACGTGCGGTCGTATTCGGCGTCGGGAACGCTCGGATTGTCAAGCTCGAAGTACTCGTAGTCCCAGGTCTCTACGAGCTTCTCGAGCTCACGCATGCGGGCGGGGGCCCTGGAGGGCTCGATCGCCGCAGCCTTTGCGACACCGTCGAAGTCGTCGTTCGCGAGGGTTTCAGTCTTTGTCGGTTCGGTCATATCTTGCATTCCGAAGAAGCGAAGAAGAAAAGCCCGCCGCCGGGCGGCTTGCGTCCGAATGCGGCGGGCAGTGAATGATGCTTGACGCGGATCCTGCGTCAGGCGCTTCTCGAGAAGAGGAGCCTTGCGCGCTCGGAGCCGGGACGCACGCCGCTGGCGGCCATCTGCGCGTCCTGATGCTCGATCTCGTCCTGAAGGATCAGGCCGCCTGCAGCCTCGATGCGGTTGCCCGCGCCGTCGACCCAGACGCCGCCGAGATGGCAGGCGATGTGGTTTGCAAGCTGGAAGAAGCGCTTGAGGTCGCCGCGCGGCACGTTGGCAAGGGGGACGTCAAAGGAAAGGCGCAGCTGGGAGGAGTCGGCACCCGCCAGCGAGAGCGTCATCAGAGGCTCTCTGGAACCTTCGTCGATTCGAAGCTCCCAACGGCCGCTCGCGCTGACGAAGCCCGCGCCCTCGGCAACCTTCGTCACCTCCTCGAGCGTCAGGCCCTCCTCACGCGGAGCGGGGACGATCGAAACCTCAATCAGCTTGTCGTAGTAGTGGATGAAGCGGGAGATCTGAACAGCCGTCGAGACCGCCGTCTTGATGTCGCAGGATGTGCGCACGTCAACGTCGTTCTGGGCGGCAGTCTGCTCGAGCACCTGCAGGAAGCTCGAGGCGGAAACGTCGTCAAGCACGGCGGCACGATTGGCGATCAGGATCGTCGCGACGATGTGAACGGCCTCCGCAGGCAGGCATTCGGACGGATAGTAGAGGCCGTCCTCAGAGGACTTCGCCCAAAGCGACACGGGCAGCGGCAGCGAAAGCTGTCGGATCTGCGTGACAAGGGAGTCCATGGAACCGAGCGGGAAGGTCTTGCCTTCATAGGGCGTCACGTCGAGCACCCACTGGATGCCGTGGTCGACGGGCGGCTTTTCGATGCCGGCGATGCGGCCTGCCTTTCGCCCGCCGCGGGCGGCCTCGCGCTCAAGGCGCGCCTTCTGCTCCTCGGCGAAACGCTCGTAGACGGGCGGCTTTTCAGACGGAAGGTCGTCCCTGGAGGCAGACTGAACCGCCTCGTGCGGCTCGTCGTCGTCCACCATGTCCTCGAGCTGAGGCTCGACGCGAGGCTCGGGCTTCTCTTCGGCGAGCACGTCCTTGCGAACGTCGCCTCCCGCCTGCAGGCGGGCCTTTCGGCTTGCGCGCATGCGGCGCTCCTCGCGCATCGAGCGCCAGAAGAAGAAGGCAATGACCACCAGGGCGGCCACGATAAGAATGATCTGAGTCTGACTCATTTGAATTATGTCCGGCTTTGTGGGCGCCCGACGCGGGCGCAGCTTCTGTTGATTGTACGCACTTTTGACGGATTCGCCACGACGCGCGTGCGGGACGCGGAACCGCAGGCGTCAGTTCGCCATGCGGACCGCGTTCTCGATGTCGACGCTCACGACGCGGCTCACGCCGGGCTCCTTCATCGTTACGCCCACAAGCGCTCCCGCGAACTCCATCGTCACGCGATGATGCGTGATCATGAGGAACTGCGTCTCGCTCGACATGCGGCGGCACAGACCTGCAAGCCTCGCCTGATTGGCCTCGTCAAGGGGTGCATCCACTTCGTCAAGCAGGCAGAAGGGAGCGGGATTGAGCCTGAAGATCGCAAAGACGAGCGCCGTGGCCGCGAGGGCCTGCTCGCCGCCCGAAAGCAGCTTCACGCCCGCGTTCTTCTTGCCCGGCGGCTGAGCCTTCACCTCGACGCCCGCGTTGAGCACATCGTCTCCCGACATGACGAGCGAGGCGACGCCGCCTCCGAAGAGCTCGGAGAACGTCTCGGCAAAGTGACCGTTCACCTCCTCGAACGTCTCCCTGAGACGTCCTCTGGTCTCCGCATCGATCTTTCTGATGGCGGCCTCCAGAGTTTCAATGCCCTTTTCAAGGTCCTCCACCTGTCTGGCCGTCGCCTCGAGCGTCCTTCTCACCGCCTCGAGGTGCTCGAGCGCGGCATGATTGACGGGACCCAATCCTGCAATCTCGCTGATGAGCCTCAGCACCTTGGCGCGAAGGCTCTGAGCCTTCTGCGGACGCTCCGCCGCGCGACGCGCAAGATCCGTCCTGTCGGCCTTGAGCTCATCGAGCCTCTCCTCAAACTGAGTCCGAAGGCTTTCCTTCATCTGCTGCTCGACTCTCTTGACGCCGAGCGCCTCCGTCATGGGCATGACGTCCGCCTGCGCGGCCTGCCAGCGGCCCTGAGCCTCGGTGAGCGCAAGTCTGGCCGCGGCCGTCGCGTCGCGACGTGCGGCATGCGCACGCTCCGCCTCTTCAAGCACCTTGAGGGCAGCGGCCGACGCCGCGTCGCCGAGCACCTTCGCGCTCTCCTCAAGGAGCCTGGAGGCCTCGACAAGACGCGCCTCCTCTCGGGCGATGTCGCTTCGAAGAGCCGCCTCGCTCTGTGCATACAGACGGGCCGACTCCGAAAGCTGCCGCAGCTTCGCGCGTGCCAGCTCCGCCTTGTGCCTCACGGCCGCAAGCGCAGCCGTCTTCGTCTTGAAGCGCATGTCGGCTCGCGCAAGTTCGGACGTGAATCCTGCGGCAGCGCGCACGGCGCGTTCTGACGCCGCCTCCGCCTCGTCTGCCGCTACGCCCGCCTCTTCGGCAAGCGCTCTGGCCTCCTCGCCTTCGGCCTCAAGCTCCTCCCTGCTGCGACGCAGATCGGCAAGACGGGTCTCGTGGGCCGCCACCGCCGCCTCCGCCGCCTTGATCCTGAGCCTCAGGTCGGCCACCCCCGCCTCAGCAGCACGGGCGCCCTGAGCCGAAGTGCGTGCGGTCCGTTCAGCGGCCTCGGCCGCCGCTCCGGCCGCATTCCTGTCGTCATCAAGCTTGCCCAGCCTGTCCTCAAGCTCATGAAGGCAGTCCCTGAGTGCGGAGATCTCCTGCTGGCGAGAGAGCACGGACTGTCCCGGATCGCTCGCCGTCCAGACGACAAGGCTTCGGCTCGTGAGCCGGTCGCCCTTCGGAGTCACCAGCGTGACGCCTTCGGGAAGCCTGGCTCTCAAAGCCAGCCCCTCCGAAAGGCTCTTCACGCAGTAGACGTTCGCCGCAACGTCCGCGAGAGCCGCCGTCGCGTCGGACGAACGACACCTGACGTGCGAGGTGATGGGTTCCAGCCTGACGCCGTCGAGCTCGAGTGCAGGGCGGCCCTCCTGCGTCTCACCTCGTTCAACGAACGAGATGGCGGCGGGCGGCCGGCGGCTCTCGTAGCCCTGAGCCATGCCGAGCCGGCTCAAGAAGCGTGCTCCCAGCCTCGATCCGACAACGGCCTCGACGGCCGTCACCCATTCGGGGTCGGCCGAAAGCGCCTCGGACAGGCGCGGAAGACCGTCAAGCCCTTCGGCGGCCTCGAATTCGGCAAGCCGCCCCTTTGCCTGAGCCCCCGCCTCGACGGCCTCAAGGGCGTCGAGCTTCGCGGCCGTTTCCTTTTCCTGAGCAAGAGCCGCAAAATAAGCCTCGTTGGCGGCGTCTCTTCTGCGTCTCGCCTCTGCTGCCGCCTCAGCCGCCTCCTCTTCAAGTGCGCGCGCCTCCTCTGCGGCGGCCTGAGCCTCCTCGAAGTCGAGCTTCATCGCCTCGAGCCCCTCCTTGTCAGGCGCTTCGAGCGTTCCCTCGGAAGCTGCAAGCCTCAGAAGACGCTGTCTGAGATCCTCGGCACGGCGCTCGGCCGCCTCAAGCCGCGCATGTGCAACACGTGCCTGAGCCTTCGCGTCGGACTCGGCTCTTCGAGCTTCGGCCGCGCGGGCATTGACGTCGTTCAGGGCGTCCTCGGCGGAGAGAACCTCCTCCTGTGCCGCAGCCTCCTCTTCGCCCGAGAGCGCAATCGTCTCCTCAAGCTCGTCAGTCTCGGATGCCTGGGCCTCTCTGGCGGAAACAGTCTCGGCAAGGCGCCTTTCCTTGGCCGCCTTTGCCTCTCGGGCTTCGGCTGCGGCTCTTTCCGCTCCGGCCCTGCGTTCGCGCTGCCGTCTTTCCTCGGCTTCGGCTTTGGTGAGCGCACGTTCGGCCTGCCTCAGTCCTGCAGCGGCCTCAAGCTCCTTCGCCTCAGCCTCGCGTGCCGCGGACTCGAGCGCGGGAAGCGACGCCGCTTCACGGGCGGCGTCGGCCTTTCTAACCTCGATCTCGGCCTCGCCGCGCGCAATGTCGGCGGCAATCCCGTCGAGCGTTCTTTTCACGTCCTCATACTGGATCCAGTACCAGAGGGATTCGGCGGCGTTGCGCTCGTCCGTGAGCGCACGCCACTTCCCTGCGAGCTGCGCCTCGCCCTCAAGCCTTGCGGCCTCCTCTTCCTTGACGGCCTGCATGTCGCGCACGCGCTCGAGGTTGCCCCTCGTCTGACTGAGAAGCGACTCCGTCTCCCTGCGTCGCTCGCGGTAGAGCGAGACGCCCGCGGCCTCCTCTAGATAGACGCGCATCTCCTCGGGCTTGGCGCGGATGAAGTTCGAGATCATCCCCTGGGAGATGATGGCGTAGCTGCGAGGCCCGAGCCCCGTGCCGAGGAAGATCTCCTGCACGTCTCGGCGACGCACCTGCTGATGATTGATGTAGTAGGCGGACTGACCTTCGGCCGTCACGACTCGCTTGACGCTGATTTCGCCGAATTCCGACCACGCCCCCTTGAGGCGTCCGTCGTCGTTCGTGAGGATGAGCTCCACGCTCGCGCGCCCGAGAGCGTGGCGCGTGGTCGAGCCCGCGAAGATCAGCTCACGCATCGAGGACGAGCCGCGCAGTTCAGAGACGCGCGCCTCGCCGAGCACCCAGCGAACGGCGTCGATGATGTTCGACTTGCCGCAGCCGTTGGGTCCGACGATCCCGACAACGGGATGCTCGAGCTCGATGAGCGCCGGATCGGCAAAGCTCTTGAAGCCTGCGAGCTTGATCTGACGTAAGCGCAAGAAGGTCTCCTGAAAAGGTGCGGCCGGTTGATGGAAGGCCCGTTGCGCCGCAGACCGGCGGCGCAAACAGGCGTGTCTGCCTATTCTAAATGAGGGCCGCCCGCGGGACATCCCCCTGCACGGACGGTCGCCCCCGCCGACCTTATAATGTCGGGCATCGCCGCAGACGCGCCGTGTCCGATCCTTCGGACCTGCGCATCGCCTGCGCGCCCTCCGTTTTCCGCGTTCCCGCGGGCGCCGCATTCGCCGCGTCCGCCCCTTTACTGGATACCGCCATGTACGAAATTGCTCCGCTGCTTGATGACCCCATTCACAATCTGAAGACCATCCGCGACGTCTTCCGTTGGGCGATCACGGAAATGGAAAACGCCGAAATCTCCTACGGCCACGGCTCTCCCGACAGCTGGGAGGAAGCCTCCTTCCTCATCTGCCGCGGCCTCAAGCTTCCGTTCGACCACTTCGACATGTTCCTTGACGCCGCGCTCACGCACAACGAGCTCTCCCGACTCGTGCACCTCATCGACCGCCGCGTCCACGAAAAGGTTCCGACCGCCTACCTGCTGCGCGAGGCCTGGCTCACCGAGCACCGCTTCTACATCGACGAGCGTGCGCTGATTCCGCGCTCCTACATTGCCGAGCTTCTTGAGGAGGACCTCGCCCCCTGGGTCGAGGATCCGTATGAAGTGGGCAGCGTGCTCGACCTCTGCACGGGTTCGGGCTGCCTCGCGATTCTCGCCCAGGGCACCTTCCCGAACGCCGAAGTGACGGGCTCCGACCTCTCGCCCGACGCGCTCGAGGTCGCCAAAATCAACCGCCGCGACTACGGCATGGAGGAGACGCTCGAGCTCGTTCAGGGCGACCTCTTTGAAAACCTGCAGGGCCGCACGTTCGACATCATCATCTCCAACCCGCCCTACGTCACGCAGGCGAGCATGGACACGCTGCCCTCCGAATACCGTCACGAGCCCGCCATGGCGCTCGGCGCAGGCGACGACGGCATGGACGTCGTGCGCCGCATGCTTCCCGAAGCTGCCGCACATCTCAATGACGGCGGCATGATCATCGTCGAAGTGGGCGACGGCGCCGAAGCGGTCGAGGCGACCTTCCCCGGCCTCGAGATCATCTGGCTCGCCACCTCGGGCGGCGACGACCAGGTCTTCCTCGTCACGAAGGAAGCGCTCCTCAACTACTTCGAACAGTAATCCAGCGTCATGCTCCGACTTCTCAACCTTGCGCTCTCCCGCGGCACCCGCGTCCTCTACCGTCATGCGACGCTCACTGCGGCGCCGGGCGAGCGCATCGGCCTCGTCGGCCCCAACGGCTGCGGCAAGTCCACGCTCTTTGCGGCCATGCTCGGCGACCTCTCTCCCGAAGACGGCGACATCGAGACGCCGCCCCGCGACAGGATCGCCCACGTGGCGCAGTCCTTCGTCGCCGACAACGTCCCCGCCGTCGACTTCGTTCTCGGGGGGCACGCTCCCCTGATCGCCGCCCGCGCGGCACTCGCCGAAGCCGAAAAGGCAGGCGACGACATGCGTCTTGCTCAGGCCCACGCCAATCTTGCCGAGCTCAACGAAGGCGCGATCGTCGCACAGGCCCGTACCATCCTTGCGGGTCTCGGCTTCAGCCAGACCGACGTCGACCGCCCCGTCTACGACTTCTCGGGCGGCTGGCGAAACCGCATCGCGCTCGCACGCGCCCTGATGTGCCCCGCCGACCTGCTTCTCCTTGACGAGCCGACGAACCATCTCGACATCGACTCGCTCATCTGGCTCGAGAACTGGCTGCGCCGCGTCGAGGCGACCGTCGTCATCATCTCGCATGACCGCGAGTTTCTGGACCGCGCCGTCACGACGATCTGGTCCGTCGAGGACGACACCGTCTGCCGCTACGCAGGCAACTACTCCGCCTTCGAGTCCCAGCGCATCGAAAAGCTCAGGCTGCAGGATGCGGCCGCCAAGGCCTACGAGCGCGAGGCGTCCCATCTCTCGAGCTTCATCGAGCGCTTCCGCGCCAAGGCGACGAAGGCCCGTCAGGCCCAGTCCCGCATCAAGATGCTCGAAAAGCTCAAAGCCGTCGAGCCTGTGCGCGCCAAGCGCGAGTGGCGCTTCGAATTTCCGAAGCCCGTGCGCCTGCCCGAGCATCTCGTCGACACGGAGAACCTGCGCCTCGGCTATGACGAGCGCGTCGTGATCGACCGCGTCACGCTCTCGATTCGCTCGGGCGAGCGCATCGGCATCCTCGGTGTCAACGGCGCAGGCAAGTCCACGCTCGTCAAGGGCATCGTCGGAGACCTTGCTCCGATGGCGGGCGAACTTCGTCGCGGCCAGGGTCTCGAGATCGGCTATTTCGCTCAGCATCAGCTCGATCAGTTGCGTCCCGACGAAAGCCCGCTCGAGCACATGCGCCGCATGGCGCCCGACGTGCGCGAGCAGGACCTTCGCGACTACCTCGGCATCTACCGCTTCTCGGGCGACTTTGCGTCTGCCCCCGTCGGCCCGATGTCGGGCGGCGAGAAGGCCCGCCTTGCGCTCGCACTCCTCGCCTGGCGCAAGCCCAACCTTCTGGTGCTCGACGAACCGACAAACCACCTCGACATGGAGACGCGCGAGGCCCTGACCATGGCGCTCTCCACCTATGAGGGCGCAGTGCTGATCGTCTCGCATGACCGCCATCTTCTGCGTGCCACGACCGAGCGCCTCATCCTCGTGCACGACGGGGCCGTCCAGCCCTATGACGGCGACCTTGACGACTACGCCCAGCTCGTGCTTGAACACCGCCGAACCACGGTCGCAGCCGAAAAGGCGGCGAATCAGGCCGAAAGGCTTGAGTCCGGCGAGCGCGAGCCCTCCCAGAACCGCAAGGAGGCCCGCCGTGCCGAGGCTCAGGAGCGCCAGCGCATCGCCGCCCTGCGCAAGCCCCTGCAGAAGGAGCTTTCCAAGGTCGAAAAGGAACTCGCGCAGAAGAACGAGGAGCTCAGGAAGCTCTCCGATCGCCTTGCCGACGGCGACTTCTACACCTCGACTGATCCCGACGAAGTGGCCCGCGTGCTTCGCGAACACGGCGAGCTCAAGCCCGTCGTCGAGGAGCTCGAAATGCGCTGGCTCGAACTCTCCGAGGAAATCGAGGCCGTCTGCTGACGTCCTCCGAGCCGCACCTTTTCTGCAAGGCCGTCCCGCAAATGGGCGGCCTTTCTTCATTCGGCCCCGACCGACCGATGCGAAAGGCATGCGCATCGGCTCCCTCACGCGTCCCGCGCCCTCTTTTGCTGATATGATTCACGCAAATCGGAAAGCCCCGGCGGCCCTCAGGGGCCGTCACGACCAGGGGTCCTTCCTCCCGACAACGCCCTTTCCGCCCGTACGGAGTCCCACATGCGCAGATACAACATTGCAGCGACGCCCGGCACGCTGCACGCCTTCAAGTCCAAACGCGTCGTCGTCGACCTCAACAAGGCCGACCTCACGAGCGTCTCGGCCGTCGTGATGACGGCCGACGAGGCGCTCTCGGGCCAGCTCGAACGCGTCGAGGCGACGGCGTTCGGCATTCCCGTCATTCTGCTCAACAACGGCGCCAAGCTCCCGACCGAGCTCTTCGGCAAGGTCGTCTCCGTCATCAACTCCCAGCCCGACAACGTCGGCCTCTACGGCCGCCTGATCGACGCCGCCGCCCAGAAGTACGAGGACCAGATCCTGCCGCCCTTCTTCGGCAAGATGGAGTCCTACGTCCGCAACGGCAACGTACACTTCGACTGTCCGGGCCATCAGGGCGGCGCCTTCTTCCGCCGTCATCCGGCAGGCCGTCAGTTCGCCGACTTCTTCGGCGAAAACGTCTTCCGCTCCGACCTCTGCAACGCCGACGTCGCGATGGGCGACCTGCTCATCCACGAAGGCGTGCCCCGTGCCGCCCAGATGGCGGCCGCCAAGATCTACAACGCCGACAAGACGTACTTCGTCCTCAACGGCACCTCCGCCTCCAACAAGGTCGTGCTCAACGCGCTTCTCACGCCGGGCGATCTGGTGCTCTTCGACCGCAACAACCACAAGTCGAACCATCACGGCGCGCTCATTCAGGCGGGCGCGACTCCCGTCTACCTCGAGACCGCCCGCAACAGCTACGGCTTCATCGGCGGCATCGACGACCACTGCTTCGACGAGAAGTACCTGCGCGAGCTCATCCGCGAGGTTGCGCCCGAGCGCGCCGATGAAAAGCGCCCGTTTCGCCTCGCCGTCATCCAGCTTGGCACCTACGACGGCACGATCTACAACGCCCGTCAGGTGGTCGACCGCATCGGCCGCCTGTGCGACTACATCCTCTTCGACTCCGCCTGGGTCGGCTACGAACAGTTCATCCCGATGATGAAGGACTGCTCGCCGCTCCTGCTCGACCTCGGTCCCGAGGATCCCGGCATCTTCGTGACGCAGTCCGTCCACAAGCAACAGGCCGGCTTCTCGCAGACCTCCCAGATCCACAAGAAGGACCTTCACATCAAGGGCCAGAAGCGTTACTGCACCCACAAGCGCCTCAACAACGCCTTCATGATGCACGCGTCCACCTCGCCCTTCTATCCGCTCTTCGCCGCGCTCGACGTCAACGCGAAGATGCACGAGGGTGAATCCGGCCGCCGCCTCTGGGCCGACTGCGTGCGCGTCGCGATCGATGCGCGCAAGGAAATGCTCGCCTGCTGCCACTACATCAAGCCCTTCATTCCGCCCACGGTCGACGGCAAGGCCTGGGACAGCTATCCGACGGAGCAGATCGCGACCGACATCCGGTTCTTCGCCTTCAATCCCAAGGACAAGTGGCACCACTTCGAAGGCTATGCACCGCAGCAGTACTTCGTCGACCCGTGCAAATTCCTGCTCACCACGCCGGGCATCAACGCCACGACGGGCGAGTACTCCGACTTCGGCATTCCCGCCTCCATTCTCGCGAGCTTCCTTCGCGAGAACGGCGTCGTCCCCGAAAAGAGCGACCTCAACTCGATCCTCTTCCTGATGACGCCCGCCGAGGACCATGCCAAGATGGCGCACCTCATCACGCAGATCGCCCGCTTCGAGAGCTTCGTCGACGATGACGCGCCGCTCTCCGAAGTGCTCCCCGAGCTCTATAACGCCCACAAGGAGCGCTACAAGGGCTACACGATCCGCGAGCTCTGCCAGGAGATGCATGACTTCTACAAGTCCGTCAACGTCAAGGACCTCCAGAAGGCGATGTTCCGCAAGGAGTACTTCCCCAGGCGTGTGCTCAACGCTCAGGAGGCCAACTACGAGTTCATCCGCGACAACGTCGAGCTCGTGCGCCTGAGCGAGGCCGAGGGTCGAGTGGGCGTCGAGGGCGCGCTTCCCTACCCGCCGGGCGTCCTCTGCCTGGTGCCGGGCGAAGTCTGGGGCGGCGCCGTGCTGCAGTACTTCCTCGCCCTTGAGGAGGGCATCAACCTCTTCCCGGGCTTTGCACCCGAGCTGCAGGGCGTCTACATCGAGGAGGACGAGGACGGCCGTCAGGTCGCCTGGGCCAACGTGCTCACGCACGAGCGCGAGACCGAACTCCTCGGCAAAGCCCTCTGACCTCGATTCCGTCGGGAAACGGCCCGGAAGCCGCAAGGCCTCCGGGCCGTTTTTGTCTCCGGTCCCGCAGGCTAAGCACATTCTCCTAGAGACGATTACCTATCAGGCGTTTTCAGTGAAGAAAACTTGAGGTATTACCTTTCACGGATGCACGGCATCCCGCAAAATGAATCCATCGGACGGCCGCATACGCATTCGATTTCCCATACCAACAGGCCGCCCCCAAGGAGTTCATCATGCAAAAGCGCACCTTCATCAAGTCTCTCGCCGCCGTCACGGCGCTCAGCGCCATAGTTCTTCTCACGGGCTGCGACGAGGAAAAGGCGGTGGCTGAAAAGCCCTTCCGCGTGGGCGTGACCGCTGGTCCGCACGCCGCCATCGTCACCGAAGCCGCAAAGGTCGCGGCGAAGAACGGCCTCAAGGTCGAGGTGGTCGAGTTCACCGACTACGTGACGCCCGACACGGCCCTCAACGACGGCGCGCTTGACGCCGCGGTCTACCAGCACGAGCCCTTCCTTCTCAACTTCAACAAGCAGAAGGGCACGAAGCTCGCCAACGTGGGCAACGCCGTGGTGCAGCCGATGGGCTTCTACTCCAACAAGGTGAAGTCCGTTGCCGACATTCCCGAAGGGGCGGTCATCTCCGTGCCGAACGATCCGACGAACTGCGGACGCGGTCTTCTCCTCCTGCAGGCCGCGGGCCTCATCAAGCTTCCCGAAGGCATGGGCAGCGAGGCCTCTCTCGCCGACATCGTCGAGAACAAGCGCAACCTGAAGATCAGGGAGCTCGAGGCCGCCCAGCTGCCCCGTAGCCTCGATGATGCGCTCGTCGCCGTCATTCCAATGAACTACGTCATCAGCGCGGGCCTCTCCCCGCAGAAGCAGGGCTTCTACTTCGAGTCCCTCGAGGCGCCGTTCGCGCTCATCATCATCGCCGCGCATCAGGACCGCAGGAACGACAAGAGCGTTCAGGACTTCGTCAAGTACTACCGCTCGCCCGAAGTCAAGGCCTTCGTCGAAAAGACCTTCAACGGCACGATCAAGCCGAGCTGGTAATCACCGCCTTCTGCGCATGACCTCCCTCAGGGCCCGCACGGACTGCCTTCCGTCGGGCCCTAGGCGTTTTCCATGACCTCCTCTGTTGAACGGGCATGTGAACTGCTACCATAACGGCGTGCGCCCGCCACTCGCAGTAGCGGATGGACGGGACGCCGTCAGGATGGCGCCATGAATTTCACCTCACTTCTCCAAGGACGGCAGGCCTGACGCGGCCGGCCTGCGTCCTCCCGGGGCTTTCGCCCTCCGGACTCCCGTCGGCACGATCATTCCAACAACACATCCAACCGACAAGGGAGACCGAAAAAAATGCTCGGCATCCTCATTACCGTCGCAGTCATCGCCGTCGTGGCGTACTGCGTGCTCAAGAACTACTACCCGCCCATCGTCCTTCTTCTCGCAGGCCTGCTCATGCTCGTGTGCGCCTGGCTCATGGGCGTCGATCCCGTCGACGCGAAGAAGAGCACGAACTTCGTGGGCTTCGACTTCGTTCAGGCCTTCACGAACCAGATGAAGGGCCGCCTTCCCGGCCTCGGCCTCAACATCATGCTCATCGCGGGCTTCTCCTTCTACATGGACCGCATCGGCGCCTCCAAGGCGCTCGTGAAGCTCTGCGTCAAGCCGCTTTCCGCCGTCCGCTCCCCGTACGTGCTGCTCGCCATCACCTACGTGGTGGGCCAGTTCATGGCGCTCTTCATCAACTCCGCCGTGGGCCTCGGTCTTCTTCTGATGGCCAGCGTCTATCCGCTCCTCGTCGCGCTCGGCGTCTCCCGCGCCTCGGCCGCCGCCGTGATCGGCTCGACCTGCTGCCTTGACCTCGGTCCCTCGTCCTCGAACGCCATGCGTGCCGCCGACCTGATGTCGACCGACGTCGTCACCTACTTCGTCCAGAGCCAGATTCCCGTTGCCGTCTGCGTGATCGCCACGGTCGCCATCGGCCACTTCTTTGTCCAGCGCTGGTTCGACCAGCGCGACGCTGCCCGCGGCGTCGCCGACGGCGCTCCCGTCAAGGCCGACCAGAAGGACCTCGAGAAGGCCTTCGAAGGCGCGGGCCCCGTGCACTACGCGCTTCTGCCGATGCTCCCGCTCGTTCTCCTCATCGTCTTCTCGCCGATGGTCTACGACGGCATCAAGCTTTCCCTGCAGACCGGCATTCTGGTCTCCATCCTGATCGCCTTCTTCGTCGACCTGATCACGCACTTCGACTTCAAGGAATGCTGCAAGCGCACGAGCGCCGTCTTTGAAGGCATGGGCAAGGTCTTCACCTCCACCGTGGCCCTCATCTGCTGCGCCGAACTCTTCGCGCTCGGCATGAACAAGATGGGCGGCATCACCACGATGATTCAGGCCGCAGCTGCCATGGAAAGCGCCGGCGTCTGGGTGATGCTCTTCATCATGCTCGGCATCATGGTCGTCGCCACGATCGTGACGGGCTCTGGCAACGCCGCCTTCTTCGCCTTCTCGCCGTTGCTTCCCGAAGCCGCCGCCAGCGTGGGCATCAACACCGCCGTGCTCGTCGTGCCCGTCCAGCTCTCCGCCGGCATCGCCCGCACGATGTGCCCGATCGCAGGCGTGATCATCGCCGTCGCCGGCATTGCGGGCCTCACGCCCTTCGAAATCATCAGGCGCACGATTCCGGTCATGCTTCTCGCGCTGATCGTCAACGTCGCCGCCTCCGCCGTCTTCCTCTAACCACGGAATACGGCCTTCACCCAAGGAGAAACTGAAATGGCTATTCTCATCAAGAACGCACGCGTCTTCGCGCCCAAGGACCTCGGCGTGGTCGACGTGCTCATGGCCAATGAACGCATCCTCGCCGTCGGCAAGGACCTCGCCCCCAACCTCCCCGACCTGCAGACGGTCGAAGCCGGCGGCATGATCATGACCCCGGGCTTCTTCGACCAGCACATCCACGTCACGGGCGGCGGCGGTGAAGGCGGTCCCGCCACGCGCACGCCCGAGCTCGTGCTCTCCGAACTCGTCGCCTGCGGCACGACCGACGTCGTCGGCGTCTCCGGCACCGACTACACGACGCGCTCCATCCCAAACCTTCTCGCCAAGGTCCGCGCCCTTCAGGCCGAAGGCGTCTCCGCCTGGATGTACACGTCCAACTACCGCTGCCCGCCGACGCTTCTCACCGATTCCATCGGCAACGACCTCTTCTTCATTCCCGAGGTCCTCGGCGTGAAGATCGCCCTCGGCGACCACCGCTCGAGCTTCCCCGACGTCCAGACGGTCCTCTCCATGCTCGCCGACATCCGCGTCGGCGCCATGCTCGCAGGCAAGATCGGCTTCCTCCACATCCACAACGGCAACATTCCCGGCGCCTTCGCGATGTATGAGGAAATCGTCTCGCGCGGCTTCCCGGTCAAGCACATCCGCCCGACCCACTGCGGCCGCATCCGCCACGTCTTCGACTCCGCCGTCCAGTTCGCCCTCAAGGGCGGCTGGATCGACATCACGACGGGCGCCTCCTGCTGCTTCGACCATCCTGCCCAAGCCGTCGTCGAGGCGATCGCCGCGGGCGTCGACCCGACGCACATCACGCTCTCGACCGACGGTCACGGTTCCGTGCCCCGCTTCAACGACAAGGGCGAAATGGTCGGCCTCGGCGTGGGCGGCGTGGACGGAAACCTCAAGGAAACCATCCGTCTCATCCGCGATCACAACATGCCGATCGAACAGGCCCTCACGTTCACGACCTCGAACGTCGCCGGCGCCCTCGGCATCAAGGGCCACGGCGTCATCGAGACGGGCGCCTGCGCCAACGCCTGCCTCTTCACCGAGGACTTCGAGCTCAAGGGCGTCTTCGCCCGCGGCCGCGAAATGATGCGCGACGGTGAAATCCTCGTGAAGGGCACGTTCGAGTACTAACGCCGAAACAGGCCGAAAGGCCCGCGTCCGCACGTTTTCAGGAGCCGGTCCTCCCTCAGGGAGGACGGCTCCTTTTTTTTCGACAACTCTTCAACAATCAGGGGCTTTGCCTGACCCATTGAGGAGATTTACAATTCCCTTTGGTGCGTCCGCCCGTGCGGCCGCATGTTGAAAAGAAAAAAGAGGACCACATGGACATTGAACTCGAATGGCTGCAGGCCACCTTGAACGATGCCTCCGAAGCGCTTCAGGACGCGCTCCAGAAGGTTGAAAACGGCGATCAGGAAGACGCGCTCGAAGTGCTCAACCACGACCTCGTGCACGTGTACGCGAAGCTCAACTACGCCGTCAACACGGCCCGCCTCGGCCCCGCGGCTCTCGACGCCATGAGCGAGGACGAACTGATCGGCTGGCCCGCCCGCATGCCCTTCCTCACCTTCGACGAGATCGACACCCTCGGCGAGGACGAAGAGGATGAAGAAGCGGTCGAGGAAGAGGACGTCAAATAAGGTCCTGACTCCCGAACGGACAGACTTCAAAAAGGAAAAGGCGCGGATCTGCTGTCCGTGCCTTTTCCTTTTTCAATGTTCCTGATTTCGACCCTCAGTCGTCTCCGCGTCCGGGACGCAGGTCGGAGAGGCGCCAGCCGCAAGCGAACATGACGGCGAAGTAGGCGACGGCTGAGACCGCCACCATGGCGAGCACGCCGCCCGCGCGCATGAGCCACGGCATCGTGGTCCAGGAGACGAAGGTCTGCCCGTACCAGAGACCCGCACCCATGAGGAGAGTGGCGAGCGCGATGCGAAGCACCGCCTTCGCCCACCCGGGAAGCGGCGTGTAGATGCCGCGGCGCATCAGGATGATCAGAAGCGTACCCGCATTGAAGACGCTGCCGACGCCGACCGAAAGGGCAAGCCCCGCATGCGAGAAGAGCGGCACGGAGACCAGGTTGACGAGCTGCACGACCACAAGGCTCCAGAAGGCGGTCTTGACGGGCGTACGGATGTCCTTGCGGGCGTAGAAGGCGGGAGCAACGATCTTGAGCGCAATGAGCCCGATGAGGCCGACCGAATACCCCACGACAGCGAGTGCGGTCTGGCTCACGTCGTCGGGCGTGAAGCTTCTGCCTTGGAAGAGGAAGGAGACGAGTGCCTCGCTCGTGAGCCAGAGGCCGACGGCCGCGGGCACGGCGACGAGGACGACGAGCCTCAGTCCCCTGTCGAGGAGCGAGTTGTAGCGCGACGTGTCGCCCTTCGCATAGGCGCTCGAGAGACCAGGGAGGAGCACGGTGCCGAGCGCAACGCCCAGAAGCGCCGTCGGGAACTCCATCAGGCGGTCGGCGTAGTTGAGCCAGGTGACCGCGCCCTTGCCGAGATGGGAGGCGATGTTCGTGTTGATGAGAATCGAAAGCTGTGCGACGCCCACGCCGAAAAGCGCGGGCACCATGAGCTTGAGGACGCGCCTGACGTCACCGTCGGCCAGACTGTCCCGAAGCCCGCGGGGACGCACCCGGATCCCGAGCCTGCAAAGCGCCAGATACTGGGTGCCGAGCTGCAGTACGCCGCCCAGGATCACCGCCACGGCAAGCGCCCAGATGGGCTCGGCCATGCGAGGCGCGAGAAGCACCGTGCAGCCGATGAAGGAGAGGTTGAGGAGAACGGGCGTCACCGCCGGCACCGCAAAGCGCTTCCAGGTGTTGAGGACGGAAGCGGCAAGCGCCGTGAGCGCCATGAAGGCGATGTAGGGGAACATGAAGCGGGTGAGCGCGCTCGCGAGGTCGAAGGCCTCGGGGGCCGACGCAAGACCGCTCGCGATCGCCCAAACGAGCAGCGGCGCCGCCACGACGCCGAGGATGCTCGCGGCGAAGACCGAAAGCGCGAGCACGGTGAAGACGTGGTCGATGAAGGTGCCCGCCTCGCCCTCGCTTCTCTCCTTCACGTCGGCGAGCATCGGAACGAAGGCCTGCTGGAAGGCTCCCTCCGCAAAGAGGCGGCGCAGCATGTTCGGAAGCCTGAAGGCAACGTAGAACGCGTCGGTCTCGGCCGAGGCGCCGAAGAAGCGCGCGATGAGCATGTCGCGGATCACGCCCGTGACGCGGCTCACCAGAGTCAGGCCTGAAACAGTAAGAGCAGACTTCAAGAGCGACATGTGTCATCCCGTCGGAAATTGGAAAATCGCAAAAAATTCTACTAGAAAACGCGCCCTCGGCTTGGAAATTTGATATAGTTGAGGGCTTTTCGGAGTCACGCAATTCAAAGCCTCCGTTCTGACAGGCCGACTGATGCCCCAACCTCAGACGGACGAAGGACGGAAGTGTTGCGCAAGGCTCTGGAAATTCACGAAATCTTTGGTGTCTCGCGCAACCGCGATGCACTTTCCCCGCCTCAAGCGGAGGTTATGCAGCGGCGTCCGGACAGCGCATGATGCGCACCACGGGAACACCGGGATCAGGCATCCCATCGGGATGCTCTGGACGCCAACTGTTTAATTTACAGGCAAGGAATTTAAAAAAATGGCCAATACCAAGCAAGCTCGCAAGCGCGCCCGCCAGATGGTTGTGCGCAACATGCACCTCTCGGCTCAGCGCAGCCAGTTCCGCACCGCCATCAAGGCCGTGCGCAAGCTCATCGTCGCCGGCGACAAGGCCGCCGCTCAGGAAGCCTTCAAGAAGGCTGAATCCGTGATCGACTCCATGGCTCGCAAGGGCGTTCTCCACACGAACGCCGCTGCTCGCCACAAGAGCCGTCTCTCCGCTTCCATCAAGGCCATGGCCTAATCGGAACGTCGGATCCTGACAAAAAACGCACCTCCTCGCGGGGTGCGTTTTTTTTTCGTCCCTCTCCCTGCGGCTACTCAGGCGGCGCCCGCGGGAAGCACGTAGAAGAGAACCGAGAAGAACTGGAGCGCAGTACCACCCAGCACGAAGAGATGCCAGATGGCGTGGTTGTACGGGATCCGCTCCCAGAGATAGAAAATGACGCCGAGCGAGTAAACGACGCCGCCTGCTGCCAGAAGCCAGATGCCCGCAGAGGGCAGGGCCGCCATGAGCGGCTCGAAAACCAACACGACGCACCAACCGAGAAGCAGATAAAGCAGGCAGTTGAGCCACTCGGCCCTCTTCATGAGTACGGGCTGCAGGATGATGCCTGCGAGCGCGATCGACCAGACCGCAATGCAGAGCATCGTGCCCGTCGTCCCCTTGAGCGTGACGAGACAGAACGGAGTGTACGAACCCGCGATCATGACATAGATCGCCGAATGGTCAAGCACCTGCAGAATGCGCTTGACGCGGAGGTTCGGGATGGCATGGTAGAGCGTCGAAGCCGTGTAGAGAAAGATCATCGACGCGCCGAACACTGCGGCGGCCGTGATCGTGGCGGCGCCCGCCGTGACGGGCATCATGCTGAGCATCACGACGAGCCCCGCAATGCTCAGCAGCGCAGCGACGCCGTGCGTCACCGAATTGGCGATCTCCTCGCCTGTCGAATAGCAGCCGACTGCGGCCGCAGGACTGTTGAAAGACATGCCTGCAAATCCTCCTTCAAATCATACATTTTGTATTCATGCGAAATTAAAGGTGGAAACGAAATGTCAGGGTTGTAACCGTGCGCTATTTCACTTCGTACCGAGGAGGCTCCGAACAAAGACAGGAAAGCAAAAGAGCCGCTTGCTGAACGTGTCCGCAGGCGGACCTTTTGCATGATCATTGATCACGAAAAGACTCGGTTCAAGCTTCAGCCCAGACGCACGGGCTCCATCTCGAGCTTCACGCCGAAGAGCTCGAAGACGCGCTTCTGAATCCTTTCAGCGAGCGCCATGACGTCCTCGCCCGTGGCGCCGCCTCGGTTGACGATAATGAGCGCATGGTGCTCGTAGACGCCAGCAGGACCTTCGGCCAAGCCCTTGAAGCCTGCGGCCTCGATGAGCCAGGCGGCGGCGAGCTTCATGCGACCGCCTCCGAGCCTGTAGTAGACGAGGCTCGGATGCTTGGTGAGGAGCTCGTGCCAGTGAACCTTCGTGACGATCGGGTTCGTGAAGAAGGAGCCTGCGTTCCCGATCACTGCGGGATCGGGCAGCTTGCGGGCGCGCACGGCCCGCACGATCTCACTCATGACGGGCGCGGTCACGGTTTCGGCCGTGAGGCCCCGGGCCTCAATCTCGGCCTCGAGGTCCTTGTAGCCCAGCACGGGCGTCCAGACGGCGGGAAGACGCAGCGTTACGGAGAGCACCACGAAGTTGCGGCCCGCCTCGGTCTTCATGATGCTATGGCGGTAGCTGAAGTCGCACTCCTCGACGGTGAGGACGCGCACGACCTTTTCGGCGCGGTCGTAGACCGTGACGGAGGAAAGGCGCTCAGCGAGCTCGACGCCGTAGGCGCCGATGTTCTGCACGACGGCTCCGCCCACCGTGCCCGGAATGGCGGAGAGGTTCTCAAGGCCGCCGATGCCCGCCTTGAGGGTGCGTGCCACGATGTCGTCGAAGACCTCGCCCGCGCCGCACTTGACGAGCACGTCGCCGTTGGGAGCGGCGGACATCTCCACGCCCTTGATCGTGATGCGGATCGTCATGCCCGGCACGCGGCTCATCGCGATCGTATTGGCGCCCGCGCCGAGAAAGTGCACGGGCAGACCGTTGGCGTTCGCTTCAGCAAGATGAGCCTCAAGCTCGTCGAGAGAGCCTGCCTCGGCATAGTGGTCCGCTTCGGAACGCGTCCCGAAGGTGGTGAGGCCGTCGAGCGGCCTGTGAGCTTGGATGCTTGAAATCATGGCGTTTTGACGGCTGTCGCGAGCCGCCCCTTGTTGTTAGTTCTGACTTGATTATAGGCAGGATCTGCTCCACGCCCACGCAAGATGCACCCGCGCCCGTGGTTTGTCCCATCCCGCCTTGACAGGCGGGGCGGGATGCGGTAGAAACGTCGGATCCCGCAACGGCCGCTCCGCGGCCCACACTTTTGGAGACTCAAATGCCCTCTTTTGACGTTGAAGTCAAGGCCGACGCCGTCGAGCTTCGCAACGCAGTCGATCAGGCCCAGAAGGAAATCGGCACCCGCTACGACTTCCGCGGCACCAAGGCTTCTGTCGAGCAGAAGGACCTCGAACTCTACCTCGTCGCCGAAAGCGACTTCCAGCTCCGTCAGGTCCGCGACGTGCTCATCGGCAAGCTTGCCAAGCGCGACATCGACGTGCGCTTCCTTGATGAGACGAAGGCCCCCGAAAAGATCGGCGGCGACTGCCTCAAGCAAACCATCGTCGTGAAGGAAGGCGTCACGAAGGAACTCGGCAAGACCATTCAGGGCATCATCAAGAACGCCAAGGCCCTCAAGCTCACGGCCGCCATCCAGGGCGACATCGTGCGCGTCTCGGGCGCCAAGCGCGACGCCCTTCAGGAGGCCATCGCGCTTCTCAAGACCGAAGTGAAGGAAGTTCCGCTCAACTTCACGAACTTCCGCGCGTAACGAAAGGCTGCAGGACGACGTCCTGCGCTTCAAGAACAAAGAGGACGCCCGTTCGGGCGTCCTCTTTGTTCTTCAGCTTTGGAAAGGGCTCAGATGCCGAGCTTTGCAATCCTCTCGGCGACCTTCGACTCGATCGCCTCGGACGTGAGGCCGACGTCCTCAAGAAGCTCGGCCTGCGTGCCCTGTTCGATGAACTCGTCGGGCAGGCCGAAGCGCATCACGGGCCTGACGACTCCGTTGTCGGCAAGCACCTCAAGAACGGCGTTGCAGGCGCCTCCCATGAGCATGCCCTCTTCGGCACAAACGATCATATCGTGCGTACGCGCGGCCTCAAGCACGGCCTCCTCGTCGATCGGCTTGACGAAGCGCATGTCGATGAGCGTGCCGTCGAGCTTTTCGGCAACAGGAGCGAGCACGTTCGTCATGCTGCCGAAGCCGAGGAAGGCCACGCGACTGCCCTTTCGCAGGGTGCGCGAGCGGCCGACGGGAATCGTCCCGCCCCCGGCCGTCACCTCGACGCCTGGGCCGCGGCCGCGCGGATAGCGGACGGAGGCGGGCGTGTTCATCGAGTAGGCCGTGTTGAGCATGAGGCGGCACTCGTTCTCGTCGGAGGGCGTCATCACCGTCATGTTCGGAATCGTGCGAAGAAGCGAAATGTCGAAGAAGCCGTGGTGCGTCGCGCCGTCGGCGCCCACCAGACCGCCTCGGTCGATTGCGAAGACGACGGGCAGGTTCTGGAGCGCCACGTCATGAATGACCTGGTCGATCGCACGCTGCAGGAAAGTCGAGTAGATCGCCACGACGGGCTTGATGCCCTCGCAGGCAAGGCCTGCAGCATAGGTGACCGCATGCTGCTCGGCGATGGCGACGTCGCGATAGCGCTCGGGATAGCGGCGCGCGAACTCGACGAGTCCCGAGCCCTCGCGCATGGCGGGCGTGATGCCGTAGAGGCGCTTGTCGGCGGCGGCCGTGTCGCAGAGCCAGCGCCCGAAGACTTCGGTGTAAGTCGGTCTGCCCGGCTTCTTTTCGGGAAGGCCGAGAAGCGGATCAAAGACGCCCACGCCGTGGTAGGCCGTCGGATCCATTTCAGCAGGCTCGTAGCCCTTGCCCTTCTGGGTCGCGACGTGCAGCACGCACGGGCAGTTGAGCCTGCGCAGGTTCTTGAGCACCTCGACGAGTCCGACGACGTCGTGGCCGTCGACGGGACCGTAGTAGTTGAGGTCGAAGCTCGAGAAGATGCCCGAGGGCGGACTCACGAAGTTGATCGCCTGCTTCTCCATACGCTTGGCGATGTCCCATAGTCCGGGCACGGGCTTGAGGACGCGCTTGGAGATTTCGCGCGCGCACGTGTAGGCGCGCGTCGAGACGATCTTCGCGAGATGATTCGAGAGCGCGCCCGCAGGCGGCGAGATCGAGCAGTCGTTGTCGTTGAGGATGACGAGAAGCCTGACGCCCTCCTTCCAGACGCCCGCATCGTTCAGGGCTTCGAGCGCCATGCCGCCCGTCAGCGCGCCGTCGCCGATCACGGCGATGTGCCAACGGTCGGTCTTGTCCTCAAGGCGGGCCGCAATGGCCATGCCGAGTGCGGCTGAGATCGAGGTGGAGGAGTGCGCGGTGCCGAAGGCGTCGTAGGGAGACTCCGTGCGCTTCGGGAAGCCCGAGAGGCCGTGGTGCTTTCTCAGCGTGGCCATGCCCTCGCGGCGCCCCGTCAGGATCTTGTGGGCGTAGGCCTGATGGCCGACGTCCCAGATGACGCGGTCCTCGGGCGTGTTGAACGCCGTGTGAATCGCGATGGCGAGCTCCGTCGCGCCAAGCGAGCTCGAAAGATGGCCGCCCGTCTTCGAGACGGACTCGACCATGAACGCGCGGAGCTCCTGAGCGAGCTGCGGGAGCTGGTGCACGTCGAGCCTGCGCAGGTCCGCAGGCGAGCTGATGGAGTCGAGAAGCGTTTGCTGAGTCACTTGAGGGCGGCCTATATGTGAAGTTGGGTCATTTTAGTGCGAGCGCGCGATCACGTAGTCGGCGATCTGTGCAAGACGGTCGACCGCGCCTTCGGGGACGGCGGGATCGGCCGAGACGAGCGCAAGCGCGGCATTGGCGCGGTCATGCAGCTCTCGGGCGCGCGTACGTGCACCCTCGAGCCCGAGGAGCGACACCCAGGTGGGCTTGTCGTCCTTCTCGTCCTTGCCGGCGGTCTTGCCGAGGGTGGCCGTGTCCTGCGTGCAGTCGAGAATGTCGTCGACCACCTGAAAGGCCACGCCGAGCGCGTCTGCATAGGCCGCAAGGCCTCCTCTGGCGCCGTCGCCGAGCCTGTCCCAGTCGCCCGCCTGAGCGCCGCAGAGGACGGCGGCCTGAATGAGGGCGCCGGTCTTCATCGCCTGCATGCGCAGGAGTTCGGCCTCGCCGGGATGCCCTCCCACCATCGCGAGGTCAAGGGCCTGACCGCCGCACATGCCGCGCACGCCGGCCGCACGGGCGAGCGTGGCGCACAGGCGTGCGGCCGCAGCGGGCGGTTCGACGGCTGCGAGCACCGTGAAGGCTTCCGTCTGAAGCGCGTCGCCCGCGAGCATCGCGGTCGCTTCGCCGTACTGCACGTGCACCGTGGGCTTGCCGCGGCGAAGCGTGTCGTTGTCCATCGAGGGCATGTCGTCGTGCACAAGCGAATAGGCGTGCACGAGCTCAAGCGCAAGCGCCGCGCGGTCAAGCGCCTCGGGGCTCGCGCCCGAAACGGCGCCTGCGGCGTAGGCCAGAAGCGCGCGCACGCGCTTGCCGCCGCCAAGGACCGCATAGCGCATGGCACCGATCAGCCGTCTGGGCTCACGGCCCGGCTTGGGCAGCGTGCTGTCCGCATACCACTCGAAATGTCTGGCCGTCTCGGTCATCCAGACCTTGAAGTCGTTCTCGGAAGCTTCCGTCATTGAGTTCACCTCTCTTTCTTTTGTCGTGCGCCGCAACCGCAGGGGATCAGAACGGCGCCACCTCGTCGTCGGATTCGGCGCGCAACGTCTCAATTGTCCTGCGTGCCTCCTCGAGCTCTCGCCTGCAGCGCTTCAGAAGCGCCGTGCCGCGGGCATACCCCGCCACGCTTTCCTTGAGCGTCGCTTCGCCGGAGGCCATGCTGCTTGTGAGCTCCTCGAGCTCTTCAAGCGCCTCTTCAAAGGTGAGTTCCTCAACGGGTTTAAGATCTGTCATCGAAGTCATTCTTCCAAAAATGCCGTCCGACCCGAAAAGGCCGAAAGCGCGCCGCCCGCATTGTCCGGGCATATCCTTGCATTGTACCTAAAGCCCGAGCGTTTCTCTGACGGACTCCGCCTGCGCCCCCGCACGCAAGCCGTCCAAACGCCGCAATCGTCCGCCGATCATGATCAAAAGCCTCTGGATGCTCGTCGCATCGCTACTCTTCGCCCTGATGGCCGCCTTCGCACGCATGGGCGCCTCCGACTTCTCCGCGCTTGAACTCGTCTTCTACCGCTCGGCCTTCGGCGCCGCCGTCATCGCACTCTGGGTATGGGCGCAGGGCTTCACGCTGAGGACGCCGCTCGTGCGTGCGCATTTCATGCGCAGCTTCCTCGGCACGTTCGCACTCACGATCTGGTTCTACGCAATCTCGAAGCTGCCGCTCGGCACCGCCATGACGCTCAACTACACGAGCCCGCTCTACATGGCCCTCATCGTCATCTTCCTCGCCGTAAAGAACGGCGAGTCTTTCAGCCGCGCAAGCGCCGCAGCCGTCGTGCTGGGTTTCTTCGGCGTCACGCTCGTGCTCAAGCCCGAACTTTCTCCCGGCCAGACCTTCCCCGCGCTCGTCGGTCTCACGTCCGGCTTCTTCGCGGCCCTCGCCTACTTCCAGATCCGCCAGCTCAGCCGCATGCAGGAGCCAGAATGGCGAATCGTCTTCTACTTCACGCTCTTCGGCACGGTCTGGGGACTCTGCGGACACCTGCTGCTTGCGGGCGGCATGACGCCCGTCACCTGGGACAACGCGCCCGCTCTCCTCGGCATGGCGGTCACCGCTACGGGCGCCCAGCTTGCGATGACCCGTTCCTGGGGCAGCGCCAACACGCTTCTCACCGCCGTCTTCCAGTACTCGGCCATCGTCTTCGCCGCAGGCTTCGGACTCTCCTTCTTCGACGAACCCGTCGGTCTCATGAGCGCCGCAGGCATCGCCGTCATTCTGGTTTCGGGCGTCTGGGCCGCCGTCATCGCCAAGAAGAAGTCCTGATGAAAACGAAAGGGCCGCACGCTAGGACTCATGCCCCCGCCATACGGCCCCTTCTTGCATTCAGGTCTTTCAGGATCAGTGCCCGTGAGGATCCGCCTGCAGCTGGACGCCGGGCTTCTCATGCTCATGTCCCTCGTGGCCGTGGTCATGCCCAATGCCGAGGATGACGGTGCTCAGCAGCACGCCCGCAATGAAGAGAACGAGCTGCCTGAGGCCGTCTCGCCTTGTCCTGCAGTCCCTGAAGACCTCGGGCAGCAGGGCATGAAGCGTGATGAAGAGAAAGGAGGCGGCGGAGGCGGCAAGCGCAAAGGGCAGCGCCTCACGCGAGAAGCTCACGGCGGCCCAGCCCGCGACGCCGCCCGCCAGAGTCGGTAGCGCCGCGGCCACGCACCAGAGCACGGCGCGGCGAGCATCGAGTCCGCAGTTCTTCAGAATCACCATGTAGCCCGTCGACTGGGGAATCTCGTGGCAGCAGACGGCAAGCGCCACCAGCCAGCCCGCACGCTCGTCCATGAGGAAGGTGCTGGCGATCAGCACGCCGTCGACGAAGTTGTGCAGTCCCGCTCCCGTCATCACGGCCGTCGCGACCGCACGCCCCGGATGAGCCTCGCCGCATCCCTCGTGCCCGTGATGCGTGAAGATCCGCTCCAGAAACAGAAAGAGCAGGACCGTGCCGAGCATGACGAGTCCCAGATCATGCGCCTCGACCCCGGGCATCTCAAAGGCCTCGGGAATGAGGTGCGTGAGCGCAACTGCGGCAAGCAGCCCGCAGGCGACCGCGAGGAGCTGCTCGGAGAGGCCCGCAAGCCATCTGCAGGAAAGCAGCGCGGCAACGGAAATCGAAAGGACTCTCGTCAAAACGCCTGCGGCAAGGATGTGTAGAAGAGTATCCATGTTGTTTTCTATTGACTGTCAAAGAGGCGGAGGGCAGCCTTGAAACCCTGTTTTCGGGCGTTGCTATTTTACGACAGAGCGCCGAGCCCCGACCATCATGCACGCTCCCTATAAGAGCACCCATGCCAATAGGTAAATAATCATTGGCTGCCTTTTGATCGAAATCAACATCACGCCGCAATCCACGTACATTGGGCGCCCCCTTCGGAACCTCCCGCAAAAGCAAACTGAAGCACGCACCGACGAATACGCGTTTACCCTAGGTCTTATATATGAGCTAGGTGAATAGAATCGAGTCAAGGCGGGAGCAAACATTCCGTCAGCGTCGTTGCACCCTCTTTCCAACCGTGCGGCGGCTATATAAGAGTAACAACAGCTAGGGGTGGAGATTATGTCCTCCAAAATAAAAATCAGTCTGGCCTGGCAGATGATGATCGGGCTCGCGCTCGGTATCGTAGTCGGCGCGCTCGTTGATTCCTCCTTCGCCCAGACGTGGCTTCAGCCGCTCGGCGACCTCTTCATTCGTCTGATCCGAATGGTGGTCGTTCCTCTCGTTCTGGCAACGATCATTGCCGGTGCCGCCGGCATCTCCGACACGTCCAAGCTCGGTCGTGTCGCCGTCAAGGTGCTTCTCGTCTATGCCGTGACGACCGGCATCGCCGTGGCCTGCGGCCTGCTCTTTGCAGGCATCATCCAGCCGGGCATGGGCCTTGACCTCTCCACCGAAGGCCTTCAGGCCAAGGAAGTCGTGGCGCCCCCGCTCGTCAAAACGCTGCTCGCCATCGTCCCGATCAACCCCATGCAGGCCATGGCCGAAGGCTCCATGCTTCAGATCATCTTCTTCGCGGTGATCTTCGGCTTCGCCCTCTCCGGCCTTGGTGAACGCGGCAAGCCCGTGCTTCACTTCTTCGAAATCGTCGGCGACGTGATGATCCGCGTCACCCACATGGTCATGCTTTACGCCCCGATCGGCGTCTTCGGCCTCATCTCGTTCACGGTCAGCCGTCACGGCCTCGCCGTCCTGCTTCCGCTCGGCGCCCTCATTCTCACGGCCTTCCTCGCGACCGTCGTGTTCGTCGGTATGATCCTGCTGCCGCTCGTGCGCATCGCGACAGGCATACCGATCATGACCTTCCTCAAGGGCATCTTCGAACCGTGGCTCGTCGCCTTCACGACCTGCTCGTCCGCCGCCGCCCTTCCGGCCAACCTGAACGCCGCCCGCAAGCTCGGCTCCACGAAGGCGATCTCCTCCTTCTCGATCCCGCTCGGCAATACGATCAACATGAACGGTACGGCCATCTACATGGGCGTCTGCTCGATCTTCGCGGCTGAAGTCTACGGTCTTCCGCTCACGATGGCCGACCAGCTCACCATCGTTCTGATGGGCGTTCTCGCCGCCGTCGGCACCGCCGGCGTTCCAGGCGCAGGTCTGATCATGACGACGATCATCTTCACGCAGGTCGGCATTCCGCTCGAAGCCGTTGCGCTCATCGCCGGCGTCGACCGTATTCTCGACATGATCCGCACGTCCATCAACGTGGTCGGCGACGTGGCCGCCGCCGTCATCGTCACCAAGATGGAGGGCGACCTCAATTCCGAACCCTATGTCGAGGGAGCGGACTAAGGTTCGCTGAACCGCTCTGACAGACCAGGAAAACGCCCCTGCAGCCTTGACTGCAGGGGCGTTTTCCTTTCGGAATCGGATCGTCGGACTACTTGCCCGAAATCGGCGTCAGAGTCTCGGCCTGAACGCGCAACTCCTCAAAGGGCAGGCGCAGGGCCCTGCCGAAAACCTCGTAACGGACGTCCCTTCTCAGAGTGACGCCCGTGCGGGCCTCGTTCGGAATCTCGACGCGCACGTTGCCCGTGCCGTCTTCGAAGACGTAAACGCCGTCCTCAGGCTCGGCCGTGATGTGGCCCCTGAAGTAGACGAGCTCGTCGGCCCGGGCGTTCTTCTGAGCGGCGGCCACCGTGTCAAAGCTGACGTAGGCGTGGCGCGCCGTAACCTCGGCCTGAGCGCCGCCGAGTGCGAGGGCAAGCGCAAGGCCTGCCAGACAGGACTTGAACATTTCTTCTCCTTTGCAGGCACGCTCCCAGAGGAACGCCTGCGTGGATGCGTGATTGATGAACGAACGGGCGCCGGCGCGGAGGATTCACCTGAAGCCCCGTGAGGGTTGCCTGCGCCACATTCTCATGGGCCATCATTTTGCGCCTTTGCGGCGTGTGAAGCATGCGCCGATGCTTGCCCTAGGGCAAGAGATGCCGTGAAATCCCGTGAATCACACGCGAATTGAATGACACGCTCTGATACAGATGCAAACGTCGGTTCATATCTCCAATATGGTATGTTTTGCCTGTTGCGGTCAAGTCCCGACCGCATCAAAAAAAAGGAGAAAAACTGCCATGAAGCTGCGCCACGCCGCCGCGATCGTCCCGTGCGCCATCGCACTCACCGCCTGCACCGCCGTCACCAACACCCAGAACGCCGACCTCGCGGGCCGCTCCCTAATGTGGGCCGACGGTGCCACCGAGGAATGTGAAGTCCCGCCGTCCATCAAGTTCGGCGCCGACGGCAAGGTCTCCGGCAACGCAGGCTGCAATCTTCTCGTCGGCGGCTGGACACTCCAGGGCGACAAGCTCGACCTCTCTCAGCTCGGCTCCACCCGCCGCATGTGCGGTCCCGAACTCATGAAGATGGAGGACGCCTTCCTCTCCAACCTTGGAAAGACCGTCTACGTCGAGACCGAAGGCGACAAGGTCAGGCTCCTTGACGCCGAGCGCAAGCTCGTCATAACGCTCGTGCCCGAAGCCCCCGGCGTCTGCAAATAAGATCCGGATTCACCATTCCAAAAAGGGAGGCCCGTTTTCACGGCCTCCCTTTTCTTTTGCATCAACTCTCGGGGAAGAGGATCGAAAGCCGTCAGTGCGCGGCCCCCCAGCTGTCCCCCATGCCGACCTCAGCGACGAGCGGAACGGAGAGCGAGGCGACGGCGGCCATCAGTTCGGGCACCTTCCTGCGCACGAGTTCGGCCTCTTCGACAGGTGCCTCGAGAATCAGTTCGTCGTGCACCTGGAGGACGAGCCTGGAGCGAAGACCTTCGGCTCTCAGCCAGGCGTCGACCGCAATCATGGCCTTCTTGATGAGGTCCGCCGCAGTGCCCTGCATGGGCGCATTGATGGCCGCGCGCTCGGCGGCCGCCTGAACGGGCTTGCGCGAGCTCGCGATTTCGGGAATCCAGAGACGGCGGCCGAACGCCGTCTCGACGTAGCCGCGCTCATGCGCCTCTGCGCGCTTGGCGTCCATGTAGACGCGCACGCCGGGATAGCGCGCGAAATACTCGTCGATGTAATGGGCGGCCATGCGGCGCTCGATGCCCAGGTTCTGGGCAAGACCGAAGGCGCTCATGCCGTAGATGAGGCCGAAATTGATGACCTTGGCCATTCGACGCTCGTCGGCCGTCACCTCCTCGGGCTTGCGACCGAAGACCTCCGCTGCGGTCGCACGGTGAATGTCCTCGCCGCGCGCGAAGGCGTCCAGAAGCCCCTTGTCCTGCGAGAGGTGGGCCATGATGCGAAGCTCGATCTGCGAGTAGTCGGCGGAGATGATCACGTGGCCCGACTCGGCGACGAATGCCTCCCTCACCGCACGGCCCTCGTCGGTTCGCACGGGAATGTTCTGCAGGTTCGGATCCGAACTCGCCAGACGCCCCGTCACGGCGACGGCCTGACCGAAGGTCGTGTGCACGCGGCCGTCCTTCGGGTCGACCATGCGCGGGAGCTTGTCGAGATAGGTGCTCTTGAGCTTCGTGAGACGACGGTGCTCGAGAATGAGCTTCGGCAACGGATAGTCGAGAGCGAGCTCCGTCAGCACCTCCTCGTCCGTCGACGGCGTGCCGGTACCCGTCTTCTTGCTCGAGGGAAGCCCGAGCTCGGTGAAGAGCACCTGCGCAAGCTGCTTGGGACTCGACAGATTGAACTCATGCCCCGCCGCCTTGTAGGCGTCCGCCACAAGGCCGTCGATGCGAACGGTGAGGGCTTCGGACTGTTGCGAGAGCCTGAAGTCGTCGAGCGCAACCCCCGCCTCCTCCATGCGGCCGAGCACGCCGATGAGGGGCTGCTCAAGCGTTTCGTAGATCGCCATCAGCCCATCCTCAAGATCGAGCCTCGTCATCAGCACGGCATGAAGCGCACGGATTGCGGCGGCCTCCTCGCCGAGGAGCTCCACGACGGCCTTCGGATCAGCATCCTTTGCCGCAATGGCCTTCGCGCCCTTGCCTACGACGCTCTCGCGGGTGGGAATCGAACGCGCAAGCGAGCGGGCGGCAAGAAGCGGCAGCTCGTGCTTCAGATGAGCCTCGAGCACATAGCTCATCAGCATCGTGTCGTGCAGCATGCCGCCGAGCCTCACGCCCTGAGCGAGGAAGACATGCGCGAGCGTCTTCGCGTCATGTGCGACCTTGGCGGCGGAACCCTCGAGCCAGGGACGCATCACGTCCATGACGTGCGCGACGGGGAGCTCCTCCGTGAAGCGGATCACGAAGACGTCCTTGATGGAAAGCGCGACGCCGAGCGCGGCGGGCTCTGCATGACGGGCGTCGCCGTCCCAGAGCATCGTAAGCGCGACGGGCATGGCGCGGCTCTCGTCGAGCAGCCTGCCTGCGAACAGCTCGAGCGTCATGCGGTCGGCGATTTCGGTCACGGGCAGCTCGTCGGGACGCTCGGCCAGCGCGGGCGAGAAGCTCACCTGCATCACGGGTGCGGCGGGCGCCGCCTTTTTGGCGGGAGCGGGCTTCGGAGCAGGCTTGGCGGCAAGCGCCTCGGCCGCAAAGGCCTCTCTGGAAAAGAGTCCGCCGAGATCGTCGGGCTCGGCCGTCCCTGTCGCCGCAGGCTCGGCGGAGGCGCCGATGCCGGAAGGCGCGGCGCGCTTGAGGGTCGAGAGCGACATCTCCCAGCGACGGCAGAAGGCGGAGACAGCATCGGGATCGGCGGGCTTCACGACGAGGGCCTCAGGCACGCATCCCTCGGGAAGCTTGACCGTACGACAGATCGTGGTGAGGCGGCGTGCGTCGTCAAGGAAGGCAAGCCCCGCGCGCAGATATTCGCCCGCCTTGCCCTTCACTTCACCCGCATGAGCCTTGACGCCCTCAAGGTCACCGTATTCGGCGATCCACTTAGCGGCGGTCTTCGGACCGCACTTCTCGATGCCGGGCACGTTGTCGACCTTGTCGCCCATGAGGGAGAGGTAGTCGACGATGCGCTCAGGCGGAACGCCGTACTTTTCAATGACGCCCTCGCGGTCGTAGAACTTCACGTTCATCGTGTTGATGAGCACGATGTCGTCGTCGACGAGCTGGGCCATGTCCTTGTCGCCCGTGGCGATGATGCTCTTCATGCCCGCGGCGCGCGCCTTTTCGGCGATCGTCGCGATCACGTCGTCGGCCTCGACGCCGGGCACCGAAACGACGGGCCAGCCGAGGTCCTTCAGAATGCCGTGAAGCGGTTCGATCTGCACGCGCAGGTCGTCGGGCATCGGCGGACGGTTGCTCTTGTACTCGGGGAACATCTCGTGGCGGAAGTTCTTCCCCTGCGCGTCGAAGATGATGACGGCGTGATCGGGCTTGGCAAGCGCCCAGACCTTGCCGAGCATGCCCAGAAAGCCCCGGACGGCCCCCGTCGGCTCGCCCGAACTCGTGCGAAGGTCGGGAAGGCCGTGAAAGGCGCGGAAAAGATAGTTGGAGCCGTCGATGAGAAGAATCTTGGACATGTTGGAAGTCGTTGCTGCAAATGTATGAATGGGCCGTAAAAACCGGCTGCCGTAAGAATAGCCGAAAAAGCCGTCCGCCACGGCGAAGCCAGAGACGCATCCATACATGCGGACACACTTCGCCTGTCGCCTCTGAACGCCTCGCCGTGGCACAATTGGACTGACAGGGCCGCGATGCGCCGCAGGAGGTCTCGCAGGCGCATTCCGACCATTCATGGGCCTGACGCCCGCCGGCCCTGCCTCCCTTCACCGCGCCGCCGCTTCCGCGAAGCCCATGACGAGCGGCGCAAAGGATTAGCCATGACAAAAACCAGAAACTGCCTGTCCGCCCTCTGTCTCATCGCCGTTTCGACCGCCGCCTGCGCGGCTCCTTCGGCTCCGAACGACGCGCCGCCCCCGTACGCGGGCGACGTGAAGGTCGAGAAGCCCGCTCCGCAGTCCGGACCCGCAGCCCGCAAGCCGTCCGCCGAGGAGGCCAACCCGCTCCTTCCGAGCAAGGCCGACATGGAGAAGGCCCGCGAGGAGCGCGCCCACGGCCATCTGCCGCCCAAGTTCGACCGCCAGACCAAGATCGAGGAGGTCCGTGACGAAAACAACCGCGTCACCGAATACGTCGTGACGCCGGGCACCACCCAGATCCCCTATCGCATCGAGAACAGGGCCGAACGTCCGATCGACTCCTCGCCTGCGGGCAACTCCAAGAGTACGCTCGGCACGACCAAGTTCATCGAACTCGGCTGGTAACCGCATCCCTTTATGGCACAAGCATTCAATTACGCCGACGGCCTGCGTTGGTTCGGCGAGGGCGTCCGCGCCCTCAGGAACCGGCCGCTCGGGCTCGTCGGCATCGTCGTCTTCTACGTCCTCATAAGCGGCCTGCTCTCGGGCCTGCCCGTCGTGGGCACGATCCTCGCAGGCGTCTGGATGCCGTTCGGAGCCGTGCTCACGGGTTTTGCCGCCCGCGAGGCGCTCGCAGACAGGCTTCCCGGATACGCACCGCTTCTCGCCGCCTTCAGGAAGCAGGGCATGCGCCTGCACCTCATCGCCGTGGGCCTCATCAGCGCCGGCGTGCTTGAGCTCGTCATGCTCGTCTTCCAGCTGCTTTCCGCCGACCAGATCGCGCAGTGGAAGATGGTCGAGGGGGCGATCGACCCCGAAAGCGTCGCGGCACACTTCCCGTCCGCAGGCGTTGCGGCGGCGCTTGTCCTCTACACTCCGCTCTTCATGGCGACGCTCTTCGCGCCGCTTCTCATTGCGGACGCAGGCCAGGGCGCGGGCAAGAGCTTCTTCTACTCCTTCTTCGGCATCCTGAGGAACTTCTCGGCCTGCCTCACGACGGCCGTCCTCCTCGTGCTGATGACGAGCGCAGCGGTATTTCTCACCGTCGGTGCGGGCCTTGCCGCCGGGCTCGGCGGCGCCACGACCTACATCACGCCGATCATCGCGATCCTCGTCACGACGATCGCTCAGGCCTGCGTCTGGCCGATGTACCGCGACCTCTTCGGTCCGAAAAACCTCTTCGAGCGTCTCGACTGAGTCCGCCTGAGCTCATTGTCGACCCTGTCGACATCATCAAAGAAGGCCGCGTCACCGCGGCCTTCTTCACATCCTCACGCCTCGAGCCCCTCAAAAAGCGAGGGCTGTCCGTCGTCCCTCTGCGCGGGCGATCCCACGGCAAGCCCCAGCAGCCTGACGCCGCCCTTCGGAATCTCCATGCCCGCCAGAAGCCTGCAGGCATCCTCCGCCAGCCTCGTCATGGCGTTCGCATCATAGGGAACCTCGGCCGCCACCGAGCGCGTGCGCGTCGTGAAGTCGTGGCTTCTCACCTTGAGTGAAAGCGTGCTTCCTGCAAAGTCCGCGCGGCCGAGCCTGAAGGCAAGCTCGGCGGCAAGCTCTCCGATGATCCCCCTCAGGCGCACGGGATCCCTGACGTCCCGCTCAAAGGTCCTCTCGCACCCGACGCTCTTGCGAACGCGGCTCGACCTCACGGGCCTGTCGTCGATCCCGCGCACGAAGCGGTAGAAATCGTAGCCAGACTGTCCGAAGTGGCGCATCAGATCGGAGAGCGGCACGGCTCGGAGTTCAGGCGCCGTTCTGATGCCGAGCGCATGGAGTCTGGCGGCCGTGGCGGGGCCCACGCCCCAGAAGGCCTCTACGGGCAGGCGGTCGATGAAGTCGATCGCCCTTTCGGGATGGATCGTGCAGAGACCGTCGGGCTTTCGCCAGTCGGAAGCGACCTTGGCGAGGAACTTGTTGTAGGAGACGCCGGCGCTCGCCACAAGGCCGAGCTCCTCGCGGATCGCGCGCTTGATGGCGACCGCCACCTCGACGCCGAGGGCGAGCCCCTGCTTGTTGACGGTCACGTCGAGAAAGGCCTCGTCAAGGCTGATGGGCTCGATCACGTCGGTATAGCGCCTGAAGATCTCGTGGATCTGACAGGAGACGGCCTTGTAGTGGCTCATTCGTCCCTCGACGAAGATCAGTTCGGGACAGAGCTCGCGCGCCCTCGAACTCGGCATGGCGCTGTGCACGCCGAAGCGCCTCGCCTCGTAGCTTGCCGTCGCAACAACGCCGCGCCCCTGAGCGTGTCCGACCGCGATCGGGCGTCCCCGAAGCTCGGGGCGGTCACGCTGCTCGACCGAGGCATAGAATGCGTCCATGTCGACGTGCACGATCCTGCGCGAGACGTTGCGCACAAGCGTGAGGCCTTCGGCCCCGTTTCCTGCGGAAACGCATGCGGGAACTGACTGTGAAGCGGGAGGACGTGTTGCCATGGTCGTCATTGTCGGGAAAGGGGGATTTCGAACGACAGGATAAATCAGATCGCAGGGCCTCGAGGCGCCGTCTACCTCCAAATTCCGTCTTTCGGACATGGTCTGCGGGTTGCAAAAGGACTACAATCTCTTTCTTACATTTCGTACCCTCAAATCCAAGGAGATTCCTTCAATGCCTCATGTTGTCTGCGAAGCCTGCATCGGCTGCAAGCGCACCGACTGCGTCGACGTCTGCCCTGTCGACTGCTTCCGCGAAGGCCCGAACTTTCTCGTGATCGACCCCGACGAATGCATCGACTGCGCCGTGTGCATCCCCGAATGCCCGGAAGCAGCCATCTTCGCCGAAGAGGACGTCCCTGAGGATCAGCAGGAATTCATCGCGCTCAACGCCGAGCTCGCCCGCGAATGGCCCTCCATTACGCGCCGCAAGCCCTACCCTGACGACGCCGACCAGTACCACGGCGTCAAGGGCAAGCTGAAGTTCCTCAAGCGCTGACAAGCGCTGGCAATGGCGGCTCTTGCGAAGGGCCGCCATTTTTTTCATCATCTTCCACCCGGAGGCTGCCGCCATGCAGACCGTCAAGCTCACGAGCCGCCGCGAAGTCGCGCCCGCCGTTTACGAACTCCTCTTCACCCGTCCCGAGGGCTGGACCTTCGAGGCGGGGCAGTTCGCCCGCATCGGCCTTGCCGCCGACGGCGACGAGCCCGTCTTCCGCGCCTACTCGATCGCAGGCTCACCCAAAGCCGAAGGCCTGCGCTTTCTCGTGAAATCCGTCGAAGGCGGCGCACTCTCACCCCGCCTGTGCGCCCTCAATCCGGGCGACGAAGTCCTGCTCGACGGCGAAGCCCAGGGGAACCTTCTCCCCGCCCGCATTCCGGGCGGCGACACGGTCTGGATGCTCGCGACGGGCTCCGGCCTTGCGCCCTTCATCGCCATGACGGGCGACGAAGGCACGCTTGGCGCTTGGAAAAAGCACATCCTCGTCATTGGTGCTCGCACCCGTGAGGAGGTCGACCGCCTGGCCGCCTACGCCGAGAGCGAGGCTCGGATTCCGCTCACGATCCTCACGGCCGCCTCCCGCGAAGCGGGCGAACTCACGGGGCGCATTCCCGCGCTCATCGAATCGGGTGCCCTTGAAGCGAAGGCCGGTGCCGCTTTCACGCCCGAATCCGCCCGTCTGCTCCTGTGCGGCAACCCCGACTTCATCCGCGAGACCCGCGCCCTCATGAAGGCCCGCGGCATCGTATCGCCGCGTCTGGGCAAGCCGGGCCAGCTTCTCGTGGAATCCCTTTGGTAAGCAACCATTCCCCCCGCCAGACCCATGACTACGCTTGAGGAAATCGACGACCTGCTCCCGCAGACGCAGTGCCGCCAGTGCGGCTGCGACGGGTGCCTCGCCTACGCCCGCGCCATTCTTGAGGAAGGCGCGGCCATCAACCGATGCGCGCCCGGCGGTACGGAGGGCATCGCCCGTCTTGCCGCCACCACAGGCCGCCCCGTCGTGCCGCTCGATCCCGAATACGGACGCGAAGTGCCCTTCGCCGTCGCACGCATCCGCGCGCGTGACTGCATCGGTTGCGCCTGGTGCATCCGCGTCTGTCCGACCGACGCCATTGCAGGCTCTCCCAAGCACCTGCACGGCATCGTGGAGGAGCGTTGCACGGGCTGCGCGCTCTGCCTGCCAGCCTGTCCCATGGACGCGATCGACATGGTCGAAAACGGAAGGACGTGGACGCTGGAGGATGCGCACAGGGCGAGAGAGCACCATCGGAATGCCGCAGCCCGCCGCGAGCGCCTCGAGGCCGAGGACCTCGCCCGACTCGACGCACTCCGAAAGCCTGCGGCTGAAAAGGCCGCCGGCGGCCCCTCCGCGCTTATCGCGGACATCATGGCTCGAGCCCGCCGTGCAAACGCCGGCGACAACAGAGGAGGACTGACATGATCAAGGCTGCAGACCGCGGCGCATTCATGGCGGCGCTCGCCGCCGCGCACCCGAATCCCGAGAGCGAACTCAACTGGACGACGCCCTTCGAGCTTCTCGTCGCCGTCGTGCTCTCCGCACAGGCGACCGACAAGGGCGTCAACATCGCGACGGCCAGACTCTTTCCTGTTGCGAACACGGCCGAGCAGATCGCCGCACTCGGCGTCGAGGGCCTCACGCCCTTCATTCAGACGATCGGCCTCTACCGCAACAAGGCCAAGAACGTCGTGAGACTCTCCGAAATCCTTCGCGACGAATACGCGGGAGAGGTGCCCGAGGACTTCGACAAGCTCGTCGCCCTGCCCGGCGTGGGCCGAAAGACGGCCAACGTTGTCCTCAACGTCGCCTTCGGACACCCGACGATCCCCGTCGACACGCACATCTTCCGCGTCTCAAACCGCACGGGACTCGCCAAGGGCAAGACACCCGACGAAATTGAAACCAAGCTCGAGAAAATCATTCCCGACGCCTACAAGCACGAGGCTCACCACTGGCTTCTTCTTCACGGCCGATACTGCTGCAAGGCCCGCTCGCCTGAATGCGAACGCTGCCCCGTCGCGCAGTGGTGCAACGCCCCCGAGAAGAAGAAGCGCCTTGCCGACTTCGGATCCCCCTCGAAGTCAGAGTGATTCCCGTTTTCCAGCGCCTATGCAGTTTGTCCTAGCGGCTTTTCCCTAGACGGCATGACATAGACGCAGAGAGGTCGAAATAACCCCTTCGGATGACGCCCGGACGATGTCGGGGCGTTTTTTGTCTGCCTAAAATCACATGAAGGCGACAGGCCCTCGGACGGCCGCCCCCGAACAGAAAACCTCGAATTCGAACATTCAGTTGAAAACAGGAAAAGCATCATGACAAAGAGCTGCACATGCCACCAAACCCCGACGCCCTCCTACAGCCAGATCGGCAAGCCCAAGGAAAGCTCGGTGATCGGCGAGATCCTCGCCCTCGCCACCCGTCCTGAAGTGATCAGCTTCGCCGGCGGCCTTCCCTCCGCCGAAGGCTTCCCGGTCAAGGCCATCAAGGATGCGGCCGATTGGGTTCTGGAGACGTGTCCGCAGGTGGCTCTGCAGTACTCCGCCGTGGGCGGCATGCCCGCACTTCTCGAAGCCATCGCCAAAATCGAGACCGACCACGGCGTGCCCACGACGCCCGACGAAGTCATGATCGTCTCCGGCTCCCAGCAGGCCCTCGACATGATCGCCCGCGTCTTCACCGACGAGGGTGACAAGGTCCTCGTCGAAACGCCGACCTACATGGGCGCTCTCTATGCATTCGAGCTCTGCAAGCCGAAGTTCGTCAGCCTGCCGACCGACGATGAGGGCCTCAACCCCGACCTGATCGACGACCGCGTCGCGGGCGCCAAGTTTGCCTACGTGATGCCCACCTACCAGAACCCGACCGGCCGCACGATCAGCGAGGAACGCCGCCGCAAGCTCGCCGAAAAGGCCCGTCAGTACGACTTCTGGCTCATCGAGGACAATCCCTACGGCGAGCTCTACTACGCAGAGCGTCCGCCTGTCTCCCTGCGAGCCTTCGCACCCGAGCGCACGCTGCGCCTCGGCACGATGTCCAAGGTGCTCGCCCCCGGCTTCCGCCTCGGCTACATCTGCGGTCCCAAGCACGTCCTCAACGCCCTCAAGCAGATGAAGACCTCCATGGACCTGCACACGAGCACCTACACCCAGCTCATCACCGCCCGCGTGCTCGACCAGGACCTCTTCAGCGAACACCTCCCCGCCGTCCGACGCCTCTACGCCGAAAAGGCCAAGGTCATGCTCGACAGCCTCGAGGAGTTCATGCCCAAACACCCCGAAGTCAGCTGGACGAAGCCCACGGGCGGCATGTTCATCTGGCTCAACCTCCCGAAGAACGTCGACTCCGCCGACCTGATGAAGAAGGTCCTCGCGTCCGACGTGCCCGTCGGCTTCGTGCCCGGCGTGGCCTTCTACACGGACAATCCCGAGGTCAACCACTGCCGACTCTCCTTCGTGACGGTCCCGTCCGAGAAGATCGTGGCGGGCATCAAGTCCGTCGCCGAAGCGCTCAAGACCTTCCTCTGAGATTTTCCCGATCTTTCTCCCCGACACAGGCGGCGCACGCTCAAGATGTGCGCCCGCTCCGCCGCCAAGGGCCTGACAGGCATCGACCGTCAGGCCCTTTCACATACTTCACATCCGCCCTCCGGCCCGCAGGCCTCCCTGCGGGCTTTGTTTTTGTCGAGCAGAGACAGAACCGAAAGCGACCCGAAAGGCCATTTTGTCGACAATAGATACACCTTTGAAAGACCTCTTGTTCAATCGAAAAGGCCAAAACTAAGGTCTTTGGAGGAGGTGTTTTCGCATCAAGCAACAAAGGCTCGATTAGTCCGTTCTTCATTGCGAAATCCGCCGTTCAACTCATTACGATTGCACAGCGCACTTCCGGAAAAGCCCCTCGAGGCCCGCCGGAATCCCACTGGCAAGACAAAGGAAAACACCCATGACCACCATCTTCATCGACGGCGAAAGCGGCACGACGGGCCTGAGGCTCCGCGAGCGGATTGCCAACAGGGCCGACCTCAAGCTCATTTCGCTTCCCGCAGACGAGCGCCGCTCCCCCGACGCCCGTCTTGAGGCGATGAAGGCGGCAGACGTGACGGTGCTCTGCCTGCCTGACGACGCCGCACGAGAGGCGGTGAAGCTGGCAGACGAAGCCGGCACCCGCGTGCTTGACGCCTCGAGCGCTCACAGGACCGCTCCCGAGTGGGTCTACGGCATGCCGGAACTCATGAACGGCCGCGCCGCCGAAATCGCGCGCGCATCCAGAGTATCGGTGCCGGGCTGCCACGCCTCAGGCTTCATCCTGCTTGTGGCTCCGCTTGTTTCCGCAGGCATCATTGCGCCGGACGCCTTCCTTTCGGCCACATCGGTGACGGGTTATTCGGGCGGCGGCAAGAAGATGATCTCCGCCTACGAGACGGCAGGCCGCACGGCCTTCGACAGCCTGGCCATGCCGCTTCCCTACGCCCATTCGCAGACGCACAAGCACCTTCCCGAAATGACGATCGCCGCAGGTCTGGCTCGTCCGCCCGTCTTCCAGCCCATCGTGGGGAGTTTCCGCTGCGGCATGCTCGTGACGGTTCCACTCGATCTTGGACTTCTCGGCACGACAAAGGAGACCGTTCAGTCCGTCTGGGCAACGCACTACGCGGGTTCCCCCGTCGTGCGCCCCGTCGAATTCGAGTCCCTTCTTGAGGACGGCGCCCTGCGCCTCGACGCGATGGCGGGACACGACGGCATGAAGATCGCGGTGTCGGGCGGTCCCCACCGCGTCCTTCTCACCGCGCTTTACGACAACCTCGGCAAAGGCTCCTCCGGAGCCGCGCTCGAATGCCTGAACCTCATGACGGACTCCAATCCCGCCCGAGGGCTCAGCCTTTCCTAACCCGGCTTCTTCCAGCCACTCCGTCGACACGCTCGACTCCAAACGCACCACGACAAGAAGAACACCATGACTGACAGCAACACCGCCGTGACCTTTCTTCCCGATGGCAACGTCTGCACTCCGAAGGGCTTCCGGGCCTCGGGCATTCACTGCGGCCTTCGCCGCAACAAGACGAAGAAGGACCTCGCCCTCATCGTCTCCGACGTGCCCGCCGCCGCAGCCGCCGTCTACACGCTCAACGCCGTCAAGGGCGCGCCCATCGCCGTCACCAAGGCCAACATCGCCGACGGACGCGCGCAGGCAATGCTCTGCAACTCCGGCAACGCCAACACCTGCGCCCCTAACGGCGAGGCTATCGCCCGCAAGATGTGCATGCTGCTCGCCGAAGCGTCCGGCCTCAGCGCAGACGACGTCATCATCGCCTCGACAGGCGTCATTGGCCAGCCGCTCCCGATCGAGCCGATCGCCACCGGCATGAAGCCTCTTGTCGACGCACTTACCTACGAAGGCGGCGAAGACTGCGCAGCCGCGATCATGACGACCGACCTCGTGGCCAAGCACTGCGCGGTCACGGTCGACATCGGCGGCAAAACCGTCACCGTCGGCGGCATCGCCAAGGGCTCCGGGATGATTCACCCGAACATGGCCACGATGCTCGTCTTCATCACCACGGACGCAGCGATCTCTTCCGAGATGCTTCAGAAGGCCGTGAGCACCGACGTTCAGAACACCTTCAACATGATCAGCGTCGACGGCGACACGTCGACGAACGACATGCTGAGCGTCATGGCCAACGGCCTTGCGGGCAACGCCGAAATCACCGCGGCAGGCGCAGACTTCGACGCGTTTGCCGCCGCGCTCCACACGGTCACTTCTCACCTGAGCCGCGCCATTGCCAGAGACGGCGAAGGCGCGACCAAACTCCTCACCTGCACGGTGACGGGCGCGACTGATGATGCGACGGCCCGCGTGCTCGCCAGGAGCGTCATCTCCTCGAGCCTCGTGAAGACCGCCATGTTCGGTTCCGACGCCAACTGGGGCCGCGTGCTCTGCGCGCTCGGCTACAGCGGGGCACCGTTCAACCCCGAGGCGGCCGACGTGTCGTTCGCCTCCTCCGCGGGCATCGTCGACGTCTGCAGCGCAGGTCGCGCGCTCGACTTCTCCGAGGAGCTTGCCAAGAAGGTGCTCCTTGAAAAGGAGGTCTCCATCATCGTGACGCTCCACGACGGCGATGCCGATGCAACTGCCTGGGGGTGCGACCTCTCCTATGAATACGTGCGCATCAACGGCGACTACCGCAGCTGAGGTCAAGGCCATGAACGAACTCACCGACTTCGACATCGCGAGACTCCTGAGCGACTCGCTCAAGTACGTCAGGCTCTACCGCAACCACACCGTCGTGGTGAAGTACGGCGGAAACGCCATGAAGAACCCCGAGTTGCAGCAGCAGGTGATGCACGACCTGGTGCTCCTCTCGATGATCGGCATCCGCATCGTACTCGTTCACGGCGGCGGTCCCTCCATCAACAAGTCGCTCGCCGCCCTTGGGATCGAATCGAAGTTCGTGCGCGGACTTCGCGTCACCGACGAGGAGACGATGCGCGTCGTGCAGCGCGTGCTCGCAGGCGAGACGAACAAGGACCTCGTCAAGCTCCTGTGCGCCGAGGGCTCGAAGGCCGTGGGACTGTGCGGACTTGACGCAGGTCTCATCACCGCACGACCCGAAGCGGAGGATCTCGGTCTCGTGGGGCACATCACGGGCGTCGACGTCTCGATTGTCGAGACGCTTCTCGAAAAGGGATGCATTCCCGTCATCGCGTCCGTAGCCGGTGACGGCGAGGGCCGAAGCTACAACGTCAACGCCGACACGGCGGCCGCAGCGATTGCCGGCGCGCTCGGCGCGCGCCGCCTCGTGCTGATGACCGACATCAATGGACTCATGCGCGACGTGAAGGATCCCGATTCGCTCATCTCCGTCCTCACGACGGAGGACATCGGTCCGCTCAAGGAACAGGGCGTCATTTCGGGCGGCATGATCCCGAAAATCGACTGCGCGCTTCACGCCATCGAATCAGGGGTTGAGCGCGTCGCCATGATCAACGGCACGCTTCCCCACAGCATCCTCGTCGAAATGCTCACCAAGGGCGGCATCGGTACCCTCGTCAAGACCGGACCCCGCACTGCTGCGTCCGCCTGAGCGGCCGCACCACGAACAGAATTCTCTGAAGGACATTCATCATGAAGGACATCAAGACCATCGACAGCCTTTATCACGCCTGCACCTACGGGCGCGCGCCCGTCGTCTTCGAGCGCGGCCGCGGAGCCCGTCTCTGGGACGACAAGGGCCGCGACTACATCGACTTCGGCAGCGGCATCGGCGTCATGAGCCTCGGCTATGCCAACCCCGAATGGGTGAAGGCCGTCTCCGAACAGGCCGCAGTTCTTCCGCACACCTCGAACCTCTTCTACAACGAGAAGACCGCCATGCTCGCGGGACGCCTTGCGCTTCGCACGCACTTCGAGCGCGTCTTTCTTTCCAACTCAGGCGCCGAGGCCAACGAGTGCCTGATCAAGACCGCCCGAAAGTGGGCTTCCGACACCAAGGGAGAAGGCGAGCATCCCTTCGTCACGCTCGTCAACAGCTTCCACGGCCGCACGCTCACGACCGTCACCGCCACGGGGCAGGACACGTTCCACAAGTTCTTCGGGCCCTTCACGCCGGGATTCCGCTACGTGCCCGCGAGCGACCTTGCCGCACTCGAAAGGCAGCTTGACGCCGAGGACTGCTCCGCCGTTCTCGTCGAGATCGTTCAGGGCGAAGGCGGCGTGCGCGCGCTCGACGCGGACTACCTGAAGGCCGTAGAGGCGCTCTGCCACGAAAAGAACGTGCTCTTCTGCGTCGACGAAGTGCAGACGGGCAACGGCCGAACGGGCACCTGGTTCGCCTACGAGCAGTTCGGCCTTTCACCCGACCTCGTCTCCACCGCCAAGGGCCTCGGCAACGGCCTTCCCATCGGCGCAACGCTCATGGGCTCGAAGACAGCCGAGGTTCTGACGCCCGGCACGCATGGCTCCACCTTCGGCGGCAACCCCGTCGCCTGTGCAGGCGCACTCAGCGTGCTTGAGCAGATCGACGACGCCTTCCTTGAGGCCGTCAAACAGAAGGGTGCCTGGCTCACCGCCGAACTGGAAAAAATCCCCGGCGTAAAGGACGTCTCCGGGCTCGGTCTCATGCTCGGCTTCTCGGTCGAGGGCTGCAAGTCTGCCGACATCAAGGCAAAGGCCCTCGACAACGGTCTCGTCGTCCTCACCGCCAAGGACCGCGTGCGCCTGCTCCCGCCGCTCGCCATCACCGAGGAGGAGCTTTCTGACGGCCTGCTGAGGCTTGCAGCCGCCATTCGCGAGGTTCAGGAAGCCGCACACTAAGCCGCCTCCGACCTGTCTTGCAACACACCATCGAAAACGGGGAGTCCTGCCGCTGTGCAAGGCTCCCCGTTTTGTGAGGCGTACAGGTGAACAACAAAAAATGAGCGGCGGGTGCGCATTGCACGCATCCGCCGCTCTCTCAGCCCCCCAACAGCGCCGGGCGGAGATGTACCCGTCAGGAGAGAACCAAGGAGTCCCTCCATCGCCTGCCTCTCGGACGCCCCCCGTTGTCCTTTGGTGAGAGGCCTGCGTTCGCTGTCGTTGAACGTATCTTGCCGCATTTGAGAATAATTCTCAATACCATTTAAGAGAGTTTGCGGAAAAACGCGTACTCCATTGACATGCGTCAACCTTGAAATCCATCCGTACAAATCCTTAGGCTCCCCTGTCCTGCTGTCGTTTCCATCGAATACCTTGAAGGTGTCGGGACGGACAACCGGCAGGATTCCCGGGCTGCCCGCCTGCCGCCATGCGGGCAGCCGTTCGGAGCTACTGCTGCTCGTGTCTGGCCTCCTCGGAGAGGATGAGCACGACTCGGGTGCCGCCTGCGGGCGAGACGCGCTCGACGTCGACGAAGGCGCCGATGCGGGATGCGCGCTCAGCCATGATCGAGAGGCCCACGTGCTGGCCCTTTCGCTCGGTGACGAGCGCATCATCGATGCCGACGCCGTCGTCGGTGATCGTCACCTTGAGGTCGGCGTCGTTCTCGATGCGGATGTCGACGTTTTCGGCATGAGAATGCTTGCGGACGTTGGAGAGCGCCTCCTGAATGATGAAGATCACCTGAAGCTTCTGGCGCGGCGTAAGCTGCGGGCCACGCCCCGAGACTCGAAGACGCGCGTTCATGCGGGACTGTCCCTCGAAGCGATCAATCACGGTCCGTACGCCCTCGATGAAGCCTTCCTTGTGCAAACGCTCGCGGAAGTTGAGAAGGAGTTCGCGCACGTCCTCGTAGCACTCCTGAACGCCCGTGCGAATGGCGGAAAGGGATTCGTCACGCAGCGCAACGTCGTTAGTACGGATGGCGTCCGACAGGAACTGCACCTGCAGGTTGAGGAAGGAGAGCGCCTGAGCGATCGAGTCGTGCAGGCCCTGTGCAAGGAGCTGACGTTCCTGCACCACGGCGAACTGGCGGTCGCGCTCGATGAGGCGGTTGCTCGCCACGGCGACGCCGAAGTGGGTCACGAAGTTCTCGAGCAGGCGGATGACCTGCGTCGTGAGCTGCGGGCTTTCCTTGAAGAAGAGCGTGAAGATGCCGAGGTCGCCCGGCGTCGAACGGATCTGGAAGCTGTAGGCCGTCTTGAAACCCGCGTCGGCAAAGCGTCTGGAAAACTCGTCCTCAAGCTCGGTGAGCTGGAAGCAGACGGGATAGGTCTTCGAGAGCACCGAGGGCACGATGCCCGCGTCGCCAGGCAGATCGTTGACCGCCTTGACGAGGTCGACGGAAAGTCCCTCGGCCGTGAGGAGCTGCATCGAGTCGTCACGGCCCGAGAGCAGCTGGAGCGTACACGCATCGGCCTCGGTCTGGCGCATGATTCGCGAGACGAAGCCGTCGGCAAGGTCGTCAAGGCTGCGACGCTGCGTGAAATAGGAGGTCATCTCGTAGAGCTGCGCGAGATGGCTGTTCTTTTCTTCGACGCTGGCCGTCTTCTCGGCTACCTTCTGCTCGAGATTGTCGTGAGAATCCTTGAGTCTGGCGGCCATCTCGTTGAAGCCTGCGGCGATCTCGCCGATTTCGTCCTCACTCCTCACTTCGGTGCGGGCCGTCAGGTCGCCCGAGGAAAGCCGTCCGATGGCGCCGCCGAGCTGCTCGAGGGGACGGATCACCCAGCGGAGCAGAAGCGCCATGATCGCGAAGAGACTGCCGATCGCAAGCACGATGAGGAGACCCTGCAGATAGCGGAGCTGCCACAGGAAGTGCGCGCGATATTCGTCGATGTCGTTCGTCAGCGCGGCGAGCTTCTCGACATAAAGGTTGACGTCGCCCATCATCGGTTCGCGGGCGCCGCCGCGGGCGGCCGTAAGGTGCGGAAGCACCGACTCTTTCCACTCAGAGTCGATGCTCTGAAGCGACGAACGGATGGCCTGCGTCTCAGGCACGAGAAGCGGACGCCACTGATCACCCTTCTGGAGAAGATCAAGCCCTGCGTTGACCGTACGGACTTCGTTGTCGAAGTCCCTGTTGTCATACTGCGGAAGCACATAAAGCGCGGTGCGGAAGACATGGAACCTGATGTCCCCGATGATATTCGTCGCAGCCGACGAACTCTCAAGCTTCCAGTTGAGCATCATCGTATACCCGATCGTGGTCACGATGAAGCTCACCCAGATGAGCGTGAGAAGCAGAAGCCTCGCCGAGAGGCTCTTGAAAAAGCGGAGCGGATTGAGTTTCACGACGTAGATCCTTCCTGTGTTCCGTTTGCGCGTCAGATGAGGCGCGGATTTTCGTCCTCAAGCTGGATCGTGAGGCCTCCCGCGGAGCCGGCACCCGACGAGCCTTCGCCTTCGTTTTCAGGCTTGACGGGCGTGATAGGGGCGATCGACTCGACCGTCCAGGTGACGCCGATCTGGCGGCCCTTGCGGGCGCGCTGCATGCGGAACTCCTCAAAGGACTTGCGGGTGATCTGCACCTCTCTGGGCTTGCCGCCTCGTCCCGTGCCGGAGGCGGTGAGACCGCGCTCATCGACGAGCGTCATGCCGATCATCCTTTCACCGGACTCAAGCTTCACGAGCGAAACGCCCATGCCGCCGTTGGAGAGTCTGCGGATCTCGTCGTGTGCGAAGATCACGAGACGGCCCTTCTCGGTAAGACAGGCGATCAGCGGCATCTCGGCGCAGCCCTCGGCGGGCGGCATCAGCGTGACGCCGTCGGCCATGCGCACGAAGGTGCGGCCGATGCGCTGCGAGGCCTTGAGGTCGCCGATCGTGCACTTGAGCCCGAGGCCGTCCGACGTGCCGAGCACGACATCCTCCTTCTCACGGCCGGCAAAGACACCGACGAATCGCTTCATGCCCTTGTCAAGATCGAAGAAGGACGTGACGGGCAAGCCGTCGCCCCTACCGCCGGGAATGGCAGAGACCTTGCAGGTGTAGACACGGCCCGTGTCGGTGACAAAGCTGATGTCGTCGACCGTGCGACACTCGACCGCACGCTCGAAGCCGTCGCCCACCTTGTAGCTGAGCAGCGTGCAGTCGTGCCCGTGGCCCTGACGGGTTCTCAGGAAGCCCTTCTGCGAGAGCACGACCGTAACGGGTTCGTCGACCACGTGCTGTTCGGCCTGAACGACGCTCGCCTCCTCGATGAGGGTGCGGCGGTCGTCGCCGAAGGTCTTCGCTGCCTGCTCGATCTCCCTGGCCACTGTGCGGCGCAGAACGCCGTCACTGCCGAGAATGCGTTCGAGCGAACTCTTTTCCTTGTTGAGTTCGGCGAGCTCCTTCTCGATCGCAATGGCGGCCAGACGAGCAAGCTGGCGGAGCCTGATTTCAAGAATGTCGTCCGCCTGACGATCAGTGAGACCGAACTCCTTAATCAGAGCGGGTTTCGGCTCATCGCTGTTGCGGATGATCTCGATGACGCGGTCGATGTTGAGAAGGACGAGCGCACGACCCTCAAGCACGTGAATCCTGTCGTTGACCTTGTCGAGCCTTGCCTGAGTGCGGCGGCGAACGGCCAGCAGGCGGAAGGCGATCCACTCGCGGATGATCTCGAGCAGGTTCTTCTGCTTGGGCTTGCCGTCATTGCCGAGCATGACGAGGTTGACGGAGACGTTGGACTCCATCGATGTCTGCGAAAGGAGCGCCGCCACGAACTCCTCGCGGTCGATGCGGCTGCTCTTGGGTTCGAAGACGAGGCGCACGGGCTTTTCCTCAGTCGACTCGTCTCGAACCCTGTCGAGAATGGCAAGCATGGCGCTCTTGGCCTGCTGCTGTTTCGACGAAACCGTCTTCTTGTCCTTTCTGGCCTTCGGGTTCGTGATGGCTTCAATCTGGTTGAGCACGTCCTGCGAGGACGAGGCGGGCGGGAGTTCGTCGATCACGAGCTGCCACTGGCCGCGGGCAAGATCCTCGAAGTGGTAGCGCGCACGCACGGTGAGCTTGCCCCTGCCCGTACGGTATATGTCGCGAATTGTGCTTCTCGGGCTGATGATCTGGCCGCCGCACGGGAAATCAGGCGCAGGCAGAACCTCAAGCACCTCGTCAAGCGTTGCCTCGGGCTTGTCAATCAGCAGCGTGCAGGCGGCCGCGACCTCCCGCAGGTTGTGCGAGGGAATGTCGGTCGCCATGCCGACGGCAATGCCGGACGAGCCGTTGAGCAGCACGAAGGGCAGCTTCGCGGGCAGAACCACGGGCTCCTGGAAGTTGCCGTCATAGTTGGGCGTGAAGTCGATTGCCCCCGTGTCCACCTCTTCAAGAAGCAGACTTGCGATCGGCATGAGGCGCGCTTCGGTGTAACGCATGGCAGCCTGAGAGTCGCCGTCCCTGCTGCCGAAGTTGCCCTCGCCGTCGATGAGCGGATAGCGGAGCGAGAAGCTCTGCGCCATGCGCACGAGCGCATCGTAGACCGACTGGTCGCCGTGGGGATGGTACTTGCCGAGCACGTCGCCCACGACGCGCGCAGACTTGACGGCCTTCGTGCCCGCCTTGACGCCCATGCGCTCCATGTCGATCAGAATGCGGCGCTGCACGGGCTTCTGGCCGTCGGAGACGTCGGGAAGCGCACGGCTCTTGACGACCGACATCGCGTATTCAAGATAGGCCCGGCTTGCATAGCGCGCGAGCGTGAGCTGACCGTCGGATTCGACACCGCCCGTCATCACCTCGTCAACGCGTGCACCAAGAGGCGACGCGCCCTCATCCTCGGAAGCCTCTGCAGCATCCTCCTCAATGCGAGCCTCCTCCGTCACGTCCTCTTCGATCTCGCGAGCGGAGGACTCCTCAGGCGTCGTCTCCTGAACGGGTTCGTCAGCCTGCACCTCGACGCTCTCCTCAACCTCGGGAAGCAGAGGCGTCTGAACGGGTGCTTCGGCAGATGCCTTTGCCACCCTGCCGCCAGCGGATTTTTTCCTTGCCGGCGTTTCTTCCGCCTTCTTCAAATCGTCTTCATAAACGAGCATCTGGTCGCCGAAGAGACCGCCGTCGTCCTGGACCTCGGGATTGAGGCCGCCTTTCTTTCTTGCCATATCGTCTCTCTCCAGCTCAGACGTCCGCCTCGACGCGGTCGCCGTATTCTTCCATCCAGAGCTTGCGGCTGCCCGCGCTCTTCGTCGCCATCAGGAGGTTCATCACCTCACCCGTCACGGCCTCGTCGACGTCGCCCATCCCCACGGGTAGCAGCCTGCGGGTGTCGGGATGAAGCGTAGTCTCAGCGAGCTGCTGAGCCTTCATTTCGCCCAGACCCTTGAATCGGGAGATCGAGATCTTGTCTTCCTCAAATCCCTCCTTCCTGAGGGCCGTCAGGGTGCGGGAGAGCTCTCGGTCATCGAGACAGTAGAACTTGCGCTCGGGCTTGCGGCCCCTCTTCGGCACGTCGACGCGATAGAGGGGCGGCATGGCCACGTACACATGCCCGAGTTCGATAAGCTTCGGGAAGTGACGGTAAAAGAGCGTGAGAAGCAGCACCTGAATGTGACTGCCGTCCACGTCGGCATCGGACAAAATGCAGATCTTGCCGTAGCGCAGTCCCTTGAGGTCGGGGGCTCCGTCCGCAGGGTGCGGATCAACGCCGATCGCCACGGCGATGTCGTGCACGGTGTCGCTGCCGAAGATCTTGTCGGCGTCGACCTCCCACGTGTTGAGGATCTTGCCTCGCAGCGGCAGCACGGCCTGAAACTCCTTGTTGCGACCCGACTTGGCGGAGCCGCCTGCAGAGTCGCCCTCCACGATGAAGAGCTCGTTCATGGAAATGTCGTCGGACTCGCAGTCCGTGAGCTTGCCGGGGAGCACCGCAACGCTCGAGGACTTCTTCTTCTCGTACTTCGTCGACTGGCGCTGGCGCGCCTGTGCCTGAGAGACGATGAGCTCCGCGAGCTTCTTGCCTTCCTCGATGTGGTCGTTGAGCCAGAACTCGAACTGCGGACGCACGAAGCCGCTCACGAGCTTCATCGTCTCGCGACTCGTGAGCTTCTCCTTTGTCTGCCCTTGGAACTGAGGATCAAGCGCCTTCGTGGACAGCACGAAGTTGGCCCGGCTGAAGACGTCCTCGGAGAGGATCTTCACGTTCTTCGCCTGCAGGCCGTGCGCCTGCATGAAGGCGAGCATGGCCTGATACAGGCCGTCCTTGAGCCCCGCCTCATGCGTGCCGCCCTGCGGCGTCGGGATGAGGTTCACATAGCTCTCGCGCTCAAGCCCCCCCTCGGTCGTCCAGATGACGACCCAGGCCGCGCCCTCGCCCACTGCATAGCCGTCACCGGCATCCTCAACGTAACCATGCGCCTCGAAGGGAGCGACAAGCGGTTCAGCTGCAATCTCGGAGAGGAGGTATTCGCGAAGGCCGCCCTCATACTTCCAGCATTCCTCCCTGCCAGTCTTCTCATTCTTGTAGACCACTTCGCAGCCGGGAAGCAGCACGGCCTTAGAGCGAAGCAGGCGAATGAGCGCACCCTCGGGAATCGCGGGGCTGTCGAAGTACTTCGGATCAGGATGAGCAGTCACACGCGTGCCCGTCTGGGACTTCGGACGCGGAGAACGGCGGGACTTGAGGGGGCTGACGACATCGCCGTCGGCAAAGCCGATCGTCGACTCCTCGCCGTCGCGCCAGACGGTGACGTCGAGCGTAGTCGAAAGTGCGTTCGTCACCGAGACGCCGACGCCGTGCAGACCGCCCGCAAAGGAATACGGACCCGAGCCGTCGGACTTGGCGAACTTGCCGCCTGCGTGCAGCCTCGTGAAGACAAGCTCGACAACAGGCACCTTCTCCTCAGGATGAAGCCCCGTCGGGATGCCTCGGCCGTTGTCCTCGACCGTGATGCCCCCGTCGGCATGAAGCGTCACCGATATGCGTGATCCGAAGCCTGCAAGGACCTCGTCCGTCGCATTGTCAACTACTTCCTGAATGATGTGGAGAGGATTGTCCGTAAGCGTGTACATCCCCGGGCGCTGCTTGACGGGTTCGAGCCCCTTGAGCACCTTGATTGAGGAGACGCCGTAGTCCTCCGCCCTGCCGTTTGTCTTCGCCATGATTACTGATTCACCCGACCGATTTTCAACACATCCAACAAAGAGGCGGATCCGTTCAGCATCCGCCTCAAAACTGTGCAAGGATTGTAACCCATGTATTCAAAACGTCCCTCCCCCACACTTCTCTGAGTCATCAAGGAAAAGAGTCACACCGGCTTCCCGATCCGCCAAACATAAAACAAACACGACGGAGAGGAAACGGGACGGGGACTTCCATATCATCAGCTGCCGAAGGAAACCCAGACAAACGACTTCAGCAGTATCATTAACGCTCATAAGATCAATCATCTGAGCGCAAAGGCAGTCCTCGACCGACTGTTGCGCTCCACCAAAATACTTCTTGAAATGACCTCCGCCGTTGACTTAGCCTTGGTACACAAATATCTGACACGAACTCTTGAAGATTTCGACAGATTCATGACAGAACACCAGATCGAGTACGTCATTGCCTATGGGACACTGCTTGGAGCCGTACGGCATCAAGGATTCATCCCCTGGGATGACGACCTTGACGTTTTGATGACCAGAGAGAATTACGAAAAGCTGTTGTCCGTTGAAACTCAGCTTCCCTCCTATTTTTGCCTGCAAAGAAAGGAAAATGACCCTGCTTATCCGTTGGATTTCCCCAAGCTTCGTGACAATCGCGTTCATATCCTGGAAGGAAACGACAACGACCTTGGTATTTCAAATGGCGGGTTCATCGACATCTTCATTCTCGATGGTTTTAATGCACAAGAAAACATTTTACGAAATCACATCGATGAAATACGACAAGTTCGTGAACTTCATGACTATAGACAAACCTTACCAAAATACTCTTTCAAGCGTCGCCTCTTGAAAATAAAGCTCTCCAGTCTCATAAACAAAAAAAATAAAACAGAAAAAATTCTTCAAGAGCAGTTCATATCAATAACTGACAAAACGAAAATCGTTGTATGTAAGTTATTTCTTTCAGAAGGAACTTGGAGATTTGAAGACATGTTTCCTGTGAAAAGAGTCTACAACTTTGGAGGACTAATTCTCCCTGGACCAAATAATTTCGATAACGTTCTAAAGGGGTGTGGATATGGAAATTACATGGAATATCCTCCTGCCGACAAGAGGCACACTCACCTTATTGAGTTCTCAGTTCTGGATTCAATGGATTAATGCTTTACCAGTAACCCAAACTCCCGGCGTCACCTCTGTACAACCGTTCATCGCTGCCCCCTTGAAGACCACTCATCTCCTGTAAGGCAAGGCGTAAAAAGTTACTTTAAGGGGTTGCTTTTTTTGGCGCAAACATCTATAGAATATTGTACGTATGTTTATCGGGAGATGATATGAACTGGGAACCAATCAGATGGCAGGATGTGAAAGGATTGCCTGAAGGCGCGCGCGTGCAAAACAACAAGCAGGCAAAGGTGACGTCCGCATTCTTCCCGTACTACTTCTGGGATCCAAAGACAAAAGGACCGAAGCAGGAGCGCGACTACATTGGTTCGGTTAAGGACGGTGTATTTGTCCCTGACGTGTTCCCCAGTGGCTTCGGTTCGCAATCCTGAACGTTGGAAGGATCCTCAGCAGCGTGAGAAGGCGCTTGCCGAACAGAAGGAAATGGAGGAGCTGAGGAAGCAACAGGAAGAGAAGGAAGCGCAGGAGGAAAAGAAACGTCAGACTGCCGAGTTCTGGCGCAAGCTTGAGCTCTGTGCAGAGAGTGAAGACATTGCCCGCCAGATCGGGGCAAGTGGCTTTATGACGAAGTTGTTGTATGAGAACGGACTGGTTGCCGATGTCGCACGCGTTCTTGACTACGACATCGAACGAACGATGTTCGTCATCAACCACGGCTTGCACTTGGCATTGACCTCCAAAGCCACTTATCTAGCCAAGCCGGAGTCAAACTCGGTGAAATTCATCGGCATCGGCTGCTGCAGCTCTCAGCGTGCATCGGAGCACTTCAACTCCATGGGCCAAAGCCTTCAACTGTCCCAGCGCATGAGTAAGTACCGGATGGAGTGCTTGGTATCTGCCGGCGACCAAGTCTCGGTCGATGGCACGTTCTTGGACTGCAACTCCACACAAATTTCTGCAGCCAAAGTTGGCAAGCGAAAGAATGGCACGTATGGACAGCAGATCAATTTTGCACTGTTGGTGAATTCAAGCTCTGGACTCCCCGTAGGTTACCGTTGGTATTCCGGCGACACGCACGACGTGACAACACTTGACGATCTGGTCGAGATGTGGATCGACAACGGGTTCCAGAAGAAAAAGGCAGAATTCGTTTGGGATCGAGGGTATTTCGACAAAGAGCGCATGCAACGATTCGACCAGGAAGGTTTTCGCTACATTTCTGGGGCCAAGGTCGGCTTGAAGGCCATCAAGGAAATCATCGACACCTACAACTCCGAGTTTTATTCCGCTAACAGTCTCCTCGAGCACCACTACTGCCACGGGAAGAAGGTTCCCATCTATGGCACCAAAGATAACGGTGAACCGGAGGCGGTTGGATACCTGTACTTCAGCCCCAACAAGTACATGGCAGAGATTCGCTCTCTCAGAAAGGAACTTGAAGAAGCGCAGAAGAAGTGGCGCGACGGAAAGCTTAATAAGAATGCCTCGATTCTGGACCTTTTCGAGCCGCCGGAAGAAGGTAAGGAGCTAGTTCTCAATGAGAAGCGCTTCGAGGATGAATGCTATTTGCGCGGCTTCTTTGCCTGCGTCAGCAGTACTGACCAGAGCTTGGACGAACTTCTTGACAAATACCGGTTGCGCAACGAGGTGGAGGTCAATTTCCGACTGATGTTGGGAGACCTGCATCGGACGACGCGCGTGCAATCGTCTCAAAGTCTCGACGGCATGCTTCTGGTGACCTTCGTTGCCTTGAGCTTGCTGGCAAACCTTCGCACGATGCTCAAAAGGAAATTACCTGCCCATGAAATCATCCGTGCAGTCGACTGCGACATCATGGACTTCAACGAGGAATACACCCTCAGCGACTACTACACCATTTCGGAAATGCTTACGGAACTCAAGAGTGTTGTTGCCATCAGAAGCCATCGCACACAGCAGACCCGGCTGATCAACCTAACCTCTAAGCAGAAGGGACTCCTGAAGGAGTTGGGGTGCGAAGGACTCTTCGACAATGCCGACGAACTGTGGGAGCTGATGTCTGCAGAGCATTTGGCAAGCTACATTGCTGCCGTGAAGGCGCAAGATGAACTCAACGCGCAGGCGGCTCAAACAACGGCGTCAGCCGACAAGGCGTGATACCTTTCAAAAAAATCCCGCTTCTTTCGTCAATTTCTACAAAAAAGGGACATCGAGTCTCTCAAAGCATGTCTGACGGGGTGGATATTTACCAAAGAACCTATGTTTGCAATATAAAGATTAATTTATTGAGAATTTTATTAAAAATAAAAAGCGACAACCATCCTTTGTTTTCAGAAGAATTAATGTTTTACGGAACTTTTGATTTTTTGACGGTGTGTTTGGGTACACTGTTCCGTTTTCATGGAAATTGACGTCTTTGTACAGAGGATAGAAGCGGGATTTTGGGCAGTAAAAGTGAGGTGGCCGAAGCTATCGTCCCCACAACAATAAGAAAGCAGAATACAAAAGCAAGTCCGCTTATTGCGCCATCGTTTAGGACAAAGCCAAGAAGCAACGCCCACGCAGAATAAGTTATATTCAAGACCATCCCCTTTGAAGCCCCTAAAATGGAAATAGCCTTGTAATAAAAGAGATACGACATCGTTCCCACAAGAGCACAACCTGAGATCAAATACAAAATACTCCCAAATGGCTTTACGGCACCGACATCCGCCACGCCCCACAGGAGAACACCGTACGCTGCAGCGGAAACTGCATTTCTTATCTGGAGAGCTACGTGATTGTCCACGGTCTCGTGTCTCATTGCGTAGCTTCCCAAAACCGCCTCAGATCCCCACCCAACAACACAAATCAACGCTGCAAAAATACCGATCATCGGCTCAAAGGATTCTCCTTCCTCTGCAGACATCCACCCAATTCCCATGACTCCCGTCAGAGCAATAAGAAGCCCCGCATACTGTATTGGATGGAGCTTTTCCTTCAAAAAAACACGGGCAAGCAAAGCACCGAAGGCAGGATAAAAGGCAGAAATGCAGGCAGTATAGCCGGAACCTATGTTTTCGATCGCAGTCAGGTAACCTGTCATGCCGACCGGCCCTCCCAGCACTGCGGCAACAACGACGACAAGGCCATGTCTGGTACAGCAGGCTTTTTTCAATTGACCTAGTTTGCCAGAGAGCAAAGTCAGCAAGAACAACCAACATGCGCTGAAAAGGTCGTGAAACCAGGCGCTAACGAGAGGAACGATCCAAACTGCGGACCGAAAACTCTCATCAGGCATAAGCGTGCTCAACACCATCCCCAGCAGTACAGTATCGAGCGCCCACAAAAAACCGCTCAGCCATCCATATTTCATTTACGCACCGCGAAGAAGAAGAAGCTCATCAACACGATTCAAATATCGTTCCGCATAAGACTTGTAGACATTAGTCCAACCGCCAACCGAAGCCCCTTCCTCTTCCTTCAAGAGCGCCCAGTTGTACCAACACCACCCCGCCAATGCAACGTGCGTGTAATTGTGAATCCGTTCTTCCACCGTCGGCTTTCGTTCGAAGTAAAACTCAAGGGCTCTGTCAGCCTCGTTATCGTCCAGTTGACTGGAAACAGAGAATGATCCAAAGTCATTGGCATAATCACCCATTCCAGCATATTCCCAATCAATCAAATGGATTCCATCACTCTCATCAACCAGTATGTTCGCTGGCCAGAAATCGTTGTGCGTGACGCATGGGACACTTTTCTCCAGCCGTCTGCAAGCCTGAGCTATTCTTTCCTTCAGTTCTACATCAAAGGAAGAGGTCGAAAGCATTGCTTCATATTTAAGCCCCTGATCAAAAAAATTGAACTTTCGTGGGAGCCTCTCCTTCAGCCCATGCAGCCTTCTGAGAAGCTGCATGCCTTTCTTCATTTCCTCGGGGCTCTTCAGGTTCAGGAATCTGGCATTTTTTATATAGCGGGACAGCTTCCATCCCTTCTCAGGATCAGCTGCCAAAAAGGTACCGTCAAGGCCTGCTCGTGCCGCGCACTCCAGAGCAACAAACTCCCCCTTTCGGTCAACGAGTTTTTCAGTGCCGACGCCAGGATGTCTGTATACGAACTCTTGCTCTCCAACTGAGAAGCAACATGACAAATTTGTCAGACCTGACTTCAAGGAAACAATGGAATGAATATCCTCTCGCTGGCAACCCAGACAAGCCGTTATCCTGTCAAGAATTTCAGATTGCTGTTCCTTTAGAAAAACAGGATCAAAGCTTTTTGCATCATCAATGCTGTCAAATTCAAGAAGACAGCCCTCGGAAAAGCACTTCATTTCCATATCAAGAGAATCCAGATGCTCGACAAAGAAATCCTCCCAAAGCTTACTCCTCGATGAAGGAACAAAGTACTCTGACGAAATAATATCAAGAAGTTTTCTGGAAAAATCAATATCGAAATATGCCGCCCCCACCATGTAGAAGCTCCCGCGACCACCTATCTGAACCTCAGAAATTCTCCCCGTATCATCCGACCTCATGCACCATTCGGAAGTTTCTCCTTCTGACCATTGCGCAGAATAAAATGCCTTCCACTCATAAGACCTAAAGGGATTTACTGTAAAGTAATTGTCGACAGAACAGACATACGTATTTGAAATTCGTTCCTTCACAGCCATAAGGCTTGAATGATTGTTTCTCGTCGAATATTCCGAATTTTCCACAATCTCAACACCGAACTTTTCGGCAAGATAATAAAAATCTTCTTTTCTATAACCAACAACCACGATGATTTCTAAAATCCCCGCCTCCTGCAACTGGCGGATCTGTCTTTCGACAAGTACCTCCCCCTTGATCTTGACCAGTCTTTTGGGGCATTCATATGACAAGGGGGCAAATCTTGACGAGAACCCTGCAGCCATGATGACGGCGTTTCTCACCTTGTAGGGCTTCAGAGCCTCCAACCCTGCGGCCGTGACAGTCCTCCCTTCCGCCCACCCTTTGCACACGCAGACCTCATAGGCGTCACTTGCAGGCCCTTGATTTTCTTCTCCAGACAAAAGCAAGGCCATCAGACAATCAAAAAGATCTCTTGTCATTTTATTTTGCTCGTTTGACACCGCGCATCTTCTCCTAAATATCACATCTGAATTATCAGGAAACAATCACTGCTCAACCACGGGGTTTACCATTATTTCCTCCGCAGACTCTTGAAGCAGCCCGGGGAATGTATGTCTCCCACCCAACGGCGTCCTTTCTCTGCTACAGATGATTCTGCGCAAAACAGTGTCGTGCCCCCTGTGGTTCGCATACAATTGTCAGATTCACTACCCCTAAAGGCCCCCTATGAGCAAACTCTACATGGGCTTTGACGCAGGCACCCAAAGCGTCAAGGTCGCCGTCTATGACGAGCAGTTCAACTGCCTCACGAGCCACAGCCTGCCCACGCACCTGCACTATCCGCAGCCCGGCTGGGTCGAGATGAGCGCCGACGAGTTCCTCGAGATCACCGTAAAGTCAATGGCCGCCTGTGCTCAGTCCCTCAGGGAAATGGGCAGGGATCCGAAGGACGTCTGCGCCGTCATGGGCGACGGCATCATCTGCGGCATCGTCGGCGTCAACCCCGATGGCGATGCCGTGACGCCCTACATCAACTATCTTGACAGCCGCACAACACCCGACGTCGAGGCCCTCAACGCCCGAGAACTCGAGATCTGGGGCCGCGAGACGGGCAACCCCGTTGCCTCCCCGATGTTTCCCGCGATGTTCGCCCGCTGGTTCCTGAAAAACAATGAGGCCTTCAATCGCGACGGCGTGAAGTTCGTGCACAACGCCCCCTACATTCTCATGCATCTCGCGGGCCTCAAGGGCGAGGACGCCTTCATCGACTGGGGCGCCATGTCCGGCTGGGGCCTGGGCTACGACGTCCAGAAAAAGTGCTGGTCCGACGAACAGCTCGAAATTCTCGGCATCGACAGGAAGTACATGCCCGAAATCGTGAAGCCCTGGGACAAAGTCGGCGGCCTTTCCGAGGCAATGGCCGAACGCACGGGCCTCAGGGCGGGCATTCCCATTCTGGGCGGCGCAGGCGACACGATGCAGTCCATGCTTGGCTCCGGCATCTTCGAGGCAGGCCAGGGCGTCGACGTGGCAGGCACCTGCGCTATGTTCTGCGTCTCGACGAAGGGCATCATCCCCGAGCTCTCCAAACCGGGCACAGGGCTCATCTTCAATTCGGGCACGCTCCCCGACACCTACTTCTACTGGGGCTTCGTCCGCACGGGCGGTCTCGCCCTGCGCTGGTTCAAGGACAACGTCTGCAAGAAGGCGGACGATGCTGCCTACTACGGCCCGATGACGGAAGGCGCGGAGAAAGTGCCCGCAGGTTGCCGTGGCGTGATGTTCCTGCCCTACCTTACGGGCGGTTCGGGCGAAGAGAAGGAAGCGAGCGGATGCTTCCTCAACATGACCATGGACGACGACCAGTTCGTCATGTGGCGTGCCGTGCTTGAAGCCATCGGCTACGACTACATGGGCCTTGCCGACAGCTATCGCGCGGCTGGTGTCGACCTCAACCGCATCACCGTGACGGAAGGCGGTTCGCGCAACGAGCTCTGGAACAGGATCAAGAGCCACATGCTCGGCGCGGACGTCGTGCGCTTTCGCAATGCGGGCGGCGCGGTCCTCACGAACTGCATCGTCGCGGCCCACGCCGTGGGCGACGCGCCCGACGTCAGGAAGGTGCTCTCTGACAACATCGAGCGCGACGCCGAGTATGCACCCGTTCCCGCGCTCACGAGCCGCTACCGCACGCTTTACGACATGCGTCAGAAGCTCGTGCGAGAGGACATGAAGACCGCCTTCAGCCGCCTCGTCGCCATGCGAACCATCGAATAACAAATAACGCCTCGATCCCGTTCAGCTCGAGAACGGGCGCCCGTTCCGGTCAGGAGGGGCGCCCTCTTCTTTTGAAGAATGGGAAAGGGGCGCCGTCCGTCGGACATGCGCCCCTTTGCGGGATCAGGCAAAGCCGGAATTACTCGGCGTCCTCACCCTTGTTCTCGCCCTTGATGAAGGCGGGGCGGAGGATCTCTTCGCCGAGCTCCTGGCGGAGGGCGGAGAGATAACCGCGGCGATCGGCTTCGCCGTAGATCGTGGCGAACTCGCGCGAGAGGGACTTCAGCTCGTTTTCGGTCGGAGCCTTCACCTTGGCGGCGTTCACGAACGCGACGAAGTAGGCGCCGCCGTCAACCTGCATGCCCGTGTAGGCGGGGAGCTTGTCGGCGGGAAGCGCAACCATGCGGTCAACGAGCTGGGCGGGATGACCGAGCAGATTCTGGCGGGAGACCCAGACGGCCTTGCTGAAGCCGTCAAGAGACTTCGACTGGCGGACCTCGGCGACCTTCTTCTCGCCGGCGGCCTTGGCGAGCTCACCCGCCTTGCGCAGCTTCAGACCGTCCTCGATCTGACCCTTGACCTCGTCAAACGGACGAACGGCCTTCGGGAAGTGCTTCTCGACGCGGGCGGCGACAAGCTGATTGGAGCCCACTTCGACGGCAGCGGAATTGCGCTTTTCCTGCAGGCATTCGGAGCCGTAGAGGTTTTCAAGCACGTGTTCGTTGAAGAACGGAGCCAGTTCGGGATCGGCAGGACCCTGACGCGTAACGTCCTCGGCGGTCATGAGCTTGAGGCCGAACTTCTGGGCGGCGGGCTTGAGGCTGTCGGCCTGCTCGTAGACGATGTTCGTGAACTCTTCTGCCTTTTCGGAGAATTCGCGCAGAGCCATCTGGTCGATGTATTCGGCCTCGATGTCGGCGCGGACTTCGTTGAAGTCACGCACGCGGGCCGGATGGATGTCGGTCACGTAGATGACGTGCCAGCCGAAGTCGCTCTCGACGGGGCCGACGATGTCACCCTTCTTGGCGGAGAAGACGGCGTCCTCAAAGGGCTTGACCATCATGCCGCGGCCGAAGAAGGAGAGATCGCCGCCCTCAACGGCGGAGCCCGTGTCGACGGAATTTTCCTTGGCCAGTTTGGCGAAGGAGGACGGATCGGCCTTGGCCTTGCCGAGGATTTCTTCGGCCTTCTTCTTGGAAGCGGCCTTGTCGTCGCCGAAGCTGATCAGGATGTGGCTGGCACGACGCTCCTCAGCCGTGGCGTAGCGCTGCTTGTTCTGTTCGTAATAGCTGCGAACGTCCTCTTCATTGGGCTTGATGGAGGCCTTGAAGCTTTCGGGCGAGAGGACGACGTACTGGGCCGTGACGTGCTCGTCGGCCATGAACTCGGACTGATGGCCGTCGTAGTAGGCCTTGACCTCATCGGGCGTCACCTTCACGTCGCCCATGTACTGGTCGATGTTGAAGATGAGCGTCTGGACTTCACGCTCTTCGGTGATGATCTTGTGCAGATGCTCAACGACGGCGGACGGCACGGGATAGGTGGCGGTCACGCCCGTGAGAAGAGCCTCCTTGGCGAGGTCGCGGCGGACTTCAGCCACAAACTGCTGGTCGCTCTTGCCCTGGCTCTGGAGGAAGCGCTCGTAGAGCGCGGGAGAAAACTGACCATTCTCCTTGAGCGCATCGGCGTTCTTGATGAGCGCAACGGCTTCCTGCTCGCTCACGCCGACATGCTCTCTGGCAACCGTCTGGGTGACGGCGGCCTCGTCCATCAGATTGCGCACGAGGGCTTCGCGGGCCTCAGGCGTGTCGAGCATGCCTGCACGGAACTGGTCGCCCATCTGCTGGCGAAGGCGCTCGAGCTGCTGGCGCTTAGCCTGGTCGAAGAGTTCCGGCGTAATGGAGCTGTCGCCGACCTTGGCGATGGAGTTGTCAGCCTGGGTCATGCGGTTGTAGCTGTAGATGCCCGTCACGACGAAGCTCGGAATAATCAGCACCATGGCGATGAACATCAGCCAGCGCTTGTGATCGCGAAATGCCTGAAGCATGAACGTTTCCTTGTTGTCTTGGCCAACTGTCGCCCGACGGACGCAGAGAGGCCTCGTTCCCGATGATTTTTTAGAGCAAAAAAAAGGCGAACCGCAAGGTTCGCCTCTTTTCAGAATCTGTTGGCGGAGTGGACGGGACTCGAACCCGCGACCCCCGGCGTGACAGGCCGGTATTCTAACCAACTGAACTACCACTCCGCACATGCCGTGCTTTCGCACGCGGCTCAAACCTAAGTCCGATATTTTAGCGAACTTCTGCTTTTTCGGTTTTCGCCTTTTTTGAAAAACCCGGTACTTTTGTATCGAATTCTTCTTAAAATCTGTTGGCGGAGTGGACGGGACTCGAACCCGCGACCCCCGGCGTGACAGGCCGGTAT